>Ga0136560_1001828_pt1 | contig 10899 bp, 11 predicted proteins | sample AntRauMeHopE1497_FD_104925 | JGI IMG/M metagenome (GOLD analysis project Ga0136560, IMG submission 104925) | Saline lake microbial communities from Rauer Islands, Antarctica - Metagenome Hop E1 #497 | ecosystem: Environmental > Aquatic > Non-marine Saline and Alkaline > Saline | place...
ATATATCTCGAGCCAGGCCGCCTTGGACTCATCGGTCCATTGCTCCTTCGCAAGTGTGTGTTCGAATGCAGCGAGCAGAGAGATTCCAACGGGGGCGTAGTGATGTGGCTGCACTCCGTACGTAGAGTGGCGCTCGGCCAATTTGGTCAGTGCTCCCACCAGTTTGCCTGTCTGCTTACTGGAGAGGAGCTCGACGGCTGCTCCGATCATCTGGACGAGTGCTCGCCCTTGTTTTTGGAGGCTGTGCTTGAACAAGGGTTGCACCGATTCTTCCTCGTGAAATAAGTTTCTATAAAAACTGCTAATGATAAAAGAAGTAGCAAGCAGAGAAGTACTAACAGGGCGTGATTGCCTTATAAAGGAAGTTTTCGTGACCATAGTGAAGAACGATTCAGCTGGTGCTACGTGAACGCCACGCAAGGGATTCGGATATTTTCATGCAGTTTGCCCCCCTCACCTGTCATAGAATTGAACTATTTTACTCGCCTGCAAGGTAACTAGTGCACTAGCATGCTCGACAACGGGAGATAAGGGTGATGCGGCAACAGTGTAATTTCATAGCTGCCGTGAAGGCTAACGGATATGTGGCGAGAACCTCACGTGAAACTTATCAGAGCCAGCGGTCAATGTATTTGATTGCTTATCGTTGGCCACTAAGTCCCTGGGGATAATGCACTTAGGAAGTTGGAGGAGGGGAAATGCGTTTGGGGGCTGCATTCGTGTTACAAGAAGTGTGCCAACTGACCTCGCAGATCTAACCGAGTTGGGTCTCACCAGGTTCTGCCGGCAAGTTCGACCATCCGATCGGTCACATCGGGGTGCCTATTGCAGTATACTGGAAAACCATCAGAGTGGACTAGTTTGGACTTGACAGAGGAGCTGCAACTTCCCATGATCAGATAAAATAGGTAGATCTGAAGTGCCTGTGCGAGCTGAGCGCGTTCTTATATTATGGCTCCGGGTTCGGAACCAACTAGAGCTAGGCAGCCTGGCAGCATATTTTATCATAGAATACAGAGTATATAATGCTGGTCCCATATCAGTCGAATTTGTACACGAGTGCATGCCCGTCATCACCAGCAGCGACCAATCTGTTCGGTGTCAACCCGATGCATCGCACCGCAGCCTTATTCGCTCCGAGTGCCCACAGTGGTCGGTCCAACTTGCAGTCATGACACACGATCGCTCCGTCGCCCGCGCCACTGAACGCGAGGTCCCCCGCTGCCTCAAGGGAGTAGATGAAATCGTTATGCTACTCGAGGCGCGCTCGCACGGTGAACCCCTTCCTCGGGTCAAGCACACAAACTGCCGCATCCGCGCCCGCCGATACCAAGGAACACCCCGCACCCCCTCCACCGGGGGTCAGCACCAGTCCATTCACGGCCCCCACGCCCTCCGGCCGCACGTGCACGAGCTCGTTGGCAAGCGCCCGTTTCCCCCTCAGATCCCAGACTCTCACATGCCCATCCTGAGCCCCGGTCGCAAACACGCTCGCACCCAGACCTGCCCCGGACCCGGGCCTGCCCAACCACGCTGCGGCAGTAACGTGCCCTTTGTGTCCCTTCATCGAACCCAGCCTCGAACCCTTCTCCAAGTCCCAAGCGCACGCTACTCCATCCCTCCCGCAGCTTACAGCGAGCCCATCCCCGCACACGGCTTTCAACACAGGACCGGAGTGACCCTTCAGGCACGCCAACTCGGAGCCAGAACTCGCGCTCCAGAGCCTCACGGTTCTGTCGTAGCCCGTGCTGACTATGACCCCCCCGCACACGGCCACATCGCTAACGGTGCCCACGTGCCCTCGCAGGTCCTAACAGGAGGCACCGCTGCTGTCCCATAGGCATAACTTTGCGTCCATTGCCCCTGACACGACCCTCCCGTCTGCCAGATGCGTCACAGCGGTGACCCATTCTTCATGACCAAATCGCTTCGAGTAGAGAGTGCGTCTTCGCTGGCCCGTCGCTGCATCTATCACGTAGAGTGCATGATCCGAACCACCGACAACTACCTCTCCCCTCGCTGCGTCCGTGGAGCTGCAGAGAAGCGGTCTATCGCTCAGATCGATGGATTTCCCCTTCGGATCCAATGGGCCTCGCTTCCAGTTGTCGCTGAGGGATGCGACGAGGGACGGGGCTGCCCCAACTCCGCTTGATAGAGCTGCAGCTAGGTATGTGCGGTCGACGGAGCTGCTGGCGGCTCCGGCTCGTGATGATGCCGCCGAATACCCTCTTGGCCCCCCTCGCGAAACTACAGCAGTACCCATGCTGCCCCTAGAGTAGCCAGAGCGGGGCTCCGCCGCTTCGGAGCGGCTAGGGCTGCTGCCGTATCTGCCTGCGTGTTCACCAGCTCGAGCCATGCTTTCCATGGCATCTAGCGCGGCTGCCTGCTCATCTACGTACTTCTAATTCATTTCATGGCTTCGGGCCGGATGGTCGGCAGGTGGACCTCCCGATCTTGGAGCTGGCATTCTTGTAGGGTGCATTGGAGCTCGAACTCGGTCAACCGTGCCATAACTCGAAGCCCCCGATCGCTTTCGAGCGAATGCGTCGCTTAAGGCGTCCATTTCTCTATTTTCCTTTTTTCTGTGTGATGACTCGTCACCATCCATCGCAAAAAGACGTTTGGCTGCGCACCATTGGAATTTCCAACAGCTTCGAACTTATTAACCGGATATACTACGCAACAAAATATTTTCGTGAACACCTGCTTCGATGGACATTTTACAGTACATCAGCCCTGCAACAGCAATTATTGCAGAATAAGTTATATTGGGGCGATGGATGAATATGAGCCTACGAGTGCTGACCAGCTTGAGTTCGTGAGGACTCATGTGCAAGAGCACGCTGGGACTAAGCCAATGTCGAACCAATTTCCGACTAGCGTCAGAGGCAGACGATAGTATCAGTAGGCTATGGACGAATACGATGTTGTTCGAGCCGAAAAAGAAGCAGAGGGCCTTCAGCTGTTTACGGACGAGGTCGCTGCATTCGAGAAGCGCAGAAGCTCGTACCATCTAACGAGAGTTGGGTATTGTGGTCCAATGGCTGGAAACCCGGCGTTTGCTGGGTCGTTTCTTCTGAAGCATTGCGCTAACCTGCGTGGGGCTGCTTGTCTATTTGACGACCGGTAGTATGAGTGGAAAACTACTCTGGTCCGACAGTCTGATGGGTCATACCACTTAAGGGTCAAACCAGAACCAGGACTTGGTCTCACTATCACTGGCATCACCACGTCGCCGGCGCCGTGCGTCGAATTCAGGGAACCAATGATGGAAGGCCCTCCTAAACCAGGGTCCAAGACCCCAAGAAAGCATAAGATTATAAATTTCACGAGCAAGGACCTCAACCAGCACCGGTCAATGGACCAATATGACATCATCGTCCAGCTCAACCATTACGACGTGCGAGCAGATGCGTTTCTCAACGGTCACAAACCGGAATGGAAGAAAGACTGTCTCGCTCGATGCAAGCTGCTTTTCACTGGGCACAAGATGCTCAGCGTGATCATCACCCGAATGAACGTGTTCCCGCCCTTCGGAAGACACACCTCCACATGGCTCGGATACTGCGAGAGCCTCCGATCGGCGGCTGAACTGCGATTTCTAATCGGGGAGCTCCTCATCATGGAAATGAATGCCTTGCACTGGTACAGACGGCACTCGACCTTCGTGGAGTCCTACATGGAGGATGTAGCGCGTAGATTACAAGCCGTGCAGGGACTGTGCAACCCGAGAGAATCCAGGTTTCTCGGAGGACTAGGCTTGGAGCGAGCGGGAGGAGCGGTTAGCGGGAGTGGTGCGTCCAGTGCTGGTGTGACCAAGGCTTCACCGGCTGCCGGAGCTGCTGATGGCAATGATAGCGATGGTTCTTCTGTTGATTACCCTGAGATAGAGGTAGATCCAACGATTCAGATAGGCGAGGATGGCTTGCCGAGGCCATGTGTTCCCAAGGATACCCCTCTTCAGGCCTTAAAGCAAGAACTCAATCGGCTCCGTCGAGGCATGCTTACTATGTCAGGGACATCTCTGGTGCCCGAACTCTTTATGATAGGGAAGGAAGTGAGCGACGATGCTTTTAAGATGGACGAGGACGGGGTAGAGATAGTCAACGAATAGGAAGCCAAAGCTAATGCTGCCATGCAGGCCGAAGAAGAAGTGGATCTTATGGACCTAGATTCATCGACTTCCGAGGACGAGGACGAGGACGAGGACGAAGAGGACGACTAGAACACGAACGAGCAGCAGGACGACGACGAGGATGAAGATATTGACAGGTACGAAATACCACGACAGAACAAGAACAAGACACAAAAGCCTCGAGCTCGAACGAAACATAGAGGGGCAAGCAGGCACACTGCACCGATGGCATCAGCAAGTAGACCCATTTTATCGTCGGGCACCTCTCGTGCGAATGACGAGGTAAACGTGGATGCGGATGCAGGGAGAAGTGATAGCTCCAGGTCGATCGAGGTTCCAAATCGACCGCACCAGCGCAAATCAGTCGAATCAGTCGCAAAGACTGCGTAGTCTGGCCCTAGCTCGGCCAGCTTGGTCGAGCAGCGCAGTAAATCAATCGATCTCAGTTCCTTGTTGCTCAATGGGTTGGATGATGACGAATACATAGATCAGGAGAAGGAGGATGCAGGTGATGGCAGTGGCACGAGTGGAAAAGGTGTCACGTAGGTGAGTCGGCTGGGCCAAGAGGCTGCATCGGGAGTCAAAGCATCTCGTCAAGGTCTCTCTGGGGCACCTACTGGAACGCTCCCTGCCAAGACAACGTCTTCCCTCTCCCCATCGAACAAGTCGTCAAGCAAGGTGAAGAGGATCGCCAAAAGGCCTTCGAGCGCTGGTCGACTAGACTCCTATGTGACGTCAAACTTGGCAAAAATACAATCAGATGCCAGCCAGCCTGAATCTGCCCAATTGGCAGAGGCATCGCCTCTAAGGAACAAAAATGCCGGCCCTAGCCCAACCAAGACAAAGACTAAGGTGAAGAGGAAGCCGTCGCCCTCTCGCCTAGACTCCCTCGTCGGTGGGTCTGGTGGAATAGGAAGTGACGGGCTGAGCAGCCCTGGCCTTGGCATTGCATCTGCATCTGCTGAGCAGGCTGCTGCAATCATTGCTAGTAGCGGTCGCGATCAGACCAACTTGCTTCCTACCTCGGGGACTAGTGGGAAATCCAGGAGCAAACAGCAAGTCGCGGCATTCAGCTCTCCGATGCCATCTAACGTGTCTCCCGACGGTAAGCTAAAGCGAAAGAGAAGCAGAAAGGAGACATAGGCACACCCTGAACAATTTATCGGTTCGAGGGCATCCGCAGTGGCAGCTGCTAGCCCTCGTTAGCTAGTTTCCGAGACTGCGGCCGGGAATAGAAGCGTGGCGTTCGGTAGTGCTGATGTGGCCGCCGTGTCACCGAGCCTGCCACACCCGAACGATTCCACTAGCAATACGATACGAAGAGTTCCAGGGTCTGGGGCATCAACAATGTCCACATTTATGCCGTCTTCCGTTGTCCTACCAACGTCTGATACGCTGGCGTCCGAGACTGCGAATTCTTACTCGTTCGCGGGGGTGAAGCGACCGAGGCCTAATGATACAGATAGTACCAGTGCATCAGCGGCTAGTCATGGTTATGAAGCGGATGCCCAATAGGTACGTATTAAAGTGAATGGGCAGTTCTCGATGGCTAGCTACGAGCCAGCGGCCAAACGAATGCCCGTGCGGGAAGATGGACAACCTGGCGCTGCTGCGGCCGCAGGCACACTGTCTCCTTCGAATAGCACCTAGATGGATGCAGGCCTGCAGTACGACTTTGAGGAGGCAGATGACACCGAGACGCAACGCAAGTATGCTGAAGCCCTTTCATTAGCAGCCAAGATTTCCATGGAAGCCGATGCGCTAGGGTCTGGCAGTTGATTTTGCCTGACCTGTTGATCGTGCTAGTACCTGGAGTCTAGAATCTAGGTATGCTAGTGGCAAATGACGCGTAGCACTGGAGTTTGTGCCTCATCCGTGAGTGCCTAAATCTAGTCAATAGGTCTGGACTATATCTGGATCGATCTTATCCGTACTAGATTTACCCGGTGTAAGGTTATAATTCAGGTTAAATCTCACAGCAGCAGCAGCTGAGGAGCTCAAGCTTTCGTCAACGAGACAGTCAATCACAGACTCGGTATGAACTAGATTACTTTAATGTCCTTTACAATCTAGAATTCCGATAGGCGGCTAGATGCACCCCACCATACTCACAGGACCCCCCCCCCCCCAACCCACTCCACCCTCATCTGCCTCATAAAGGGGAGACCTGCAATGCAGGTGATGGAGAAGGGACCCAGACCTACCACAGACAGCAGGACTTGACGTCTAGCCGCTACAGCCGAGACGCGGCACGCATTTGCCTATGCTAGGCAGTACGGATATCACTTGCCTATGTCTGGTGCGAGTGCGCCTGATCTAGATCCGGATGCTCTGGATCCACAATTTCCACCTTGCCTGTGCTCCGACAGACCCACGGCAGTGCCGCAAGCCAAGCCACACACGTCGCACGGGTACCGAACCTTGCGCCTAGCTCCTTTATGTACCGTGCGCACGTGCGCCATCAGATTGACACGGGTGACGAAGGCTTTCCCGCACTCGTCACACACGTGATCCTGCACAGCATCGGTCTGGTGCCTGCGTGCCACATGCAGGCGGAGACTGTCGCCCCTGCAGAACCCCTTGCCGCATTGTAGGCAGATATGCTCGCGGCTTTCCTCGTGCACTTGCAGCTGGTGCGCTCGGAGGGCTCCTGCAGTGCTGAAGGCCTTCTCGCAATCACTGCATTCGTGCGAGCGGTTTTTCTCGTGCACCCCTTTGATGTGCACTTTCAGATGCGTCGCTCGCTAGAAACCCTTCCCGCAATGGGGACATACATGGTTCCGTAAATTCAAGTGCACGCCGCGCACGTGTTCGCGTAGGCTTGCTGCGGTGCTAAATCCTTTCTGGCACAGGTCGCATACGTGATCCCTGGCCCCCTCGTGCACAGTTCGCACGTGTACTCGAAGACCCCCTGAACCAGCGAATGCCTTCCCGCACACTTGGCATGGGTATGTCCGTCGGGCACTGGTCCCTGTACCGCTCGCAGCCCCAGCTGCAGCAGTCCCAGTCCTAGTCCCAGTCCTAGTCCCAGTCCTAGTCCCAGTCCTAGTCCCAGTCCCAGTCCCAGTCCCAGTCCCAGTCCTAGTCCCAGTCCCAGTCCCAGTCCCAGTCCCAGTCCCAGTCCCAGTCCCAGCCCCAGTGGCAGTCCCAGCCCCAGTGGCAGTCCCAGCCCCAGTGGCAGTCCCAGCCCCAAGGGCAGTCCCAGCCCCAATGGCAGTCCCAGCCCCAATGGCAGTCCCAGCTCCAATGGCAGTCCCAGCTCCAGCTCCACTTCTAACCCCAGCTCCACTTCTAACCCCAGCTCCACTTCTAACCCCAGCTCCACTTCTAGCCCCAACTCCACCATCACCTGCCGCGGCCACTGCTGCTGCTACCGCAACCGCAGCTGCAGCTGCTGCCGCGGCTGCTGCGGCTGCCACTGTCACTCGGGCCCGGGCACCTGCTCGAGGAGCATGCCCCGGGTCATCATCTGCCGATGAAACTTCCTCCTTTGCTATGGATGTCCATTCTGTGCGTCCTTTCTTCCAATCTCGTCCGCCGGGCTTTGTCCCGCCAGTGCTGCCGATGGGTCCTGCCGCCGTCGCAGAGCTGCCGGCACCGGTACTCACACTGCTCGCCTGTACCCCGCTAACTTGTCTCCGCGATTTTGAATTATTTGCATCGTTTGATCGCCCTCTCTTGCTCCCAATATTGAGGCTTTTTCCTGCATCCTGGCTAGTATCCAAAGCCTGTCCCACTCTTCGAAGAGCGTCGCGCCCAGCTTGTAGTCGAGGTGAAGGTTTTGTCGCTGTGCTGTCACCCCAGTCGAAACCATCGTCATAATCATCGTCATCATCGTTGACAATATCCTCAAATTCGTCGCTAGAGTCAGTTTTTTTACCCAAGGTGGTGCTCTACCGGTGAGATGAAAGAATTCGAGATCCGTTGGACTGTTTAGCAGGCATGCTGGAATGCGCCACTTTCTTGTCTACTGAGGCTACTGTTGGCAGCATTACCTCTATGCTTGTAACTTAGTAGTATTTCACTGTATTATGCATGTATCGGCAGCTTGGGCGCTCCGTTAGTTTAACTTGAATGCGGAGCCACAATCGAAGGATGCAGCCGTTAGATTTTGTCAACGAAAACCTCTTCAAAGTAGAGGTGCGCCTGCAGATGAAACGCTATAAGTACAATATCTACGATTTGTGCTTAGCAGACCTGCAGGCTGACCAATTGACTGGTCGAGTCGGTCCAAATACTGGCTTGAGTTGCCAGTTGGACACATTTGTTGCGTATTATTTTGCGAAAAAAATGTGTTAGTGGCTCGTTGAGAGTCTCAACTGTTGAGCCTCATAGAAATGCCTCAAGTATGCTACCTGCCAGTGATGCTTACTCTGGCATCGTGTCTCCGGGGCGGGGGGGGGCATCTGCCCGGCCTAGATGCGCATGGTGCGAACCAGATCGGCCTACTCCCGGGATCATGCGACACTGGCAGTCGCAGCTGTCAGACCAAGAATCTAGAATCGAGGGTCCAGGATCTACAAGTTGACAGGATTTCGGCAATTCAACGCTAGCCAGTCGATAGCGGGCTTACCGCCCGTAGCGACCCCCGCCGTCCGTCTCCAGAGCGCTAGCACTGAGGCCACGCAGCCCTGCATCGCTGTTCCTGTGACCTCCATTGGCACCAGAATACCCCTCTTGTACCCTGGAAGCAATCCCAACGCTAGCACCGCCAGTACGGGTACTTGCAATGCCCCGGAATGCATTCTGCACAAGGTCGGATCGTCCCGCCGCCTCGCTATTCCTCGCCTCCTCCTCCCTCGCCCTCGCCCTCGCAAGCTCACGCTGCCTTTGCATCGCCCGTCGAGCACGTGCCCCGGACCTCGGCCCGCTCGCAGGCGAGAGAGCATGGCCCGCAGCCCGCTCGAAAAAATCGGACTCGGGACCTTCTTGTTCCTCAAGCCGCGCCCTTGCGCTATACAGGGCGTCTGCCTCATCCTCCTCATCATCGAACAATTCGCGGTCTGACCCTGCTTTGCCACTGCTTGCTCTGGAGCCGAGGCTGGGCCGCCGAATGCCTGCTGCTGTAGCAGCTGCTGCTGCCTCAAATGAGCCGCTGCTACTTCGTGATCCACGGCGGGCACGCTCAGACGCACTCATAGCGAACACGCTCGGCATTGGGAGCCTAACCGGGGGCCGGGCGAGATTTGTGTACCCCAGGTGCTTGCCACCACCCACACCCGCACCTGGTGCGTATCCGGAATCGAAACCAAGTGCCCCAGTTGGAACGGCTGGTGGCCTCAAACCCTCAGCAGCACCCACTACCCCCACCACCTCCTCAGGGGACACGGGCTGGGACGAGGGCCACTACGTTGGCGTCAGCACATCCCGGCTTGGTTCAGCCTCAGGGCTGTGCCGCACACTAAGGTGCTGCTCGGTTGCCCTGGTTCCGCTTGCGCGGCGCCGCTCCCAGCCCGGTGGTGCCCTGAGTGTCAGTCCAGCTCTCCTCCCCGCCTCGTCCTAGAATGCCATCGCCACGCTCACTGCAGCACTGCCGGCCCCGCTGACCGACTGCTCTCTGGACCCGTGTTCCCTGGATCTGGATCCTCTGACTGACCTCGCAATCACGCTCGGTTCCCTGCTCCTCGCCCTCCGGAGCAGATGCTCTTCCTCGCGAGCCTCTGCATCCTCTAAGTCACGGTCAACAATTGCATCCCCTGGCCTAGGCTGCCCGCCCCCAATTCCAGTTCCGAATTGCCCACTACCCCGAACGCTTGCAGATATGCTGGTTGTCCCACTGATAGATCCGGAGCCGGAATTAGACCCCAGAGAATGAATCGCGTCCTGCAAGCGATCCTCGATCGTGCGGTTTACTCGATCGCCTCGCAGAAAATCCGCCGCAGACTCGAGGTACCGATCGTTGCCGACCTGAGGGCCGCGACGGCCATTCGAGGCGTGCATCTAGGCTGCAGTGCTTCGAGAAGAAGACGATCGGAACCCCCCGCTCGCGATCCCCAGGATGGTACTCCGGTGCTGGCTTGGGTGAGCGCGAGCACGAAGTCTGTTTTGACTCAGCGATAATCCCTGCCACCTGTAGAACACTGTCGAAATCTGGCGATGATACATCCAGGCCCTGGCGCGCACTACGAGCTGCCTCTTCCTCTGCCTCTGCCTAGACCATCGTGCCATCCACTGCATCGCCCTGTGCAGCTGCAGCTTCGGCCTGGCATCGGCAAATCGCGCCACAGCCTAAGCCTGCAACGTTCCCGCCTTCCAGCTAGTAAACGCGCGGCCCTCCGCCCGCACCAGCATCGGCGTGAAGGCGCGGACGAGAGCAGCAGCTGCTTTCTGCCTGTAGGTGCATCGCTCCTTAACAGCGCCTGACCACTGAGCGAACGATCGTCGCACCGTGTTCCCTGACCAGAGAAGCATGGCACGCCCTAGAGCATCCTGATTCCTACGGCCGCTACCTTTGCTCGCTCTCGCCCAGCCAAGGAACATCTTCCGTTGGGTCACTTCACGGTGAAATACTTGCGCCAGCGACACGCTTGCCCACCCGCGGAAGTGTGCTCCGAGCCAGTGCTTCGAGCGACGACCAGAAAACGTCTGCAGGGCGCGACGGACCTTGGCAGATCGGCTCGCGTTGTCTCGCCAGGTGATAAACCGGTCACGGCATTGCAGCGCAAGCGCAGCTGACCGCATTTCGGCTGCCCGCGAACCCCTGGCGAACGTTCGCCACCGGGCCAGCCCGGCGGCGAGTCGCCCCCCGCGCCACATCTGCAGCA
>Ga0136560_1001829_pt1 | contig 10898 bp, 7 predicted proteins | sample AntRauMeHopE1497_FD_104925 | JGI IMG/M metagenome (GOLD analysis project Ga0136560, IMG submission 104925) | Saline lake microbial communities from Rauer Islands, Antarctica - Metagenome Hop E1 #497 | ecosystem: Environmental > Aquatic > Non-marine Saline and Alkaline > Saline | place...
AGACGGCGCCTCATCCGGCGCCCTAGGGCCCCTGCTATGGGAGACGACGTCGAGGGCACTCGCCCTGACCGCCGCGCTGCGCTGCGAGGCTCCCCGCGCCGCCTGGGCCGACCGCGCGGGCGGGGGCGCGGCCGCCGGGGCGTTCGTCGGCCACTGCGCGTCGCTGGCGGTGCGAGCTGGCCAGCTTGCCTCCCGGGCTGACGTCCTCCGGGCGGTTTCGCGGCACGATGCCGATGCCGGGGCGGTGCTGTCCTTGCTCCCCCACCGTCTCGCAGCGCTCTCGCTCCTCGCGGCGTCGTGCCTCGGGCCCGAGGGGGCGACGGCGGCCGTTGGCGCCAAATCGCGGGCGGCGGAGGCAGCCGCCGTCAGCGTCATCACCGGGCGGTGCGCAGCGGCAGAACGGTGGGCGGGAGAGGACACGACAGCCACGGGCGGCGGCGAGGAGGTGGCAGATCCCGCCCGCGGGGCGGGGGAGCGTGCCGCTTTGATGGAGGTGTACGGCGCGTGGCTCCGGTGCCTCGGGACCGCACCCGGCTGCCTGCGGGCCTCGGCCGAGGACGTCGACGAGGCGTGTCACTTCGCGGAGCGCGCGGGCACCGTGGCGGCGTTCGCGCAGCTGCTCCCGGCACTGGAGACGGCGTGACGCGCTCGCGCTCGGGCCGGAACGAGCTGTGTGGCGCGCACGGGCCCACGACACGCGTGGCGGGCCGCTCAATTGGTGGGCCCTGCTCACATCACAACGCAGCACGAGTCAGCCTTGCGCGCCTCGCGGTAGAACTTCTTGCTAGTGTCGGACATTTGCTTGCTCTCGTCGACCAGCTTCTCAAGCGTCTCGCCGCGCTTCAGCAGGTCGTCAATCGTGGAGCAAAGCGACTCCTTGGTCGCGTCCAGCTTGGCCCGGACCCGGAGGAGCGTGTCCGCCTCGGCGGGGTTCTGGAACTTAGTGATGGCCTCCACGAGGGGCGCCCACGAGTTAAACGAGTTCTCCGCCGCGGCCCTCCACGCCGACGCCCCAATTTCCCTGTCGAACTGCTCCGTCAGCTGCTGTGCAAGGCTCACCGCCACCCTGGCAGGGTACGCATCCGTCGTGACGACCATCACGCCCATCCCAGACGACAAGAAATAGTTCTGGCACAGGAACCCCTCGTGCATCACGCGCGTGATACCTGCACCCGCATCAGCACACAAGATTCAGCTCTTTTGCATGCTGGGCACTTGAGCGCGCGGCAGCCCTGCCGCCCGGCCTTGCGGAACACGGACACGCGGGCGCTTACCTGGCGGAACCCTGGTGCCGACGGTAGTGATCCCAAACATGATTCCCTGGCGAAAGCTGCGCAAGCACGCAGGGAGCATCAGCTTCGGGCAGGTGGTGATGCTGCAGCGGCCGGGGGCGGCCAGTGGAGCGGGCGCGTTTCCGTCGTCGTTCCTCGCGCTCACCTGCCGCGCGTAAAGTAGTTGAACTCCGTCAGATCCTCTGCGAATGCCACGATGGTGGCATCAGCACCCGTGGTCTGCCGCACGATGGCGATCGTGTGGACGTGGTGCTTGATGGGCGCTCCCGAGGCGGCCATGGGCACAGGATGTGCGGCACTGGCGCCCATCCGCCCGTGCCGCTCTGCACCTGTCGCAACATCATTGACCGGGCATCATGGCACTTTCCTTGCCAAAACGACCGGGATGTTTCGTGTTTGGGGAGCTTGGCGCTGCAAACCCTGACCATCTGATCCACAAGTCGAGCCGGGGCCAGCACAGGGCCAGGAGCGATGGGCACGCAAAGGAAGGCACCCGTGCCGTGTGCCAGAGGGCGGGGAAGAGTCGGTGGCACTATGAGGGGGCCACCACGACCAGAATGCGACCCCGAGTGCCTGGCCGACCCATCCCCGCCTCAGGCCACGCGCTTGGCAGGGCGTCGAGGCGTGGATCTCCGGGTCAACTCTGGACGCCACAGCCAGGCACGGGACGCTGTCCTTGGGGGTCCTGGCCGGCAGGCAGAGCGGTGCGGCAACGGCCCCTGAGCTGCGGCGCACACCCCATCCCGCTTTCAGGCGCTAGCCCTTGGCAGCGTGCGACGGCTCGGGCCGCGGGGGCAATGTCCGGCGAATCGTCGCTGCTTGGCGACGGGAGCATGATGAGGGCACTGGCCAAAATCACGGCCCAGGCCGACGCTCTTGCAGGCATGGCCACAACAGCGAAGTCTGCGCCCCAGCGGCGAACCAGCGAGAGCTCTCATGCCTCGCGGCTGGATGCCATCGCAGAGGCTGAAGCCGAGTGGAGCAGGTTGGCGGCGCGGGCCGCTGCCGGCGGGGCGGGCAGGCGCCCGTCGGCAGGCTCTCGCCCTGGCCCCATGAGGCACGGCGGTGTGGTGGGCGACGCCGAGCCGATTCGGCGCGCCGAAGATCGATTCCTGCAGGCGATGGGCTCGGCTCTCGGTCGCAGGGGCTCCGCAGGCAGCGGCGGGTCGGGCGCGACGCCGGTTGATGCTCTCGCTCGGTTTCGGCGGCGCCTGGAGCGAGCCAAGCGGCGCGAGGAGGCATCCCTGGAGTCCGAGAAGCGCGAGGTGCTCAAGGGCCTGCGGGAGCAGGTGGAGGCGCTGCTCGGAGGGGCTGCGCAGGAGGCGCTGGCCGCGGCCGAGGCCGGGGCGGACGAGGCACGCGCCGCGGCCATGTCCGCGGTGGCAGTTTCGGGCGCGCGGCAGCTGCGGCGGTGGCTGGGCCGGGTGCGGGAGGAGGTGGGGCGGGGCGCCGCGGCGAGCAAGGAACGGCTCGAGGGTGTGCTCCGCGGCGAGGGGCAGGCTCTGCTGCTGCAGGTGGCGGCGGGGATGGAGGAGGAGCGGGAGGCGGAGCTGGACGCGCTGGCGGAGCGGCTCGTCCGGGAGAAGGAGGCGAGGGTGGCGGCGGTGCGGGAGCGGTGCCTGGAGGAGGCGGCGGACGCGAGGGGGGAGCTGCTGAAGGCGGCGGGGAGGGAGGCGGAGGAGGCGGTGGCGGCGGCGGAGGAGGAGGCGCGGCGGGAGGCGGCGGGGGCGGCTCGCGCCGCCAGGGAGGAGCTCGAGGCGGAGGCGGCGGCTCTGCTGGAGCGTCGCCTGGCGGAGGTGACGGAGCAGGTGGTGGCCCGGGCCGAGGCGGAGGTGGCGGCGGCGCGGCGTCGGCTGGAGGAGGACTCGGCGCGGCGGGTGGCGGAGGCGACGGCGGCTCTGCGGGAGCGGCTGGGGAGGGAGGCGGAGGCCATGGTGGGGCGGGCGAGGGAGGAGGCCGCGGAGGAGGAGGCCGGGAGGACGGGGGGGGAGGTGCGGCGGCTGAGGGCAGAGGCGGCGTCGAGGGCGGCGGCCGCGGCCGAGGCGGCCAGGCGGACGGCCAGGCAGGCGGGGGCGGCGGAGCTCGAGGCGGAGAGGCAGAGGCTAGCAGAGCAGGCGGAGGCGGAGGTGCGCGCCGAGGTGGAGGCGGAGCGGGAGTCGCTCCGCAGGGCTCTGCTGGAGGAGGTGGAGGCGGCGAGGGGCGCGGCGGCCGCGAGGGCGGAGACGATGCGACGCGCCGTGCGTGCGGAGGCGGAGGTGGAGCGGGCGGAGGAGGCGGCGAGGGCGGAGGAGGCGCTGGGGCGGGAGCTGCGGGAGGAGGAGGGGCGGCTGCGGGCCGAGGCGGCGCGGGAGGCGGCGCGGGAGAGGGAGGAGTGGCGGTCCCTGGCGGGCAGGGCGGTCAAGGTGCTCCGCGCCCTGTCGGAGGTGGGCGGGGAGGTGGAGCTCCCGGCCAGAGCCGCGGCGGCGCTGGGGGCCGACGCGGATCGCAGCTTCAGCCGGGGGGAGTCGCGGGCCGAAGGAAGGGGCCGCGACAGGGTCCGCCCGGCGGATCGTATGGCCGAGGCGGCGGAGGCTCTGCTCCGGGAGGCCGACGAGAGCGGCGCGTCGAGCAGCGGGGCCGAGGAGGATGGCTCGCTGACCAGGAGTCACGGGGCGGGGCGGCCGGGCAGGAGGCGGCGGCGGTCCCGTGCCGGCTCGGGGGCGGCAGGAGGGCGCGCGGTGGGGCGGGTGGCGGGCGTGGACGCCGCTGCGCTGGGCATGTCGGCTTCAGAGGAGGAGGGGGAGGAGGAGGGCCGGGGCGCCGGAGGTGGTCAGCCTGAGCTGGGCGACGACGCTGCGGGCGACGGGGCCGCGCTGTCGTCGCGCGCCGGGCGCTGGCTCGCCGCTGTGCACTCTCGCCACTCCGACGTCGTCGCGTCGCTCGGCCGGGAGCGCCGGCGGTCCGCCCGTCTCTCGCGAGCCGTCGTCCTCCTCCAGCGGCGCCTGTCCCGGGCGCTCCGGCGGCAGGGGCAGCTGACGGACGAGCTCGAGGCGACGCAGGCCCACTTCACTTCCGTTCTGAGGGACGTGTGATCGCGCCGGCGGACGCTGCGCGGCTCGGTGCGTGTCTGACGCGCGCCTCAATCACGCGCGCGTCGCCACAAGGCCCGCGCCGCGCGCCCTGCGACGCCCGGCTCATGCGGCCGCGAGGGGGCGGTACACGTTGACCGACGCGTTCATGCCCGGCTGGGGGACGGGGTCCGTGGCGCTGTTCCAGTAGTAGGGCTTGTAGAGGGAGGGGGACTCCTCGAAGGCCAGGCCGAAGCTCGCGTAGCCCGACCACGCCGCGTCGTAGCGCCTGATGGCGGCGCCCAGCGCCTTGGGGTCGAAGGCGAGGCCGTGGTCGTGGCGCACGCCCCAGGCGAAGATCTCGAAGGCCTCGCGCACGATGGTGTACACTCGGAGGCCGAACTCGACCGAGACGGCGACGTAGTTGGCCTCCTCCACGCGGCCCGAGGCCACCAGGGCGTCGGAGATGGCGGGGGTGGCGGCGAGCATGTCCGCCCACATGGCGACGCCCCGGTCCTTCCAGGCGATGGACTCGTTGAGGGCCGCGTCCGGGTCGCGCGACGTCACCATGCCCTTGAAGTGCGGCCCCAGGCCCTGCTCGAGGCCGCCGAGGCGGTCGTCGCGGGTCCAGCTCCAGCAGTTCGAGTAGTCGGGGCCCTCGGGGCAGTAGCGCGACCAGAGGAGCGCCGTGGACGAGTTCACCACGAGCTGACGCATGGCCCGGCCCGCCGCCGAGCCGCTGTCGAGCCCCCACTCGTGCCCCGCGAACTCCGCGAAGCACTGCGCCTCCGTCTTGGCCTCTGTGGGCCTCCCGGCGAGGCCCGCGGCGGCCTGCGCCTTGATGCTGTCGAAGTTGGCGTTCCACCAGCAGCCCATGACCGCCATGGCGGCGTCCACCCACTCCTCGCGCCCGTGGATGTACGGCCCCCACCACCCGCCGCCCCGGGACCACGTCCAAAGGCCGCGCACCTGCGGCTTGGCCAGCACGTCGATGATGCCGCTGGCGTCCGACCCGTCGGGGAGGTCCCCGAAGCCGTAGATATACCCCGGGGCGATGTAGTTGGGGTGCGCCAGCTTCCCCTCGTACTCCCGCTGGATCTCCGCCTCGATGAGCTGCGCGTGCTTGCCCACGCCGATCTGGCGGTTCCAGGGCATGAACCTGCGCAGGAGGGGACGGGCCAGGGGCGGCTGGTGGAGCACCGCGGGGGCGCGGTGGCCGGCGAGGGAGGCGGGCAGAGCGGCACACTCACCGGAAGAAGTCGCCGGACGACACCTTCACGCTGAAGTAGAGCAGTTGGTGGGGCTCCACCGGGCCGGTGATCGCCTCGTACACCGCGGGGTCCCCGGACCACCCGCCGAAGCTGTCCCAGGCCCGCTGGATGACGATCTTGTTCTTGCCCACGCAGGCGATCTCACGGAGGTGGTCGAGCCACGCGACCCACACGGCTGTCTGCTTGTCGCCGGGGACGCCCTCCACGGGCGAGTTTCCGACGTGGTACGGGGTGTCGAAGACGTACGTCTCGCCCGTGCGGATGAGGATGCCGTCCAGGTCGAACGCCGCGAAGGTCTCGTTGAGCATGGCCGACAGCAGCATCTGCGTCACGTTGTTGTACATGATGCTCCCCGACGGGGAGAGGATGTCCTTCGCGAAGCGATCCACGAGCGCCTTGGGCAGAACGATCATGTCCACGAACGGGATGAACGACACGTTCGCCGCGTGAGCCTGCGCCGCGTGCCTGCGCACGCCTGCTGCCATTGTGTCCACCCAGGCCCTGGCCGGCGAGCCCGCGGGCCACAGCCCTCCCGGGACGATAGTGTGGAAATCCACCGCGAGGAACGGGCTGAGCTCGCCCGTGGTCACGCGAGTCGTGAAGTTTAGCTCCTTGAGCTTGTACGCATTGGTATACTTGCTCCCCTGCCACGCCACTACCCTGTCACCGGGATTGTTCTGGACCATGTCGGCAAGAAGCATAGCGTTCTGAGACGGGTCGTGCAGCCCGCGCCCGTCCGCCCCCGAGGCCGCGGCAGCCAGCAGGGCCGCGGCCACGACGGACGATGTCAAAAGGTCGCGCATGGGTCCCGGTTCGCAGCCCTGAGAAGGGCGGCCCGGAGTGCAACTGCACTGACCAGGTGAGCTCGGACAGAGCTGTCGTGGTGGCGCGGAGTCCACCGTTCCTTCTGCCGCCCGCAGCGCACGTTGCGACATGGCATCAGCCTCCGCGCCTTCCGGCTCTTTTGCACCCCTCGTTCTTGTGACGGGAGCAAGCGGTGAGGGCGCGTCAACGTTTCCGGTTGTGACGTCGCGGCCTCCCGCCGTGTCCCAGTGCGCCCGCCCAGACCGAATCCCTGCCGTGCTTCGACCATTGCAGGCTTCGTGGGGTCGCACTGCACCCGGGTGCTTCTCGCCTGTGGCTTCCGAGTCCGGGGCACCGTGCGTGACCCCAGCGATGACGTCAAGACCGCGCCCCTGCGCGCGCTTGACGGCGCCGCGGACCGGCTCGAGCTTGTCGCAGCCAACCTCATGGCAGATGGGGGATGGGATGCCGCGATGGCTGGGTGCACGTTTGTGCTGCACGTGGCAAGCCCGTTTCCGCTCGTGCCCCCCAAGGACAAGGAGGAGCTCATCCGCCCCGCGGTCGACGGCACCATGCGTGTGCTCCGTGCGGCTGCGGCCGAGGCCGGGGTCCGCCGTGTGGTCCTGACCTCGTCGGTCGCGTCCATCTCGTCCGGCTACCCGCCCAAGACCCTCAAGACCAAGGTGAGCGGCCGCCGCACCGTCGCCGCGCGCCCAGCCAGCCTCGTGCCGTCGTCCGCCGGAGCGGCCGCAGCAGCTATGGCCTAAACCCCCCGTCACCCAAGATTCCTCCCTCCCTCGCCGCTCCGCCCCCGCCCCCGCACCCCCCACAGACCTTTTCGGAGGAGGACTGGTCCGACCTCGAGTCCGGACTCATCGACGCCTACCCCGAGTCCAAGACCCGGGCGGAGCGCGCCGCGTGGGCCTTCATCAAGGACGGGCAGCCCGAGGGCCGCGGCCTGGAGCTCGCCACCATCAACCCCTCCTTCGTCATCGGCCCAATGATCCGCCGGAGCCCCTGCTCCAGCGCCGAGGTGGCCGCCAACCTCATGGAGCGCCGCTTCTCCGTCGTCCCCGACCTCAACCTCTGGGTCGTCGACGTACGCGATGTGGCCGAGGCCCACGTCAAGGCCATGGTCACGCCTGACGCCGCCGGCAAGCGCTTCCTCCTCTCCAGCCGCGAGTACGGCATGCGCGACGTGAGAAGGCGCCGGCTCGCGCCCGGCCGCCCCGCTCGACGCTCTCCGCGCCTGCCAACGGAAGCGTGCTTCCCTCTGCCCGTCACCGACCCCCCGCAAAAATCGATCGCAGATGGCCAGCACGCTCTCAGACGAGTTCAGCAGCAAGGGCTTCCGCGTCCCGACGGCGCACGCCGCCAACTGGATGATCCGGTTCGCCGGCTGCTTCGACGGCACCGCCGCCGCCGTCGTCCCCCGCCTCGGCCTGCACGAGCTGCACGACCACACCCTGGCCGAGACCGTCCTCGGCATCAAGTGGCGCGATGCGGAGCCGGCGTTCGTCCAGCTTGCGGGCACCGCCGCCAGCTTTGGCATCATCAAGGCGCCCAGCGGTTTCGAGTTCGCGGCTGACCTGGGCGAGGTGCGCACCGAGGGCATGCTCGCCTCCAGCGTGGAGGCATGAGAGCTCGCCTGCCGCAAGCGCGATCGCCCCGCACAGAAGACGATGAGGGGCAGCCTTGCGGATGTGTTGGTGCGCGACTGTCCGGAAACGAGCGTTTATCTGCCGCGCGCTTGCAGCTGGCTTGATCTTGCGGTCAATGCCTTTTCGGCTTGTCACGATTCCGGGCGCCAAACACGTGATCCGGCGCTGCCGAAAATCGGGGCCAATTGATGCCTCGCCTGCCCATACAGCTGGGGGAAGCTGGGGAGCCGCATGATGCTGAATCACTCACTCTGCTCACTGGCTTTCCCCATAGCTGCCTCTTGCTCTCCAGCCTCGTCTTGGGTGAGTTCGTTGGAACGCCAGGGTCTCGGCCCTCTTACGCCAAGTTTGAGGGATGCCGGCGTTCCCGTCCTTGGTGCCCGTTCTGCTGAATCTGGGGCCTTGGCGCTCGATGCAGAGAGGGCGGTGTCGATGGCTGCGGTTTGAGACCCGCGAGATGAGACGAAGGTCCAGGACAGGGCCCTGTGGCGAGTTTGAAGGCTGCGTGTGGGCGGCGGCAGCTCTGTGGCGGTCGACCAGCGACAGCTTTCATGTGCTTGCGCGGTCATTCAAGCTCTGCCACTCACCGGCAGCGGCAGCCTGGCTTTGCCAGTCTCCCCCAAGCTCCGCATCGCGGAACGGAGCGGCGGCGCGACCCGCCGTCGGACGGTGCGCTGCACAACGGCAACCGCGGGGCCGGGGTCGCGATGCGAGGATCCCCCGGCGGGGGTAGGTGGCCTCGCGGGGCGGGGCTGGGCCTCCGTCCCGGGCTCCGCCTGCCAGTGCGCACGGCTGGAGGGGCGAGGCGTGGAGGAGGAGCGCCGGCGGACCGGCAGCGCCGGCTCGTCCCGGCCCAGGATGCCCGCCTTGAGGCTGTCGAACGGCTCGGGGAGCGACGAGACGAAGGAGCGGCCGTCGACGGACGACACCCTGCGCCGCGGCGCCGGCTCCCTCCCCGGCATGATCCTGGCCCCGTACCGAGCGGCGACGCTGGAGCCCCTGGGGGGCAGGAGGCCGGACCCGACGGCCCAGGACCCGCCCGCGGGCTGCCACGAGGCGTCGGCCTCGGCCACCGCCCGCGCCGCGGCCGCCGCCGCGGGCCTCGGCTCCACGGACCGGCTCCTCCCGCGCCTGAGACGTACGCCCGGCCTCGCCGGGGCCAGGCGCCTCCGCCTCTCTGCGTCGGCCCCCGTCGCTCGCTCCTCCTCTGCCTTGCGACGCGTCTGCTCGATCATGTCCTCCGCCGACAGAGGGCGCATGTCCCCCGGGGCGAAGGGGAGGCCGGACGCCGGCCGCGCGGAGGCGGCCGAGGCCGCGGACGGCCCCTCGGCGCGGAACCACCCGTCGCGGTGGAGGTGTGCCTGGATGGCGGCCGCGGCGGCCGACGGGCCGTACGCCGGGAAGTCGGGCTCGGGGGCCGGGGCCGGGGCCGGTGCGGGGGGGATGGACGCCTCCATCGAGCGGCGGCGGCGCCGCCGTGGGGGGGTCGGCGGTGGGAGGTCCCACCCGGAGGGTCGCGGCCGGGGGGCTGCGGCGGCCGTTGCGGCTGCCTCCTCGGCGTCGCCGGGCCCGCGGGGCCGGACCTCCGTGACGGGCGGCTGTGACGGGGCGGCGGCCTCGTCAGCGGGGGCGCTCGCTTGCTCGGACGCCGCCGGCTTGGCGTCGGGGCCCGTCTTGGCAGCGGGGGTTGCGGCCGGGACGGGACGGTCCGTGGCGGAGGCGGCCGCCGGCTGCACCACCCCGGGCGGCGGCTCCGTGGGCCGCGCGTCTGGGCTTGGGGCCGAGGTGGAGGCTCTGGTGGCGGAGGGGCGGAGGATGGAGGACGCGGTGTCGCCGGCCGGGACGCCCTTTGGTCTGGGCGAGGTGACGGTCGCCTGCGCGGCCGGGGCGGAGCGGAAGGCGTGGCCCCCACCCGGGCCCTCGCTGGCGGAGCGACGGATGGCCGGGCGCGGGGCATCGTCGAGACGGACGGGGAGGGAGAGGGCGGCGTCCCTGGCCGGGGACTGCAGGCCCTGCGGCCGGGGGGGCGTGTTCGACCGCGGGGGCTGCGGCGGCGACGGCGGGGCCGACGGAGGCGAGACGGCGCCGTGGCTGTCAGCCCTGGCCCCGGCACCGGCGTGGCCCGCCTCGGCTGCGGCTAGCGGCAGGCGGGCGGCAGGGAAGGCGGCGCCCAGAGCCGCCGATACGCCGTCGGGTGTCGCGGGCGCGAAGGGGGCGGCGGGCTCTGCCGAGGACGCCGAGGACGGCTCCTGGTCGTCCGGCTCTGCCGAGGCCGGCGAGGTCGCGGCGCGAGCCGGTGGCGGTGACCCGACCGACGCGGGCGGTGTCGGCCTGGCCGGGGTGCTGGCCGGCTCTCGCTCTGCCGCCTCGGACGGGGTGCCGGTCGATGCGGGCGGCATCGCGTCCTTGGCCGGCTGCGCGTAGTGCTCGGCCGGGCTGGCAGCCGCTGCCGGCTCGGAGCGATGGCCGCCGTCGCCGCCGCCCGTCGCCCGTGGCCGCAGGCCGCGCCCCGTCGCCGGGATGGGCCCGTCAGGCAGCGTCGGTGCCGTGGCGCTGGGTGCGGCAGCCGGGCCGTCGTCCCCGCCCGTTCCCGCTTCGGTGGCTGCCGCAGCCGCAGCCCCGCCGCCGCCGGCCGTCGGGTCCTCACCGCCCGGCCCCGCCTCCACGGCATGGTCCTTCCCCTCGCCGGCCTCGGCCGCCGTCGGCCCGTCCCTCGCCACGCCACCGGCGCCCGCACCCCCCGGCTCGCCCCCACCCCCTGCGCCCCCCTCCGCCCCCACCGCGGCCGCGAAGGACCGGGGCACGTGCCCCGTGAGGACCCGC
>Ga0136560_1001830_pt1 | contig 10896 bp, 10 predicted proteins | sample AntRauMeHopE1497_FD_104925 | JGI IMG/M metagenome (GOLD analysis project Ga0136560, IMG submission 104925) | Saline lake microbial communities from Rauer Islands, Antarctica - Metagenome Hop E1 #497 | ecosystem: Environmental > Aquatic > Non-marine Saline and Alkaline > Saline | place...
CTCAGCCACAACATCCCCTTCCTCGCTACTGCTGCCACCACTTGATGTTCCGCCATCTGGTGAGGCGCCGCGCACTATCCTGCCCCCTTTCTGTAGTACCACCCCGCGCCTGTCGTCCCAACATGCCTCATCCAGCCCAGCTAGCGACTCCGATCGATACCCGATGGATGTGAGAGCTAGGCCACAGGGAACAGTCTCGTGTTCCCCGGTCTCCACTGCTCGCTGGGATCCTGCCTCCCCCTCCAGCGCAGTTACGGCGCATCGTATCCCACTCAGCCTGCCTCCCTCCGACTCGAATCCGACAGGGGATAGGAAGAACCGAAGCCAGACTGCCTTGGGTATCCCGGCTGATTGCGCTGCCTCGAGGCTAGGAAACCCCCCCTCCCCCGCGGACACTTTCTCCAGCAGGGCATCCATTCTCTTCTTCGCTCGCTGCGTGCCAATCTCATCCATCGAGGCCGCAGTCCTGCCTTTGGCTAAATCCTCAGGACGGACGATCGCAGCGGCTCCGTCCAGTCGGGTTAGTTCCCTAAGTTCCTTCATGGTCATCGCTGCCTGGACATGGCCCCTGCGGCCGAGCAACTGCACGCGCTTGACGGAGGACGCGGCGAGCACTTCCAGGGCGTGGTCCGCGATGTCGGTTTTTCTCAGCTCGTCGAGGGACTTGACGAGGACTCTCGCGCAGTCGACTGCGACGTTGCCCTGCCCGACGATAGATACGGTTTCGGCTTCTGGTCTGCCGAGGAGCTCTGCCATACGCTCGTTCTGTTCCGGGGAGGAAAAATCGGGGTGCCCGTTGTACCAGTTCACGAACCTACGAGCAGAAAGAACCTCGTCGAGCTGCTCGCCTTCCGCACCAAGGCTGCGGTCCGATTGGGCGCCATACGCGAGCACAACAGCATCATACGCGCTCCGAAGCTTGTCCAAGCTTACATCCTTCCCCACCTCAACGCCACCGAAGAACCTAAATTGTGTCCTAGGTGTCTCAGACACCATCGTCGTAAAATCATTTCCAACAGACTTTACCTCTGGGTGATCGGGGGCGACCCCGCTACGCACAAGTCCTGCGTTGCAAGCAATCGGTGCGCATGGCACATACATATCGGATTGATCTGATGATAATTGGTAATGCGCGGTGTATTCAGCATCTTGGATGGCAGATCCTACGGCAGAATCAAATCCTGTAGTTTTACTTGACCGTCTACTCACCGAACGGAGTTGGTAGGCGATCAACAACATCAACGCTAGCACCTTCGCACTATGCCAATATATATTTTGCTGTGTAGAAACCGCTCGGCCCGCTGCCAACGATGCAAACGCGGGGTGGTGAAGGCGACGCTGAACTCAAAGGTCTCATCTGGACAGGCCAACTCCTAACAAGACCAGTACCGCAGCTCCGAACGCGCACGACTCTGCTGCATGCATTCATACATTGTTTCGCGGGCACTCTTGCAGAGTGGAGCATAGTTCCCGTCGTTATGTACCGAGCTTCTGCTCACGAGACATTTCTTTGATTTGTTGCGCGCGACACGTGCAATTACCAGACTGTTTAGTGCTAGAACCTTCTGCAGTTTACTGCGAGTTATGCAAGCTATTGCCAGGGCAGCGAGAGCAGGTGCAAAGTTGGTTGCATCCGCTTCTTTGCGAACGGCGTCCGTTGGCGCGCTCTCAGCGCGGGCTTTTAGTGCCACAGGTGAGACAACATCAACGGAATGCTCGTGGATGGTGTAGAATCGCCTGCAGTGCCTTGATCGGTCTTGATTTAATCAAGTACGAACTAGCTGAGTATTATGCCATTTATTTGATCACGTATGCAACAGATGGGCCCACTTGCGTCTCCATCTGTGAAGTTATTTAGTTAAGCCGCGCGTCTATCAAGCCGAAACGCGCAGCGCACACTTCATGAATTCCATGACTGGTCAAGTTCAACATCGCAGCTTAGAAAATGTCTGAGGATAGAGTACCAATTATTATCATTGATAAGGACGGAGCTGAAACCGAAGTGCAGGCCAGGGTCGGAGACAGCTTGCTGACTGTGGCTTAGGAGTACGATCTGGACGTAGAGGGGGCCTGCGGTGGCGAGTGCGCCTGCAGCACGTGCCATGTGATCATGACGGCAGAGATGTTCGAAGAACTTCCTGAGGTCACGGAAGAGGAGGAAGATATGCTGGACCTTGCCGCCGGGCTCACTGATACGAGTCGTTTGGGATGCCAGGTGTTCATCAAGGATGACATGGCCGGTATGCGGGTGCAGTTGCCTACCGAGGTGACCAACATGATGGATTAAGCAACATTTTCCTTGTAATTCCACTAGATATCTCATACGAGTCAGCGGTCTACCCCTGCAAAGGATGTGCTGCTACTTCATGCGCCTCAGGCTAGGATCCAGTTTGTGCTCGAGAGCGCATCTCGCACGGTCCAAAATAGCCCCCCTCAAATGTAAATTCCGCGTGAATTATTTGAATTCACGTTTTGAGATAAAGCGTGAATTCCATCTTGATCAAGCAAGATCCACGGAACCTTAGGGTCCCACTCGTCATTGAGCTAGTGGCGCAGCGCAGGCCTAATCATCTACGGACCTCTTAGAGTCAATCCTACATTAACAGTTGGAGAACATCCAGCGATGTGCTAAGGTAAACGAGCGCTCATTCATATTTAACTATGTTTCGGCTCCGTGAAACTACGTAGGTGGCTGCAGATGGTGCGTTTTAGGGACCAGGGTAGGCCTCGCAAACTGAAACTGCAACAAGCATAACCGCTGATACTGAGAAGCCTGGCTGCATATCGCCCAAGTTCTAGGCCGGGTTATTTGTATTTAATATAATGGTTGGGTCAGGAGCCTTGGCCTTGCCCAAAATATTCAGCCATGCTGGGTTATTGCTATCAACCCTTTTTCTTGGCTTGGTTGCTGCGTTGTCAGCCCACACCTAGCACTTACTGTTGGAAGCCCAAGGAGTTGCAGCGGTTCTTGAAAATCTACGGAAGCGCTCTCACGCTGAGACACGCGACAAGTTACTGTCACACGCGGTGTTCACTTCGAGGGATACAGACTGGGCTTTCCCAGCTCAAATTGCGAGTATGGCTAGGATCCTGCTTCCCCCATGGGGCGAAGCAGCATGGTACGCGATCATAATATTGTATTTGGTACCAGATTTAGCTGTCTACTCTGTTTTTGTGCCGGCAACAGTAGCCCATGTGTTTCCTGGCTTAGTGATCAGCCTGAACTCTGCTAGCTTCTGGGCGAGATGGGCACATGGTTCCAGTCGAACAGCGGATGAAAATTTAACATATTTTAACGCCACGGCAACCCAGCAAAATAGTAGCAGTAGCGGTGTGGTATCTCTGGTAGTGTCTGAGGACGGTGTGTACAATGTGACCCTGCTCGCGCTCGCCGTGTTCGCGACTCCCCTCACCTTCTATTCGATCAAGAAGACCACAGCTCTCCAAGTGGGAACCCTCGCCACTCGGGTGGCAGTCTTTGGGGCCATGACTGCATGTGCCGTGTACTATGCGATCACCAGGGACTTTGGGCCACCCCATGAATCCGACCATGACCCGGACGGGATGAATGAATAGAGAGAAGTGCAATAGATGGTCGAAAACCTAAACCTAGTCGGTGCCCGTAGCATCGCATTGCAGCGCACATAGGACTATTGGGGACTTGGGTATGACAATTCTAGCAACATTTAGCCCTCCAACTCTAGTGCTATGCCGATTGCACCAGGGAACAAATTCCACCCGAGCCACCTGCCTGACGACCAAGGTCAGGAGACAGAGGCGAAGCTGCGCATGTGGGACGTGACCGGCCTACCGCTATTGTTTGGCGGTGCAGTGTATGCCATGATAGCACAGCAATACGTGCCTTCGTTGTTCTCTGGACTGGGAGTGGCGGTGCCAGCTCATAGGAGCGGCATGAGTGCTGTGTGTGCATCTAGCGCTGGTACAGGTGCCGGTGCAATGTCTGCAGCTGTTGCCGTGTCTGTGTTTGATGCCGGGGCTGCGGCCGAGGTCTAGGCAGGACCATCCGCTGCCGTGGGGGGGGGGAGGTAGGCGGATACAGGGGGAAGGTAGGCGGATACAGGTAGACGCAGAGTAGGACATAGGGGATGGGAGATGGATGCGGCCAGTTCAATTTGTGGTATTGACGAGCTTCCAGAGAGGTGGGCTGCTCGAGGGATCGTCATCCGGGTAATTTCTTGTGTCCTGGCTCTGTATCTGGTCGTGTGTTGGGCAGCTGTATGGGCCTATCACGGCTTGGTGTAGCCTGAAGGTGGATGTGACGCTCGCACTAGCCATGCCTGTGGACTGCAGGATCTATACATGTTCGGGTTCGGCTACGTGCGGCCTTTGCTGCTCTCACGCTTCATCCTGCTGGCGCCACTGCTCTCCATGCTCTCGTCATTCCCTCTCATTGCTATCACTCTCCGGGATTCCCTCATCCTGCTTTACCAGCGCACACGCGGCAGTGTGAATCCCGGTGCGCCCACCAACGGGATTGCAGAGGACGATGATGCCGCAGAAATCGAAATCGAAATGCGTCCTTTGGTATCGGAGACTGAGACGGCCGAAATACGAAGTATGGTAGAACAAGGGAGTAGTCGTTCAGGGGGCGGAATACATCGCGATAACGGTGGCGGTGATGGAGCTTTTCGTGCAGAGTAGCACGAGGTCCAGCACAGGAAAAGCCCTGGTCATGTTGGGCCGACCTCTCGCGTCATTCCGCTTTCAAGAAATGGAGGTAGCGGCAGTCCGCCTGACACTCCCACGCATCCTCTCAAGCACGACAGTACCAAGGCTTGCACCGAAGCCCTCGGATTAAGCGACAGTTTCGACCATATGACGAGGATAGGCACAGGAGCATCCGCCGCACAGGGTTTCTAGCTAGAGTCTAGAAGTAGTGCCGCTTCTGCAGCAGTGGGGATGACAAAAGGACGGGGGGAAGGAGGTTCCAACTCTACGTCACGTTCTGAACTTTCGCGGTCGGGTCGGCTCAGCGCAGCCGCTGAATTTGCCGATCGAGCCGTATCAGGCCTCGTAGCCGCCAGTACGCCATAGCCCGATGCTGCAAACTCGAGTTTTTGCGTGCGATGTACGGCGGCGATAGTAGCAACATTGCCTGCGTATTGCGTGGCGGCAGTAACGCGGGACATCGATGGACTCGTGGAAGTGACAGGGGCATTCGGCGGCGCGGCTATCATGTTTATCGTACCAGCTCTACTGGCCTACCGGGCACGGGAAATTCGACAGCGATTGATTGCAGCTTGTGATGAGGCAGAACGAGGACAAGGGCGAGCACAAAAAGAAGCAGCGGCTCATGTAAGAGCTGTTGTTCTCCATGTGGCAGATGCAACACGACCACCGGCATGGCAACGCCATCAGTGGTTGTTACTGGCTCCGCTTGTGTTTGCCGCATTATGCCTCGGGGTTAACCTGTGGACGTTCGTATGATAATATCTTGCCATTTTATGCTAAGTGTGCCTGCCACTGCACCCCATCGACCCTCATGTTACGAAACCCCTCAAGTCTACGACATACCCGGCCGAAGCCGTTCAGATCGAATGGGGTCGATCTACATGGCACCCCCGAAGGCTTGAAAGCGTCGCGGGTGCATGATTGTGTTCTCTGTTGATTATCCATATCCTACTTGGTAGCACGATGCGCTGGTCACAAAGCGCCAAAGCGTTGAGATGCCGCCATCGCGTGTCAATATCTGGATGGGACCAGAACGCACATCAGCGGGCTCCATTCACAGACTCACAGCTCCTCGGTCCCTCCCTCCGTAGGTACTTCACCAAGATTTCCGAGCTGCAGCTCCAGTTTCTCGTGATCAGGCTTTTCTGGATCATCATCCACCACTACCATCTCCTCGATCGGCTCACTCGTAGTGTAGTCTTCCTCCTCTTTCTCCGTGCCGTGAAAGTGTCCGATGTATGGGAGAGCATTCACACAGGCATCATGCCGACGTTGCGCTGCCTTTTTGATGAACCCAGAGGAAGAGCTGTCCACCGTGGCATCCAGAAGCAGCGTCCTCAGTATTTCATCCAAATAGGCCCGAGGCCTCTCCACAGCGAAGAAATGCCCAGCCGGATTTCCCATCCCGTCATGTGCAGGAGTAGTCACTCGTAGAAGAGACCTGAACCGTGAACGGGCCCAACGCCGGGGAACACGAGCCACCACTTCTCCAGGATTGTCGAGGATGACCGTGGGTACGTCAACCAGCGACGACTGAAGCCCCCAGAACATGCTACTGAACAGTGTGTCGGCGTATATCTCTAGCCAGGAACCCTGTGTCCCACCATCGATGTGGATTCGACTCATAGCGTGCACGAAGGCCGCTGCCTGACTCGCCTGCTCTTCGCTGAGTAGGCGGGCATCTCCTGAATCAAGGCTGCCTGCAGCAAGTCCCTCTACACCCATGCCGAGACCGTCCTTCGACGACGCATCCATGCCGAATGCGATCGCTGCTGCATCTGCGAAGCATGAGAGGGCCTGCTATAGGTGGCGGGACGCTTCCCCCCCAGAGTCGTCTGCACCTGTGCTGCTGCCGCCAGCGAGAAACCTCTCTACTGGTGGCATTGACTCAGGGATGGAGGAGTTCCAGGTGATCGGCCCAGCCGTCGAATTCATCCACTCTTTCCACCTCGACTGCAGCGCCGCCCCGCATCCGCTCCAAGACATGAGTTTCTCCTCCGTCCAAGCATGCATCGCCTCTGGACTGGACCGAAGCACTCTACCAAGTGTGTATGGACGGGTCATCTGCTGGTGCATGTAAGCGGACTGGTCAAAGGCATTGCGCATGAACTGCATCGCTGGCAGCCGCATCGTGCGCCTCTCCTCCTCGGACATGAAGAGGGCCCTCGAGAGACCAGAGGCGTCGGACAGCCGGGCCAGAAGCTCGCCGAAGCTCGACCGCTCGAGCTTTGGCAGGTGCAATCCGGCAAGATAATCTATTGTCATTGCGCCCATGAATCGAAGTAGCTGAGTAGGCCTTGGAAGAACCACGGGGAGCGCTGTGTGCACCATGCGGACGGAGCATGGGTCTATCTGTGCAATCAGAGGAGCAATCATACCACCCCAGTCGCCGCCAGCTACCATGTACCCTGAGGGAGACGACGCATGGTCATCTCCGCTATCCGCATCACTGCTGCCATCGTCACGCCTAGATGGTCCGGTGCAGTACCCTAGCTTGCACATGAGGCGCGCTAGGATGGCCGCCGCCCTATGTGCGCCTACGCCGGTCCTGTCCGTATGAGTTGGCCCGCTCCCGATGGACGTTGATGATGACTGGCCAAACCCACCCGTATGGCCCGCTTCATTGGTGTCATTCTGAGCGGTCTGCACCTTGGCGGACCCTCCAAGCCCGAAGCGGGGGAGGCTTGGGATGATGAGGTCAACCAGAAGGACAGCCTCCGCAGCTGAAGAGGAAGAGGATTCAGCTTCTGTGGCAGCACTTGCCTCCATCAGCAAGCGAGCCATTGGAACGTACTCAAGCACAGAACCCGGCCAGCCGTGGACGAGCATGAGCGCGACCCGCTTGTCTACTGGCGTGCGAGCACCGGCAACGAACCTGGAATCTGCGTGCTTCAGCGCTCCGGTCCAGTAGTCCGCAATCGTTCCGTTAGATGCAGAAATAGCACCCTAGAGCCGTTGTGAGCTAACCTTAAGGTTCTGAAGCCAAATGAAGTGCACCATCTCGCCGTCGACCTCGGTCCTGTACGAAGGCATGTTTCGCATTGCATGACGCCAGCTTACCCCTCCCATGCTTCCGTTGTCTATAGAGCAGCCAGATGTCTGCATATATTGGTAGTCACTCTCCAAGAGACCTCGGTGCCAATCTGTAGCTGGTTGAGATGCTGGTAGGCTGCAACCAGAGCCAAGGCAACTGCAACGCCCGCTATCTGTCGCCCCTAGATCCTGAATGTCCAGGATCTCTATAGCACTATTGTGTGAAGATTCACGTGACAAGAGCTAGCTTACAAGCCATCCTTCATGAGGGTCCAGTCGGAAATGCTCGAAAGACCAATCCATCGCACCAATTAAGAGAACTATTGCGAATACTAATGCAAAGCAGAGGTTCAGAGCTGTCAAGCACACCCTTGACATGCTAGTTGTCGCACGAATCCTAGCTGACTTCGCCATACGAATATCTTTATGGCGAACCACTGGATGAAAAGAAAAACACTAGGTATGCGATCCACTTTCTCGAAATGAGAGAATTAACGAGCTGGAACGGGTCGTTGTGAAATGATGACGAGTGCATTTCTTGGACCATGTTGCATTTCCATTGTAGGCATCAAAAGTACAAATGCCGTCACAGCGAGCGCTTCCTGCGTCTGCTCCAGGTAAGTCTATGTTATCATTGTATCATCAGTCGCATGGACTAGCAGGATCTCTGTGCATTAGGCTATCGTTACCGTTTCTCTCGCAGCAAGGGGTGCATTCCCTCTGGACCACCATGGAGAGTGCACCTAGTTCAAGCATGTGAGCGCACAAGCTTAGCCTTTGCCTATATGCACAACAATTATCCCTGTTACAGTTGACTGTCTAGTCCAATCCAGCGTGCCTGCGCAGGATTTCATGGTTTGCATGTCCGAGAATGACAATATTTACTACAGGTGCAAAGAGCAATCAAAAGTTTATTTGAAATGCCGAATGGATAGAAATTTGATGGCCCAGGAAGACCTTACCACCATGGGCTTTGGTAAGGATGCCAATGTCGTGCCATCAACCACCCCTACCCAGGTTGAAGCGACCGATGAATCGACGAGAGCTAGGAAACGCATAGCTGGCATGTCTCATCTCGGCGCCATGAAAAAAAGATGGTCATGGCTAGGCTTTGGTCAGACTGATTCGTCAAAAGGAACAGGAAGCAGCAAGTCTTCAAGTGGTGGGGAGACGACTTGATCGGTCAGCATGGAAGTGCATCGATCCAATAGTTTGGTGCCACCCTTCTTAAAACTGGTTGGATGCCTGAACCTAGCGTTGCCTTGCACAGATACAAATGATTGGCATTCATTTAATTACCGTGCTACTTGCCCCATCCGAGCTTAGGCGATCTGCAGTAGTAGCTTTGCCTGAGCCCGATGCTCACTCATGCGAAGCACTTGCTCGCCACAGCTGCAGCTCCCGCCTCCGAAGCCTCCCCAGTGCCACTTCGGCAGTCTTGGCCGTTCTCACTCCAAACATATAACAACCTTCGTAGTTCGGCGTCAGTATGACCCACAACGGTGCGGACGAACTAAGCAGCCTTGCTGCCACCAGAGGATGGAAGCGACGATCCTCGCATAAATCCGGATCTCCGCCGGCATCCTGAGACAGCGATTGATCTGGTTCGTGCGACTGGCTCTCTGGTGCTACCGCACACAGCTAAGAACTGCAGGCACGTGCAGCTTCTGCTTCCTTCATGTCGAGATAGCTCTGCTCAGGCAGTGGCTTCACACGCGAGCAACTGCTCCTGCCCCTGCCGCCGAGCCCCCAGAGTACTTCTACCCTCCTCATAACCTGCTGATGAAGCATGTGGGCTATGTGCTATGACTCTGAGTATATGGGGTATATACATGCACCTCGGGATAGCAGTTCAATCAAGGTATGCTTCGCTAGCGAGTCTGTCCGCACATGCTTCTTCATCGTCTCCCCGCTAGTTCGCATGACATGGTACCTAGACACGGTGGATTGCACAATGCAAGCAAATACGAGACCCGACATGCATCGCTCTACTCGCCGAGCCAATTTCTTAAGTGCGCTTGCCGACCCTCCGAAAGGCGTTGCGTTCCAGAGAAGGATGCTCAGTGGAGTCCCCAGCGCTTGTTTGGAGAGAGGGTGTAATTCCATGATTTCGCAGTACCCCGGCCGAATGCTCTGCTGAGGGTTCCGTTTTGGACGTCGCTTTGCATGCCATTCCTTGGAGATGCCCGGCGTCCGCTGTAGGTCCTCCCTTGCCTCCTCTTGGGTCCCCATTTCCATGCTATGACTTGAACCTGAAGCGGATAGTTCGCCAACTTGTAAATCAGGCGGGAAGCTGTTCACATTTGTCACGGCAGCCCGGAGCGAGCGTCGGCAATCGACGTTTGCGGCCACCGGACGCGATAAATCCGCGTCCAAAACGTGCTTACAATTAAGAAACCATTGTAGAGCGCCACCAGAGCTGCCAAGTGCGGCAAGGTGAATCGGTGTACACCCGTTGACTGGATGCTCAATGGCTGAACGAAGTGCAGCAAGTCCCGCAGGTTCGTTCATAGCTGCCTTTAAAGCCAACGGTTGTTGTCCAAGAGCTGCTGCATGGTATAGGGACACATCGAGAGCTAAGCCCCCCTTCAGTGTGCATGGATCAAATGCTCCACTCTCAATCAACAACATGGATGCTTCCTGGCGTCCCGGCCGCGTCAGAGAACCCCACATTGACCATGCAAGCCTATGTGCTTGCCCCGGTGATAGGTTGCCTCGAGCTGACTCAAATAGTGATGCTGCAGAAGTGACTTCATCGCTTTCACCAGCCCCACTGGACGGGACGCAGGCTAGCGCAGGCACGACCTCCGCGTGTTCCATAGTACTAACGACAGCCCCACTCAACGGGACGCAGGCTAGCGCAGGCACGACCTCCGCGTGTTCCATAGTACTAACGACAGCCCCACTCAACGGGACGCAGGCTAGCGCAGGCACGACCTCCGCGTGTTCTATAGTACTAACGACAGCCTCACTCGACGGGACGCAGGCTAGCGCAGGCACGACCTCCGCGTGTTCTATAGTACTAACGACAGCCCCACTCTGACGATCCGTGGAACCGACTTGTTCTTGTGGTAGAGCTACAGGCATGGATCTCAGCGCGGTCTATTTAGTAGCAGAAGGCTAGGGACATCTCTTGGTAGGTGCAAGCGGCGTGGCAGCGGTGAATCCTAA
>Ga0136560_1001831_pt1 | contig 10895 bp, 2 predicted proteins | sample AntRauMeHopE1497_FD_104925 | JGI IMG/M metagenome (GOLD analysis project Ga0136560, IMG submission 104925) | Saline lake microbial communities from Rauer Islands, Antarctica - Metagenome Hop E1 #497 | ecosystem: Environmental > Aquatic > Non-marine Saline and Alkaline > Saline | place...
CCGCCACGAGAGCGCGCACGGCGGGGGTGACACGGGCGGCATGCGGGGCAGCGGCCGCGGCGCCGCCGCCGCGGATGACGTCACCGAGGCCGGACAGCCTGGCGGGGACCACCACTCCCGCGCCGGCGGCGGTGAGGTTGGCGGTGGCGGCGTCGGCGGAGGGGCCGAAGCGCTCGGGCGTGAGGACGCCGACGGCGCGTGCACCGGCCGCGACCGCCGCCCTGACGTCATCGACGGTGTCTCCCACCATGAGCGACGCGGCGGCCATGGCGGGGACCGACTCGGCGGCGCCCGTGGCGGTCCTGAGGCGCGTGAGGGCGGCGAGGACGGGGGAGGGGTCGGGTTTGGCGGGCCCGTCGTCCATGGTGACGACGGCGTCGAAGACGAGGGGCCTGGATGACGTCACGGGCACCGCGGGCCTGCCGAGGGCGGCCTCCTGCTCGGGGGTGAGGGTGTATCCCCAGCCGTACCGCTCCATGGCCTCAACGGCGTCGCGGAGGGGTCTGCCGGTGACGAGGGCGACGCCGCTGACGGCGGCGCGGAGGGACTGGAGCTGCCCGCGGGAGACGAGGGGCTCCTCCAGGGACTTGAGGGGGGCGGGGGCGCCCACGGCGGGGGCGGCGGGGCCGTTGTAGAGCGACTCGAAGCGTGCGGTGACGTCATCGAGGGAGGGGAGGGCGGCCCCGGCGCCGAGAGCGCGGGCGATGAGGCGGTGGGTGAGGACCCAGTCGTTGTTGGCGCCGCCGGCGGCCTTGGCGGCCTCGACGTCGGCGTCCGTCACCGCGGCGCCAAAGGCCGCGGCCGTGGCGAGGATGGCCGTGCGGTAGCTGTGGCGGACGTCGACGAGGACCCCGTCCATGTCGAGGAGGAGCCAGCGCGCGCCCGAGGAGGGGGAGGCGGGGGAGGGGGCGGCCGAGGCGGCGGCGGCCGCGGGGTCCGAGGCCGCGGCCGCGGCCCTGATCGACGCGGCGACGGCCGCGCGGTCGGCGTCGGACGGGACGAGGGCCGTCCCGCCGGCCTCGATGTCCGCGAGGGCCGCGAAGAGCCTCGCGGTGTCGCGGGGGCGGCCGGCGGAGATGCGGACGAACCCCGCGAGCGGGCCCTTGGGGTAATAGCGGACGAGGACGCCGCGGCGTCGGAGCTCGGTGACGAGGTCGGCGGCCTCGAGGGGGGCGGCCCTGCGGCCCGCGTTGGCGGGGTCGTCCCCGGCCGTGTCGACGCGGAAGAGGATGAAGTTGGCCCGGGTGGGGGCGGGGAGGAGCCAAGGGTGGTCGGCCGCCAGCCGCGCCCGCATCAGGTCTCGCTCCCGGAGCATGGGGACGAGCTGGAGCTCGCGGACGCGGTCGTAGGCGGCGATGGCGGCCTGCGCGGCGACGTCGGCGACGACGTTGATGTTGTAGGGCTGCTTGATTCCGCTCATCGCCGCGGTCAGGGTGGGGTGCGCCACCGAGTAGCCGACGCGGAGGCCGGCCAGGGCAGCCCACTTGCTGAAGGTGCGGAACACCACCAGGTTGGGGAGCTCGTCCGAGCCGGCGAGGTGCGCCCAGGAGCCGTCGGCGCCCGCGCCGCCGTCGCCGTAGCCCGCAAACTCGGCGTACGCCTCGTCCACGACGAGCACCACGGGCAGCGCGCAGATGCGGCGAACCGCCTCCTCCGAGACCACCGCCCCCGTGGGGTTGTTCGGGCTCGCGAGGATGACGAGGGTGGCGCCCTCGTCGCGGACCGAGCGCTCCACCGCCTCCACGTCCACGTCGAACGCCGGGAACGGGGTCCGCGAGATCTCCACGACCTTGGCCTTGCAGATCTTCCCCAGGAACCGGTACATGCCGAACGTGGGCACGCAGTTGACGATGGCGGGCGGGTCCATGGCGCGCATCAGCACGTCGATCAGCTCGTCGCTGCCGCAGCCGCACACGATGCGGTCCGTCGGCACGCCCACGTACCCGCTGATGGAGTCGCGCAGGCCCGTCTGGGAGGGGTCCGGGTAGATGTGCCACTGGCTGCGCTTGACCGAGTCGAGGATCTGCGTGCGGCGACCTGACAAATGGTGTGGTGGCCCCGCGCTCGGCGACGAGCGGACGGGCCGGCGCGTCCCAGCCACGCACGCGAGCGGGCCGGGCGCCGGAATGTTCGGCGGAGTCTGTCCGCGGGGGGGGTGCGTCACTGAAGTCGGCCCCGTCAGGCGGTGCTTCTCACCTCGGGCAGGGGGCCGTACAGGTTCTCGTTGGCGTCGAGCTTTGCAAGGTCCTCAACGGGCACGCCGATCTCCATGGCGAGGACGTCGAGCGGCTTCACGGGGGTGTACGGCTCGAGGTCGGCAAAGTCCTGCGAACGGTCGCGCCAGGGGTCCGCACGGGCGCGCACGGCTCGCTACGGGCACCCCAGCGGCGGCTCAGGGCAGAGAGGGCAGATTCGCAGGCTCACGGGCCGCAGGAAGCCTGACATCCCGCTAGGGGCTGCCATTTCGGGAGGGAAAGGTGTGTGACGGGCTCAGGCCAGCGAGCGGCAGGTTGAGGTTTGGCTCCACCTGTGACCACCCCCCGGTACGCGTCACAGTCGCACACGCCCAAGCGCGGCCCCCTTGCCGGTGCGACTCGCTGGTGCTCCCCGACAAACCCACGCACGCCCCGCTCCGACTGAGGCACGGCACCCTGGTGGCAATTGCTCGAGATGTCGGCTAACCGCTCCAAGCTCGCTTACTTGGCACGGTACGCCGACCCAGCGACGTCATCAGACAGCGGCAGACGCCCGGGCAAGCGCCAGAGGTCAGCGGGCCTGGTGGTGGTGGAGGACGACGACGGCTTCGCGGACACCTCGGGCCGCCCCGGGCCCACCGGCGCTGGTTTCGGGGATGACTACGGCGGGCACGAGGAAGAGGACGGACCGGTCATCGTGGGGGCGAACGCGGAGCTGATGGCGGCGTACGAGGCGTCGAAAGAGGCCAAACCGCCGGTGGCCGCGGCGCCGCCGCCGTCCGGCCGCGCGCGCCTTGACAGTTCGGACGACGAGGTTGCTGCGCCCCCGGTGCCACGCGCGGCGGCGTCGTCGCGGCTTGACAGCTCGGACGACGAGGCACCGGCGCGCGGCGGCGGCGGGCGGCTTGACAGCTCTGACGACGACGCGCCGCCCGCGAGGCGGCCGCGCGCAGCCCGGCGCCTGGACAGCTCCGGCGACGACGACGCGCCGCCCGCGCGAGGGGCGCGTGCGGCTGGGACGAGGCTTGACAGCTCGGACGAGGAGGAGGGCGGCGGCGCGGCTGCGCCCGTGATGTCAAGCGGGCACGGGGCGGGCCTGAAGAGCGCCGAGCAGTTCCGGGCCGAGGCGGAGGAGCTGCGACAGCGGCGCGCGGGCGCGTCGCGCGGGCAGGAGCACGAGCTGATGCGTGGCAACGCCAAGACGGTGTTCCGTGACGAACAGGGGAGGATCGTGGACGCCGAGGCCGAGGCCAGGGAGGCAGGGGCGCGTGCCGCGAGGGAGAAGGCGGAGGAGGCGAGCCGGCTCGCGGCGGTGCGCGTGGGGGCTGCGCAGGTGCAGGCGGCGTCGGAGGCGGCGGCGCGGCGGGAAAAGCTAAAGTCGGAGCCGCTGACCCGCCGCGCCGACGACGCCGCGCTCGACCGGCAGTACAGGGACGCGCTGCGGGCCGGCGACCCGATGGCGGCTCTCGCGGCGAGGCGGGCCCGCAAGTCCGGCGCCCCCGAGGCCACGAGCAAGTCGGGCAAGCCCCTGTACAAGGGGCCTCCGGCCGCCCCCAACCGGTTCGGCATCCATCCCGGCTACAGGTGGGACGGCGTCGACCGCGGCACGCGCTTCGAGGAGCGAGCGCTCAAGGCCGAGGCCGACAAGCGGCTGGCAGAGCTGCAGCGCAGCGCCGCGTCGATGGGAGGGGTGCGCGGCTAGCAGGGGAGCCGCGGTCAGCCTTGCGGGCGGCCTCGGCGCTGCGCTGAGCTTGCCGGCTTCCGAGTTGGTGCTGGGCGATGCCTCTGCCGGCCCGGTGACGGGAAAAGATAATGAGCGACGCTGCTGGCCGAACGCGGAAACCGACACCACACTCGAGAGCGCGTGAGTCCGGTCCCCAGCGCGCCGTGCGCTTACTTGCCGCGGCCACGAGCCGCTTTGTTTCGTTTCAGGAATCGCGGGCACGTGGGGGCGCAGCGGAAGCGCTGCACCGCGGGAGGCTGCGCCGGGCTGACCCGCACCACGCGCTGCCCTCGGTGGCGAGCATTTCGCGCCTGGCGAGGGTGCAGCCCGCGACGTCGACCGCGCATGTGTGCCTGCTCCCTACTCCCTCCTTTCGCGCCCCACTATTCGCGCCGCAGCCGTCCAGGAGCGGCAGGTCGACCTCGGCATCCGTCTCGATCCCCAGCCCGCGCTTGTGAGAGCCCCTGCCGCCCCCTCTCGCCTACCGCTGCCAGCTGGGCGGCTTTTGCGTCGCAGACGCGTGAACACTCGCGTCTGTGCCGTCGCTTCACGCCAAGCCGGCCCTCACCGCCCAGAAAACCGCAGAAGAACCGGGCCGAGAAATGGCGACGTCTCAGTCGGGCGCGGACGCCCACGCGGCGAATAGCGCCGCGCAGGAGCTCCTTGCCAGGCTCATCGACGACGAATCTGACAGCGAGGAGGAGGGCTCGGAGCCGGACTCCGAGGACCAGGAGAGCGGCGAGGTCCGGGCCGAGATGATGAACCGGCTGGAGGAGCGCGCGGCTTCGCGGCACTCGGAGATGCGGGAGCGCGCCGCCAGCCGCGCCAGCAGCGGGAGCGTGGTGTCTGCTGCCAGGAGCGCCGGTGGGGGCTCGTTCCGCCGCGTCCACAGCGCGGGCTCGATGCTAGCCGCAGCCGCGATGGATGCCAAAGACGACGTGGACGCCGCCCTCCGGTCCGAAAACGTGCAAGACGTGGGTTCTGACGACGATGGCTCCAGCAGCGACGAGGATGAGGCCACGGTGAAGGCACGGATCGACGCGCAGCTTCGGGCGCGGGCGATGAGCCGGAGTTCCAACCTCGCCGCGGCCGCCAAGGTCCGTGCGGACGCCGGCTCCGTCGTCTCGATGCACTCCACCAACACAAGCGCGTCGTTCCGGCGCGCGCGCGCCGCCGGAGACCGGGCCGCGGCGCCGCGCGCCCTCCTCGCCGACTCCCAGGCCCTCGCCACCGCCATCACGGCGCCAGGCCCTCCCGCGGTGCTGGTCTCCTCCCGCGCGGTGTCGAGCCAGGAGCAGCAGCAGGTGACCACCATAACGACGTCGCACCACGTCGTCACGTCGACCTCGCACACCTCCTCCTCCTCGCACCACCACCACCACTCCACGGAGTCGTCCTCGTCGTCCCACAAGCACGAGGCTCACTCCTCTTCGGCCAGGCAGGCGGGAGGTGCGGCCGGGGCCAGCGAAGGAGGCGCCACGACGACGATGGTGACCACCACAGCGGGGGGTTCCGGCCCCGCCTCCGCCCCCGCCCCCGGGCCCGAGATGGCGACGGCCGCCGCGCCGGCACCGGCCGGAAGCGACGGTGTGGTTGCCCCGGACGCGGCCGGGGGCAGCTCCAGGGAGGAGGCCAGGCGCGTCCTAGCCTCGCACGCCTCCGGACGCAACGTCACGATGCTGCGCAACGCCGCGGCGGCCCACACGAGCACCGCCTCGGCCCGCCGCGGCTCTGCCCTGGCTCTGCAGCGCATCGTGACGGACACGGACAACGCGGCGAGGGCGCGGAACATCGTCGAGGGGATCCTTGGCGACATGGACTCCAGCGACGAGGACAGTGACGAGGACAGCGAAGAGGACAGCGACGAGGACAGCGACGAGGAGGGCGGGAAGCAGGGCGGGGCGGCGTGGGCGGAGCAGCAGCGGCAGCTGAAGCTGCAGCAGCAGCACACGACGACGACCACGACCACGACCGTTGACGAGTCGACGACCAGGAGCACGCAGCAGCGCGAGGAGGAGGAGCGCGCCCGCGCCGCTCGGGAGGCGGCGGCGCCCGTGCCGAGGCCGACGCTCGAGACACCGAAGCGGGCAGAGCGCGCGGCGGCCGCGGCGACGACGGACCCGGTCCTGGACATCATGGGCTCGCCCTCGGACCCGACGGCGGAGGTGCGATCGACCCCCGTGGGGGTGCGCCAGGCACTGAGCCCGACGTCGCCGCTGCGTGACGTCACGATGGAGGCGGGTCACTTGGAGCTGGAGCTGCGTCGCATCAAGAGCCGCGCGGTGCTGGACCAGGAGGCGTTCCGCTCGACGCTGCGGGCGGAGCGGCGGCGGCAGCGGATGACGGCGGAGCAGCGGCGGACGGAGCGGGAGGGTCGGCTGGCCGAGGCAGGGAAGCGGCGCACGCAGCGGACGATGGCATCCACGGCGCAGCGGGACGCGGAGGCGAGGCGGACGGCCGACGCGGAGCGCATGGCGGCAGAGGTCGGGGCGGCGGGGCACGCGTCGGCGTCGCAGCTGTCGGCTCTGTCTGCCGCCGCCTCCACCGTTGCCCGGTCTCAGATGCGGCTCAAGTCGGCGCAGCGGCTCCTTGCGCAGTGCGACGCGCTCTGCATGATCGATGCGGAGTCAGCCAAGGCGGCCGAGGCGGCGGCGAGGCGGGACGGCGATGACAACGCCGAGAGGCGGCTGGGCCGGCCGCAGGTGCGGCGGCGCCGCGCCTCCGTCGCCCTGGGCATGGCGGCGTCGAGCCCGGGGGAGGACGGGGGCGCGGACGGCGCGGGCGGCGCCGTTGCGGTTTCGCTCCTCGACGAGACGTCGGTGGCGCTGGGTGGCGTGTCCACGCTGATCCGGGCAGCGGACGACACCCTGAGCGCCGCGGAGTCGCTCCAGGCACGGGCGTTCGACGTGGTGTCGGGCGCGGCGGACGAGGACGACGACGCCGCCAGCCGCGGGGGCGTGTCCGCAGCGGGGACGGACCCGGAGGGGCGCGCCGCGGGGAGGCAGGCGGGCGGTGGCGTCGGCAGCATCACGGGCCCGGGGAGCATCGGGGCGAACGACGAGCGATCGCCTGCCGCTGACGGCGACTACGACGACGACGTCGACGCGATGCTCGCGGAGGCCGACCGGATCGACGGCTCTGCCAGCAGGGCGGGGCCGGCGCTGTCGGCCAACCGCCGGGCCCTGCGCGCGGCGGGGGGCGGCCCGGAGTCCGAGGGCGCGGCGTCGGCGGGCGCGGCCTCCGAGACCGGGTCTCGGCGCCGCATCACGGCCGACGAGGCGGTGACGTCGTTCCTGCTCCGGGCCGCCGAGGCACGGCGCGCGGTTTCGCGCGCGTGCCTCGCCGCCGCCGGGGCTGCCGCCCTGCTGCTGGGCGACCGGCAGAGGCAGGCGTTCGCCGCCGCGCGGTCGCTGCTGACGACGCGTTCCCAGATGCGTGACATCCGCGCTGCCTTCACGGCCATGGAGGGGGCGTCGCCGGAGGAGGTGGTGGCGCTAGAGGACGAGAGGGTGCGGGTGGACGGGCCGGGTGCCGACGACGACGGGACCGACGACCCCGACGCGCCCCCGACCACCCCCGAGGTGGCGCGGCTGCTGCTCGAGGCGGAGAAGATCCTCGCCCTGGCCGTGGAGGTGGAGGGGGCCACCTCCAAGGTGGTGGTCACGCAGCTGCGGCGCGTGCCGAAGCTCTCGCACCGCGAGGCGGCGGGGGCGGAGGGACGGGCGTACGAGGTGGTAGTGGCCGCGGGGCCGCCGCGGTCCCCGCTGCCCGCGGGCATGGGCGCGCAGCTGGAGGGGGGCTGGAACCCCTCCGGAGGGGCCAAGGGCGACGGCAGGGCGGAGTCGAGGACAACGGCGGCGGCGAGCGACGTGGCAGGGGTGTCCGCCGACGGCGCCGCCGCCAAGTCCAGGCCGAACCCCGACGCCCGCATGCTGCCGGTGCGAGAGTGGGCGGAGGATGACGAGGACGGCGACGCCAAGGGCGGCCCCTCCCGCCTCCAGATGGTAGAGCTGCTCGGAGCGTCCCTGCCGGCCCGCTGCGTGGATGACGTCATGCCCGCCGCGGCGTCGACGCTGCACGGCACCGACCCGGAGGCGCTGGGCGACGCCTGCGCCGCCTACATGGACGCGGTGCGGCCGGCCTACCGCGCCGCGGGCGACGCCAAGGTCGCCTTCGAGGCGGGGTCGGCGGCGGCGACGAGCCGGTACCAGGAGTGGGCGTCCGACGTCACGTCGCTGCGCACGGCGCTGGAGGCGGCGTCGGAGGACTCCACCCGCATGCGGCGAGAGGCTGACCTGCTGGTGATGGCCCTACGCGACGACCGGACGGCGCTGGTGTCGGTGGCCGAGGACCACGATCGGCTGCGGACGTCGCTCAACCAGCTCGACGCCGCCCGCGCCGACGCCGCGCGAGCGGTCAACGAGGCCGGGGCCGCGGCGCCCGAGGACCGACAGGCCAAGGCGGCGGCCGCCCGCCGCGCCTGCGCCGCCGTCAGGCTCAAGCTCGCCGACGTGCAGAGCCAGTACGGCAGCGCCACCGAGGCCTTCCGCGGTGCCGCCTCCGGCTCGCGCACGGTGGGGTCCCGCCTGCGGGCGATGGAGACTGACGCGACGCTGCGTCTGGCGCAGGCGGAGGGGCGGCTGCAGGTGCTGTCGGAGGACGCGGGGAGCCGGTCCACGTCGTCGGTGGGGGCGAACCGGCTCCTCGCGGCGGTGGACGTCGCCCGCGCGGCGGTGAAGCGGGCCAAGGCGGTGCGGAGGCACGTGCGGAGGCGGAGGCAGTCGGTGCTCGGGCCGGGGGCGGCCAGCGCGGAGGAGACCATGGCCGCGCTGTCCCGCCCCGCTGGGACGGTCACCATGCCCCGGGTGGCGGCGGGCGGGAAGGCCGAGCCCCCGTCCCCCGGCCGCGGCCGCAGCACCTCCCGTGCCGGGTCCGGCGCGGAGCGGTTCGGCAGCCGGCGGGACCTGGGCCTCGCCGCCGGGCGGTCGTCGAGGGCGGGCGGCGCCGGCGTCACGCGGTCGCGGTCCCGCCGCGCCCTGGACCAGGCCGGCGCCGTGAAGGACGGGCTGACGTCATCCGAGGCACACCGCCGGATGGGGGAGGCCCGGTCTGTAGTGCTGGACGGGGAGCGGGCGCCGGAGGACGAGGAGGAGGCGGAGTCGAGGCAGCGGCGGCGCAGCCAGGCCCGCTGGGGCCTGCTCGGGGACGAGAGCGACGACGAGAGCGACGAGGACGAGTTCAGCGAGGACGACTCGGTGGGCGAAGCCGGGTCGGTGGGCGATCTCATCGCCAAGGCCGTGAACGCCAAGACCAGGCCCAGCCAGTCGGGCCGCTCCCGCGCATCCTCCAACGCCCGGTCTGCAGTGAGCGGCGTCAGCGTGGGCGCCAAGCTGCCCTTTGCCAAGCCCCAGCCGCCCCCCGCCGCCGCCGCCGCCGCCTCCTCGTCCGCCGCCGCCTCGTCCCGCCCCAACCGGGCCCTCGTGGCCCGCGGCGCGGAGGACGCGGCGGTGGTCCCCCTCGAGGACTCCCCCGGGCAGGTCATGGTAGAGCTGGCTCTGCGCGACTACGTCATGGCCGTGTCAGAGGCGGTGGGCGCGGTGGACGAGGCCTCCGGCATGCGGCGGCGAAACGTCGCGGAGAGCCGGCGCGGGGCGTCGCTCCGGCGTGACCTGCTGGTGATGCGCACGGCGGGGTCGTCGTCGACGCTGACGGCGCACGAGCGGCGGGCTCTGCTGGTGTCCATGCAGGAGCGGCGGGCGCGGCTGCCGCGGATCGAGGAGGCCAGGGGCCACCGGTCCATGGCGGCGGCGCTGGTGGACCCGGTCGGGGGCGCGTCGGGCCGCAGGCTGGACGCCTCCGCGGCGGCGATCCGGATGACGTCATCGCCGGCGGAGGCCGCGGCGCAGGGCGTGGACGTCTCCCTGGGGCCGCGCGGGGTGTCACGGGTGGCGGAGGCGAATGTGGACGGGATGGTGCTTGACGGGGGGGCGGGCACCACGCAGTGGAGGAAGACCATGACGACAACGACGACGACAACGACGAGGACCACGATGGGGGGCGCCGACGGCTCTGCCGCGGCGGGCGGCGCCGCCTACGTGACCCGTGCGACCCGCGGGGACGGGGCGGCGGGCGGGCAGCACGGCGCGGTGGTGGACTGGGGCGAGGAGCGGCGCCGCGTGATGGGGCAGCGGGGCCTGCGGTCGGACTTCTTCGACGCCCTGGCCCGCCTCCGCGCCGCCGTGGTGCTCTACCGGGGGGAGGTGCGCCGGGTCCGCGACTCGGACATCGTGGCGACCCTCCCGCCGCAGACCGCGCGGCCGGTGGCCAAGAATCTCCGCCGGACCACCCGGGCGGTGGAGCAGGCCAACGCCGTGCTCCCCACCCCCGCGGACGTCTCGGGGGGACGCCTCCGCCGCCCCGTCATCGCCGTCGTCGAGGGATCCGTGCGGGAGGCCAACGTCTCCGTCATGGCTCTGCAGGCCGACGTCGACGCGGCGCTGGCGTGGCGGTCCCAGCAGAAGCCCCTGCGGCGCAAGCAGAGCCACCGCCGCGAGAAGCCGCAGCCGGCGCAGGGCGACTACCCGGGCCCGGCCCCCGGTCAGTGGGCGCCGCCGCCCGCGGGCATGGTGATCATGGCGCCGCAGCAGTACATGATGGCCCCCGGACCCATGCAGCTGCAATACATGATGGCCCCAGGGCCCATGCAGCCGCAGTACGCCATGGGAGGCCCCCAGGGGTACCCCGCGCCCCCGGCAGAGCTGAAGAAGCACCCTTCCGTGGGCAGAGCCGTGGTGTCCCCGACCCCGCGCCCGCCCCCCGGGCGGGACGGACCTCCCCAGGGCGATGGCAGGCCCCAGCTGTCCCACCGGCGCCTCGTCGGCGCCCCCGACGGCCCCCAGGCGTGGGACGCGGGCTCGGGGCTCCCTGAGGCGTCGACCACCGTCATCGGGCCGGCGCCGAGGGGCGCGGCCGCCGAC
>Ga0136560_1001833_pt1 | contig 10889 bp, 3 predicted proteins | sample AntRauMeHopE1497_FD_104925 | JGI IMG/M metagenome (GOLD analysis project Ga0136560, IMG submission 104925) | Saline lake microbial communities from Rauer Islands, Antarctica - Metagenome Hop E1 #497 | ecosystem: Environmental > Aquatic > Non-marine Saline and Alkaline > Saline | place...
AAGGTGTCACAGGTCGCGGAGCACGGGCTGGTTGTCGTGCAGTACGCCCCGGTGAGAAGCCCGCGCCGGCGCAACGCACCCAGAACGCGCGTGGCATCCCTGTTCCGCGCCCAGGCGCGTGGCCCGCGCCGCGCCGCGTCGCAAAGTCACGATGAACATGCTCTCCTCCCCGCTGATCCCGCAGGCCGTGGTCGGGAACAAGCAGGACACGGAGCTGACGAGCAGGGGCAAGTGCCGCACAGTCTCGGGCGGGTTCTTCTCCTCGTGACGCCAAGGCGGGACCACTGGGGGCTGCTCCAGACACACATATTGATTGTGGTTCGTGTGGGCGTGCGTGTCATCCGGCGGGGACTGAGCTGGGGCCGGCTCGCCGACAATAGCCGGCCCGGACCGGAGCGCGAGAGTGCATCAAGCCCCCCGCCCCATTGCAACGGTGGCAGACCACCGCTCTCGAGGCATGTCCCCCCTGTGTGCCTCACACGCACACTCATGCGGTGCGGATCACGATGTGGACGCCGCTGTCGGTGTCGACGACGCCGCTGAGCTCCCCAACGGCCAGCGCGAACGCGGCGTCCTCGAACGGCTTCTGCATCTGGCCCCGGCCGAACTCCCCCAGATCTCCCCCGCGGCGCGCGGAGCTGCAGTCGCTCTCCCGCGAGGCGACGTCCTCGAAGGTGGCCGTCTTGCCGACGATGGCCCTGCGCAGGCCTGAGCCGGAGGGCACGCGCCAACCGCAGGCAGGAAGCGCATCGTGGCACCGCCTGATCGGCAGGCACGCCGGCCCGCCCGCGGCAAGGGGCGGTGGGTGGCAAGCCCGCAACGCAGCGAGCTCGGCACTCACCGGCGAGCTTCTCCAGGGCCTCCTCCTTGGAGATCGTGATAGGGTCCGCACGCCACGACGCGGGCCTCCGGCTGCGTGCGTGCTTCACCAGGATGTGGGACGCCCGGACCTTGCTCGGGCCGGTGCCGCTGGGGGACGCGGGGCCGACGGGCCGCTCCCACTGGCTTTCGCCGGTCGCGGTGTTGAAAAAGTACACTGCGGACAGGCAGGATTTCACGCAGCGACGGCGGGCGGGTGACTGAGCGCCTGCGGGGGCAAACGGTTGCTGGATGCTCAGCGCCGCCTCCTGGCCCCCTGCTCACCGCGCCCGCCGTGGCTAGTGCTCTCCTTGCTGACCCAGCCGGATGGAAGGGCGCTTCCCGCGTCGGCCATAGTTCAGAGTGCCGCTGGCCCCGGCCCGGGCGAGAGCCGACGGCGTGCAGCGGTTCTGCCGGTGCACAGCTGGAGCACACCCTCACAGACGCCGTCCCGCGGCTTGCCGCTGTGCAGCTTGCGGGGAATCAGACTGCTAGGAGAGCCAGCCGGCGCCGCTCGCGCGTCCCAGGGCTCGGGGCGCTCGAATCCTCACGGAGCTGTCCGCGCGGCACGGTATGGAGGACGACACGGGCGTGATCGCGCGGCTTTTCTGGCCCAGCGGCGATGAGATCGGCCCAGAGGACGGAGGGCTTGGCTGGCTGGTCGGGTGCAACCTGGGCGGCCTCGAGATGTGCGTGCTCGCCGTCGTACCGGCCGACCAGGCCTCCCCCGCGTTCATTCTGGAGCGAATCGGTGAGCCGGCAGCGACTGGTGCGGTAGCTCCGGGCTGGGTCCGGCCTGCCCGCGGACGCCGGCCTCAGGGGCGCCGTGTGCCCGAAATGTCACCGCCAGCCCCGCTCCCCGCCGTCGCGCTCGCAGGGGCCTTCTGGGCGTGGCACCGGAACGCGTCGGACGGGTACGCGACGTGCTTCGGCGGCGTGCGGCCGACCATCGTCGGCGTGTGGCACGGCGCGAGGGCTGCCGCGCCGCGCGATCGGTCCTGGTCGGGCGAGAGCGGCACGGGGTCGGACGGCAGCCTCGCCGAGGAGTTCGGGGCGATGCCGGCAGCAGGCTCGACGGCGGCTGCGAAGGCGGTTCAGTGGCAGTGGCAGTCTCGGCTCCGGCAGAGGGCTCCGCTCTGGGTCGAGGTGGGGCCCTCGGCAGAGCCGGCCCCGCCGGGCGTGGCGGCCTCCAGCGCCGTGGTGCGGGCCGTGCACTGCAGCGGCGTCCGCCTGCGGCCCACGACGGTGCTCCTGACATACCCCATCTGCTCCGCCCCCCTCAGCCTCCTCCTCCGCGCCGCCCGCGAGGCGTCCCGCCGGTCCCCCGGCCCGTCGCCGGCGCCGGCGGGCCCCCTCCCCTCCCTCGCCGCCCCCGTCCTCCCACGCTACCTGGCCGTGAAACCGCCGCGGTGGAGGTTCGGCTGGCCCCGCACCATCCGCTGGCTCCGCTCCCTCGCCCGCGACCGCGCCCCGCCGCCCACCGCCTCCCGCGCCGCGGCCCTCGCCCTCGCTCTGCCCGGCCCCACCGAGCCGCTCCACGGCCCGCCTCCGCCCCCCGGCTCTGCCGTCGTCGCCACAGGATTGGTCCAGTCGCCGCCCCGCGACATCGGCGGGATCCTCCTCCGCAGCCCGCGCCGCGGCAGCCACGCCGCCCGAGCCCGTGTCGCCTCCCTCGCCGTGCACTCGTCCATCGCCCGTCGCTCCCCCGAGCGACGCCCCCGTCTCCTGACCGCCGACAGCCCAGCGAGGGCAGCCCTCAGCCCCGGCCGCCGCAGCGCCGGGACCGCCTCCAACGCCTCCGCCGCCTCCGGCCGCCGCCCCCCCGGCCCCGCACCCTTCGCCCTCACGCCGGCACTCGAGCCCCTCGTCGCCCCCTCCTCCGCCGCCTCCCTCCTCCCCGCCCTCGGGCTCGACGTCCCCGCCATGCCCCCGCTCGCCGTCGCGGGCGCCTCCCCAGGCTCGCCGCCGCCACGACGCGGGTCCTCTCGGCAGAGCTCCGGGTCGGGCCCAGGCGTTGACCTGACGGACGGCGAAGCGGGCGGCCGCAGGAGCGAGGCCGGGTCGCCCCTGGCATCATCCCCCGACCCGTCGTCCGCGGCATCCGGCTCCTCCGCGGCAGTGAGGGCTCACGACCCCGGAGCGAGGCGGCGCCGGCGCCGTCGCTCCTCGGGCGGCGCCGTCTCCCCTCCCCCCGGGCTGGCGCACCAGCAGCACCCCGACCACCCTTCCGGGCCCCCATACCCGCTGCGCCCCGACCACCCTGCAGTCGCTCTTTTCTCCTCCATGCCCGGCCGGCCCGCCCACGGCCAAGACGCCCCCGCCGCCGCCACCCTCCCCTCCCTAGGGTCAACCCACCGCTCAGGCATGCTGCCCCCGCCGGCGCGGCACACGTCGTCCGTCTTCGCGCCGCCACAACGCCGCCCGGCCTCCTCCTCCGCGTCCCCCGACCGCCGCGCCACGGCCGGCCGCCGCAGCCGCGGCATGAGCGCCGCAGCGTCCGTGCAGAGCACCGGTCAGGCGTCGGGCCTCGCCCCGGGGGAGGAGGACGACGACGACGCCTCTGCCCGCATCTCCGTCACCCTCGAGAGCGTTGCAGCCGTCATCTCCGCCGCCGCGCCGCTCCGCCGGTTCCTCGCAGTCGAGGTGGCAGCCGCGGCGTCCAGGGACGAGGCAGAGGAGCAGGCCAGGGCGGCCGGGAGCGGCGGCACCGACGCTGCCGCCGCGGCGGGCTCGGTCCTGCGAGAAACTTTCGCCAGCGGCTCTGCCGCCGCGCGCACCACGGTCCTCCGGCTCGCGACCCTCCCCCTCCTCGTCCTCGCCGTCCTCCTCCGGGCTGCGGCAGAGCCGGCGATGGTGCTCGCCCAGTCGCGATGGCACTGGGCGGTGCCCGTCGTCGGCGGCCGCCTCGTCCGGGAGTGCTCTGCCCTCGCGAGGCAGGTCTACAGGCGCACATGGGAACTATCCGTCCTCCCCGGCGCCCTCCGCTCCCTCGTCGAGGCCGCGCCGCCCAGGCAGCCGCCCGCCGCCCGCTCCCCCCACGTCCCGGCCGTCTCCCGCTGGGAGCCGCCCCCCCGCCGCACCGCCAGGGCTCTCTTCGTCATCGGTCTCCTCGCCTCTACCGCCGTCGACGTCCTCTTCGGCATCACGCTCGCCGCCGCCACCGCCCGGCCCGCGGCCCGCGTCTGGATGACGTCACTGTCCGTCGACGACCGCCCCCGCGCCGCCGCCCTCACCGCCCCCTTCGCACGCCTCGCAGCCGGTGCGTGGACCAGCGCTCCCCCCTGCGCCGCCGGCCCCGGCCGCCGCGACTGCGAGTCCCGCGCCGCCGTCCTCTGGCTCCTCGCCCAGCCCGGCGCCCCGACGGCGGGCAACGGCTCCGAGTGGGCAGGGCAGCTGGGAGCGGTGCAGGCCGGCGCCGCCTCGACGCTGTCGTGGCCGCTGGAGGCCGCCGGGGCGCGGGTGGTGGGCCTCGCCTCCGGCTGCGCGGGCTGGATGCACGGCCGGCCTATGCGGCAGTGGCTTCGGTGGCTCGCCGACGAGCCGGCGGGGCTCAAGCTCAACGCCGAGCTCAGCCACGTCATCGGGGGCCTGGCCGTGGAGGCCGTGTCGGCGTGGGAGAGCGCGGTGGGCGCGGTGGCGGTGCGCGCCGGCCCTGCCATCCTTGCCGGCGCCCTCGTCTCCTGCTTCGGCGTAACCTTTGCCCTCGCCGCGGTGAGCGACGTCCTCTCCGTCGCGTCGCTCCACCTGTGGTCCCTCCAGGCCACCCTTGCCGCCGTCCACGGCGCCGTGTCAGGCGTCCTCCTCTCCCTATGGCTCCTCTTCCGGGCCAAGAAGCGGAACCCGCTGCGGAACCGCGTCGACTCTCTGGACACCCACCGCCCCGAGTCCGCGGGCCGCCTCCTCGTGGGTACCATGCTCTTCGCTTGCGCCCTCCTCCTCGCCCCCACCACCGCCACCTTCCACCTCTTCCTCTCCGCCGCGTGGGCCCTCTGCCTCGCCTGCTCCGCCGCACTGTGGGCCCTCCGCACCGCCCTCAGCGACCTCCCCGTCGCCGAGGCCGTGGCCCGCGTGCTCCTCCCCGGCACCCTCCCCGCCCGCCTCGGCGTCACCATCCTCAGCGGCGCCGGCACACCGGCCCTGCCCGGCTCACCGCCCTGCGTCACCGCCGCCGTCTCCTCCCACCCCGCCTCCGTGTCGCACCTCCTGCACCCCTACCTGCAGGGCCTCCGCCGCCTGTGGAGGCACTATTCAAGGGCGGGCGTGGTGGCCCGCGTCGTGGCGGGGCGGAGCGTCCCCGGGGCGCCCGACGAGGACGAGGCAATGCTGCAGTCGGAGCGGCTGCGGCAGGACGGGAGGAGGAGGGCGAGGGCGAGGAGAAGGGGGGCGAGCCTGGACGGGGAGGAGGAGAGCGCCGACGCCGAGGGGGGCTCGGGGGAGCAGGACGACGACGCGGCGGAGGCCGGGGCTGACGGCGAGGGGAGCGCCGCCCCCCACGGCGGCGCCGCCCTGGCGGTGGTGCGTGCTGGGGCGCGCTGGCTCTCCCGCCTCCGGGCCCACGCCCAGACCCGCATGGGCATGCTGGACCGGGAGCTGACCCAGGGGCACGCCCCGCCGCAGGAGGAGGAGGGAGGCTCCCTCCTCGCGCGGCCCCCAGTCGGCGTCTTCGTCCCCGATGCCGTCGTGGCGTGGCTCGAGCTGACCAGGGTCGTGGCCTGACGCCGTCGCGGCGTGGCTCGAGCTGACCAGGGTCGTGGCCTGATGCCGTCGTGGCGTGGCTCGAGCTCACATGGGGTCGTGGCCTGATGCCGTCGCGGCGTGGCTCAAGCTCACCAGGGTCGTGGCCTGACGCCGTCGCGGCGTGGCTCAAGCTCACATGGGGTCGTGGCCTGATGCCGTCGCGGCGTGGCTCGAGCTCACATGGGGTCGTGGCCTGACGCCGTCGCGGCGTGGCTCGAGCTTACCAGGGTCGTGGCCTGACCCGCCGCCTTGGGTGCGGGGTCACATGTGTTCGTGGCCCGACTCGCCCCCGCCGGTGTGCGGTGACGTGTGCTCGTGGCATGACCCGCCGCTGTGGGTGAGCGGTGGCGTATCTTCGTGGCCTCAGCGTTTGCAGCGACCTGGGTCGTCCGGCGTGTTGCCGCTGGGCCGGACCCTTGAACCAGGCACGGCCTTTGCCGTACCGAATCCGCACCCAACGTCGGCGTGCCGCGCACACACACATCCCGCGGCCACTGATCCAAGCGTGATGGCTGGGCCGGAGCGGGCGCCCACCCACGGCCGCACCCCTGCGATGCCTCCCGGTCTTCAGGCACGGCTCTCGTCGGCGGAGAGCCCGTCCAGAGCCTCGGCCCGGGCCCCAGCGCCCCGCCTGGCCGCCACCTCGGATCGCGTCTGTGCAGCGTACAGCTTTCGCATCTGCAGCAGCAGCGGCACCAGCACCGCGGTAGAGCCGTCTCGCACCGCGAGGTCCGACCACAGGTGCTCTACCGGCATGCCCTTGACGGTGCGCAGGACCGCGAGGGCCCGTCTGGTGTTCTGCAGGCGCGCCGCCGCCGTCCTCGGCGCCGGGTCCACGCCGCGCAGGGTGCCCCGCATCCGCCCCGCGGCTGTCTCCAGCCGCTCGACGAGCCGGCAGAGCAGGACGCCGTCGCTGAACTCGAGGGCCCGCGGGGTGCGGAGCGCCCAGGGCTGCTGGACCGGCTCTCCCAGGGCATGGAGCCAGCGCAGGACGATCCCGGCGGGGGTGCGGTCGCCTGGGGGCACGCCCGGCACGGGGGGGCGCGGCGGGGCGCGCGAGGCGGCGGGAAGCGCCCTGAGGTCCCGCGGCGACCGGCAGGGGTCGTTGAGGGACACGGCCTTGCCGCCGGCGGAGGCGGAAGGGAGGTAGGCGTGGTCTGCGGCGCTGGGAACGATGTCCATGGGGTCGACGCGGGCCGCGGAGGCGCCGGGCGAGAAGACGCGGCGGCGCGGGGGCGAGCGCAGGCCGGTGGCGCGGCTCCGTCGCATCGCCTCGGCGTCGTCGTTGCCGTCGTCGAACGCGCCTCGACGCCCCGTGCCGGGGGTGAGAGCTCCGCCTGCGAAGCTCACACTGCCCGCAGCCGGCCTCGCCCTGCCAGGGGTCACCGGGGCCGCCCTGGATGACATCATGGAGTCGTCGCGGCGGCCGCGCGACACCGGGGACACGGGAGGCGACATCCGCGCCCCGCCCGCGCGCCGCCTCCGGGTCGGTGTCGCCGCCGCCATCGTCGTGCCGTCGTCCCCCGGGAACAGGTCCAGCCCGCCCCCTCGCTCCCACTTCCGACCCCGCCCCGCACGCCCACGCGCCGCCCCCGCGACCCCGCCCCGGCCCTGCTCGTCCTCCTCTTCCTCCTCCTCCTCCTTGGCCTCCTCAGACCCGCGAGGCGGAGCACCCAGCCCCCCGGCTCGGCCGTGGCCCGCACTGACCCCGGCGTGACCGCCACTCCGGCCGGCGTCGCGACGCGCGGGGCTCGCCGCCGGCCGCTTCCGCTTCCCGCCCCCGCCTCCCCCCGTCCTCCACCCGGCTCTGCCGGACTCCACCGCCCGCATGACCTCCTCGAGCAGAGCCAGGGCGCACACGGCCCCGTCGAGCGCCGCGGCCTCCACCCTGCTGCGTCGCACCGGGCTCCCCGGCCCCGGCGCCACCTCCTCCACCCCGCACGCCGAGATGGCTGCCCCCGCCGCGTCCGTGAGCACGCCCAGGCTTGTTCCCCCCAGGCACCGCAGCGCCGCCATGACGCAAGCCCAGTTCGTCTCGCGCCGCCCCCGGCCCTCCGACACCGCGCGCGCGCTGTCCCGCGCCCCCACCGGCGGCGCCGCTTTGTCGAAGGGGCGTCCCCCCCCCACACCCCCGAGCGCGTCGAGCGCCGCGCGCCGCTCCCCAGGCCCCGCCCTCACCGCCTCCACCACTGCTGGCAGGAGCGAAACCGCGAGCCGCCCGGCGAGCAGATCCGCCGCCGCCCCCGCCGCAGCGCGGAGCACCGACGGCGGCGTCGTCCTCGCCACGGAGCGACGCAGCACCGCCACCGACCCGCCGGCCCTGACCGCCGCGGCCAAAAGGCGCGGATCCGCCGCCTCCTCGGACCCCACCCGGTCCCAGACGCCCTCCACCCCCTCGGACCCCACCCACGCCGCCACGCGGGCCCACCGCTCCTCCTCCGGAAGCGCCGCCCCGGGGAAGGACCCCTCCCTGCCCCACGGCGGCGTGACGACCAGGGACCGCGCGGCCGCCACCTCCCACGGCAGCACGGCGCCCCCCACACCCTCCGACAGCGAGTCGAGAGACAGCGCGGCACGTGCCGGTGACCCGGGGACCCCCGCCCGCCTCGCCCCGGCCTCCAGCAGCCTCTGCACCCTTGGCTGCAGCGACCTGACGAGGCTCTGCAGGCCCCACCACGCCACCTGCTCGTCCCCCGACAGCGTCTGCTCCGCCCGGGCCGGCCCGAGCGCCGCTTCCACCGGCTCCCGCGCCACCGCCCCGCTCAGCAGCGGCCGCTCCCGCAGCCACAGGGCCTCAGCCAGCCTGCACCGCCAGGAGTGAACGTCCGTGGTCGCGCCGCCGGCGTCGCCCCCGTGCGACGGGCTCGACGCAGTCGGACCCGCCTGACCCGTGGCCGCGGCCGCGCACACCGCCGCCGGTTCTGCCGCAGCGATCCTGGCGGAGCCGAGGAGCCAGGCAGGGGAGGACGCCGTCACCTCGTTGTGGGGGCCGAGCGACGCGGCGCCACCCCTCGCCGCCCTCTCGGCGGCGTCCGCTGCGGCACCGGCGCCCGACGACAGGTGCGACAGGCACCGCCGCCACGTGCGCGCCGCCTCGGCAAGGTTGGCCCTGGCGTGACCGAGCGTCGGGCACGACACGTGGACGCGGGCGCGACCCGCCACGGCGGCGCCGGCTCCCAGGCGCACCAGCAGAGCCGCGACGGAGCCGTTGAAGAGGGGGTCCGACAGGACAGAGCCGCCCCCCGCAACGGCCGAGGCGCCGCAGCGCTGCAGCAGGGAGGGCAGGGCCCGGCAGTCCGGGTCCGATGCTGGTCGGCTCCGACCGCCAAGCCTCGGGTCGGCGAGCGACGCCAGGATGGGCGCGTCCGCGGCCCCTTCGGCGGCCCTGCCCGCCCTCGCCGCCCTGGCCTCGGCCGCGTGCGAGATGGCGTCGCGAGCCGACCGCTGCACGGCCCGTGCCTGCTCGGCCTCGGCCTCCGCCGCCCACGAGAGCACTGCCACGGCGCGCAGACACTCTCTGCGCACCGCAGCGGGGACGACGGCGGCGGCGCGATGGCCCCCGACGGCGGACAGCGCGAGCGGGGCGTCGCCAGTGAGCCTGCCGCCGACGGCCGGAAGCCGCGGTCGCCTCGACGGCGCTCGCCGGCCACCGAGCCGCTTGCTCGCCGCCCCGCCCCGGCGAGCCTTCCCGTCGCGGCGCCCGCCAGCGGCCTCCTCCCCGTCCTCCTCGGCCCTGCTGCCGCCAGACTCCAGGCCAGCCGCCTCGGCCGCCGCCCGCGCCGCCGCCCTCGCCGCCGCGGCCTCCTCGGCCGCCCGCGCCGCCGCCTCCGCCCTCGCCCTCCCGTCGGCCTCCGCCACACGCCTCGCCGCCTCCTTCCCGACGTCGGGCCCACCGTACGCCTCCGCCACGTCGCTCAGAAGCTCTGCCCACGCCTCCGTCCGCCCCGCCCGCAGCTCCTCCGTCGCCCACAGCCGCCTCTGCGGCACCCCCGGCCGCTCCCTGAGCGCCGACAGCGCGAGCTCCAGCCGCCGCGACGCAGCCCGCCGCCACTCGCGCATCTTCGGCCGGACGTACGGCTCTGCCCCAGCCAGGGTCACCTCGCAGACGTCCACACCCACGACACCGGCGGCCTCCGCCGCCGCCTCGTCCGCCATGACTTCCCCCCGCGGCCGCAGCACCGTGCGGCGCCGGCTCCCCGCGCGCGCCTCGTGCAGCGCCACCGCCCGGCAGAGCACGACGCCGTCGCGCAGAGCCCGCACCGGGGACGTCGGCCTGTGGTCCGGGTGTCCCGCGACCATCACTCCGGCGGCCGCGAGCCAGTCGGTGGCGGCGCGAAGGACCTCCACGGGGGAAGGCGGCCTCGCCGGCGCGGGGGGCTCGGCCGGCTGCGCTGGCCGCCCGTCGTCGCTGCCGTCGTCGCTGCCGGTGACCGCCTCGTCGTCGCTCGACGGAGGCGTGGCCGCCGGAGAGACGCTAGCCGCGAAGGACGGCGCCGAGGGATCAACCATGCCGCGAAACCGCCGGGTCGTGACCGGCCGGCGGGCCGGCTGTCGCCCCGTCCTCCCCATCGCGGCCCTCTCCTCCACCGCCCCCTCCTCCTCCCCCGCCTCAACCGCCACACTCCCGTTCCACGCGGGTCGTGACTCCTCGCCGTCCCTGTGCCGGCGCCGCTTCCGCCGCGCCACCCCGCCACCCCGCCCCGCCCCGCCGGCCGCCACGGCGTCGACCGGGGCCACACCCGGGCTGTCCGCCGCCCGCCGCGCCGACCCCTCATCCTCCCACCGGACGCGCCTGTGAGCCGAAGCACCCCCCTGCCCTTCAGCCACGGCCGCAGCCGCCCCCTGCCCCCTCGGACCCCGACCCGAGTCCCTGCCGCGAGACTCCCCACCCCTCCTCATCCCGGCCCCGTCTCCGGCATGCTTGGCTCCCGCCCCCTGCCCCCGCCGGACGGTGCCACCCCGCTGCCTGGCGTCCTCCGCCTCCCTCGGCCCTGCAGCACCCTCCCTCAGCCTGAAGTCTTCCTCCTCCCTCGGCCTGAAGTCTTCCTCCTCCCTCGGCCTGAAGTCTTCCTCCTCCCTCGGCCTGAAGTCCTCCTCCCTCGGCAGCCCGGCGAACGCTCCGCCCCCGATCACGCCCGCCGCCCCTGCCTCCATCAGCCCGCGACCGTCGAACAGCACAGGACCGCCCCACAGCCCCGACTGCGCCGCCTCCTCCTCCGCCCAGCCGCGCCCCTCCCCGCCCCCCCCCCCCCCCCCCCCCCCCCCCCCCCCCCCCCACCCCGGCCCCTCGCCCC
>Ga0136560_1001834_pt1 | contig 10888 bp, 10 predicted proteins | sample AntRauMeHopE1497_FD_104925 | JGI IMG/M metagenome (GOLD analysis project Ga0136560, IMG submission 104925) | Saline lake microbial communities from Rauer Islands, Antarctica - Metagenome Hop E1 #497 | ecosystem: Environmental > Aquatic > Non-marine Saline and Alkaline > Saline | place...
AAGACGGCGTACTGCATGCGACCTTGCTAGACGAGATGCATGAGCAGTTTCACAGCAAGGTGCTCACCTTTGAAGATTATAAGGTGACCACCGTACGCAGCAGTAATGGTGAAGTGCAACAACGCTTTAAGGTAAAAGCAAATATACGTATCTTCAGTAAATTATATAAAATATCGCTTACACTAAGTAACCGTGTTAAAATGCGTTATCCTGTATTAATAGGCAGAAAATTTTTATCATCTAAATTCATCGTAGATCCTGAATTACAGGATGCATCATTCTTACAAACTCCACATGAAAATTAATATTCTTTCCCGCGGTAGAACTCTTTACAGCACAAAACGACTCGTTGAAGAGGCAAAACGTGCTGGACATAAAGCACAGGTTATAGACCCGTTACAATGCGATATAAAACTAGAACGCAAGCAGCCCAGTGTGTATTATGATGGGGTTAAGCTGGTAACCCCAGATGCTATAATACCTCGCATAGGCGCGTCCATAACGTTTTACGGAACTGCTATTGTACGGCAATTTGAGTCTATGGATTGTTTTACGACCGTAAGTTCACAAGCACTGGTGCGTAGTAGAGACAAATTGCAGTCATTGCAACGCCTCTCTAGTAGTGGTGTAGGAATGCCTAAAACTGTCTTTACAAATTTTGGAGCACATACAGACGATATTTGTGAGCTAGTAGACGGGCCGCCGGTCGTTATTAAGGTATTAGAAGGTACACAAGGTATAGGCGTAAACCTAGCTATGACCCTAGAAGAAGCAGACTTGCTGTTAGACTCGCATAACGGTTTACAAAGCCGGGTCATTATACAAGAGTTTATTAAAGAAGCAGGTGGCGCTGACCTGAGAGCGTTTGTGGTAGGCGGTAAGGTCGTAGGTGCTATGAAGCGACAGGCAAAAGAAGGGGAGTTTAGATCAAACCTGCATCAGGGTGGCAGCGCGATATGTGTGCAACTTACCGAAGATGAAGAGGATACAGCAATAGCCGCAGCACGTTCCCTAGGTTTGGGGGTTTGCGGTGTTGATATTTTACAAAGTAGTCGGGGGCCGCTGGTATTAGAAGTAAACTCATCACCAGGTCTAGAGGGCATAGAACGTGCAACTGAACAGAATATAGCGGGTTCCATAATTAGATACATAGAGAAAAACATATAATGGCTTTAAGAGAAATAAAAATTCTAGACACCATTATAAAACCTGGTTCTAGACACAGGCTTAATCTTAATACTGCAAATCTTTATACCAGTACGCCGGTAGAAATACCCGTAATTATAAACAGGGCCAAACTTGCTGGCCCTATAGTTCTCATAACCGCAGGAATACACGGTGATGAAATAAACGGTGTTGAGATAGTGCGACAAATCATCGCCAAAAAACTGAATAGACCTGAACGCGGTACTATTATTTGTGTGCCCGTGCTTAATATTTTCGGGTTCTTAAATAGCAACCGCATGTTCCCCGACGGGCGAGATTTAAATCGGTGTTTTCCGGGTTCAAAAAATGGCTCGCTTGCAAGCAGGTTTGCATACAATATTACAAAAGAGCTCATACCACATGCAGACATTGTTCTGGATTTCCACACAGGCGGCGCGCAACGTTTTAACGCACCGCAAATACGCATAGACAGGCATGAGATAGAATCGGTGGAACTCGCAAATATCTTTAAACCGCCATTTATTGTGTACTCTCCCAATGTAAGTAAAACTTTTAGAGCAACTTGTTCTAGAATGAAAAAAAATTACCTGCTATTTGAAGGTGGTAAATCTCAAGATACAGACCGCAGCGTAATGCACGAGGGCGTGCAGGGTGTTCTCAGGGTACTGGAACATTTAGAAATGCTGGGTGAAACTTTTTCAAAACCACTTGTAGACAGACAAATAGTCCACATAAGCAAAACGCGATGGATACGAGCTTCACATTCAGGGCTATTACATCCCAAAACTAAATGCGGCGATTTTGTCGTGGCAGGGCAACTTATCGCAACAATTACAGACCCTTATGGTTCTAGCAGATTTAGGATAAAGGCATCGCACTCAGGTTATGTCATTAATGTAAATCAAAGCCCGCTGGTGTACCAAGGCGATGCGATTTTTCACATATCTACAGATGCACAAAAAGAAACTTAGAGAACATTACAAACAAAAGCGAGCTGCCTTGTCACCCGAGCAGCAGCAGCAGTGGAGTATAGACATTGCAAACCAGTGCCTCAAGCTAGATATATGGAATCTCAGCACCTTCCATTTGTTCTTAACTATAGATTCCTTAAAAGAAGTTCAAACGCAGTACCTACTTAGCGTGCTTCAGGGAAAAGATAAGAACGTGGTCGTTTCTAAATCTAATTTTGAAGACGCGAGCATGCAGCACATCTTACTTACAGACCAAACAACCCTTGTGCTCAACCCCTATGGTATTCCAGAACCTTCAGAAGGTATCGCTATCCAAGAAACGCAGTTCGACGTAGTTTTCGTTCCCTTACTTTGTGCAGATTCCCACGGCAACCGCGTAGGTTATGGAAAAGGCTTTTACGACAGGTTTTTAGAACGATGTAGACCAGATGTGTTATGTATCGGGCTAAGCTATTTTGAACCTTTAAAAGGCATTATTGAAACAAATGTTAAAGATGTACCACTCCATGTGCTCGTAACACCCGGCGGGGTCGTAAATTTTTAATGCTCTTTCTTTTTTAATCCTAATAAAACACCTAGAACACGTAATTCGTCGTGTTTTTTTGTATGTTTGCCCTGATATCGAAATATTTATAAACGTTTTCCCCTAAAACGAATGTTAATTATCCCTACTGAAGACTTGCTACAGCAGTTGCTGAATAAAATTTATTTCCTCGAAGAAACCGCCGCTATGACGGGTACAGGAGCCTATAGCATGAATGTAATAACCGGCGAGGTGTTTATAGACGAACTAGGGTGCCTAATGCTAGCCGTTCCTGACAATTTTGTTTTAAAAACGAACGATTGTCTGCGGCTTTTTACAGACAAGAAGACCGCTTTAGCACGCTTAAAGATTTGCTTAGAAGGAGGCTTTTTTGAGCGTGATGTACTTATGATTAATCTGAAGGGGAAAGAGTTCTGGGCAAAAGCAACCGGGAAGCCGCTTTTTAATGACCGAGGTGTTATTGTAGGTTTGAAAGGGGTTTTTACAAGCATAGACCGGCTGGTGCGAAAAACAGAAGAAGCAGAGCAACATGCCCGTATTATTGAAGCTCAAAAAGATCGATTAATAGACTTTGCCCACATTGTCTCTCATAATTTGCGCTCGCATGCAAGTAACTTGCAACTTACGCTAGAAACCTTTAAATCCATTACAGAACCCACAGAAATAGGGAAATTTAAGGACTATTTACAAGATATTTCTGAAAATCTCAATAAGACATTGAGGCATCTAAATACCGTCGTTACCACGCACTCAGTAGAGCATCGTTTTGAGCATTTGTCCTTAGAAAAGGAGCTTGAAGATATTTTAGAAACCTACCGCTCAGAACTGAAGGAAAAAGAAGTTAGCATTAATATGGACTTTACCGCGTTTCACTCTATTTGTTATGTAAAAACCTATCTTGAAAGTATTTTCAAAAATCTTATATCTAACGCGGTCAGGTTTAAACACCCAGACAGAGCTTGCGTTATCGATATACGTACAAAATTACTACATGGTAAAAAGCTCCTTATTATTGCAGATAACGGGACAGGAATAGATCTCGGGAAATACAGCGATAAAGTATTCAAAATGTACCAAACTTTCCATGGTAATGAGGACGCTCGCGGTTTAGGCTTGTTTGTCGTTAAAAATCAGGTACAAGCGGTAAACGGTGATATATCCATAAAGAGCGAGGTGAATGTGGGAACCTCCCTAACAATACGCTTCTAGACATGCCTAATTTGACCATTAATCAGGCGTGTATTATAGACGACGACAAGCTTTACGTATCCTTAATAACCATGCTTATTGAAAAAAACAATCTTGCACGTGAATTGCTTGTGTTTGAAAACGGGCAGCTTGCATTTGATTATTTCAAAAACGCTTTTGAGTCTGGTTCAAAAAAGCTTCCTGAGGTTATTTTACTAGATCTCAATATGCCTGTAATGGATGGCTGGGAGTTTCTAGATGCGATGATGCCTTATGCGTCTCAATTTAAGGAACGGGACATTACAATTAACGTGGTAAGTTCTACCATTAATCCATTTGAGGTTAAAAAAGCAAAAAGTTACGATATCGTAAAAGAATTTCTGACAAAACCCATTTCTAAAGAGGCGATGCAAAATGCTTTTAGTAAAAAGTAACATCTGTTTGTTTTACAACTGCCATAATGCATATAAAGTATAGGCTATAGCGGCTTTAAGCTTTGCGCCAAAGTGTTGAGATACTTTTTAACAGCGTCATGCGTGCGGTTAATTGCTTGGTTAAGCTCATAATTTAGCAAATAAATCGCGAATAGAATATTCCGTAGGAATGTTCGTAAGTCGGTAGTGACTAAGCAATTAATTGCGCACCGCGTTGTGTGACGTTTTTTATTGTTCCGTGATGTTATTTCTTATTTTTGGGTTCAAATTTGTCAAATATTTTGCAAACTCAAATTTGTCTTTCGGTGAAATTATGATCTCTTCATATTTTCCATATCTAATTTCAATTCGGTCAAACGAAGCTGCTGGTGAAGAAATAATATTATTTGATTTTGTTATTTCCTTAATATCACTTATTTCAATCGGCTTGTAAGTAAAGAAGCCGCATTTAATGTAAAGTCTATCTTCCGCAATTGTATATTCCGTTTTGAAAAACATATGAACTATAAGTCCAAAGGTTATCGTTAAAAACAAACCTAACAAAACCATATTCAGCGTTATTCCGCTTTCAATCAGATTAAAGATTAAAGGACTGAAAAAAACTATGAATACTACAATCAATAATCCGTAAGAAACTTTGGAAGAATATTTTTTAGTCATAAGCTATTCAGGTTACTCTGTAAATGGTACACAACAGCATGTGAACTATATAACAGCGCATATAAATCTAGTAATAAAGCAAACAGGGTTGTAAACCGTTGTGTAGCTGCTTACGCTGTGTGCTAAGCCTCATCGTCCTCTGGAAACGCTTTCTTACTGAAAAGAATAAGTAACATAACGCCTACGGTTATCGCGCTGTCTGCAACATTAAAAACGGCATTAAAAAACATAAATTGCTCGCCGCCCATCGCAGGGACCCAAGCAGGCCATGTACCCTCAAACAGTGGAAAATAAAGCATGTCTACCACCTGGCCATAAAAAATAGGGGCATAACCACCATTTTCTGGTAAGAACGTGGCAACCCCATGCGTACTGTCTGAAAATAGCATACCATAAAACAGGGAATCTATAATGTTACCCAGCGCACCAGCAAAAATTAATGAAATACATACGATGAGTATCTTATGAGCATGTTTTTGAACACTGCTGTACAACCAATACCCTATACCGCATATTGCAACAATTCTAAATGAAACAAGGATAATCTTACCATAATCTCCCGGTATTTCAAAACCCCATGCTGCACCCGGATTTTCATAAAACAGCAATTGGAATTTCCCCCAATCCATGATGGGGTCGTTAGATCCCCTGAGCGCATAGTTCAGTTTAATATATACTTTACTTATCTGGTCTACCATTAGAACCGCTAGAATAATGAGAATAGCTTTGTATAATTTCATAGTACATTTAAAAGGTGCAAAAATACTGTTTATTACACATTATTCTATGGTGATAGAGCCGTTTATAGATTCTATTTTCCCAGTAAAAAGTACATTAGCGGCGGTCGCTGTGCCAGTTACAGCACCCGTTTTAGATTGCGCCGTGATAGCGGTATGGTTAGTCTTTACATAGATAGGCGCATAAACGGTCACAATTTGAAAATTACCGGTGGTGTCTAGCAGTGCACACTTGCCGTTTTGAAGGTTCACAGTAATGTTACTGTAGTCGCCTGTTAAGGTCACGTCTGCACTTGCAGCCGTTATGAAAACAGTCTTTCCCTGCGGTATGTATACGGTAGCCTTGCCGTCTACTACTTTATGGGCGCTCAATTTACCGTTAGGATAGTTAAAAGCAGGGTTTTTTGGGTCGTTTATGTAAAGCGTGTCATTGCTTTGCAAACTATTGAGCAATATTGCCTGCTGGTACTCGCCATACTGGCTCTCGCTTATTTTGAACGATTTTTGTTTTGTGGTGATAATGTGCAACTCGACGTGGTTGTGTAGAGTAATGTCTACATGTGCTATGCGGTTATTGAGTAGCACCGTAGAGCTGCCCTGCGAGGTGACTGTTTGGGAATAAGCTTTCGCAGAAGCAAACAAACCACAAACTATAAGGCATAAAAAAAACCGCTTTGCATGGGCACTTAATACGGGTACTTCCATAGCGCAGCGGTTCATATACTAATTGAATTACGGTTATTGCATGTTTTTTGCCTCGATGCTCAGCGTTGCATGCGGCACAAGTTCAAGGCGCGCTTTTAATATCTTTTTACCAGTAACGCGACAAATGCCGTAGGTTTTATTCTCTACGCGTATCATTGCATTTTTAAGATCGCGTATAAATTTTTCTTGACGTATCGCAAGTTGCGAGCTCGTCTCTTTACTCATCACCTCGCTGCCCTCGTCAAAGGCTTTAAACTGCGGCGCCGTATCATCCGTGCCGTTATTAGCGTCATTCATATAGGCGCTTTTAATTAACTCCAGTTGTTCCTTAGCATCGTCAAGTTTGCGCTGTATAAGCACTTTAAAATGCGCAAGGTCTGCATCGCCGTACCGTTCTTTATTATCTGTTGTTGTACTCATTTTAATATTTTTTTTACCAGTATGGTGGTCGTTAAATCGTCAAATTCGATTTTTATACCATCAGCTACCTGGTGGGTTAAATAAATATGGTTAGCAAGCGTCTCGTCTTTAATGTACTGCTCGTTTTCCTGTACCGCGTTATTTATGCTTTCTTGCGATTGCATGGTAATTTCTATACGGTCTGTAACTTCATAACCTGACTCTTTTCTTATATTTTGAATGCGATTCACAAGTTCCCTTGCGATTCCCTCCATTTTAAGTGCAGGTGTTATGGTTACATCCAGAGCAACGGTCGTACCAGACTGGTTTGCTACTAGCCATCCTTCTATGTCCTTAGACGTTATCTCTACGTCTGCGAGCGTTAAAATAATATCATTTCCGTTTACTATAATTATTTTTTCGTTTGTTTTTTCTAACAAATCGATATCTTCTTGTTGAAAACTTTTAATTTTCCCAGCTATTTGCCCCATATCCTTGCCAAAACGCGGACCCAAATTCTTAAAATTAGGCTTTATCTCTTTTACGATAATACCACTTGCATCGTCTATTAATTCTATCTCTTTTACGTTTACCTCACTCTTAATCAGGTCTGCGATGGCCTCTATTTGTGCTTTTTCATGTGCGTCTAGCACCGGTATCATAATGCGCCGCAACGGTTGTCGCACTTTAATACTTTCTTTTTTGCGCAGGGAAAGTGTTAGGCTAGCAATTGTTTGGGCTTTTTGCATTTTTTCTTCTAGCGCCGTATCTATAAGTTCTAGATTTGCTACTGGAAACATAGATAAGTGCACACTTTCTGGTACATTTTCTTCGCAAACGCTTGTTAAATCACGGTATAACTGGTCCATAAAAAACGGTGCGATAGGTGCGCCCAACTGTGCAACGGTTTTTAAACAGGTGTATAGTGTCTGGTATGCTGCAATTTTGTCTTGCTCATACGTTCCTTTCCAAAAACGTCTTCTGCACAAACGCACGTACCAGTTGCTTAGGTTTTCTGTTACAAAAGTGGTTATTGCACGAGCAGCCTTGGTAGGCTCATAATCTTCATAAAAAGCGGTAGTGTTTTTTATTAAGGTGTTCAATTCTGACAGTACCCAGCGGTCTATTTCTGGGCGGTCTGTTAGTGGTATCTCGCTTTCGCGAAAGCAAAAACCATCAACATTTGCGTACAAACTAAAGAAACTGTAAGTGTTATACAACGTGCCAAAAAACTTGCGCTGTACCTCGGTAATACCGTCTAGGTCAAATTTTAGATTGTCCCAAGGGTTTGCATTGCTCACCATGTACCACCGTGTGGCGTCTGCACCATAAGTGCTTAGTGTTTCAAACGGGTCTATAACATTGCCCAGTCTTTTAGACATTTTAACACCGTCTTTGTCCAGTACCAGGCCATTAGAAACTACATTTTTATAAGCGATATCGCCGCTTATCACGGTTGCAATCGCATGCAGGGTATAGAACCAGCCGCGTGTCTGGTCCACTCCTTCAGCAATAAAATCAGCTTTGCGCAGTTGGGTTTCTACCTCTTGTTTGTTTTCAAAAGGGTAGTGCCATTGTGCGTAAGGCATGGCGCCACTGTCAAACCAAACGTCTATCAGGTCTGCCTCACGTGTGAGTTTTTCGCCGTTTTTACCTACTAGGTAAATCGCATCTACCACGTTTTTATGCAGGTCCACAAGGTTATAGTTAGACTCGCTCATATCGCCGTTTTTAAAACCCGCAAAGGGGTTTGTGATCATAAAACCAGCGGCTACAGATTTCTCAATCTCGCCCATAAGCTCTTCTATAGAGCCTATGATAAGTGCGTCTGTTCCGGTTTCGTTTCTCCAAATAGGTAACGGGATTCCCCAAAAACGGGAACGCGATAAATTCCAGTCGTTTGCATTTGCGAGCCAGTTGCCAAAACGACCTTCGCCGGTAGATTTAGGTTTCCAGTTTATAGACTTGTTAAGCTCGTGCATTTTATCCTTAAACTCGCTTACTTTTATAAACCAACTGTCTAGCGGATAGTACAATACAGGCTTGTCCGTACGCCAGCAATGTGGGTAGCTGTGCACATATTTTTCTACCTTAAAAGCGCGATTGTCTTCTTTTAATTTTATGGCTATATCCACATCTACGCTACGTTCAGGCGCCTCGCCGTCTGGGAAATATTCGTTTTTTACGTACTTGCCACCTACATCGGCTAACTCATCTCTGAATTTTCCTTGTAACGTAACCAGTGGCACTGCATTACTGTTTTCGTCCAGCACGAGCATGGGCGGTATAGGCGGTGCAGCTTGTTTACAAACCAGCGCATCGTCTGCTCCAAAGGTAGGTGCGGTGTGTACGATTCCAGTACCATCTTCGGTGGTTACAAAATCACCGGCTATGACCCTAAACGCGTCCTGTGCGTTTTGAAACGGCAGTGCGTAGGTCAGTAATTGCTCGTATTTTATGTTTATCAGGTCTGTTCCTTTACAGCTCGCTATCACCTGGTAAGGTATTGTTTTGTCACTTAGTTGGTAGGATTGTTTTGCTTTCGCGAAAGCGTTACCACCACCAAGGTTCTGGATGCTAGGGTCGCTCGAAGTGTCCATAGCTATATATTTCTTACCAAACTGGTAACTCACTAACTTCTCAGCAAGAATGACCTGCATGGGCTCGCCCGTATACTGGTTAAAAGTTTCTATTAGAACATAATCTATTTTAGGCCCTACGGTCAGCGCGGTGTTAGATGGTAGTGTCCAAGGCGTGGTGGTCCAGGCTAGGAAAAAAACGTCTATCGCTGTGTCTATTTTAAATGGCAGTTGGGAGGGGTCAGCAACCTTAAATTGAGCGGTAACAGTTGTGTCTGTCACGTCCTGATAGGTGCCTGGTTGGTTTAATTCATGAGAGCTCAAACCTGTTCCCGCGGCTGGTGAGTAGGGTTGAATGGTATAGCCTTTATAAAGTAAATCTTTAGAATATATTTGTTTTAACAACCACCACACAGACTCCATGTATTTTGACTTATAGGTAATATAGGGGTCGTTCATATCTACCCAGTAACCCATGTCCTCGGTGACCTTGCTCCAGATATCGGTGTATTTTAGGACTGCTTTTTTGCATTCGGCGTTATACTCCTCAACCGTTATTTTTGTACCTATGTCTTCTTTAGTGATACCTAGTGCTTTTTCTACACCTAGTTCTACCGGCAAGCCGTGTGTGTCCCAGCCAGCTTTGCGGTTTACCTGATAGCCCTGCTGGGTTTTAAAACGGCAAAACAAATCTTTAATGGTTCTACCCATTACATGGTGTATGCCAGGCAGGCCGTTTGCGCTGGGAGGACCTTCAAAGAAAATAAAAGGCTCATTTCCCTCACGCGTCTTTACAGACTTGTTGAAAATGTCGTTTTCCTTCCAAAAAGTCTTGATGCGTGCATCTACCTCTGGTAGGTTTAATCCTTTGTACTCGTTGAATTTCTTGCTCATAGCACCCGTAAATTTAAAGGTCGCAAAAGTACGGAAATTTGAGACAAATTGCTGTTATGTAACAATGGGTGTGGGATTTATTCCACCCGCACCTCGCGCTACGGGCAGACTAAAGTCTGCTCTTGGGCAAAGCCGCTGTTTTTTCTGACGCGATGTTTTAGTGCGGACTTTAGTCCGCCTGTTTTGCCTGTCGAGTGAGCTTGTCGTTTTTTTCTCCACGCGCTGCGGGTAGGTTAGGACTTAGCTTTTGTTCACGGTTCTTTGCCGGCAGTGGGAGATTGACTTTTTCGCTTCGTGCGCTACGGGCAGACTGAAGTCTGCCCTTGAGTAAAGCCGCTGTTTTTGCTAACGCGATGCTTTAGGGAAACCGGGAAGTCTGCCCTTTTCGCTTCGTGTGCTACGGGCAGACTGAAGTCTGCCCTTTTCGCTTAGTGCGCTACGGGCAGACTAAAGTCTGCCCTTGAGCAAAGCTGCTGTTTTTGCTATCGCGATGCTTTAGGGCGAACTTTAGTCCGCCTGTTTTGCCTGTCGAGTGATCTTGTAGTTTTTTCTCCACGCGCTGCGGGTAGGTTAGGACTTAGCTTTTGTTCACGGTTCTTTGCCGGCAGTG
>Ga0136560_1001835_pt1 | contig 10884 bp, 5 predicted proteins | sample AntRauMeHopE1497_FD_104925 | JGI IMG/M metagenome (GOLD analysis project Ga0136560, IMG submission 104925) | Saline lake microbial communities from Rauer Islands, Antarctica - Metagenome Hop E1 #497 | ecosystem: Environmental > Aquatic > Non-marine Saline and Alkaline > Saline | place...
ATAATAGTCCGCTTTTGCACTCAAAAATTCGCCATCAGTACGGTCAGTCAGATAGGGATACCCACTCAGATCTCCCAAATAGCCACAATGTATAGGGGAATATATTGCCGGTATAGGAAAAGCGGGAGGATCAAGATGAAATAAAACAAATAATTCAATGGATTGAGGCATATATTCTGAGATCTATGTCAGGAGGGGAAGTGTTTATCTTCAAAACTAATCAAGAAATAATCATCCTTATCTCCAAAAGTAAATTGAAACCTGATTAATTTTTACTGGTAAATATAGAGTTGTGGAAATTCGTCAGAATGAAATTCTGCATTAATCTATAATTATTCAATAGGGGTATTCGCAATGATGGCAGTAACCTGATTTTCTTCGGTTATTCGGACCCAATGACCCGCCACAGTGAAGCAGACCTAAACGCCCAATTATTGAGTATTCACGAATTATATTCTTACTTCTTCTACCTGCTTGCAAAGGCTGGAATCGAGACGCCAGAAATAGTATTTGGATTCTGGAGCAATTGCGGATAAACAGATTATTCAGTGTGAATTTTTCGCAATAGCCTTAACATGTAGGAATTAATGACTACCAGCGGAGGCGGGAAAGATTGATATGGTCGAGGGAAGAAGATGAAATTCCTTTATAAACTTAATAACGTTTGGAAGCAAAGCCCTTAAAACTTTAAGCCTGAAAGCTTGACTAGTTCTGGTATGTGACAAAAACAGATTTCTTCTGAGGATTAACACAAAGGAGAGATCATGATTCTGTACCTATTGAAAACTCAGAATCGAAAAAGGTGAGAGAAGAGAAAAGTTGCCTTGTAAGGCTTTATTTTAGGTCGGGAGAATTATCTGAGGAACAGGAAGTACGAGAAAATCCGGATGATTTGGGTTACATTTTGCGGTTTGATGGATGAAACCATAACCACCGTCCTTATAATGAGTAAAAAAAAAGAAATGTTGGCAAATTTTAGATAGCCTGAATTTGTTTTTGTTGATACTTTTTGTACATTCAAATCGGTGATTAAACAACTTTTCAAAATCAATTGATTTTTCAAGCTGACAAAAAAAATCACTTTTCGAACTCTACTTCTTTGAAAAAATCCGGACTGCGATCCGGATTTTTTTGTACCTACCGACAGATTCTGCCCTATAATTGCAGAGCAAAAGTTATGATTCGAATTTTACTTGCGTTTTTTATCTTTTGCTGTTCCATTATACCACCAAGCCTAGCTCAAGATTCGAAGTCAAATCTGAATAAATTCTATGATTCAGCTTACGTCACTGAGCAGCCTGATATGATGGGATTGAGACTCTACTTTTCGAAAAAGTTTACTGATTTGATTGTCAATGTTCCGGGACAGGATCGGAGATTTTCATTTCAACCTAATTCAGGCAGGAATCTCGGAGTAGGCTTTACCTATCAGAAATTTTCCTTGAATTTAGCCTTTCCAATTGGTTTTTTGAATAAGGATCGATACCAAGATTGGCCATTGTTTTTGGATCTACAAGCCCATGTCTATCCCAAAAAAATGATTATTGATTTCTTTGGCCAGTATTATAATGGCTTCTCGATGGATCGCAGATTTTTGACAGAATCTGCTGAAGACTATGCAAGGGAGGATATAAGTTTGCTCAAGCTGGGTCTAAATTACAATTACCTGTTCAACGGAGAGAAAATTTCCCTTGCAGCGGCATTCAATCAATCTGCTACCCAAAAGCGGTCAGCTTTTTCACCTTTTGTGGGCTTCGAAATATATGGTGGTAGAATCAAAAGCGATTCGCTGCTACTTCCAAACAATGAAGAGGTAGATAATCTGAATTTTAATCAAACTAATTTTTTTCAATTTGGACCCAATGCTGGGCTTGCCGGAACATTAGTCTTTTGGAAGCATTTCTTCGTTACAGCTGTTGTATCTGGAAACCTAAGTCTTGGATACGCCTCCTACGAAAATCAATCCAAAACAGACAGACTCGGATTGATCCCCACCTATTTTCTAAGGGGATTCATGGGGTACAACGGAAAGCGTTATTCTGTAAATATTAATTACGTATATAAAAACCTGAATCTTATCCCCAATGGTCCTTTCGATCAAGCTTTGAATACAGGAAATTACAGACTTAATTTTATCTATAAGATCCACCCGGGGGATAAATTCAAAGAAAAATTCCAGAAAATCAATCCTGCTCGCCTGTTCTCAAAAGATTAATTAAGGATTTGATTGGCTTAAGGAATTCAAAAATTTTAGATTTGGAGGTAAAAAAATACTTATTCTATGAATAATCACCAATCCGCAATTCAGGAATCCCTTGATAGACTTGGTTTAAAGTCAGATAACCTAGGATCTTCTACAGGAAAGAATTGGCTTAACTCAAAAGCTGCATATTTTTCTTCTTTCTCGCCTGCTGATGGAAAATTGATCGGCAAAGTACAGGAGGCAAATGAAGAAACTTACGAATCAGTGATCACTCAAGCTCAAACTGCATTTTCTACTTGGCGTCATGTACCGGCGCCGCAGCGGGGAGAGATTGTCCGCGAAATAGGAAATGCGCTCCGAGAAAAAAAGGCAGACCTGGGAAAGCTCGTCTCGTATGAAATGGGCAAATCGTACCAGGAAGGCTTAGGAGAGGTACAGGAAATGATTGATATCTGTGATTTTGCGGTAGGTCTTTCACGACAATTATACGGTCTGACCATGCATTCCGAGCGCCCCGGTCACCGGATGTATGAGCAGTGGCATGCGCTGGGAATTGTAGGGATTATTTCTGCATTTAACTTTCCGGTAGCTGTTTGGTCTTGGAATGCCGCTCTTGCCTGGGTCTGCGGAGATGTCTGTGTATGGAAGCCTTCGGAGAAAGCACCACTGTCAGGAGTAGCCTGTCAGTTGATTGCTGCGGAAGTTTTTGCGAAGCACGATATGCCAGAAGGAATCTCTTGCCTGATCAATGGAGATTATAAAGTGGGTGAACTGCTTTCGAATGACAAAAGAGTTCCTTTGGTATCAGCCACAGGATCTACCCGAATGGGGAAATTAGTTGGAAAAGCTGTAGGCGAACGACTTGGCAGATCGCTATTGGAGTTGGGAGGAAACAACGCCATAATAATCACCGAGAATGCAGATATGGAAATTGCAATCCGAGGCGCACTTTTCGGAGCAGTAGGTACCGCCGGCCAACGATGCACTAGCACACGGAGACTGATCATCCAATCTTCCGTATACGACACAGTGAAATCGAGATTAGCAGCCGCTTATGCTAAATTAGTGATTGGAAATCCACTGGATGAGAAAAACCATGTAGGGCCTGTGATTGACAAAGGTGCAGTTGATATGTATCTCGCAGCAATCGAAAAGGCCAAATCAGAAGGTGGTAAAGCCGTGGTTGAAGGAGGCGTTTTGACCGGCGAAGGTTATGAATCAGGCTGCTACGTAAAGCCCGCCATCTTTGAAGCCGAGAATCACTTCGAGATCGTACAGCATGAGACATTTGCGCCGATTCTATACTTGATTAAATATGAGACGCTCGAAGAGGCAATTGCGATTCAGAATGGTGTTCCGCAGGGACTTTCTTCTGCAATCATGACACTGAATATGCGAGAGGCTGAGGCATTCCTAGCAGTTTCAGGTTCAGATTGTGGCATTGCAAATGTGAATATTGGGACTTCCGGAGCAGAAATCGGAGGCGCTTTTGGAGGAGAAAAGGAAACCGGTGGAGGAAGAGAGTCAGGTTCCGATGCTTGGAAAGCTTATATGAGACGACAAACCAATACGATCAACTATTCGACATCATTGCCATTGGCGCAGGGAATTAAGTTTGATATTTAATTAAGCGAATTTGAATATAAAAAGGCCGAAGAATCTGATTCTTCGGCCTTATTTTTATGCGCTACGGAAAAAAGTAAATAAAAAAAATCTCGATCAAGTCGGTATTAGATGTGGGAGTTGAGTCCCGAAAGCTTTCGGGAGAACCCCGACTCTTCCGATTGCATCGGAATGCTAAGAATCAGCTGATCGGCATATTGTGTAAATATTATTTTGAACTGTTGACAAGTTCGGTGATCATTTTTTTACTTTTCCGTCCTTTGACAGCTCTTACTCTGGCATAGGCAGAGCTTTTATCAGGAAAATCCTCATGATATACTAATTCCCAATCTTTCGATTTTGCAGTAAAGCCCTGATGATTTGATAGGTGCTTTCTTAATCTTACTGCTAATGTTTCGCAGGTGTGTCCCACATAGAAATTATCTAATAGGATAGAGTGCAATATGTAAAAGTGACAAGCCAGATGACATAAAAAAAGCCTTAGAATAATTTCTAAGGCTTATGTGGGAGTTGAGGGATTCGAACCCCCGACCCTCTGCTTGTAAGGCAGATGCTCTGAACCAGCTGAGCTAAACTCCCAAGAATTGACTTTCGCTCGCATTTGAGAATAATTATAAGATGTGGGAGTTGAGGGATTCGAACCCCCGACCCTCTGCTTGTAAGGCAGATGCTCTGAACCAACTGAGCTAAACTCCCATCTATTCAAACCTTTCCTTCCGAAATGGATTGCAAAGGTAATTTGAATTTCAAATCAGGCAAATATTGTCTGGCTTTTTTTTGAAGATTAAAATCAATGTATTGAAAATGAGGAGTTAAAATTCTCTGCTATTTTGGGCAGATGAGGGATTACTCCAAATTCACCATAAATCCAGCTCGAAACCATCTTCCCGGCATCTGCACAGTGCCGGCTTCGATGTAGTCCGAATCCGTAATATTCGATGCTTCTGCAAAGAAACCCACCCTACCTGTTCGATTGTAATCCACCCGCATATCCAACAGAAAATATGGATCTTGACTTATCCGCTCCACATTTCGCACCTTCGTGTTCCATTCGATTTTTTTACCCAAACCTATCAGAAGACCGCCGATAACCTGATTTCTCAAAGCAGTCAAAGCATATCGGGTTTCTATTCCGGGTAGTTCGTTTAAAGAAGCATCAATATAGTTGTAGGAAAAATTCAATTCCTTGAGTTGAATCTTTTTCCCATTGGGATTGACACGGTAATTCATGGAAATCTCCAATCCATTGAAATTCACTTTGCTGAAATTTTGTGGCTGCCAAGGCTTCGTTTCTTCCATTCGGGCCCATTCGATCAGATTGTCTGTAGATCTGACAAAATATGCAGCCTCAGCTCTGAAGTTACCTTTTGAATATTTTACTCCAAATTCGTAATTCTGAGCCTGCTCGGGTGCTAATTGATCATTTCCGATATTTGTAGGCCCAATGTAATATAAATCTGTGTAGGTGGGAATCCGATAGCTGACACCATATCCGGTGTAAAACCGAAGACTTTCATTGGCTTGAAATCCCATTTCTGCTCCTGGAAAATGTCTCCAGCCGTACTCTGAATAGTAGTTAGAGTAGATTCCTCCACGGAGATCGATCTTCGCACCAAGCTGAACCAACTGTTCCAGAAATATTCCTGTCAAATTTCGAGCTCGATTCCCAAGATTAGAGCTTTCGATAGATTCCTTTCTGGTTTCTAATCCGAAGCCTGTTGTTCCCAATTTGGTTTTAAAACTGCCATTAGCCTCAAGTGCAATCACATCTGTGGTATGATTATTTTGGAAAAAGGCAGGTTCGTTTCTTCGCAGTCTAAATTCATCCGTATTTCTTCTCCAATATCCTCTGGTATTCAGGGAAAATCGATTCAATGTAAGCGTGTGACTCAATGCTGCCAAAGTCGTCTGTATACTTTCCCACTGATCAGGAAATGTACTGGTATAAAATCCATTGGCTCCAAACGTACGATCCGTATAGGCAATCATCCCGCGAACGCTATTCTTTGCATTTAGTTCAAGCCCTCCTTCATAAAAATAATTGCTGACTCGATAGTCCGAATTGTACTGATGTCCATCTGAATCGTCGTAGGATAACGCCAAGTTCTGCTTGTATTTGCCCACAGGTAAAGAGCCTGCAAAGTTGAGCCCTTTCATTCCAAAGTCTCCCACATAGCCTTGAACTCTGGCGAATCGCTCCTCGGAAAGTTGCGTAATGACGTTGATCGCTCCGGCGTAGGCATTTTGGCCAAAAATCCGTGATGCCGGCCCTTTTAGGACCTCCACACGGTCAATATTCACCATGGGAACAGGAATATTCATCATGTGATGGCCGGTCTGTGGATCACTAAGCTTGATTCCATTAAGCAGCATCAGTGTTTGCTCGAAAGAACCGCCCCGAATCCCGATATCCGCCTGAACTCCCGTGACGCCTCTCTGTCGCACATCCACCCCCGGCACAAAGGCCAAAACCTCAGCAAGACTTCTGGCAGGAGTCGTTTCCAACTGGAACTTGTCGACCACGGTAATATTTCTGCTTTGCTTGGAAAACGGGATTTGTATCCGATTTTCCTGAATAATGATTTCATCCAGCTTGGTAGCGGTGGTGTCACTTTGGGCAGTTGCAGATTGGCACAAAGCCAAGCCAATCGTTATCCCGAGAAAGATTTTCATTCAATCTGATAGTTTCAAAGCTTAAAAGTACTTGTTAAAAATCCTGTATTCAAGATTGTATTTTTTCTAAATTTTAGTTAAAGGAGCCATCACCCATGTAAAAGTTTATGACTTCTACACCTTCATTCCCTATTTTTGAATTGAAAATAACACGATATGAGAAAAAGAATAATTAGCTGTTTGATCCTGGCGGGATTAAGCTTTGTAGGAATTCAACAATCGACTGCTCAGGAAGCACGAGAAAATAATCAGAAAGATTTTGGCGAGTTTATGGATCGCAAAGGTTCATATTTCAGGTCCGCATCCGGCAATCCGGGAGTGGGGTATTGGCAAAATGCCGCTGACTATCAAATCGAAGTCACACTGGATGATACAAACCACATCCTTACAGGCAAAGTCACCATTTCTTATACCAACAATAGTCCTGAGGCGCTGGATTTTGTCTGGTTGCAGATGGAGCAAAATAGATTTAAGGCTGATTCGCGCGGTACTTTGACCACTCCTGTACAAGGCAACCGATACAATGGCGACACGGATGGCGGCTATGATATTACCAACGTCATGGCCAAAGTAGGGGCGAAGGGATCCAATTCCAGCAAGCATTTGATCAATGATACCCGGATGCAAGTCTGGTTTGCGGAGCCGATTCCTGCGAAGGGAGGCAAAGCGACGATTTCTATGAATTTCTCTTTCAAAGTACCACAAGAAGGAATGGATCGCATGGGAAGATTGAAAGTGGAGGAAGGTTGGATTTATGCATTTGCGCAGTGGTATCCGAAAGTCTCTGTATTTGACGACGTAGAAGGCTGGAACACAGAGCCCTATTTGGGTGCTGGGGAGTTTTATCTGGAGTATGGCAATTTTGATTACAAAGTGACTGTTCCCTTTGATCACATTGTGGTGGGTTCGGGAAAGTTGATGAATCCAAAAGAAGTGCTTTCCAAAGAACTTCAAAACCGCTACGAAAAAGCACAGGCAAGCGATGAAACCGTCTATCTGATTACGCCTGAAGAAGTCAAAAATACCCAACTTACCCGACCAAAGCAGGATGGAATGATTACCTGGCATTATCAAATCGAAAATTCCCGAGACGTGGCTTTTGCAACTTCCAGAGCATTTATCTGGGATGCAGCAAGGATCAATTTGTCCAGTGGGAAAAAAGGTTTGGCGCAATCTGCCTATCCAAAAGAATCGGATGGGACAGAAGCTTGGTCGCGCTCTACCGAATACAGCAAAGCCTCAATCGAGCACTACTCAGAGAAGTGGTACGAATATCCTTATGGTAATGCCACTAATGTGGCTGCTGATATCGGAGGAATGGAGTATCCAGGGCTGAATTTTTGCTCCTACACGTCCACAGGTGAGGGACTTTGGGGAGTGACGGATCACGAATTTGGGCACAATTGGTTTCCGATGATTGTCGGTACCAATGAGCGCCGATACGCTTGGATGGATGAAGGTTTCAACACATTCATTAATCACTACAGCTCAAATGCATTCAATAATGGAGAATATCCTTCTAATCTGAATCAGACCAGGCTCTACGTAAATTACTTCACCAATGAGGCAAGGGAAGGAATCGATAACTATCCGGATGTAGCGAATGTGAATAATCTGGGAATGATCGCTTACAACAAGCCGGCGATGGGTCTTTTGATGCTACGCGAATACATCTTGGGGCCGGAGCGATTTGACAATGCCTTCAAATCCTACATCCGTGCTTGGGCTTACAAGCATCCTTTACCTTCAGATTTCTTCAATCACATGGATAATGTCGCTGGCGAAAATCTGAGCTGGTTTTGGCAAGGATGGTTCTATGGCACTGGAAATATCGATTTGGGAATCAATGCTGTAATTCCGTATGCTGGGAATTACATCGCAGTGCTTGCCAACAAAGGCGAAATCCCAATGCCGGTTTTGCTTGAAATCACTTTTGCGGATGGTACTACGGAGCGCCAAATGGTGCCAGTAGAGATCTGGCAGCGTGGAGACACTTGGAACCACTTGATCAAAACCACAAAGGAGATCACAGGAATCACGATTGACCCTGATAAACTCCTTCCAGATATCAATCTTGGAAACGATCATTGGCCGCAGGCCTTATACCAAGACTAAAGAATATAAAAAGCTCGAAGATTGATCTTCGAGCTTTTTTTGAAGTTTTTTTTAAATGGAAGCCTCGCTCTTCGAGATTTATAATCTCGAAGTTTGATCCGAGGATTTTTACATTACTCAAAACTAGAATTTATAATTTTTTCTTACCGCAAAAGTACGCCAAGGTTTCACAAAGAAAAATTAAGTAAATATCAAAAAAACTCTGTTGAAACTAGCAATTAGTCTTTTTCAACAGGGCTTTTTTCCCCGTTAATCTTACTTTAAAATTTGGGGGCGTCCTCCAATTTTTCTGGACAAGCAGAATCAACAAATTCTTTTTTTGATTTCTCCGCAACTATCCAAAAAGACAGTCTCTCAAGGGAGAAAAACGCTAACTCAGAACTACTTCGTCAATAATCTTCCCCAATCCCCAATCTCTATTCTCTTATTTCCAATCTCTTATCTCCATTCTCCAATCTCTATTCTCTCTACTCAACAGAAAAACCAGATTATCTTCAACCATTGGTCTCAAAATTTCTCCAACATTAATAATCATCGTTGATCTCAAGCCACATACCATCCGGATCTTGGATGTAGATCTGACGAATACCATCCACTCGAACGGTGACTTTGCTTTTTTCTCCTTGCCAGCTTTCAAAAGGATAATTGGTGTCGTTCAAGGTTTGGATAAACCCATCCATATCTTTCATGCTGAAGCATAAGTGATTCACTTTTGAGACTTCGGTGGGAACATTTGGGGCTTCGATCAAGTGAAGCGCAGATCCGCTTCCGATGTCGTACCAAGCATGAAGCCCATCTTTAAAAGGCTCTTCAATTTCCTTTAGCCCCACAATATTTTCATAAAACTCCATGCTGGATTTTAGTTTGCTGACATGGACAGCGATATGATTTACTTTTATCTGAGCGAAAGTCGTCATGGTGATTCCAATAAATAAGATTGTGAATAGCGTTTTCATAGGTTTCTGGGATTGACATAAACCCTAATGTTGGGATTTTTACTCAGGTTTGAAACAAATAGCCAGAATAAAAAAAGGGCGCAACTTCCGCCGCGCCCTTTCAAATTATCAACTCGAGTTTATTCTACTTTTCTTTTTGTTCACTTAGATTACTTGCCATAGAGATCCGGTCAGCCTCATCGAATAGCTTTAATGCCTGCACATACACCTCGTTGATATCATTCACCACTTTGTAGAATGCAGTGTCATCATATAGCTGTCGGGCTAGGTGCGCTTTCATCAGCACTCTTAAATATTCTTTGGACTTGTTGAAGTCTTTGGCGTTGAACTCAACTTTGTTTTTTGTCCCGTATTCTGTCAGTTTGCTTAGCATCTGATCGTTTACAGTAAAAGAATTGTAGTATTTCTCCAAATCCATTCCATCAAACTTCGCTTTGTTTTCATTCACGTAGTCCAAGATATATTCTCGAGTAGCATCGGAGTTGAATAATCTATTGATGTAGGCACTATTCATCGTGGTATCCAATCCTACAAAATAGTCAGGCATAATTCCTCCGCCTCCGTAAACGATTCTACCCTTTTTGGTCTCATACTTTAGGCTGTCATTGAACTTGATGCTGTCTGCGGAGAAAAATTCGCCGTGCTCAAATCGCTCAATATAATCTCTTTCGTAGTCTTCGTAGTTTTCACCGTAGGGCTTTTGAATAGATCGACCCGATGGTGTGTAATATCTTGCGATAGTCAATCTCAGTTCTGCCCCATCCGAAAGATCGATTGGCATCTGCACCAACCCTTTTCCGAAAGATCTTCTGCCCACAATCAGTCCACGATCATTGTCCTGAATGGCTCCTGCCAAAATCTCTGATGCCGATGCAGAGCCTTCGTTGACCAATACAATTACAGATCCTTGCTCAAACATGCCGGGCTTATATGCAAAGAATTTATTGTTAAACTCTTTTACTTTTCCTTCCTGCGACACAATCAGCGACCGGTCTGTCAAGAGTTCATCCGCCATATTAATGGCCGCACCCATATATCCGCCAGGGTTGGACTGAAGATCGATGATCAATTTCTTCATGCCCTGAGCTTTGAGCTGACTTATGGATTGCTGAAATTCCTCAAATGTGGTCGCCGCAAATCGAGTGACTTTGATATAGCCGATCTCATCATTGACCATGTAAGTAGCATTGATGCTGTATTGCGGGATTTTGTCACGCGTGATTTCGTAGCGAATCAGCTCCTTCTGGTTTTTCCGCTTGATGTCCACATTGACTTTAGATCCTTTAGGTCCGCGGAGATATTCAAAAACATCTC
>Ga0136560_1001837_pt1 | contig 10883 bp, 10 predicted proteins | sample AntRauMeHopE1497_FD_104925 | JGI IMG/M metagenome (GOLD analysis project Ga0136560, IMG submission 104925) | Saline lake microbial communities from Rauer Islands, Antarctica - Metagenome Hop E1 #497 | ecosystem: Environmental > Aquatic > Non-marine Saline and Alkaline > Saline | place...
AACCTAACCTAACCTAACCTAACCTAACCTAACCTAACCTAACCTAACCTATGCAGTGATGAGGGATGCCGCCGCCGCATTTGGGGCTTCTGAATGGCCGGCCGCAGGTTGGCGCTGACTCGGCGTTTCGCGCTCGCGGCTCACGCACTGTTGAGTGCGTGCAAGGTCCGGGGCGCGCGCGGTCCCCCGGCTCAGGCGGTGGAGCGGAACGAGTGGAGGGATGACGGGGGCAGGCCCGCGGGGATGGACTGGGCGACGGTGCCGTTGGTGGCGGCGTCCTTGGTGTCCCACGAGATGGTGATGGACGAGTCCGAGGTGATGGCGGCGCGGCAGTTGCAGTTGTCGTCGACGTAGGCGGTGGTCCACTTGGGCGTCACGGGCTTGTTGTCGTACTCGGTCTTGATGTCGAAGAAGACCACGTCGCCGTTGGCGGGGTACTGCGGAGGGGACAGGAAGGGAGGGGCGTTCGGGCGGAGCATCGCAGCGGGGAGCAGGCAGGGCGCCCCGATCCGCGGCGGTAGGCCGGCATGCAGCGACGGGCCCGGGGCTGTGGCGATGTTTCCGGGGCCGCGGCGGGTCATTTGTGGCGCCTTGCCCACCGGGAGATGGGCTCGACGCGGCTGCCGGCGGCGACGCCGCGCGGGGCAGGCTCAGGCTCGACGCCGCGCGGGGCAGGCTCAGGCTCGACGCCGCGCGGGGCAGGCTCAGGCTCGACGCGGGCCGCCCGTCTTGCCGGCCTGTGTCGCGCTCACCTGGCTGCACCGCCACTGGGACTTCTCCATGACGAAGTAAAGGATGTTGTAGTTCTTGCCCTCCTGGACGGGGATGGACGAGGTGACGGACCAGCCGGTGGTGAGGTCCGAGTGGTAGACGGTGTACGAGTTGTTGGCGGGCGTGTACGTCACCGAGCCGAACAGGGTGTTTCCGGCCTTGGTGGCGTGGGAGGCGCTGTCGTAGTTGTACTCGGGCTCCCACTGGAAGTACTCGTTGTACAGGCTCCAGCTGCGAGCGGGAAATGGCACAAACGGGGCAGCGGCGCGACCATCGATGCGCAGCCCTCGCAAGACGATCGGCACCCGGGAACATGGGCACACCGGGGAGCACCGAATCGGACGAGGCGGAGCGCGAAGCCTGGCCCGCCGATGGCCTCGGCGAAAGCCATCGGAGTTCTCGGAGGCTCGCTCACCTCTGGCCCTCCCACGGGTTGACCGGCTGGATGAGGTTGAGGTTATCCGAGCTCTCGATACTGCGGTGAAACAGGCGGGCGCGGAGCGGCGTCGTTCTCGCTGCCGGGAGGAGTTCACTGGCCTGTCAAGCCATTTTGTGCGGGTGTCCCGCGTGTTGCAGGCTTCCGCCCCGGCCCGCGCAGGACAGCGGCCGTGATGGCCCGGCTCACCCGAACCAGGGGCTGAAGAAGGCTCCGGGCTCCTTGGGGTCGGCGGGGACCTTCCACTTGGCCTCCATGTACGTCACCTTGGTGGCGCCGGGGCTCGTGCCGGTGGCGTAACCCTGCGACACTCGAGCAGGAGCGACATGCGATGCCAAGGGGTGACATGAGGTGCCATGCGGCCTGCTTAGCCGGGCCAACGGAGCGCGTGAGCGCGAAGATCGCCGTGCGGAAGCGCAACTGTCGTAGTCACGGCGATGGCGGCCTCACCATCCAGCCCTCGGCAGGGTCCTTGGCCACAACGGCGGCGGCAAGCGCGGCAAGCATCACGGCCAGGCGGAGCATGCTGGCGATGATCACGAGTGCGGCGAGAGTCTGGAACGCGCGCCGAGTCGCCTTCGGCCATGTTGAAGCTGGAGCTCTGCTGCCAGTCGCCCGCGCTCCTCCGCTCGCTTCGGCCCGGTATGCGCCATTCATTGCAACACCGGCTGCGGCATCTGTGGGTTGTGTGCGCTGGGACTGTCGGCACCTTGCGGTGCGGCGGCAGCAACGCGAGGTCCCGGGTCCGTAGCCGAGAGCCGGCCCTTGCTGATCACGCGGGCACTTCTGGGCACGCGCAGGTGCTCTCATGATCCCGTCTGCGCTGTCAGAGCGCCTCAGGGGGCTGAAGGCTGTGGCACTCCGCCTTGACGCTCTGTCGAATCCAGAGTTCGCATACCTCCCGCACTTGCCAGTGCGCAGACATGCGGGCGGTAGTCTTGCTCGCAGTCCTTGCCGTAGTGCTCAGAACAGCGAATGCCGCAGCGGACGGGGCGTGCTCCGGCGACGAGGACTGCTTGTGAGGCCGCTTGCGCCGGTTGCCGTCCGGATGGTGGTGCTGGGCGTCTCGCCCGCAGTCGAGCTGAATCCCGCTGCTGCCCGTACGGCCCGCAGCCTGAACGGTGTGTGCTTGTCATCGGGTCGGTGCAAGTGCGACGTGCCGTGGACGGCGGCGGCTAACTGCTCGCTTCTCGATTTTCAGCCCGTCCCCTCGTGCTTCCCTGGCGGCGGCTGCGGGCTCCAGGACGGGTCGAACTCCACATGGGGCGGCTCCGTGTGGGGCAACGCGTCCTCGGGGTTCTGGATGGCGGCCGCGCGGTTCACAAACGGATGCCCGCTGTCGTCTTGGCAGTCCAACTCGGAGGTCATCGTCGCGCATGCCCCCGAGGCGCAGGGGCCCTACGTGCCTAGGGCGGTTGTGACCCACCCGTGGGCCCACAACCCGGCGGCCGTGGTGGCGCCCGAGCCCGGGACCGGCGAGCCCGTGATCGTGGTCTTCACGCTCGGCAACGGTCGCCCCAACGGCCCGCAGAAGGACTGCCGCTCGCCCGATTCCGGCGGTCCCGCGCCCGCTTCGGCGCCTGGCGGCACATCCCGGGCCCCGATCGGGGCAGGCGGCGCCGCCCCCGGCCGCGGCATCGCCGGCGGCGACGCGGGGTCCCTGGGCAAGTACGACCCCGCGTCTCTCAACTTCACGCTGTGGTGGTCGCGCTCGCCCCTGGGGCCGTGGGCCGCCCACGAGACGTACTTTTCCGACGCGCTCCCCGACGGCAGCCTGGCCAACTGGAACCCGTCCCCGCGCGTGCTCCCCGACGGCAGCGTCAGGGTGATGGTGCACACCGACGCGTCTCCATGGGGCGGCGAGGTCTTCGCGGAGGCGCCGTCGTGGCGCGGGCCGTACCGCTTCGTGACGGGCGACTTCATGCCGGCGGCCAAGACGGAGGAGGACCCGTTCGCGTGGGTGGACGCGCGGGGACACCACCACGTGCTGCTGCACCGCATGTTTGACCCGCCCGGCGCCGGGCCCATCCCCTCCCCCGGGTGGGCTGGCGGCCATTCGTTCAGCCGCGACGGCCTGGTGTGGTCGCCCGTCGCGCGGGCGTACAACACCTCGGTGCTGCTGCAGGGGGGCGGCACCATGGAGCTCGCCCGCCGGGAGAGGCCCAAGCTCATCTTCGCTGCCGACGGGGTCACGCCCACGCACCTCACGAACGGCGTCCTCCCCACCGGCCCGGACGCCCGGTCCTGGACGCTCGTCACGCCGCTGGCCTCGGCAGGCCCCGGTGCGCGGCAGCCGACGGCGTGACGGGCCTCGGCGGCCACCGTCGACCGCCGGCGAGAGGGCGCAGGCGGGCGGCGCCCCCGCCGGGCAGCCCCATTGCGTGCGTCGCCGGTCCCACCAGATCGCGGACAGGGAGGCAGCGCCTATTGCCGACGGCCGGGGAGGCAGCGTCTTTTGCCGACGGCCGGGGAGGCAGCGTCTTTGGCCGACGCGGGCCTTCCGTCGCGTGTGCCGTGCGCTGGCCGTTACCCACGCGGGCTTCAAAGCGCCATTACGCGGAACTGCGGGCCGCAATGCATCATCACGCGCTGCCCGGCTCCTCCGTCGTCCGCCGACCGCCGCCGAGCAGAGCTCATGGGCAAGCTCCGGACTTCAACGATCATTGGCTGTGGCACCAAGGTCAGCACATAGCCGGGTGCCCTCGGACCGACAGCAGCGCCATGGCCGCCTCACGCCGCAAGCAGCGCCATGGCCTCCTCACGCCGCAAGCAGCGCCATGGCCTCCTCACGCCGCAAGCAGCGCCATGGCCGCCTCACGCCGCAAGCAGCGCCATGGCCGCCTCACGCCGCCAGCAACGCCATGGCCGCCTCACGCCGACAGCAGCGCCATGGCCGCCTCACGCCGCAAGCAGCGCCATGGCCGCGTCAAAGGCGGCGAACGTCGCCCACGCTCCCAAGGCGGCCTTGAGCACCGCGGGACCGGACCCCCGCCACAGCGCGAGCGCCCCCTCTCGCCGGACGATCCCTCGGGCGACGTCGACCGCGCCCGACTCGGCGACGGGGGCCACCCCGGCGGCCCGCTGCCCCATGCCCCGTGACTGCAGGCGCCTGCGGACCGTGTCCAGCGGCATGACCGCCAGCTTGGAGACGACGCCTGACACCACGCCGGCCCCGGACGCCAGCGCCACCGAGAGCAGCGGCCGCTCGCGCCGCATCGCCCGGGCCGACCCGCCCGTCAGCGCTCCTCCCCCGCCCGCGCCGTCCGCACCCTTCCCGGCGAGGGCCGCCCCGGCGGCGTGGGAGGCCTCGTAGACGGCGAAGGAGATGCCCGCAGCGGGAATGATCTGAACCAGCGTCGGCCCGAGGCCGGCGAACAGCGCTCGCGGCCCTCCGGACCGCCACGCGTCAACGAGCACGTCGGTCATGTGCGCGTGCACGCGGGGAACCCCCTGACAAGCGAGCCGGGTCCGGGCAAGGTCCAGAGGGTACGTCAACGCCGTCGCGACCGCCCCGGCGCCACACCCCGCTACCAGCGAGCCCGCCGTCGCCGAAAGACCCGAACCAGTGGCATACTGCCTGGCTGCAGCGTACGCTGGAAACTGAACCGCGCCGTACGCCGCATACAGGGCAAGCCCGGCGGAATTGCCGCGGAACAACGCCCTTGCGCCCTCCTCGGCAAGCAGTCCGCGCGCCACCTGCAAAGCCCGGGTTTCGTGCCCGCTGCTGCTGTCTGCCATCTGCATGCGGATCTTGACGACGTCGAGCGGGCACGTCACCGTTCGCGCGAACAGCGAAGCGCACACTCCCGCCGCAGCCTGCCGCCACCGCTGGTCGGCCTTGCCCGGCGCATTCGAGGCTGCCCGGCTCATTGTGTGGTCACTCCTCCTTTTCCTTCCCGTTGGGGACTGGCAGCAGGTCTTCCTCCCGGAGCGGACGCCGCTCGGCGACGGGAGCCCAGGGAATCGCCTGTGGCAAGAGGATCACGGCGAAGATGAGCGCAGCGAGCCCCAGATTCACGCGCCAGTCGTCCATGCAGATGGGCGAGAGTGGGCGGCCTGCGGGGCTGGGCGTCCCTCTGCAGAGGCAGGGTCCGCAAGAGCCGTCTATACCAGCGACCCCGGCGCCGCCCTGCGCTATCAGAGTTGATACGCAGCCCTTGCCGCGTGAGGTGCGGGTGTGTCTGGTATCGGAGAGCCTGCTCCCTGGTAGCGTGCTTCATTGAAATTCTTCAAGCCACGAGGGTGCGCCCGGGCGGCGGGACGCTCCAGGAGTGAAAGTGGCACGCGCAGTGCCACGCTGTGTTCTGTCGGCTTTAGCTCACGGCGCGGTGCGGCGGCGGAAGGGCTGCCACGACATTTTCGCTTAGCGGGGTATGCCGTGCATTGTGCCCGCCTGCGTCCTGCTCGTGCCTTTTCTGGCCTACGCTGCGCAGCGACATGGCCGAGGCTACCTCCTGGCGCCGATGGATAGCGTCGACCGAGGGTAGATGCCTCGCTGGAAGGATTTCTCAGCGCCTCCGTTCCAGAGCCATGTCATGCCCGGCCGGTTTGGCAGCGTCCGGCCTGGGTGTGCAGCCTCGTGCTGCGCAGTCAGGCGCCCGATATGTTGAAGGGTATTTGGACATGAGGACGGCGGTCTGCCGATGCACGGAAACCCCCGCGGCCCTGCAGCCCCAGCTTCGTATGCCGCTTCCCCGAAGCGCCACGGTGCCACACTGGTCACCAGCACCGCGCCGCGGCCGCCACGAACGCCATGTCATCACGGGAGAACACGAGAGACGCCTCCGGCCCGGCCCTCCAAGCGGCTGTGACCCACGGCTCGCAGCCGGCTGCCGGCCCAGGGTCCAGCTCTAAGCCCGTGCCATCGGCTGGGGCCGCGTGCTGCAGCATGGGCACGCTGTGGTGGGTCGGGTTCTGGGCCATCTCGACCTGGTCCGTTGGCTTTGGCGCGTACATCGTCGCCTTCTTTCTCGTCCAGGACCCGCGGACCTGGCGTTCGATCGAGGACTTTGGCAGCGAGCTGCGCCCCATCCTCATCGGGCCGCACTTCTGGGGCGGCGCCATCCTTTCCATCTTCGGGCCGTTGCAGATGCTGGGTTGCGTGAGGAGCCGCTGCCCCGCGGTGCACCGTTGGTCCGGCCGGATCCTGCTCGTCCTCGCGCTCATCACCATCATCAGCGGCTCGGCCTTCACCGCGGTGTACAGCACCATCGGAGCGACCGTGATGGACGTGCCTTTCTGGTTCTTCGCCCTCGCCTTCCTCGTGTGCGTGGTCATGGCCTGGCGGTCGGCCTGCCGCCGGGACTTTGTCGCTCACCGCTCGTGGGGCACACGCACGTTCGCCCTCATCGTGGCCAGCGCTGTGTACCGCCTACTGGTCCTGCCCCTCTTTGTGAGCCCCAGGGATGACCCGAACCAGCAGACGGGCCAGGCCGGGATTATCTGGCTCAACACCGCGGCCTACTTTTTCGTGCCGCTCAGCCTCATCCCCGCGGAAATCTACCTGCGCACGACGCCCGTGCCCGAGGCCCTGGTGCGCAAGGGCACCCCCGCTCAAGAGACCGTCAGAAACGACGCGGCTGTGTCGAGCGGAGCCTCCGGCGGGGGCGGCGGCGCGGAAACCGCCGAGCATGCGGCAGCCGATGCGTCAGGGAGGGAGCCCTGAGCGGCGGCGTGCTCAGGGCCGGCGTGCTTCTTGTGCAATGCCTGCCGTGGAGCGACTTGTCACCGCATCGCTCCCAGAATGCGCGGCTTGTGAGGTTTCGGATCGTCGGCGGGTTCAAAGCGGCTGCACGGCTTAGCTTGCTGCCCTTGCCCGTCGGACTGTGCAGCACGCGCCCCGCTCACTCGCTGTCGGAGCTGTCGTCGAGCGCAAACGCGCCAAAGGTCCCGACCTGCGCCCCCACAAGCGCCCGACCGGGCACAAAGGTCCGCGCCGCGCCGTCCCCGGGGACGCCCGTCACCGCTCCCCCCGGGTCGGGGCAGCTCTCGGGATCGGGAGCCCGCCCCGCGGCGGCGATCTCGGCCCGGCTGGGGTACGTCGCCGCGAGCGCATCCGCGGCGAGTGCGGCGTGAGACACCGCCGGGGAGCCGCTGCCGCTGGAGCCTGACTTGCCCCTTCGCCTGTGGTGCCGCCGCTTCGGCCTCCCGGCCGCCGCGGATGCTGCCGCCGCATCCCCGTCCGCGGCCGAGCCGCCCTCCTCAGCAGCACCTGCCGCCCACCCTGCTTGGTTGCAACCCGCCCCGCTGTCGGCCGATGCCGACCTTGCCGCGCGGGCCGCGTCGGGCGCAGCGTCAGGGCTTGCCGCGTCCTCCTCCCCGTGTCCATCCGGCCCGGGCGACGAGCCTTCGCTGCCGTGGCGGAGCCGTTTGGCCTTGAGGATGCGCCTCTTGACCTTGCCGGACACGGGGGTGCGGCGCGGTCCAAAGAGCGCATTGGATTTCACCTGTTTGCGGTCCCGGCCGACCGGGGCTCCCTCCCCGTCGGCCGGCTCCCTGGCCTCGGTAAGGGCCATCTGAAGCATGCTTCGGACCTCCTTGCCGCGGGACTGGCTCAGGCGTACCGTCGTAAGATCGGCACCGGCTGACGCAAGCGCCCGCAGGCATTTGGCGTGTCCTCCCTTGGCGGCACCATGAGCGGGCGCGTCGCCTGCCCGGTCACGGGCCTCGAGGTCTGCCCCCTTGCGGATCAGGAGCCGCAGCGCTTGAACCTGTCCCGCCGCCGCGGCGGCGTGGCAGGGCGTCCGGTCGCCCGCATCCCGCTCATCCACGGCGAGGCCACGCGCGAGGGCGGCTTTGACGCCGACGACATCGCCGGATTCTGCGAGCCCCCAGATATCGTCTGGGTCGGCTGCTGCTGCTGCGGCCATGCCGCAGCCAGACAGGCGGCCGCTGATCTGCGGGAGCACCCGGGCACCGCCGCGAGGGGGCAGACCGGCACAGCTGGGGCGACGAGTGAGTGACTGGGGTGATCAGCCGGGGAGGTTCTTGACAGACGCGGGGCGTGTGCCCGGCTCGTGTGAACTGGGGAGTTTCCGGCCCGGACGAGGCAGCGCCCAGCGAAGGCACCCCATGGGCAGGTTTCGAGGCACGCCCGGCCAGCAAGGCGCACCTGAATGTGTTCCGTGCCGGCTGGGACGGACCGACGAGCGCGATGGCGGCTGCACGCGCCCGGCCAAGGCACGCAATCAGCCGACCGTGCAGCGGCAGCGCAGCTTGGGCCTCTCCCTCACGCTCCGCGGCTGGCCTACTCATGTTGACCTTGCGTCACCGGCAGCAGTTGGGTCGAGCGCCGAGGGGCGGCCGCCGGCCAAGGCCAGCGAATGCTGTCGCAAAGGTCCGCACAAGCACCCGAGCGGCGTATCAGGCGGTTTGCAAGCTGCCTGTGCGGGTGCCAGTGCGCGATCTCGCGCGTACGGGCTCGGTTTGCGTCGCGTGGCCGATCATGGTCACTGGCGGAGTGTTGCGAGCGGCTGCGGATGCCGGGCGGACCGTGCGGCGCTCCTGCCCTGGCCGGCGCTTGTACCAGCCGTTCCGTGCAAACGAGACCGGCCTCGTGCTCGAGGCGGCACGCCGTCGGCGCTGAGAAGCCCAGCAGAGCGGGGCGCGCGGCGACCGCGGAAACGACCCGCTCCGCTGCCACGCGTTGGCGTGCCAGTCGTCGGCACAGCGCCCGGGCCGTCAGGAGCGCCGCGTCCTAGCCTGTCCGCTGTGCTTCGGACCTCGACCAGGGGTACGGGTCCGGCGCGCGGGCGCCAGGCGCAGCCCGGGGCCGCATGGCCGACCTCGGTGACGGCACGGGGCGGAGGCAGCGACGGGGCGCGAGGCTGGTGGGCGCTACGGTCCGCGTGCGGCCGGATGGGAGAGAGTGGTGAGCCGTGGCCCCGCGGGCGACCCGGGTCTGCACCGGGCGCCCTGGTAGCCGTGTGTTGGCACGACTTGCTCGGGGCGAAATTGCAACCCGGGCGAGCTGAGCTGACTCGCCTCCGCTGGCGTCCGTGGCCCCGCCCGCAGGCTCGTGGGAACGGTCGTGAGCTGCGAGAGCGACGGCTCTTGCACGGTGGAGTGGGAATCCGGGGATTCGGCGAGCGGCCTCGATCTCGGGCAGCTGCTCGCGGACGGCAAGGCCCGCGTGACCCAGCGCCCTCAGGCGGTCCGCGCGTCCCGGCGTGGTTCCGTGATGCTGGCTCCGCGTGTGGGGCGCGGCGAGTCGACGGGAGAGTCCGCCGAGGCGTGGGCGGCGATCGACGCGCTTGCCGCGCCTGCCGGGCCGGGCAACGTGTTCCCCGTCTGCCCGGACGACACAGGCATGCCCGGAGCGCAGGCCCCCATGCATCTGGGTTCAGGAACCATGAGGGGGGTGCCGGAGTGGGCCGAGGCGGCGGCGGCCGGGCTCGACGCGCCGCCGGCCCTCGCAGCGGCGGCCGTGGCCGGGCTCCGGCGGCGGTGCGTCGGCGGCCACGTCCGCCGGCGGGCCTCGCTGGTGGGGCAGTGGATCCGCGTGATGTGGCGAGCAGACGGCGTGTGGTTCCCGGGGCAGGTGCGGGGTTACTCGGCGACGTCAGGGGTGAGACAGCCGCGCGGAGGCGCGCGGGCAGAGCTGACCACCAGAGCAGAGCCGATCGCGGGGGCAACTCCTTCCGCCGGGGCAGAGCCACGAGGGGCTCGGAGCAGGCCGGCCGGGACGCCGCCAGCCCCTTTCGCGACAGCCTGTCGCCGGTGCTCGCGTCGCCTCGGGTCGTTGCACTGCGCGTGGAGCAGTGCGGCCGACCCGGTCACGGCTCGGCCGTCCGGACCCTGCTGCCGCCTCGCTGCCCGCCTCGCTGCCGCGCCTCTGCGGCCCGTGCCGGGCGCCCCGTCCGCCTCTGCGGCCCGTGCCGGGAGCCTTCTCCACCGCCCGCCTCTGCGCCCCGCTTCTTGGCCCCGGTTCTGCACCGCAGGGTCACTTCGTGGTCTACCCGGACGGCGACGAGCGGTGGTACCGGCTGTGGGAGAAGGAGTGGCACCCGGTGTCCCCCGCGCTCGGCGGTGACGCCGCCGTCGGGAGGCGCCTGGTCGTCTCCCTGGAGCACGGGGCCTGGGCGTCCTTCCGGGTGCGGTCCTTCGACGAGCCGACGGCGCGACACGTCATCGAGCGGCTCGACGGGCCGTCGGGCGTCGATGCCGTGGCAAGGGCCCGCGCGGCCAGGGACCGACGGCGCGTCGGGAAGGGCAAGCCGCCACGGGTGGAGACCCACACTCTCCTCCTCCCGTCGACCAACTTCCGGTGGGTGGCAGAGCCCCTGGCGGCGCCGCTTCCGCAGCGCGCCCCCGCAGAGACCGGCGCGCGCGGGCGGCTGCCACGCCCCGCCCCGTCCACCTCCTCCGTGCCGCGGCCTGCCACCGCGGTGACGGCCGCGGAGCTGCACGGGAGGCGGGTGTGGGCCCTGGACGACGAGGGGAGCCTGCGGCCGGGGACCCTGCTGCGGCCGGCGCAGGGCGACGCCGAGGAGGCCGAGGCGGCCGAGGCGGCCGAGGCGGCCGAGGTGGCCGGGCTGGCGGGGGCAGGGGGCGCGTCCGGCGGCGTGCCCCCGCCACCGCCCCTGGTGCTGGCGTCGGCGGGGCCTCTGGTCACGCTTGCGATGGACGACGGCGGGGCTCTCACCGCCCGCCTGGCAGCGCTCACCCTCCTCTGGCG
>Ga0136560_1001838_pt1 | contig 10879 bp, 9 predicted proteins | sample AntRauMeHopE1497_FD_104925 | JGI IMG/M metagenome (GOLD analysis project Ga0136560, IMG submission 104925) | Saline lake microbial communities from Rauer Islands, Antarctica - Metagenome Hop E1 #497 | ecosystem: Environmental > Aquatic > Non-marine Saline and Alkaline > Saline | place...
CGTTCCCCTCGATCAGCTCCCTGCGCGCGTCCTCGTCGATGCGGGGGTCCTCCAGCCGCTCGCCGTCGAAGACCTGGCCGCTGGAAACGCCCACGCCCGGCCTCGGACGGCCGTCGGCGTCCCGCGGCGGGAGCTCGCGGGCGCGAAGCGTCGGGTCCGACAGGTCCCACTCCGCGCGGGTCGTCCTGTCCCCCTGGGCGGCCCACGCGCCGCGGAGGGCCGAGGTCTCGATCATGGCGCGCTCCTCCTGCTCGGCCTCCAGCGCGTCGGCCTCGGCGGCCGCAGCGCGCATCGCAGCGACTGCGATGGCGAAGCACGACGGAGCTCTTGGGAACGTCATGCGATTTCGGCGTGCCTGCTGCTCGAGCTGGTGCCGGCCAGCGCTGCCGCGGCGGCGGGCGCGGTCGGCCAACCGGCCTGGCTCACTCATCGCGTCGTCGCGCCCCTTCTCGGCGTCCCGCATCGCCCCATGGATGGCAACATGATCGTCCAGAGCCTGTCGGTCAATCTGCAACGGGTCAAGTCAAACGGGGAGGCGGCGGCGGGGTTCTCGGCGGGTGCACGCCGACCCGAGACAGAAGCGCGCCGTCGCACGACGGCCGGGGTACGGCCGCTGCCGGCCCACCAGCAGGTGCGCGAGCACCGTGCAGTCATGCATCGGGTGCCCGAGACGCCGTCTCACACCGATCGCGCGCTGCTTGCTCTCGAGGAGGCGTTGGATGCGCACGTTCTCGCGCTCCCTGAGGCCCGCCTGCGTGCTCGTGAGGCCAAGGTTCCCCCCGCCCCCGAGGCGGATGGACGATGAATGCGCCATCGCTCAGGCAGTGCACCTGATTGCTAGGTGCCCCGTGGCCGGTCGGGCTGCGCGCCGGGCGCTCTGCAAACCGTTGCCACGGGGGACGACACTCTTACGCGCGCGTGTGGCATGGCTGATGACGGCCTGCAAATCAGGCGGCGGTACCTGGTGAGTGGGCGCGTTTCTGTGGGGCGGGAACGCCCCGTGCCGTGCGCTGTGCCGGGGGCTGTTCGAGCATGTTTGTTTTCAGCGTCCAAGGCCCGCTCCACGCTGGGCCCCCGCAGGCTGCGAGGCGGGCAGAGATGCAACAGCTTCTTGCTGCCCCTCTGGGCGCGGGGCCATCGGCCCGGGTGCCTGAGGCGGCGGCTTTGCGCGCACCGTCGCTGCCCAAGGAGGACGCGCCTCGCCGCGCCGCAGCTCATGACAAGGCGATCGCCACCGCAGTCCGCGAAGCTGGTGCCGCGCGGAGCTCCCCGTCCCGCCGGCCACGGGCCCCGTCGCCGGTGACGCCGTCGCGGCGGCGGCTTGCGGAGAGTGCCGACGCAGGGTTCGCGCCTCTCCCGGCTCCCGATGCCGGCCCGGAAACCGGAAGCAGGCAGCGCGTAGTGGCACGGGAGGCTCCTTCGGGCCCGTCGGCCGAGGCGCTTCTGCGGGCCGTGGATGAGGCGGAGGCGGCGGAGGCGGCGGAGGCTGCCGCCGCTTCGCCGAGCCCGCACGCCGTCTCCGAGGCGGCGAGCCGGGCCTCGCCCGCGCGCCACAGCAGGCAGACCGCAGGGCCGCCCGGGAAGGGGCGGGGCGGGAGCGGGGCGGGGCTGGCTTCCCCGCGGGGGCGGCCGGTCGTGGCAGACACCGGCAGCGCCCCGCCCGACGCCTCGACCGGCGGCGACGAGTGCGCCGCAGCGACGCCGTCCCGTCAGGGCGGGGTCCCGCTCACGGCAGCGGCCGTCGGCGAGAGGCCATCCCGCCCGGCGAGCCCGGCATCCTCCCCCGGCTCGGGCACGTCCGGCAGAAGCCCCGCCCCCGCGCCGCGAAGGGCCCCTCCCCCCGCCGCGGTCGTTCCCACCCTCAAGCTGGAGGACGCCGACGCGGCCGCGGCAGAGGAAGCAGAGCTGCGGCGGCTCGAGAGCGGTTTCGCGTCGCGCTCGAGCAGCCGCGCGGCATCGTCCCGCGGGGCGCCGTCGTCTGGCCGGTCAGCGGGGGACCCCGGGGCACTGCTCCGGGGCGTCAAGGCCAAGCTCGAGGCTCTGCGAGGCGAGTGCCGCGACAAAACAAAGCAGCTCGCGCTTGCACGGTCGCAGCTCGAGGCCGCAAAGGACGAGGCGAGGCGGATCGTCACGTGAGGCCGGGCGCGCATAGCCGCCGCGGGCCCGCGGCCACGATTGGGGCAGGGGGTTGTGTCGCGCTCCGCCGCGCCGCGCTAGGATTTCGTCGCCGGGCGCTCCCCTGTGCTGCCGTCCCGCGCGGCACGGCACGTTTTTGTGACCGCAAGCCAACCCTTTGCCGTGTTTTTCCGTCTGCTGGCCCTCGCAGGGAGACCCGTGAGAGCCTGGAGGGCGCCGCGGCGCGCCAGCGGGAGGAGTTCGAGGCAACGGTGAAGCGGCACCTGGCGTTTGCGGACGAGCTGCTCGCGGACAAGCAGAGGCTGACGGCAAAGGTGGACGGTGAGGGCGCTCGCACGCGCCGTGGGCTGGCCGTGCCACACTGATGCCGGCGGGCGTGTCCATACGAAGTATGGAGTGATTGGATGTTGACAGATGTCCCCGAGATGCGGTCACGGCGGCGGGAGCGTTCGTGCCGCCCGGCCGCCGGCACTGAGGAGCGGCCGGCCCGGGCGTGCTGGCAGCGAGAGCGGAGCTCTGCAGCGGCTTCGGCCGGACCCTCGTCCTCCTTGGCCAGACGGAGTCTGCGCGGGCCTCGCCAGCACAACCTCGGCGGCATGGCGCACCCATCCCTTGCCACATCCGCCCCGTGCGAAGTGTCCCGTCCCCGCAGAGCTGACCAAGCGCGAGCAGGTCATCCGCACCGCCGTGGAGCGGCGTGTGTCAGAGCTCCAGACCGAGCACCGCGCTGCCATGCGATCGGCCAAGGAGGCGTGGGCGGCGGGGGAGCGGGAGCGACGCGAGAGGGCTTCCAAGGCGCAGGAGGCGTCCGTTCGGGAGGCGACCATCAGGGGCCTGGAGCCCGAGGTCAGGCGGCTCATGGAAAAACACCGGTGAGAGACACCGAGGGGGGCAGAGGCCGGGCTTGAAACAGCGATCCGTGGGCGTGGGAGGCGGCTCAGGGGTGGGTTTGACAGGGGCGGGCGCTCGCTCGGTGAAGGTGTTGCGCGATGCCGCCCCTGCTTGCATTGCTACCCCAGCCGACCGCACCGCCCGTGCTCCGGCCGGGCGGGCGGGCGGGCTCCCGTTAGCGCGGCGTGCCGCACGGCCCTGCGCCCATCGGTGCCCGCACGTGGTCGCCCGCTCATCGTTGCGTCCGTCACGTTTTTTTTTGTTTGCCCGCACCGGCTCTTTTGTCCCCCGCAGTGCCGACCTGGCACAGGTGAAGGAGGAGGCTGCCCGCCGCATGGCCGAGTTCGAGGCAAGGGTGGTGAGGCAGGCGGAGGACGGCAGCCTGGGGGGTGTGGTGAGGTCAGAGACGGCGGTGAGGAGGGCCGAGGAGGCGGCGGCCAAGGCCGCGGAGGCCGAGGCGGCGAGGTGGCGGGAAAGGCTGCGCGAGGCGCAGGCTGCGGCGGAGCGGGAGGCGGCTGACGCGAGGCGGCGGATGCGGTCGGAGCACGAGGAGGAGGCAGCCCGCCTGGGCCGGTCCAGGCGTGAGGACGCGGAGAGGCACGCCGCGGAGGTGGCTGCGGTGCGGAAGGAGGCTGAGGCGCGGGTGGAGGATGCGAAACGGGAGGCCGGGGCGACGAGGGCGGGGGCGGAGGCGCGGGGGGCGGCGGCGGCGGCGGAGGCGAAGCGACAGGTTGAGGAGGAGCGATCGAGGCTGCGGGAGGAGGCAGAGGGGCGGCTCCGGGCGGAGCGCGAGGCGCTTGAGGGGCGAGTGCGTGCGGAGATGGCCGCGGAGCGGGACGCGCAGCTGGGCGCTGCGATGGCCAGGATGGAGGCGGAGGCGGAGAGGGAGGGAGCACGGGCGAGGGGGGAGGCGGAGGAGGCGGTACGCGAGGCGCGGCGGCGGTGGGAGCGGGAGGCAGAGGCGCTGCGGGGCGACGGGAGGGAGTGGCGGTCCCGGGCGGAGGAGGCGGAGAGGAGGAGGGAGGAGGCGGAGGGGCGTGCGAAGGGCGGCGCGGCGGAGGCGGCGGAGCGGGAGGCAGACCTGCGGGAGAGACTGCGCGCCGCCCGGCAGGAGGCTGTGGGCGCGAGGGAGGCGGCGCGGGCGGCGGAGGCGCGGGCCGAGGAGTCAAGGGGGGAGGCCCTGGAGGCGGCGGAGCGACGCGCGAAGGAGGCCGCGGAGGAGAGAGACGCCGCGGTGAGGGCGGCGGAGCGGCGGGAGGAGGGTGCGCGCACCGCAGCGGCGGCGGCACGGTCCGAGGCGGAGGCGGCGCAGGCCGCGGGGGCGCGGGCGGCGGCGGAGGCGCAGTCGGAGGCGCGAAGGGTGGTCGACCGGAAGGACCGGCTGGTCCGGGCTCTCCGGGAGCAGCTGCAGGCGGCGGAGGAGGCCGAGCGGAGGTGGAGGGAGGAGCTGGACGCGCTGAGGGGCGGTTGGGACGCGGCGGGTGAGGAGGCGTGACGCGGGTGTGTTGGCGGGGACGTGTAATGGCAGGCGCTGCGGGGGCGGCAGTGTCGGCTCCACGCGCGCAGGAACGGCAACATTCAGAGTGATGTGATGCCGATACCGCGCACGGAGCCGCGCGCAGGGATGGTGCGCCCCGATCCCTGTTGCGATTGGTGTCGCTCGCTCACTCGACGGTCTCGGGGTTAGCAAACTCGCTCACCTCGCAGCCTCCGGTCGCGGCGGTCACGAGCTCCAACCACGCCGGGTCGGTCACGCGGACGTGCAGGTGCACCTCCTCAAAGGCGGGCACGCGCTTGAACTCGGCGAAGCCAAGCCGCGTCGTGAAGAGGCGGATGGAAGCAACGTTGTCCGTGGAAATCTTCGCGACGAAGCGCCTCACGCCCAGCCGCTCGGCGGCGTACGTCATGGTCATGGCCACCGCCGAGGTGGCCACCCCGCCCCGCCGGACCGAGGTGTCAGCCGTCATCACCATGACCTCGGCCGTCGACGACCTTGACGGCGCCGCCGCCTCCTCGCCCTCCGACGCGGCACCAGCCGCCCCTGAGCCCGGCGCCGCGGTTTCATCGTCGTCGTCTTCCAAGAAGAACAGATTCACGTCGCCGACCATGCCCTTGTCCCAGGCAACGTCGTCCGCCCAGCCGGCCGCATCGGCCGGCCGCCCCTCTGCCGACGGCAGCGTCCGAGGATCGGCCTCCGCCGAAGCAAACACGATGAATGTCAACTCTGCGGAGGAAGCGAAACAGGCGAGTGCATGACGGGCGCTGTGCCTGGGCCCGGCCGGAGAGCTGCCGCTGGACTCTCACTGTCAGGGTCCGTCGCCCACGAGCGCTGCATCGCCAGCTCCTCGTCCAGGCTGAGCCTTTCCGACGCAGTTGCCTCTGCGAAGCGATGAGTGCGAAGAAAATGCTCGTTGCGAGCGAGGCGAGACGAATTGTGATGGGCGAGCCACCCGCCAAGCGTTTGCGGCGCGGAGACGTACCTCTGAGCGCTTCGTCCTCCATCCAGGAGTGGTAGGTCTTGACCAGGCTCCGCATGTATGGCCGAAGCAGCACTCCGGCCGACGAGGCCTGCGATGCGAGAACTCTAGCACGGGTCGCTCGGCTGGCGGCCACGGAGCCGACGGTGGCTCGCGTGGCGCGTCCCTGCAGGTAATCCTTACCACCTGCACATTCCAGTTGTCGCGCATAGGCACGCGCAGCGGTGTGGTTGTACGTGGAGCGCAACAGCCAGAGGCGAGGCACTGCCACCCGTCCGCATCCTTCAGCCGACCCAATCGGTTGCAAGATGCAGCAGGCCAACTATTTTGGAAGTTTGCGCCTCCATGCCGCCCTGTAACGCTCACGAACGGCAGGGCATCGGCCACGCCTGATCTCTGCTCGGACGCCACAAATCCCAATCCAGCCCGTTTCCGCGCACTCCTGGCCCGGCCAACGGAAAGTACCATGATGCGTATGGACGGCGTGATGCTCGGAATGGGCATGCAGCAGCCCGCTTCTGCTGCAAGGGCTCCCGATGAGCCCGCTGTGATCCGGGCCGCGCGGTCCGGCTCACCCTCTGACATTGCCGATGCCGTCGCTCGGGAAGGCGTCGAGAAGCGCGACTGTGCCGGCCGCACTGCTTTGATGTTGGTTGCAGCCCGGCGCGGGCCGGGCGAGCAGGAGGAGGCCTTGGTGCTGCTGGAGCAGTTGGGGTGCAGCTTCCTTGCCAAGGATCAGGCCGGCTTCACGGCGCTTCATTACGCCATGATGGGGGGTGATGCGGCGGTCTGCGGCAAGCTCGCCTCGTTGGCCCCGCATGCCTTGCTGGAGGGCGATGCGGTGAGCACAGCGGCGTGCCGGGCCTCGTGCGTGCACTCCTTGCCCGCGCGCTCGCGGGGCACCGCGAGCCCATCTTTTGCCGTCTCGGGCGTGCCGCTGCTCGCAGTCTGGGGCGAACCCCCTTGCCTACGCAGTGCGTGGCGGGCACGCGGACGCCGTCAGGGCTGTTTGGCGAGCGCTCGGCGGAGCCCTGCCGGCGGCCGCCGAGGACGAGGCGGAGGGTGCCCCGGCGGAGGCAGGCGGTGGCACGACGGAGGCAGGGGGAGGGTCGGGGGCCGAGGCGGGAGCGCCCCCCGCCCCTGAGGCCGCGCCCGTTGACCAGACGGCCGTGCTCGCCAAGGCGATGGCTCAGGCCGACGCCGACGGCAACACGGCTATGCACTACGCCGCGGTGGCCACGGGGCCGGCGGCGGCGGCGGCGGCGGCCTCCCTCGTCCCGCTCATCGCGCCCCTCGCCCTAGCGTCCCTGTTCGCGCCCAATGCCGACGGCCTGGCGCCTTCGGAGCTGGCGCTGGAAATGGGGAACATGCTCGTCGCGGAGGCGCTCTTCCTCGTCGCGGCATGAACGGGCGCTGCGCGCGGATTCCCAGCACAGAAGCGCTTGTCGCCCCGGCCCGTCGCTCAGCGGCCGCCCGCGAGCACGATTCGGACACCGGCTCACGTGCGGCGCTGTCAGTGCCGAGAGGCAGGCAAGGAACGAGCGACTGTCCCCGCCTCGGCTTGGCCAGCGCGGAGTCTCTGCATGCTGCTCAGCGCCTCACGCACCTGGCATTGGCGCACACGACCGCGGGCTGCGCGGCCGGGCTGCAAAGGGCGGATCCTCGCACCCAGGCTTCGGCAGCATTCGCGATGTTCGGCGGCGTGTTTGGCCGCTCCTCGTCACAGAAGCAGCCCGCGCCCAGCGCCGCGGCTGCAGGCGATGAGCCCGATACAGGCGCCCCGCAGTTCGCATCGCCGAAATCATCGGGGTCCAAGGTCCCTGAGGTCGAGGTGTCCGAGGTCAATGCACGCTTCCGGGCCGTCCTTGACGTGGCCGGGGTGGCGCCCGGCAAGCGCTCCGTCATGGAAGACTCGTACTCCCTCGAGGAGAAGTGGGCCTTCATCGTCAGCTATCACACGCGCGAGGTGAGCACGCGGGCAGCCACCTTGGGCGCAGGCTTGACCGCAGGCATGCCCGGAAGCCGGCAAAAAACAGAAACGCGGCCGGACAGCGGGATCGTCAGTGGCGCTTGCGCGCGCGTCGCGCCCGGGGCTGCCTTGCGCGCAGGTTCCCGGGCCAGAATCATGCGAGCGCCCCATGCCCCGTGCCGGTCGTATTGCTGCTCCGCAGGCCGCCGCCGTGGCGGATGTCAGGCCCGGGCAGCTGGCCAAGGCCGTCGACGGCCAGGAGCTGACGGAGGAGCGCGCCGCGACGCTCGCCTCCAAGCTGGGCACGGCGTCTGCGTCGTGGGCCAGGGAGTTCGTCAAGGTCGGCGGCCTGCGCAGCCTCGCCCGGGGCATCGAGCATTCGACGGCGCGGCGACGGACTCGCGTCGTGATTGCGGCGCTCGACGCTGTGCTCGCGGCGTTCCACAACACCGCGTCCAGGGCCCTGGGCAAGGCTGTCCGGCGCCACGAGGGCATCATCGGTGCCGTGGCCGGCTCGCTCGTCGCCCGCACGCCCGAGCTCCGTCGCCGCGTGTTCCGCATCCTCCACGACGTCGCGAGCGCCTCTTCCAAGTCCCACGCCCTCGTCCTTGACGCTCTGGCCGGGCTGTTCGACGTTGCCGGGGACGAGCTGCCGTACGCCTCGCTCCTTCGCGACGTGCTGTCGGGCTTGCGTTCCTGGCTTTCGGCCGACCTGGCCGGCGGGGCGGACGCCGAGCGCGTCCTCCCGTCCGCGGCAACGGTCCCGCCCCCGCTCACCGACGCCGCTGCCGAGGCCCTGGAGGCGGGGGCCGCGGCCTCGGCGTCTGCCTCGTCGTCCCGCGCCGCCGCGCCGCCCCCCGCCCCCGGCGGCCCCCGCCCGCCCCCCGGCATCGACTGGGGCCTCAAGGTCGCCGTCGTCGCCCTCCTCACGGAGCTCGCCTCGGGAAGCCCGGCCCTCGAGGAGCGATGCGAGACGAGGGCGTCGCTCCTCCACGCCGGGGCGGGCCAGGTCCTCGGCTCCGTCCGGGCCCTGGCGGCGCGCGCCGCCGACGCCGATGCCGCCTCGCGGACCGGCGCGGTGACCCCCGCGCAGCTCGAGCTCCTGGGCTTCCTCGGCGAGGACGGTCGGGCCGCTCTGGCCGAGTGCGGGGTCTACGCGAAATCGTTCTTCGACCAGGCGGAGGAGGACACGGCCGCCGCCGCCGCCGCCGCCGGCTTCAACGTCACAGACCCCTTCGCCGTCTTCTCGGCTCTGCTCTCCCGCTCTGCCGCGCACGGCCGGGGCCCCGAGCTCCTCGCGGCCCTGCACCACCTCCTGGTGCTCCCGCCGGGGGACACCGAGGCCGGGCGGGCGGCCTGGGGCCGGGCCCTCGACGGTCTGCACGCCGCCGTCATGGGTCCCGAGGCGGACGAGCGGCTCGGCTACGATGGCATCGGCGTCATCCTCGGCCTGCAGGCAGAGCACTCGGCCCTGCTGGACGCGCTGACGGAGGCGGCGGGCCGGGAGGCGGCGGAGACGGCCGTCGGCGCGGGGCGGGATGCCTTCCTCGTCGATCCGGCCTCGGCAGCCGGCTGGACGGGCGGCCGGGCGGGCGCGGCGGCCTCCGGCGGCCTCGCCGGGGCCATGGCCGCGGCATCCGGGGCGGCGAGCGCCGCCGAGGCCCGGGGTGACCAGGACCGGCTGCGCGCCGCGCTTGCAGAGGCCTCTGAGGCGAGGGCGGAGGTAGCGGCACTTCGGGCTGAGGCCGAGGGGGCGCGCAGGGCCGCGGAGGAGGCGGCGACGTCGGCGGTCTCGAGCGAGGAGGCACAGCGGCTGTCCCTGGAGCTGTCGGCGTCCCGCGGTGAGATCGACGGGCTCCGGTCGGAGCTGACGGCTGCCCTGGAGCGGGCATCGGCGCAGGCGCAGCGCCTGGCAGAGGCCGACGCGCAGCTCCAGGCAGCGATGGAGGGGGCGGCGGCCTCGGGGGGAGGCACAGGGTCCACGGACGCGACGGGAGCGCCGGCCGGCGGCGTCGCCGTGGGTGCCCGCCCTGCCCGGCCCGGACGCCCCACGGGCCCGGCAGGAGCGAGGCCCGGACGTCCCACAGGCCCGGCAGGCGCGAGGCCCGCCCGCGGACCCGGCCCGGGACCCGCCCGCGGCCCCCGCGGCCCTCGCGGCCCGCCCGTCGCAGGGTCCGGCCCCGCCGGCGCCAGGCCGGCCCGCGGCCCCCGTGGCCCCGCGCGCGGCCCCGCCGGCCCCCGTGGCCCCGCCCGCGGCCCTGCCGGACCCCGCGGCCCGGCCCGCGGCCGCCCCGCCGGCTCCCGTGCCTCCGTCGGCGCCCCCAGCTCCAGCGTCCTGCCCAAGAAACCGAATCAGTCCCCCGCGTCCGGCGCCAAGCTTCGTGGATACTTCTGGGCCAAGCTCTCCGACCGCGTCGCCGCCGCCTCCAAGTGGAAGGACCTCCCAGACACCGGAATCAACGTCAACGTCAAGGAGCTCGAGCAGAGCTTCTCTGCCAAGAGCGCGGCGAGCGCAGGGGGCGCCGGAGACGCCGCCGCGGCCGCCGCCGCGGCCGCCAAGAAGACCGGACCCATCCTCCTCTTCGACGCAAAGAGACAGCAGAACGCCGGCATCGCCCTCGCGCGCCTGAGGATGAGCAACGCAGAGATCGTCTCTCGCGTGAGACCCTCCCGCCCCTGTCGCCCAGACCGTCAGCGCCGCCGCGGCCGCCCTCCCCTCGCCCAGGCACCCACGTCCCCACCCCTCCCCCCCCTTCCCCCGCAGCTCATGGCAGTCGAGCCCATGGCCATCGACGAAGTGCGCATGCTCCAGGCTCTGCAGCCCTCCCAGGAGGAGATGGAGCTCGTCGCCAACTTTGACGGCGACGCCTCCCGCCTCGGCTCCCTGGAGAAGTTCGTCCTCGCCGTCAAGGAGGTGCCCTTCCTCGACCGCCGTCTCGAGGCCGCCTCCTTCCGCCTCCGCTTCGGCGACCTCGTCGGCGACGCCGCGGCGCAGCTCGGCGTGGTGGAGGGCGCCCTCGACGTTGTGGACCGCTGCCAGGAGCTCCAGTCCCTCCTACGCTTTGTCCTGGCGGTCGGCAACCACCTGAACAGCGGGACCAAGCGTGGCGGCGCCTACGGCTTCAAGCTCAGCAGCCTCGGCAAGCTCAGCGACGTCCGTGCCAGCGACGGCAAGTCCAACCTCCTCCAGTACGTCGCCCGATGCGCCGTCGACTCCAAGGCAGGCCTCAGGGCGTGGGGAATCTTCCGTGTCCCAGAGGTGAGCCCGCCGCTGGCACTGCCACCCGCCACCGCTGCCCGCCGCTGGCACCGCTGCCCGCCCTTCCCGCGACTGCGACGTAGTCCCCGACGCCACGACCCCGCTGCCCCCCCCCCCCCCCCCCCCCCCCCCCCCCCCCCCCCCCCC
>Ga0136560_1001840_pt1 | contig 10869 bp, 18 predicted proteins | sample AntRauMeHopE1497_FD_104925 | JGI IMG/M metagenome (GOLD analysis project Ga0136560, IMG submission 104925) | Saline lake microbial communities from Rauer Islands, Antarctica - Metagenome Hop E1 #497 | ecosystem: Environmental > Aquatic > Non-marine Saline and Alkaline > Saline | place...
ACGGGGGGACTGTGCTAAGCGATAGACCAGCCACGTTGGGCTAAATGTCTAGCGGTGTCCCAACCACGTTCACCTTGAGCGGCACCCGAATAGGCGCCGCGCCGTCCATCTCGATGACCAGGACGTCATCGTACGCCCCCGGCATGTCTGCGATGCAGCTCACACGAATGCATGCCCAGCCAAAGGGATCGAGATGCCTTTCCCCCGGCGACACCTGGAATGCCACCCCGTTCATCAGTCTCAGCTACGACCTCATGACACGATCGATCTGACGCTTTCTCAGCAGTGCCTGACCTCCATTCGACTGGAAGGCAGTAAGACCCTCATCCGCATCACTGAGCCAGGCCGCAGCCTTGCCACCTGTATCGGCCCCAGTTTCCGTCCCCGTCTCTCGAAGAGCACGGGCAGCACCAACACCTGACCCGGCGGCTGCAACTGTCCCCGACACCCCCGATTTGCTGGGAAGCACACCATCAGCCCGCCCCTGCAGCAGTCCTGCCAGTAGTTCCTTTCCTCTCGCATTCTATCGCAGTCGGCGGCGAAGGCCTCTCGCTTCTGGACCTCCAGTCTGCAGCAGCGCCGCCACCCGCTGCCGCTGTCGATCTGCCTCCCTCCCTCCCGCCCATACGATAGGGTCGTCAAGTAGGGCTGCTCCCAGCTCCTCAAGCCCTGCATTGTTTCCAACTCCGGGCTCCTGTGCCACCGGATAGCGCTCGACGTAGGCATGGAAATCAGTCGGTATACCAGTCAGATTCATCACGCACACCGTGTACGTCCGACGGGAGAACGTGGCAAATTCCTCCCCGAAATGAAGGCCGCGACAGGCACCCACCCGGGCCCCGGCCCTGCTGGCACAATCGTGTGCAACCCGGACAGCGTCCAGGGTGGGGTCGTCGACCAAGGCCTTGGCACCGCCCCGGGCGCGGACGCGGGCCAGTTCTCTCACCTTGATAGATGCTCGGATGCTGCTAAATCGCCAGAGCATCGTGCGGGTAACGCGCATATACGGATTAACCGACTATACTTCACCGCTAGCAGACACTTCAGGCTCAGCTAGCTGCGCACCATCCTCGCGCTCAGATTGTGCCTCAGCATCAGCATCAGCCTCAGCATCAGCTTCTTCCTCTACTTTCCCTGATCCACTTGCTGCTCCCTTGTCCTTCTTGCCCTTGCCCTTGCCCTTCCCTTTGCCCTTTCCTTTGGTCTTGCTCTTATCATCAGTGCCTTTGGTAGTCCCTTCGACCGTGGACAAGTCCTTCTTGCTGCTTTTGAATTGTTCGTCTGCAACGCCGTCAGATGTAGAAGCTTTCCCTTGGTCATCATCTTCACCCTGCTCTCTCTCCGTCCCATCCTCGCCGCTGTCGGTACCAACGTTGTCATCGGTCCCTAGAGCTTGTACTCCATCATCAGCTCCCTCTGCTACCCCTGACACTTCCTCTGGCAGGGCCTAGAACTCATGCAGTATGTCCGGGTGTGAATCGCACCATGCATCGCATTGCAGTGCATCCTGCTCGTCTAGCTGCATTGTCGGCATTCCTTCATCCCTGCCTGCTCCAAGGATCCCAGCTCTCGTCCCCTCCTCTAGAGCCTCCAGCACCATATCCCTCAGATCGTCCACTGGGACCGATCGACCGCGAGCTGCTTGCTCTGCTCGCCTCATCGTCGTCAGCGTGTGTTCCTCGGCCTCCTGTTCCTCCACCAGCTCGAGCGGGAGTCCGATATCCTGGTAGAGCTGTCTCAGGTGGCTATCCACCGTCGGCGCCAATCTCCCGGCCGCAGGGAGAACTGGTCTCCCTCGGTCATCAAGGCCAAGGTCGCGCACTAATCGCCTCTCCTCAGCTACGGCCATCCCCATAGCTGTTTTGCTGTCTGTGCCTGAGCTTCCTACCACAGCGTCTCCTTTGTCATCCAGGGCTAGAGGACATCCTCTCTCGCTCAGGACCGCGAATGCGACGCTAAGTCCGCGGATGATGCCTTTGAACTCCACGCCGATCGGTCTAGATACCCCGGTCACGTCGACTGCCAGCACTCCCGACATGGGTCCGACGCGGGTAGGTGTGAGTGCAACCACCAGTTCCCTAGATGACATCCCCTCGAGATTGCCTCGTTCCCCGGGCAGGATCGCAGCCATGTAGGCAGGCACAGGCGGTACCCGAGACCCACCAACAGCGGCAGAGCTGGAGGTAGACCCCGACATGACCGACTCGCCCCCTGAAACTGTCATTGCCATTCCATCAGGACCAAGCGACTGCCTGCCCGTCCTGCTGCCGCCACCAGCAGATGTCGAGTCGTCCGGCTGTAGCTCTAGTCCCATCACTTCGTTGATGGATTGCAACGCCTTGGCTTGCATCATGCCGGCGTATGCATCCACAGAGTACTCCGCCCCAAGTGCGGACTTGTTCCTCAGAACGAAGGTCCTGCTCTCGGGCACCCCGAGGAAACCCACCCCGTATAGCAGCTTGGAACAGCTCGCTTCCACACGCGGAGCCTGGACCTCTGCACGCGCACCCACGTATGTCACACATTCCCCTCCGTCCACCATCACGCGGACCAAGCCTCTGAAGCTGCCCGTGCTCCCACCGCCGGAGAACACAGCTTGCACGTCCAGCTCCCCGTACGGAGGCAAGACCACGACTGCCGGCTCAAAGCGCATCGAATCCTGGACTTCTCCATCGCCCTTACCCTTGCCCCTGCCTGTGACAGAGGAGCGTTTCTACCCGTGGGACTTCCTTGTCCACACGCTACTATCAGCATCCTTTCCTTCTACACCAGCAGCTCCAGCAGCACCGACCAGAGGCATACCCATGCATGGCGCCTCGCCGCCTATGCTTGCCATCGATGAGCCTGCGGAACCTGCCATCGACGGCGGCGCCAGGGATGACAGAACACTCGGAGTCTCCCCCCCAATGGATCCTGCCGGACCTTGCCCTGTCTCTGCGTCCTTCGCGTCGATGCCTCTGGTCGAGGATGGTAAAAGTGCTCCGTTCTTTTCCCCCCCCTCAACTCCCCCCTCACTTGAGCATGCATCGACATCCCTCATCCCGGCACGTGGTGATGGATATGAGGCGAGGGATGCCTAAGCTGACACCCGTGGCGACAGTCCATCACCATCACCATCACCAGCACCAGCACCAGCACCAGCACCCCTCGACACCATCGCAAGGCCGGTATCAAGCAGTGCCTACAGATTCACGGGTGTGTCCTCAACCGGGGGTAGCCACTTGAGTTGTACCCTGGCGTGGCACCCGCTGAGATTCTGCAGGCGCAGTGCTCGTCTCGAGGAAGATAGGGTCTTCACGAGTCCGAAATTCACTTCCGCCTGCGTCACTGCAACGACAGGTGCATCAACCCCTACCTATGCGCGGAGCCACGCTATTCCTGCGGGGGTGCCATCAGCCAGGCTAAAGACAGCCTGTGCCTCGCACTCGAAATCCCCAGGACATGCCGCCTCGAAACCAATCGTTACACAGACCGTCGCACCTGGTGGTAAGACGCCTTCTTCTGGCCCGAAGGAGAACACTTGCGTGTCAAAGCCCGCACCCGTGCATTCCGTCGTCTCCCCGATGAAAGCCAGCGCAACAGCCTCTGCGGGGCTGACATCCAGTGCATCCATCGAGCCGGGGCCAGAGTCCCCGATATCAGCATCGGCACTGTCAAGTGCAGAGTCCGCAGATACATCCATCTGGCGCTATGAGTGGTTCGTACTCGGATGTGGCCGCGATGGCTGGCCTCCTGCATCCGCGGTGTGACTGGGACTCTGGCTCTGACTCTGACTCCTCGTGGCAACAATCCCGTCTCCCGGACTGAAAGTGTCTGCCTGCGTGTCTCCATCCCTCACTGGAGGTGTGTACTCTGTGAGTGCGCGTGCTGCATCCACCGAGTTCGGCACAGTGTAGTAGCCTTCCTCGTCTGCCACATCGCCGTCCTACACCCCTGTTGAATCGGACATCACCGAACCGGACCCACTGGATGCCGCAGTGGAAGGCCTGGTGCCTTCCCCTGCCCCGGATAGCTCTCCAATGACACCAGCACCAGCTATAGCCTTACCAACCTCCGTTTCTTCCCCTTCCTCTCCCTCTCCATCATCCTCCCTCGTGTGTGCCTCGCCCTCCCCCATTGAGACCTATTCTGCGGCCGACACCACCGCCCCGCTCAGACCCTGCTCCCCCTCCATTCCTCGAGGCACATAACCACCCCCCGTACCCTTACCCTTGCCCTTGCCCCTGCCCCTGCCTCCACCTTTAGCTTGATGTCCCCAGGCAGAAACCGAAGATCCACCCGGAATCAAAAGCATGCCCCCTGGTCCTGCGCCTGCCGTTGTCTCCGTCGGTGGCTGCAACGGGCGAACCTTCACCTCAGGTTCCCCGATGAAGAATCGAACCGGCACCGCGCCCGTGTTCCGCAGGACAAACTCGGCACTTCGTTGTTCCCCGGGCAAGCATGTCCGCATCACTAGAGCAGGCCTGTCCACCATTACGGGTGCAGCCACACCCTCCCCACTAAGCAGTAGCCGGGCACAGCTCGTTGTCTCACGCAACACCCGACTCGGTGCATCTCCCAGGGCAAGGGGTGCCCCGTCAGCGCGGCTCTCCCGATGTCTCCTTTCTAGCTCCGAGTCCTCGACTTGCTGCCTCGCGATCTCCTTGGCGGTGGGTGCCCTGGGAACCCCCCTAACGAGAAGTCTGGCTTCCGCACCGAAGCGCCTGGCAGTACCTGCCTCGAAGGTCACCTGGAAGGTCATCTCACCCATTGCCTCGATACGCCCACTCGGGGGGTCGACCCGGAAGGCCCCGGCCATCTCGGCAGAGAACAGAGAAGGCGCCTTCAAAGCCACTGAGAGTGCCACTCGGTTGATCTCGGCCGTCTCCATCGAGCGAAGTTCCGCTGCAGGCAGACCCTCAGTTCCGGCGCCGCGCAAGCTCTCCGCCAGCGCGTCGCCCTTTCGCCCTTCAGCTTCTGCTCCCTCTCCGAACTCTAGGCGTCGCATCGCCTCCAGCCCTAGGAGGGATTGTAACGCCCCCATTGAGTCCCCTCCGACGATCGCCTTGCCCCGGCGAAGGAGAGCGAGCTGCCCCCACAGCTGAGGAGGGAGGAGCTGCTAGAGCCGCTCCTCGTCCTCGGCCGAGTGTCCCTGCCCGTGCGCGGTCCGAACAGCGTCAACCTCCGCCTCGGGAATTGACTCGAAATCCACCAGCACGCGCACAGATTGTTCCCTGGCCCACCCCATGCGACGGTCATTTCGAGACATAGCCGACCCGTCTGTTCCGCCAGTTCGTGCTAGACCTCCGGCAACCCCTGCTCCCTTGCCTTCAGGTGTTCCCTGCCCTGTCGTTGTTCCCTGGCCTCCCATGCGACGGAAGGCCTCTGATTCGGCCTCCTCAGCAGCAGCGATCATTGCAGCTGCCTCTGCTTCCCCCACAGCCAGCAGCCGGGGCGTCCGCTCCCTCACAGCCCGCACGACCCACTAGTAATCCACGGGAAGTGGCGTGTCATTTCGGATCGTGACACTCTTAGTTACGAGAGAGCCGACACCCACGAGACCGAATCCAACCCTGCCGCCTAACCCGACCCCCTGCGCCCCCAGTGCAGCGACTTGGCTCGGCAGCCGGGGAGCCAACGCCTGCCGCTACACCAGCTGGATGGCCTACACCGTTGACATCGATCGCTCAGCCGCATTAGGCCCGGTGCGTATCAGCGCCGCCATGGCTTCCTCTACTGCATCCGCCGGCGACATGCCAAGCAATCGAGCTAGCCCAGCTGCCCCTTGCTACATCAGTCGCCCGGTAGATGCTCGGCTGCTACCAGACATGCGTGATGACGCCATGCGACTGCCAGCTCTCGATGACGAGGAAGAACCAACGTTTTCTATAGGAATCGAGGGAATAATAGCTTCGGATTCGGAACCGAAATTGGAATCCGATGCCGCTTGTCCCACTTGCATCGGGCTTCCGACCGGGGAATGCATTACACTGCCGTCGGGCAGCTCGCCACTGCCGCTACCCCCACCCTTGTCTTTCTATCTTGGCGCCGCATCGAGGTCAGGTTCCGCATCTGTGGCTGTGCGGTGCCCTAGTGTTCGCTATCGGATCGCATGCAGGCGGTGCACGCGGACCGCCCGCCGTACCTCAGTCGCTTCCACTGGGACGAGTTGAGAACGGCCTGTTCCCTCGAAGGCCTCTCTTCTTGCGACGCCATCCGATGAGGTGGGTGCACTGGTCGGAAGAACAGGCGCGTGTACGGACACAGCTTCGATGGCTGCCAGACCCACTCGCATCTCAGAGCACTCCCCCCGGAGCACGTGCCTCGTCACATCGCCTGCGTCTGTCAGGATTACGAGCTCTCGCTGGTAGCGTCCCACCGCCGGAGGTGCAAACAGCACACGTACCTCGGCGTAGTCGCCCTGTGCCAACTCAAAATGTGTGGGCTCGACTACAAAGGGGGGGCATGCGATTCGGCCAGGCGCAGGTCCGTAAGGGTTGATGTCCCCATCCAGTCCGCCCTCGCCCTTTCCCTCGCCATCGCCATTGCCGTTGCCATTGGTCGAGGGTAGGTTGAGCTTCCATGCGACGGATGGATCCGTCCCTGCAGGAGGTGGGAAGGTCTCTGCCAGGAAGAGGCGACAGACGGTCGCAGACCCCGAGTTCCGGAACCTGAATGTCTCATATGTGACGTCCATTGGGAGGCAGAGACCGGCCGAGAACGCTGAGGGGAGGCTGAGCAACGGAGGGGGGCGAGTTGCAACACACCTCACGGCAAACTTCCCCGACTCAGTGAGTACAGTCAGCGTGTCCGTGTATGTCCGATACCCATTCGGCGTGAAATGCACTCGCACGGACATGCCCATCCCAGGTGCGAGGACGGTGGACCGACGAGAATCCGGTCCGTCTCCTCCCGCCCCAGGGTGGTCGAGCTCCTCCACGGTACGCGGGCGGGCGGATTTAAACTCCGAATCCGGATGCCACGCCTCCTTGCCTTCTGCCATGACGGAAGAAGACCCGTTCCCGTTCCCTTTGCTCTTGCCCTTGCCCCCAATGTACTCGGGTGGGTCGCACCCAAAATACCTTGACGCGGGCGGGATAACGCGGAGAGAGCGTCCGAGCCTGTCCGAATTCCTGAAGGTCAGCACTGTGCTGTAGGTCCCTTCAGGAGCAAACCCTTCGAAAAGAGCCAGTCCTGGGGACACAAGAAAAGGAGCTGCCTCGACTGCCCCCCGGATGGCTTTGGCTGGCAGGGCCATCCGCACGCCCCGGAGTGGGGCCCTGCGCGCCGCCTCCATGGCTGCCTCGTCTGGGCCATTTCCTCCGCTATACCCACTGCTATGGACGATCTCAAGCAGTTCACCCCTGGAGTCGCTCACAATTACGGTGCCTCTCTGTGTCTCTAGCCCTGCTCCCTGCAGCACCGCAGCAGCTCCCCCTGGGGATCCAGGCAATCTGCCATCGGCCACTGCGTCCCTGATCTCGCCTTGCAAGCCACCTCTATCATCCAGGATGTCCTCAACTGTTCCTTGCGCACTCGTCAGCGCCACTGCCTTCTCCTTGGCCGACATTGTGGCAAACAAGGCAGCTGATGGCAACCCAGCCCCAGTCTCAGTCCCAGTCCCGCCTCCGCCTGCTGCTCCGAACATCGCCGTATCGTCAGCAAACGGGTCACCATCTGACGACGTCACTGCAGCGAACGCCGCAATATGTCCGATGTTCCCACTTCTCGCTCCAGTGTTCCCTGGCTGCTCTCGCCCGCTGCCTATGCCTAGGGCGGACCCGAGAGCAGTGCCAGCCAGCGGGTGCTCTGAGATGTCGATGCCTTTCCCCTTCCCCTTCCCATTCCCTGTCCCTGTCTCTTTCTCTTTCCGCTTGCCTTTCCTAGGTGAGACCTTTTCCACGTCCGCACCGCCATGCAATGATCCAGTGCCTTTCACCAGGGACCGATCGTACCTCGGATTCCGAACGTATTTCTAGCTCCGGTTCATTCGCTCTAGGACATCGGCATCTGCCAGTTCCTCGTCGACTGGTTTGCCCCTGATGCGACCCTTGCCCTTGCCCAAGCCTGTGCCTGTGCCCTGGCGCCCCTGGCCTGAATTCTGGGTATCTGCAGATGGTGATCCTGCCCGACCCAAGGATCCAGCACCTGCGTGTAGCCCAGTTCCGGCAAGTGCGCGGCGCCGCGGCAGCCCAAGCTCAGCAGCCATCACCTCAGCCAAATCTCCTTCGTCCGCCCCGGTTCCGTCGTCATCCACTCCAATAGAATGCGCGGCGCCCTTCCGCATCCTGTCCCTGACCCTGAGTGACGCATCAAGCACCTCTAGGTCTGATTTTCCCTCCTCGTAGCCATCGTTGACGTCGGTATCGACGTCCATACCCACCATCGGGGTCCTCGGGGTTCGCCCGCCTGGCCCTGCCATTAGGTCGCCAAAGCCTCCCGCGCTGAACGTCACACGGCGGTCTGGTTGCGCCCCATGTGTTCCCTGAGCAGACATGTCGCGCGTCTATCCATGTCTCTGTGATTCTCCCTATCCTTGCCCGGCTGCAATGCCATGCACCTCTCCTCCGAACGCACCCGTTGACTGGAGGAATCTGCTCCTGCTCGCTTTCCGTCGCAGTGACTGGGAGGCTGTCGCTTCCATGTACTGCGGTGTTCCCTCCGTGCGGTGGAAGGAAGGAGCCACCTAGCCACGGGTCAGATTACCGCTCCTCGCCAGCTGGTTTTCTTGTTCCGAGTCCAGCAGCCGACTGGCAAGGAGCGCCTCCCCGTTGGAAACGGCGGCGAGAGCCTCCCTGCCCCCACCTCCGCCTCGAATGCGGGAAGGGAGCGCATCCATCGATCCAGAGCCTGCACCGGCATGCCCTGCAGGTGGACGGAGTCGAGTTCCCGTGGCACCGCTTCCGCCACGCATTGCGGAACCGCCCCTGGGTTGCGGGGAGCCTTCTCTGGCTGCGCCTTCGGCTAGAGCTGCCGGCAGGCTGGAGCGCGGGATGGGAACCTCTTCGCCTTGCACCAAACCATGATCCCGCACGTCCTTGTAATGTTGTTTGTCTGCGTCTGCGGCTACCTGGCGAGCATGTCGCATTTGTTGCTCTGTTGCTGCAGCATGGCTGACCTCTTGGAGCCTGGCAGCCTCAATCTGCGAGTTGGTTTGACTCGATACAAAGATGAAAATGACGCACCTATAAGCAAGCGGGCGAACTAGCAAGGCCCAATGAGATCTTCTGTTTCTCATGCCTTACCTACTCCAGTTCGTCTCTGTCTGGATCATTCGATGGTGTGTCCAGCGCGCTTCCACCCACGCTGAGGCCAAATGGAGCTTCATCACGCGCATCAGAATGTTCACTTGCATCACTACGTGTGGGCTGGTGCATATGCGCCGGTTCAGCAGTCCCGCTGATACTACCCTCTCCATCGTATAAATCAGCGAAGTTGCTGTGAATAATATGGCCAAGACTACCTACCATTATGTCATCTGGCTCACCACTGGGATCACTCGCTGTGGAACTCATTACGTTTGATACGTGGTCAGTTCAAGATCTATGAAATCAAATAAACGTAGCCTTTAGACGACAAAATAGGCGTACGAAGCCGTTGGCGGAATTGTTGCGAGCAATTTCAACGGGATCTGGCAATGCACTTGCTCGGTTGATTCAAGTTCGGCACAATAGTATAATGAAGAGGTACAAAGTACTGAAACGACTTGGAGATGGGGCTTATGGAACCGTTTATAAGTGTGTCAGTCGGCAAACCGGAGAAGAGGTGAGATACCATACCACTGACACTTGCCGACGGTTACGGCCAACCGTAGTTGCAACTCTCCCCTACCATGCTCGTTCTGCGGCTCTTTGTTGCCCAGGTTGCTATTAAAAAAATGAAGAAAAAATTCAGCACTTGGGAGGAGTGCATGCAGCTTCGGGAAATAAAGGTGAGGCACCGTGACTTGCCCCATGTGCATACGGAGTCTAAAGTTGCTTGATTATCTACGGATAGAAATGCCAGCGTGTGCGTATGACTTATTTCGCAGAGCCTTAAAAAGCTCAATCATGCTAATATTGTGAAGCTCAAGGAAGTCATTCGCGAAAAAGAGGAGCTTTGGTTCGTGTTCGAACTCATGCACGGCAATGTGTACGACCACATGAAGGAGAGAAAGCGCCCATTCAGCGAGGCGCAGGTCCGGTCTGTCATGTACTAGATCCTGCAAGGGCTCGCGCACACTCATAGACACGGCTTTATGCATCGCGATATCAAGCCTGAGAATGTTTTAACGATGGGAGACAGTGTTAAGCTTGCAGATTACGGTCTGGCTCGAGAGATCCGCAGTCGCCCGCCGTACACAGAGTACGTGTCTACTCGCTGGTACAGAGCCCCGGAGATCCTGCTTCGCTCCACTACGTACAATAGTCCCATCGATATGTTCGCGTGCGGGTGTATCATGGGCGAGCTGTTCACTCTTCGTCCTCTATTCCCAGGGGCGAGCGAGCCTGACCAGCTCTACAAGCTGTGCGCCGTGCTTGGTTCCCCCACCCCCGAAGAATGGCCTGATGGGCATCGTCTGGCCGCGCGGCTCAATTTTAAGTTCCCTGCTTTTGCCCGGCCACCACTCTCTACCGTAGTGCCGAACGCATCTCCGGCTGCAGTTGACCTCATGGAGCAGATGCTCAGGTACGACCCGAACCGCCGTCCCACTGCATAGCAAGCACTTGCTCATCCATTTTTCACGGATACGGGGGATGCATTGCCGGGAACATTTATGTCACCTCGTGGGCATGATCAGGGGTAGGGGTAGATGTAGCCCGGGACTGGGGGAACGAGTGGTGTCCCTGCTGACACGGCCGGTAGTGGGGATGGGGGTGGGGGGATGGACTCATTGCATGGGGGACATGG
>Ga0136560_1001841_pt1 | contig 10869 bp, 11 predicted proteins | sample AntRauMeHopE1497_FD_104925 | JGI IMG/M metagenome (GOLD analysis project Ga0136560, IMG submission 104925) | Saline lake microbial communities from Rauer Islands, Antarctica - Metagenome Hop E1 #497 | ecosystem: Environmental > Aquatic > Non-marine Saline and Alkaline > Saline | place...
AGTGCTTCCATTGAAGAGGCAGCCGCTATGGCCATGTCCACGACTCCGTACGGGTTCAATCGGGGCCACGAAGGGGTCCTGGAGCGACTACAGCCCCACGAATTAGCTACAGCGGTGTTACTGGACCCGCTGCGAGAGCCTCGGCGCGTGAGCCTCGAGGAGAGGAGGAGGGCAGTAGACGCCGACACGAGGAGACGGACAGATGCGATGCGATTGGTTGAGGATACTGCATCGGCGGATGAAGACATGATGTTCTAGTCAGCAGTAGCGGCTCAATGCCACTGGGATACTGCTTTTAGGTAGCGCAAAGCCTGGGCTAAGGGGAGGGCAGTGGCAGATAAATAGAAATAGAAATAGAAATAGACAGTGGAAGAGAAAGCGAAAGGCAAGCAGCCATCAGGAGGAGAGTCAGAGCCATTGGATCTGCAACCTGTTCAGAGGAACACCTCGGATCCCGGTGCCGGAGGGATTACTTCATCAGACCAGACGGCATAGCTTGATGTTAAGCCTGTCTACCATGCGCTGGAATCGCAGGCCGGAGGTGTGCCAACATCAGCAACATCAACTGCGACAGGAACAGCAGCCGCAACAGCCGCAATCGATGCAGACGCTTGGTTCGGTGGTTTCACCCGAGCCGAGACGGATCGATTGCTCTCCCTGCCGAACCGGAAGGAATTCAATATTGGAGCAGGCAGCTAGGATGAAATCGTGGCAGTGTCCGACGTGGCATCGCTGCTATATACTTACTGTCACGAGCATAGGTGCACACTGGGCGCAGAGGGAGAAGGAAAGACAGAGCTGGAGGCGGGAGAAGACGATGTGTCACCGGAGTCGGCTCGCACGGTGGTAGAGATGTGTCCGCAGCTTGCAGGCTTAGTTAATGCCGATTCACTGGCACTGGGGCAATGGGGCTGCCTGAGGAGGGCTCTGTGTGTTCCCTACATGAGGTGCTGGCGCCTTGCTCGGCTGATCGTTCGAGATGTAAGTCGTGTCTTGGCCTGTGGACGGCCAGCCATCGTGCGATGCCTACTTGGACTGAGAGAGATGCTGCGGATCGATCCTGTGAGAAGTAGGCACTGCGGTATATGGATAGACGATGCCATCGTATGGGTCCAGCGCAGCAGTCCTGGGCTGTGGTAGCGAGCTGCCACCGAGTACCGTGGAGTATCTGCCAGGGCGACCCCTGAAGGCATTGGGATGTGTGTTGACATGGGCATGGTGGAGAAAGCGGCTTCTCTGTTGATTTCGGGGGGGGCAGCAGATCCGTTTGAGGCGTGGGTGGCAGTGGGAGGCACGTAGCGAGGGACAGCGGGAGGCGGGTACTCTGAGGGGGCGTCGATCGAGGGGCACGGAGGCTCGTCTTCTAGTGGCATCGGTAAAGGGACCGGGCGGGGGGCAGGCGGGGCTGGGGCTGCTATGCCTCCTGAGGAGATGGGTGGCAGCAGAGGCATTGAAATAGTCGGCGAATGAACATGGATACGACGCCTTAGCGTGCAATACGCCCCAATGCAATGCACCTGTCACATCTAGGGTCCATACACAGTGTACATATCCTCTCAATTTGGCCACCTTCTCTCCAACATTACTTTCCCGAGCTATCAGCAAGCGATGCCTGGATTGCAGCCTCTATCATTGCTACGTCGTCGTCATCTGGTGACATCGTCGAGTCCCCGTCATGACGATTCGTGCCTTGCTCTGTCCTCTCGCCCGAGCTGGTACCCCCTGCCTATGGTACATCCCCGGGGTCTGCTGAAGTTACCAAGGCGGCAACATCTGCTGCAGGGGCGCTGTGCAAAGCCGTGCTTTCCATTTTCGAAGTCGACTCCTCTGCTTCCGCCCGAGGGTCACCAGGCCTAGACTATGCTATTTCACTGGTCCCAGCAGATCCTACCGTGTCTGCTCCTACTCCTGTTCCTGCACTTGCATGCCCTGACACTTTGTGTGCAGTAGCTGTTTCCATTGATAGGGCCAGTGCTATCCTCAGCTGCTCATCATCATCAGCAAACATTCCCACCATTCCACCAGGACCCCCCGTTGCACCAGCAGCCCCTTCACTCGCCCTTGAGCCTCCTCCTCCTCCACTTCCACCTCTGGCAGCCCTCCCCCCCCACATGCGCCCCCCAGCATTTCCCGGTGACTCCACCCACCCCCTGGGATGCATCCTGGCCATAGACAAGGCGTGGGTCTCTATCTCTCCGCGGCCTGCCATGGCCATAGCATGCTAGAGCGACTCACTGGAGATCTGCAAGCGCTCTCTCTGGCTCAGATTTTGGGTCCAGTCCCCACGAAAATCCCCGATATCCAGAGTGATGTCAGGTGAGACCTGGAGGGCCCTCCTGAGGAAGCTCGTGGCCGCCTCCTAGAACCTGGGTGGTCGCCTGGCATTGTGATCCCCATCCACCAGCATAATCTCCTTGTCACCGCCATACCTCTCATAGATAGCTTTGGCGTGGTGAGGCTAAACGAAATCGTCCTGCCTCCCAGCGAGAAATAAAGCAGGGATGAAGGCTTTATCAACGTCTGCGATGGGCTTCAGTGCGCACATGTCCATGCCTGTGCTTTTGTTTACGGAGCTCTGCACCTGGGTTATGATGGCCGAGAAGACGAATCGAGGGGCGTCGAAGCCAAGGAATTCCTTGTATTTGTCCACGAGCTCGTCGATGAGCTGTCGGAGATCGGCGAAGGGTGAGTCGAGGATCATCCCAGCGATAGTGGGGTCCCGGTGGGCGTGCAGGAGCGAGGTGGCTGCACCCATGGAGCGGCCCCATAGCCCGATGGAGGAACATACTTTAGATTCCCGTAGGTGCTGCACCACCGCAGCCAGGTCATCTTTCTCCCACCAGCCGAGGGTGACCCATTCGCCCTCTGACCGACCTGACCCAGCGGAGTCGAAGGCGAGCAGGGTGCATCCAAGCGTCAGGACCGTCTACATGTTCTCGACGGCGGCAACACGAGAACTTGAATTACCATGAAGATTTATGACGCAAGGGAGGCACTCAATTGGACGGTCCTCATCGTGTGGTTGCCAGTGCGAGCACTCCAGCTTCATGCCTCTAGGGTTTCGTAGCACGAAGTCGTGCCTGACGAATCGCCGGCCTCGAAACCGGAACGCGGCGGGGCCGAGCTCAGATAGTCTATACTCGTCCCTCATGGGACGGATGATGGCATGCACGGCCTACTAGTACCTGCGACAGTAAGACCAACACGCAGGCGTTGTTAAGCGAATACTGACACATAGCTACGCATGAGTCGAGACAAACTTGGCCAGTAATCTAGCCCGAGCATTCTCCGATAGCCTGGTAGATACATATCAGTGCACTGGCTGCCCGTTTGATGTTGTTCTTTGTGCACTCACGCGCTTTGGACTGCTCCATATACTTCAGCTGGATTCCACCAACGTATTTGGGGCACCCCGTCAGAACTAGCGACTTCGCCAGCCCGACCCGGCGCTGAGGCTGGCTATTCATCTGTTGTTCTTGTTGCATGGGTGGCTCGAGGGTCGAGCAACGATGGGCGTGCCGCTTCGTCCCTAGAAGGCTCAACTGGCGAAGGCGCCGATGCTGAAGTCCTCCCACTCATGGGTCGATCCTCTATCAGGCTTCCACTACTATTGCTGGCGGGAGTGTCATCCTATGATGCTGAATTTCCCATTGAATACGATTGTATCTCCACAGCGGAGGTAATAGCCTTAGTTTAGGCTTAGAATACTCGATCGTCTATGTGGATCTTGGTGCATTGCCCTGTGGCAACCATTTTGCGACTCGTAACTGGGTACTACCTGCCCGGAAATATAGTCTCTAACCGCAACTATGATTCGATTTTACGCTGCATAGGGTATGTTTTTATTTTTATGCGCTGCTTCAGCGACAACTATTGATGTAATATCAAGTTATGGATTCACCGTGGATGGCATCAGTAGAGCAGTGGAAGCCGCAGGCCGAGAATTTGCCCTGAATGCAAACTAGACCGTGACTCTTTTTTTCAAGAAAGGGAAATACTCGTTGAGTGAAGGCACAGTGAGAGGTGTCGTTGATCTTAGCGCGATCGTTCCCGGTATTGGCGGGAGGCTGGTGCTCGCGGGCGCCGGGATGGATCCTAGCTCCGGAACCACCTTGGGGGTCGATGGTACCGCAGTTACTTTATTTTCCAGACCTGTAACAAGACTTTCGATAAGGGACATCCATTTCACTCGGAACTCCTTTACGACTACTCAAGGAACATGTGTTTCGGCCAATGCAACGCACATTGTGCTTGCAATCGATACTGGATATCCTACTCCAGATGCCATATTGGATCACGCCTCGCCCCAGGGAAGATTTTTGCGGAGGTACACGTCAAGCCTAGTAGATCCTCACCTGGTTGTGGACCCCGCCAACAACGGGAGTGTATGGCCAGCCACGGCTAATCAGCAGCTCGCTTGGGATACGGCAACTCACGAAGGCACCTCGACAGATGGGCAGCAGGTGTGGGCATTCGGACTCATGCCGGGACAGCCATACACTGACATGGCGTACAAAGCGGAAGATCGAGTGGGCGTCAAGAGCAAGCACCAGAATAACTCCTTTTTCTTCGACGGGGGGAGCGACGTCTCCTTCGAGAGAGTGCGATGGTCCATGCATTCGAGGGGGGTAGCCCGAGGTGGCGTATCCAACATATTGGTGGACAGCTGCGTGGTAGAACGACCCCCAATGCCGGAGGGGGCCACGGCTGCGCCCATGCTGGCTACCCCAGGGGGAGGGCCTCAGCTGGGATAGCCAGATGATCCGATCACTCGGAATGTGACGGTGCGGAACTACACGGCGGTTGGGACCGGAGATGACTCGGTTGCTTTGTTCAATGTGGATGGTGGGATTGTGGAGGGATCATCCATTCGGGACAGCTTTGCCCGTGGTATCCTCATCTGCGGACACCCGAATCGAGTCGAAGTGCGCGATTGCGATCTGCAGCGGAACCCCGTGTTCAATACGACCAAGTGTACGCACATGAATTGAATGGGGTTTGGAAGGGGCGGGCGGTCTAGTAGAGTAGACATGTGGGGGAGGGGTGGATCATCGATCAGGAAGGGAGTCTTTGAGTTGATCGATCCAGTGGCTCCGAGGGGGCATGGCCAGCTGTGACCATGTATCGTGTATCGTGCACTGTGACCATGTATCGTGTATCGTGCACTGTGACCCTGTGCGATCTGTATGAGTACGATTGATCACTTGGAATGGTAATGTACACGTCCTTGTATTCTTAAACTCGTTCATCAATTCTGCCCTGTACGTGTGCCAGTGTTTGTGCTAATTTTAATGGCATAACAATCAGGAACATGGTCACGACCGGTCGAAACAGCGACCTGACCTGCAGCTGCAGTTGCAGGCGGGGCTTAGTCTTGTTTGATTGCACCAGAGGTGAGGCGCAAGGTTGCACCAATAACAGCCAAACAGGCCAGAAATACCCCAACTAGGACGAATTGCGCCATGGCCCCTTCACCCAGCGCGCTCTACGCACTAACTGGGAGCAGCTGCTTGGCAACGAATGCAAATGCTTGTTCGTAATTCCCAATGCTCAGCAAGCTTGGCACTGATCCATAAGAGCCACTTAAAATCACAATAATAGCTGATGCGGGGATGAAGTTCCCACCTCGCTCTACAAACTCCAGGACGCCCTCGCCTGCCAGCGGGCGCATTGCCGCGGTAGCAACACCCCATGCACAGGCCCAGGAAAACACCTCAACTGGAGTTCCGCTCAGAAGGCATAGACATGCAATACCGACATCTAGCGCTCCGATGAGGAAAAAGAGAACAGATTGGGTAGATTGGCCCTTGATTCCTGCCACAGATAGATAGTTTCTCCACTTTGCTGACCCTCCGAACAGAGCTATGCCTCCGTGTCCGAAGAATGTTGCAGCTACAGATACTCGCAAAAATGTCAATATAAGCGCGCTCATAATATTTCAGCGGCGTTATCTTCGATTTGAACGCTCGGAGTCGCACGAATGCATTTCGCATCTTCAACTGCATTGCTGCAACCACGTCATGGGCGCCGCTGCTCCAGCGGGTCAACGGAACCTCGGACAGCACTGATTATTCCAGATGACGTGTTCTAGCGCGACGCACGCAAAGGCACAGTACCTTAGTAGTTGCACGCCCCAAGCGTCCAGGTACTATTAGTACAGCTGGCTAGCTAAATGGGTTCTGCATGGTCCTTCATTAGCATCCCATAGTGGTACTCGTATGGAGGACGACACTTTGGAAAATCTGGATTCAGGTCTGCGAAGGCGAAATGGGATGCAGCAGAACTGCGTGGATCAGCAGGAACTCGAACTGCTAGTTTAGAAAGCCAATCTCGCCCAAAGTACGATGGTTGGGCTCGCGGAAAGACTATCCTAGTGACAGGGGCGAACAGTGGACTTGGATACGAGACGAGCATGGAATTAGCCCGACGGGAAGCAGATGTTGTCATGGTCTGCCGCAGCGCAAAACGGGCAGAAGAGGCTGCCGTGGCAATTGAAAAAGAGGTTGGGAGGAAGCCTCGCGTAGAGCTGTGCGACCTTTCATCCAAGAAGAGCATTCGGGAATTCTCAGCAAAGTGGTCTGAGACGGGCGCACCAGTCGACGCAATAGTAAACAATGCCGGGCTGATGCTTAAAGAATACACTGCAACCGACGAAGGACTTGAGACCGTTTTTGCAACGATGGCAGGAGGGAGCTACTTTATGACGTTGCTCATGCTACCACACCTGCTGAAAGGTGATCCATCGAGGGTCATCAGTGTAACAAGTGCTGGCGGATATATGGTGCAGGCCCAAGTTCCTTTGCTTAATATGCCTCCTGAGTCTTACTCGGACCTCTTTGCTTATTCACACTCTAAACGCGTGCAAATTGAGATAACAGACAAGTGGTCGAGCATCTTCGACGAAGAGGTAGCTTCCTCACAGAAGTCTGATACAATGCCAGCTGGGCTGAAGCCCGTTTCCTTCATGACTATGCACCCTGGCTGGGCTGCAACTCCAGGTTTATCAGCAAGTATGCCGTCGTTTTCAGAGTCTGCAGATCTTCGCTCACAGGCTGAGGGCGCTGACTCTATTCTATGGCTACTTGACATACCAGATAGAAGAGTCTCAAAGTTTGATGGTGAGCTTGTATTTGATCGAGAAGCTACGTTCAAGCATTTTAGTTTGGCAGGAACTTCGATTTCTGACGGGCAGCGCGATAAGTTATGGCAGCAACTTGACAATATCTTCGAGGTTGATTCTATGAGGCTGATAAAGTCTGCATTGCTGTTTTCTCGTGAAGAATCAATGCATGTTGATCCTAAAACTACAGACTTGGAAGGGCAAGTTGAACAGGCTAGAGGAGGGGGTAGCAATTGATAAAACTTTGCCTTGAAAACCTTTACACACTTGCATCGAACAAGAATAACAATGATGACATTGCTGGTTCAACCTTCAAGAGATATTAAACGTACAATAGACTTATACTTTAAAGAAGCTAATAAGTTAAAGTACTTTGGAATCCAATGAAGTTTAAGGTCAAACTTGTAACTGTGATTTCAGATAAGGTCGAATATGTTTGAAGTATTCTCAGTATTAATTTGGACTTACATGTTTACTTCAGATCGATAATATATAGAGCTGCAAAATACAGTAGAAAACATGTATTTGCTGCACCTTTATATATTCGCATTCCTATGATTCGCATATAAGTCTTATGGAACCGATTTATGTTGAGTAAGGGATAATAGAATCATCTCAAAACTTCGAATTAGAAATGCATTTTCGACATATCTGATATGTGTTTTGTACAGACACATCTGGATACATTTAGCCCGTACGTACGATGCACCCATCAAGTACGCAGACTTGGAACTTCATGCTTGATTCGGTTGTATTGTCCTAATGAAGGACCTTTTTGGATGCGAATCAGGCCCGTCGACAGTGCATTACGTAAATATTGTTAGGATAATATCATGATGATCTTTGTTTCCGTCTTGCGTTAAGCATTCAAAACTAGTGCATACTTTTCTACTAGACCTACTGTGTATTCTAGAAACTAAGGATGTCAAAGTTTGAACTTTATTTTACACAAAAGTGCAGCGGATAGAGCACCATCAGAATTGTATGCACACACTTGCATGCTACTTGCTAATTCCGGCTTGGCGGGGTGATGTTTCCTATATCATTCTGTCATACTGTTCAGAGAAACTGGTCGCATTTTGCACAACAATAACATCTTCATCTGTCCCTTCTGCTTTCCTTGCTTTATCCAAAGTAGATGCTTCAGTCCATTTGGGCCTTGTATCACACGACGCAGGGTCGATGTACTCAAAGCCCTTTTCGTTATCAAACCTAAGTAGCAGGATATAATGGCCTGCATAAGAACCAATCAACCTTTTTTTAGTAATCTCAAGCATTGATTCGCCCTCAAAAACAAGGAAGCGCAAGTCCACCAACATAATTACTGCACCTATTTCCCTAGAATTTAATAAATCTACTATATCATCTAAACTTAAGACAGCTTGCCGAATATTTTCAATTTGCTCATAACCATCCTTGGCACTTGGGTATTCGCTTGATGTTAATGCAGCTGAAGGTTGCGCAATCAGTGGCTCTGTGCTAGGCTACATAGATGACTACTCTAATATCTTAGAAGGTGCAACAACTTCGTGCGCGCTCTTGCTAGCACCAATGTGGAGCTTGCTAGAAGACAGCTCCTGGAATCTCCTCAGTATACGGATCCGATCATGCCCAAGTTCTGAGTAGAACGGCATCTTGCCGTGTGAGTCTACTATGCCCACGTGGGCAGTATAGTATTTCCAGTGAAAGCCAAGAGCATTCAGCAAGAAGCATAAATCTATGGACCAAATGCTCGAAGTTCCGACTAGTTCATGCAATTTGTCTAGCACCCGAGCTTCAACCACAGCTTCAGAACCGGTAGAATGAGCACACCTTGCGATGCATATCATGCAGACGCATGCAAGACCGCAATCCCAAGATGCGCGCTAGCGGATGCACACAATCTCATTAGACCAGTTTTCACCTCGGACGCGTTCCTTCGCTTCCCCCGTGCGAGCACAGGAGCGATCGCCACTGTGCAGCAACTCAGAGTCACTAGGAATCGATGTCATAGCAATTACAGACCCAAAACATGTTTTGCTAGCGTCGAACGAGGTGAAACGCTTGTTTACCGTCGGTCCAGCTTTGAGCAATCGATCTGAATTTTTGTGTGAGTCGGCCTGAATTATTAGTCGTGAAATTGGCTTAAGTTGTTTGATTAGGCCTAGAATTCAATAGATCTAGATCTAGATGGATAGCTACTAGCTAGACTAGTTGGAATGCAAGTTCTACTTCTTCTTCTTCTTCTACTCCGGATCTCGATCAGATTTAGAATCTAGATTCTAGATTCTATTCGCAATTTGTGGGTCCAGGGAAAGGTTGCATTTAGTTGCGCTATTCAGCGTGGTGCTGGCCTGCTCAGTATATTTCTCGAGCATATGGACGCCGTCTGCCAAGGGCGGTGACCCCGTGTAAAAAAGCTCACTGGCTTGCCCCCGCCATTTGGGATTTCACTGAGCCAGGACGGAGATTGTAACAGCCCCCACCTCTCTCCTACCGCATGCCGCATACCCTACATGCGCGCATCTCTGGCCATCGGCTGCTTTCATTCAGTGATTCCGAACTGACTGCCTCAAAGCCACCGACTCTCACCAGCATGCCGAAGTCACTGCCCAGTACCAGAGCAGCATGCTTTCTATCGTGTCAGCGCTCACCCAGAACCTCCTTCCGATACTCGTATCAACTGCTAGTGAGAACGCTGTAGGAGCATCGAGATCGGCCGGGCAAGTGCTCACTCGCGTACCTTGTCCCAGCTAAATGGCTCCTTTTAGCGGGGACCCGTCAGAATCGTCGATCGAGTACACGAGACACGGGAAACCGCCAGCGGAACCTAATACCCGCGCGGCCCCCGCTTTAGTTGCCGATTGCTGCAATGCCTGATCTACGGACACGGGTGACACGCCCAGAGCGGCCGCAGCCTCAGCCGTCGGGAAATACCGGAACCACCGTTTCTTCCACCGCCCGCCATGTGGATCCGACTTGTGTAGATATCCAGCAAGGGGCAGTGTCCTGCGAACAGCCACTGGTCCCCTCTTCAGCCCAGCATGTCCCCACACGCCTTCTTCTAGCATCCCTTCCATGGCATGATCACCCGCCCCACTCCCGCCCGCTGACGCTGTAGTACTGGCTGTGCTCGTCCTGGCTAATCTACCTCGCCGCCCTCCCCCCCTTCCACCCACCGAGCCCCCCTCTTTCCCTCCTTCTTCCCCTTCGTCATCATCGCTCCCCAGTCCAACCCCTAATCTGTGGGACGCTTCCTGCCCACCAAGCCCAGACCCAGACCCTGCCCTGGTACTCGCCCTTTGAGCCAGCACAGGCCGACCCACTCTCGGCATCAGACGTCGTGTTTGCAGCATGGCCGAATACATGGTGTCCATCCATGGAATAGCCTCATCGGCAGGCACACACCGAAACACAGCCTCCACCTCTCCATGCCCACTCATGTCAGCGGAGGAGTAGGCCCTGCCACGTGTCCGGGGGGAACTGGGCCGAGGACCTGCCTTGGCACCGGTCCCGCCTGCTGGTGGTGCCCCCCCTGGGACATCATCTCCGTCATCCGCCGTGAGGTCTGTATCTCCCATCGGGGCCTCGGATGGGACCGAGGGGATCGGGGCGGTTGCAACCGGATCCTCTGCCAGCAAGAACGACCCCTGAGACTTTGTCTCTGCGTCTCGGGCATGCGATAGAGCTGCTCCTAGCTTGGTTCTCCGCAGATCGAACAGGGCGACGAGGCCTTCAAATGCCTGAGAGGCAAACGTCTGCTTCGACGA
>Ga0136560_1001842_pt1 | contig 10868 bp, 6 predicted proteins | sample AntRauMeHopE1497_FD_104925 | JGI IMG/M metagenome (GOLD analysis project Ga0136560, IMG submission 104925) | Saline lake microbial communities from Rauer Islands, Antarctica - Metagenome Hop E1 #497 | ecosystem: Environmental > Aquatic > Non-marine Saline and Alkaline > Saline | place...
GCCCACGATGGTGGTGAAGCGCAGCGCGTCGAGCGACTTGAGCGACGACAGCGGCAGGAAGACCACGGCCGACAGCACCGACAGCACGATTGCGCGGTACTGCCAGTCGATTCCGCCCTCCCCGGTGTCGTTCTCGCCCCGGGCGAACGCGATGAACTCGGGGAGCAGGTCGCCGCACACCACCACGTACCCCGTGAGCAGGCCAAAGTTCTGCAGGATCACCGTGATGTCGACCAGGCCGCCGATCCAGGGCCCGCCCACCGCGCGGCCGATGCCGGCGTACAGCCGCTGGCCCGTGGCGTCCGAGGCCCAGAGCAGCATCGCCGCGGAGCGCTCCGAGAGCGCCGCGACGACGACGATGAGCACAGCGCCCACGATGGCACCATCGAGGTGCAGCGCGTACGGCAGCGCGAGCACACCCGCCCCGATGATGCCGTTGATGGTGTTGAAAAGGGTAGAGCGCAAAGACGCGCTCCCCTCGAGCGCCGGGTGAGCATCCGCCTTCAGGGCCGCGGTAAAGGGCGTCAGCGGGGCCGGGCTGATGTCCCCGTCCAGCTCGCGGTCCTCCCAGATGCCGTCGCCGTGATCCAGGAGGGAGTTGTCCTTGCCGCTACCGTTCAGCATCGCGCTTGGTCCCTTGGGTGCGCCGCAGCGTCGCCTGCGAGCTGCGCTTGGTACTCTTGCGGGCCCTCGCGGGGAGGTCCGTGCCTGTGTGGCGCGTGCCGCGGCTGGGGAACTTCGGTTGCAAGAGCCAGCCATCGATCCCGGATGGCTCTGCGAGGCTCGGTTTTTGGTCAATCGTCCAAAGGCAAGCACCGTTCTGGTCACGCACTCAGGCAGGCGGCAGCACGCCCCGCCCGTCTCCTCCCTTCCACCGCCAGCGCGGCCGCCGGACGAGCGTGCTGCTCGTGCCGGCCAACCATGCCCAAGAAGTGGTCGCTGTTCCGCAGCGATTACCCCATGCTGGACTCGGCGGGAAGCCAAAAATCGCCGGCTCCCGCCACCGACCGGCTGTCCAGGGTGCTGCAGGCGGGTGCCGGGCGCGCCCCGACACCCGCGGGGGTCGAAGACATCGTCAGGCTCGGCCCCAAGTCGCGCCCTCGGTCGCGCCCGGTCCGGTGGACCTGGGCGTCCGCCGGCAGCGCCGTCCTCGCGGTGGTTCTCATCGCCGCCGTCGCCGGGCTGCTGGGCACGACCCTGTCGCTCCAGTCCCGGCTCGAGGCGCTGAGCACGCAGACCCACAGCGCCGTGGAGTCGCACGAGACAGCCCTGGTGGCGGCCGGGCTCTTGCAGCCCAGGCCCGGGACCAGCCCGTCGCCCTCCCCCAGCCCCTCGCCGTCGAGGCGTCCCACGCCGCCGGAGGTTTCCGCCCTCTTGGACTCGGCCCGCGAGGGGGCGAGCCTCGAGGACCGGCACGACGCGATCCGCGCCCTGGAGCTGGAGGACCGCCTCAGCGTCGCTCTCGCAGCGCTCGAGGCCGTGCAGGCAAGCGCGGCCGAGGGGTCCGCGGCCGCCCATGCCGTGCTCGAAAGGCTGGACGCGGTGGAGTCCCGCGTCAGGGCGCTGGAGGACGGGCTCGCCGGCGCCTCGTCGGGGCTGGCCGCGGCCAACGCCGCCATCGCCTCGACGGCCGCCGCCGCGGCCAACGCCTCGAGCGCCGCGGCCGCTGAGGCCGCAGCCCTCCAGGCCGTCCGGGACGCGGCACAGGACGACGCCGCGCAGGCCGCCAACGCGACGGCAGAGGCAGCGCGCGCCGGCGCTGCGGCCCTGGCCGCATCCCTGGGGGCGGAGACGGTACGCCTCCGCGAGGAGCTCGAGCGCGTCAACGCCTCGGCCGCCGCCGCGGCGAGGTCCGCGCTGGAGGCGGTGGGGGCGCTGGAGCTGGCCCCGGGCCCGCGCGGGCCGGCGGGCGCCAACGGCTCGTGCGTCCGCTTCGATGACGGCGAGCCGATCGAGTGCCCGACGTCGGCGGGCTACGCGACAACCCCCGTGGTCACGGCGCTGCGCGGGCAGGTCGCGACGCTGTCCCGCGTGGCGTGGATGCTGCAGCAGACGCAGGAGCAGCGCATCCGCGCAGAGGGGGCCTCCGGCGTCACCTCGGTGCGCGGCGTCACGACCGGCTCGAGGTCCTACCACGACGGGACCGACGTCGACGGCTCTGCCCTGTCGATCCACGACCACTCTGACTTCGTGAACACCATGGGCATGGGCGAGCTGGCTGCCGCCATCAACGGCTTCGCCTTTGTGACCCGGCACAACGACTACCGCCTCGCGTCCAACGCCGCCGTCCCGGAGGCCAGCATGCGCAGCCTCGACCCGCTGGACTTCCCCGACGTGCCGCCCTCCGTCCTCGCCCTCCCCACCGTCGACGAGCAGGCGGCAGAGCTGCGGGAGTACTTCAAGGCCTTCCGCGACTCGGACCACTCGCACCGCGACTACCGGCCCTACTTCCGCCCCGCGCTGTGCGTGCTGGAGATGGCATGGCTCAAGGCGGACGAGGAGCTGGTCGACCCCTTCGCGTCGGACCGGCACCAGCTCGCCGCCGCGTCTTGGGACGAGCTCCGCGCTAAGCTCGCCTGGCTCCTGGACACGGGCCACAAGGACACCAGCGAGAACCTGGGCTTCCTCCCGTCCAGCGTGCGCGGCGTCGAGCCGGACGGCACCCCCGTCCTTGCCAACCTGGACTACCGCATCTTCTGCCACAAGCTGCGGGACCACCTCCCCCTGAGCCAGCTCCGGGTCAGCAAGCACCTCGCGTCCCGCCTCTCGCGGAACACCCCGCTGACGACGTCGGCCCTGCAGCTCGACCGACGCGCGCGGTTCGACATCAACACCAGCCCGTCCACCGACGGCGCCTGGGCCGAGGGCACCCGCAACTGGCAGAAGGTCGACGACCTCATGGCCCAGATCCCCGGCCGCGACGGCTACGCCGCCAACATCTCCGACTGGGAGTACAGCGCCTCCCAGCGCGTCCTCCGCGAGACGTACCAGTACCAGGACAAGACGCAGCGCCTCAACGCCGGGTTCTTCCACCGCTTCTACCGCACCGGCGAGAAGGACGCCATGGGCGCGTACGCCCGCCGGCGCGGCTTCCGGGACATGACCCTGTGGGCCGCGAGGACCACGCAGCCCGAGGTGGTGGGCGTGAAGAACCCCGCGGCGGGTGAGGGCCCGGACCCGGCGGCGGAGCACAAGTGGACCTACGCCGTGCCGCTGGAGGTCGTCTACATGACGCCGCTGCTGTCGTGGAACCCCTACAACCTGACGTACCACGGCTCTCTCACCTCCTCGCGGGGCTGCGCGCCCTACGCGCGCGGCGCCAGCAACGAGCGGACGGGGGACCCGGAGGACCCCGCCCGGGCGTACAACGGCTCCTGCCTCACCGCCTACTTCCGCACCCCCGAGCGCTTCTTCGACCCGGCCTTCAACACCTCCACCAGCCCCGCCGACACGGGGCACCGCGTCACGGGCGTGCTGGACCCGCAGGGCCGCCTCCGCCGCGTGCGGCCCTCGGGCACGCACATCGTCCTGCCGGAGATCGAGGGCGTGGGGCGGATCCGCCTCCGCTACCCGGTGTACCCCACGCACTGGGAGGGGAGCGACGCCTGGAAGGAGGTCAAGGCCCTGCAGTCCGTCGTCCTCGAGGCCTCCGCCGACGGCTCTGCCGGGGGCCTGGAGGACATCGCGAACAACTTTGGCGGGATCGACCTGCACATGGGTGCCGCCACGGCCGGCATCGCGCACGAGCACACGCTGTCGGTGCCGTCGGACCTGGTCCAGCGGTTCGAGGCCGGCCTGCCCGTGACCGCGACGTCGAGCCTGGACGCCGGGCACACACACGACGTGACCGTGACCCGCTCCAGGGCGGGCGCCTCGTGGGCCTACTCCATCCAGGCCTGCGACGGCACGGCCGCCGCGTGCGCCGACGGGCACTCCACCCTCCGGGTGCAGGAGTGACGGTCGGGCCGACTCCGCAGCCCGGCCCAGGGCCCGCGGCCCCCGGACCACCCAGGGCCGGCCCCCCGCGTCACGGGGAACAAGCGGGCTGCCCCTTGATGACTGGCCGCGGGGTTGCGCGCCCTGTATTGTTTTCGTCGAGTGAAGAGCTGCAGCGACTTTCGTGACAAAGACTGACTGTGCCAACTCCGGGCGTCTCATTTAGCGCTCTCAGTCTTCGGCCCCCGAGCCGCACCTCGCCAGACGGCCCATGGTGGCCCTGAGGGGGCTGGTGGGGCCGCTGGCGCTTGTTGCGGTGGCCGGGCTGCAGCTCGCGGTACCCGCGGAGGCCGTGCTGCGCGCCGCCCACCTGCGGCTGTTCTCGGCGGCGCACGGCGGCGGCGTGTTCGGCCGGCTGCCGCACCCGGAGCACGCCCACGGCGTGGTCGTTGCATTCGGTGACGCATCGCACGCCGAGGATGCCCAGGTTGTCTGCACTTCGGGCGCGATGGCGGGCGAGGCGCTCCGGCGCATCCACGACGCCCACCAGGCACGGCTCGGCGAAGAGCGCGGCGTCAGGCTTGCGGACCGCATGACGCGCCACGCGCAAAAGCACATCGACAGGGCCCATGGTGGCGGATGGGCGGCGGTGGTCTGGCACATGGGCGCCGATGCGGACGACCGGCACCGCATGCACGGCCACGGCGGCGCGTCCTCCACGTGGGGGGGCGGCGGCCTGTCTGGCGGCGCCGACCACAACCACACAGAGGCGCTCCTGGGTCTCCTGGACGAGGAGGAGGACTGGAACGAGGACGAGGGCGAGGCGGCCGCCGGGTTTGGCGAGCTTGCCGGGCACGTGCACGACGGGGCGGTGGAGGACCACCTGGACCGCGGCGGGCTTGACGGGGGCGCGGAGCCGCACAGGCGGGCAGCGGTGAGCTCGGTGCTGGGGGCCGTGCGGCGGCGAGGCGCGAGGCGGGCGCCCTCCCACGGCGCCGCCTGCGTCGAGGTGGAGGTGCGCTGGGGCGGGGGGCAGACGCGGAGGATGGCGGTGGCGGACCTGGGGAGCGCGGCGGTGCACGCGGTCTCGCCCGACTCGGCGACGCCCGGCCAGGTGGTGAGAGACGCTCACGCGTCGCTCCTGCAGGAGGCGGAGCGTGTTTCCTCCGCGGCGGGGGACGGCGCTTCCGCGGCGGTGGCCGCGGGGGCCCGCGCGGCGGCCACCGCGGCGGTCTACCTCTCGCACCGCGTCCCCGGCCTGGACCAGGTGATGAAGCCCATCGCGGGGATGGTCCTCGACCCGCTGGTGGGGCAGGTCATCGACATGGTGGGCGGCCGGCTCAGGGAGGGCGGCGCCGCCAACGTCAACCACGCGGTCGACGGCAAGGCGCCGCCCATGATCGCGGCGGCGCTGCGGGTCGGGGTGGGCGCCGACGTCGTCGCGGCCGTCCCCGACGCCGTGGCCGCGGGCGTCACGGCCGTGCTCCCGGGGCTCCTGGCGTCGCTCGCCACGCAGCGGTCCGCGGAGCTCGTGGACGCGACGAGCGACGCCATCGTCGCTCAGCTCGTGTCGGACTCCACCATGGCCAGGCGCCGGTCCGCCCGCGGCCCCGCGGGCCTCGTCGGGGCGGACGCCCGCCAGGAGGCCGCCGCGGCCCCTGCAGACCGCCGCGCGGGCTGGGACAGGGAGGACGCCGAGGCGGGGCCGGAGTCGTGGCCGCTCCCCTCGGACGTGGAGAGCCGCATGGACGACGCCATGGGCGTCCACGGGGCGTCGGGCATGGGGCCCGGCGCGGCGGCCGAGTCCGGGCCGCGGAGGCCGGGGTCGAGGGCCCCGTCGGAGGGCGTGTCGGCGGGAGAGTGGGCCGGGGACAATGGCCTCGACGGGAACGGGGACACGGCCGCCCCAGCGCGGGCGCGGGACTTCGTGGCGGCAGCGCTCGGCGTGGAGACCGTCCCGACCCGCTCCGTGGGGCAGAAGGAGCCGGTGCGGCCGCCCGACGGCGAGCCGCTGGGCGGGGGGACCGCGTCGCTGCTGCAGGCCGGGGCGGCGGGGGCGCGGGTCGCGGGGCGGTACGCCGGCGACCCGCGGACGCGGACCGACACGGACCCCGCGCCGCCGTCGGCGCTGCCGGGGGTGCGCATCCGGGGTCGTCTCGAGGACGTGGTGGTGGAGGCGGTGTCGCGAACCATGGCCATGCGGCTCGAGCGCCTCCTCGCCAGGGCCCTGGTGCCACGGGTCACCTACGCGGCGTCGCTGGGCGTGGTGGCGGGCGTCACCAGGGCGGCGGGCGGCCCCTGGCCGTCATCGGCGGAGACCCACAAGCTCGACTGCGAGCTGTGCGAGGGACACGGGGACGAGGGGGGCGCCTGCCGCCGGTGCCGCGGGGCCACGGCGGACGGCTCCGAGGCCGACCAGTACTCGTCGTACTACGCGGGGCACTACGGGGCGTACTATGCCGAGTACTACGCGCGGTACTACGGCGAGGCGATGCGTGGCCTGGACCGGATCAACGCCTTCCGGGAGTGGCGGGCGCTGCCGCCGTGGGGCCCGAGGTGGTTCGCGTCGCGGTGCGCGTCGCGCAAGGCGGAGGGGGCCTACGGCGGGTCGGAGGGGGAGGTCGACGTGGCCTGCAAGGACGAGGACGGGGGCGAGGACGCCCTGCGCAGCGAGGGGGCGTGGACCAAGACGCTGCCGGAGGAGATGCAGGCGCCTTCGGCGCAGCCGCCGGCCGACGCGTCCATGTGGCGCGGCGAGGGGCCGGCCACGATGCCGCCGCTGGAGCCGTCGGAGGACGAGTGACGACGCGACGCGAACACGATGCACGCTTGTCGGGCGGCACTCACGCAGGCCGGCCGCGCTGCGCGCTCCCCCCCCCAGCCCTCCCGGCCCCGGGGTCGCGCCTCCAGCCCCCGCCTCAAGCCACGGACGTCGCGGCCGCCTCGGCGCTCTGCCTTGCGACCTGCAGCGTCACCGTCTTGAACACCTGCATCGCGCGCGCCACAAAGGCCTCGAGGTGGAAGATCTCCTTGGAGCCGGCGCGGAGGCGCCCCTCCATGGCAGTGGCCCAGGACACCACCTGGTGCCTCGCGAAGTCGTTGGGGGCCCTCACGCACAGGCACTGGCAGAGCGTGCGGAGCACCACGTCAGAGGGCACGCAGTTGATGAGCAGGCTGTAGAGCTTGCCCCTCGCAGCGAGCAGGGCCGCGGGGGACTGCCCGCCGGCGATGTCCCCGGCGAGGCCCTCGATGTACCGCTGCCAGTCCATGGTCTGCGGCATCTGCGCGGGCGTGAAGGGGTAGCTGTGGACCTTGGAGGCCTCCAGCATCAGGATGGCGCGGCGGAGGTTGCGGTCCGAGGCGCGGGAGATCTTGGCCGCGAAGGCCTTGGGGAGCTCGATCCCCTCCTTCCTCGCCACCTTGTCCAGGACGGACATGATCTGCGGCTGCGTGGGCGCGGCGATGCGCAGGGCGAGGCAGCGGGACCGCACCGGCTCGATCACCCGGCTGGCACTCTCGCAGATGAGGATGATGCGACACGACGACGTGTACAGCTCCATGGTCCGGCGGAGCGCCGCCTGTGCCTCCCTCGACAGCCGGTCCACGTCGGTGAGGACCACCACCTTGAACGGGGCACGGCCCCTCGCGGCGCCGGCGCCGGCGGATGACGACGACGAGGACGCCGCCGTGAGGGCGTCGGCGGCCGACGAGGACGAGGACGACGAGGACGACGGCACGGACGACGACGAAGGCGGCGCGGCCGCCGTCATGGTCCTGGCGGTCAGGGATCCGGACTGCGCCATCTCCTTGATGACCTCCTGCACGACGAAGCGGTCTCCGCTCCCCACGTCGCTCGGGTTGATCTCCACGTGGTAGTTGCTGGACACGGTCGTGATCTCGAGCGTCCGGTTCGTGGGCGTCTTGAAGCTCCTGTGGTTCAGGCGCATCTGCGTGCAAGGGGAGAGCAGCGCGGCGGCCGTGGCTGGGGGGCGCAGCTCCTGCCACCAGCGCTGGATGCGCGCCGCGCACGCCTCACCTTTTCCACGCCGCCACCAAAGAGGGCGCGGAGCGTGGCCATGACCCTTGTCTTCTTGCCCGCTCCAGCAGGGCCGAAAAACATTAGGTGCGGAATCTCCCCGTGGTCCGCCTGCGCGGCGCAACAGCCACAACGGGGGGTTCTCACGGGATGCTGGGTCGGGGCGGCCTTCGCCCTCGATTCGCGGGCAAGGCCGTCGCCGGCGGAATTCAAACTCGCTCACCAGCGATGACAGCCTCGAGGACAAATCCTCGTGGTAGTCCATCTTTGCCAGTGACGTGGGGCGGTGCTTGTCGACCCAGAGCATGGCGAGCGTACGGCGGGCGCCCGCGACGGAACAGGTGGCCCGGCGCTTGAGCGTCGAGTGAGCGTTTTCTGCCGCTCTGCCCTGCTTCCGGCGCAGCAGCAAGCGGTCACGTGGCGTCGTCGCGCCCGCGCCTCCTGCGGTCGGTGCTGAATAGGTCCTCGGCATCCGCGGGCAGCGCGGCGGCAGGCCTGTCCTCGTCACGGGCACCGCGCCTCGGCGCCCACTCCCTCCCCGGCTGCCTCCGTGCGTCACCGTGCCGGTCCCTTCCGTCCTCCCACCGGCCTCTGCCGTGGCCCTCCCCGCCGTGCCTGTCGTAGCGGCCTCCGGGCGAGGAGGGGGGTGAGCGCCGTGTCGCCTCCCCGCCGGCCGCCGGCCCCGCATCGCCGGGCGGCGCCCGAGGCCGGGCTGGGTGCCCCGCCGGCGCAGGAGCGGGCGGAGGGGCCGGGGCCGGGGCCTGGGCCGCCACCGACGCCCCGATGGCAGCCGCTGCAGCCCTGGCCCTCGCGATCGCAGCCTGCAGCGCCGAGGGCATCGCCCCGCCGGACGCGTCGCCCGCAAGCCCCAGCGCGGTCCCCGCGACGCCCGCCGTCGCGGCCAGTGCCGCGGCAACCTCGCCGCCCCGGACGGGGGCGCCGCCGATCGCTGCCCGCAGCGCCATGGCCCCGGCGGCCGAGCGGCGCTGCTGGTCCTCGATCTCCCGCCGCTTCGCCTCGATCATGGCCATGGGGATGCCCGTTGGTTGGGACTGGGCGTCCGCGAGGAGCGCCCACAGCTCGCGGATAAACGGACCGGCGTCCTTGCCCAGCATCTCGCCAATCTGGCTGTGCATCTCGATCGGGTCCGGGGACTGCGCCGCGAAATGGGAGAGCATGCGCGTGCCATTCACCTGGGGCGGTCTGGAGTCGTCAAAGCAGCGTGCCGCGCGCGGTGCAGGCTCACCTCGGTCTGAAGCATCCCGTTGGCCATGCCGACGAGCACCTCGTCCTCCACCCCGTCCATGAGCTCCGTGATGCGGTCCGTGACCCACTTTTCAATAACCTCGCGGCGCACCTTGCTCATGGTGATCTTGACCTTGTACTCGGGGGGTGCCTTTGCTCTCAAGCGCTTCTTGGAGATGGCCAGCTTGTCCTTGAAGCGTGCATCCTGGCCCGAAGACGTGCCTCGGTACCCGCTTGCCATCCGGGCCGGCCTCCCGTGTCGTCGGACGGCGTCGAGAGTGAGCGGCAGGGAGAGGCGAGGCGGTCGTTCTCGCTCTGCACCGTGAGCGTGGCAGCGGCGTCCGACGCGGCAGCCTGTCAGTCAAGGGTAGCTCTGAGTAGATTAGACCCGGCAGGAGCCCCCTCCCAGTGAATGCGGCGCAGCGCGGCGCCGGACTCACCGGAAGCGAAGCACAATCTCCAACGGTGTGGCTTAGACTGGGATTCACATTCCAAGGAGACTGTGCAGAGCGCTCGGCGTTGGTGCCGCCGTCGCGGCCACGCCCACCCTGCTCGCCACCGCGGGGTGAAGAGTTGCCGACGGGGTTCTGCCAGGGGGTATGCGGCTGCTGGCCGGGCTAGCCGTTGCAGCGGTCGCGCTGGTGCAGCAGGCCGCAACACAGGGTGAGCTGCTCCGTTCATGGCGTTTGCCGCTCCTCCAGCGCACGATGGCGAGCTGCGCCGCCCTTGGCCGCCGTTTTGTCTCGCAGCATTGGATGTCACATGCGCGCCGCTGTCCGATTTCCATTCGAACCTGACGTACTGCTCAAGCTTCGTCACCTGGCCGATTACGCCCGTGAGGCCGCACGAGCACCGGCAGCCAACCCCGGGCAGCGATTGCCAGGCGCTCCGCCCCGTCTCCATTGCGTCGACCAGCCGCAAGCCGTGCCGTCTGCCCGTCCAACCCGCAGAGGGCGATGAGCAACCTGGCCGCGTTGGAGGCGAGCGCCTCGGCACGGTACACGCAGCTGCGGGAAGGCTTTCTCGCTGGCAACGTGTCGTCGGCGTGCTTGAGCTACCAGGCATTCTACCAGTGCGTCAGCGCGATGCCAAGGTGCCAGCTGGGGCGCCAGGAGGAGCTTTGCCGTTTCGTCTGCGAGGAGCACGCGCGCCGATGCCTCAAGTCCGACTACTCGGGATGCGAGTCGAACCAGCCGGCCGGAGAGGTTTGCACGTCGGCGGCCGCGCCGCGAGCCGGGCTCGCCGCCTTCATCGCGGCGGCCCTTGCAGTTGCGGCGCTTAGGTGACGACGGCCTGGTTGCACTGTTGTTCCGTGAGTGAGTCGCGCCAGTCGCACGAGGCCGTTTGTCCACCCCGGGCACGGGGCTCCGAAACAGCCACGCTTCACTCCTTGCGCCGTCTTGGGGACGGCCGGGCTCCGCCGCTCAGCGAGGCGGCCCGCCGCTCAGCCTCTCCACCGCGCCGGGGCCTCGTCAGCGCCCGGTGGAGCCGCCCGCCTCGGCGGCCCCGCCCTCCTCGACCGACGCTCTCGACCAGCCGCGTCCGCGCTCCCGCCGGGCCGCCTGGCCCGCTGCTGCCCACCCACGGACGCCCCCCCTCCCCCCCCCCCCCCCCCCCCCCCCCCCCCCCCCCCCCCCCCCCCCCCCCCCCC
>Ga0136560_1001844_pt1 | contig 10863 bp, 15 predicted proteins | sample AntRauMeHopE1497_FD_104925 | JGI IMG/M metagenome (GOLD analysis project Ga0136560, IMG submission 104925) | Saline lake microbial communities from Rauer Islands, Antarctica - Metagenome Hop E1 #497 | ecosystem: Environmental > Aquatic > Non-marine Saline and Alkaline > Saline | place...
AGTTCGGGCCCGGCTCTAGTAGCCCTACGTCAGTGCTGCAGTTGATGTGGGAGACCTGCAGAGGCCCCTCGGACGGACCTCAGTTGTTCTCTGAAGGCGGCAGGGAACACACATTGTACGAGGGGTGTCTTCCTCCGGTTGGTGCGATTGCGGTAGGTAGTGCCGCTGTGGTCGGCGAGGGGCAAGGGCGGGGATGGGGGCTTCGGCGGGATGCAAGAGGGACCCCATTGTTGTCTGGCAGTGGGAACAAAGAACCGGCATCTGGCTCAGAACCGACGGAGAAGGGGCAGGGGCAACGGTCCAGGGATATGGGCATGAGCGGTGTGGGGCTAGCTTCAAGAATGTACGGTCCGGGTCCGGGCCCAAATGGGTCACTAGCTGAGGGTGTGCCATCTGCGGAACCTTGGCTCGTGTCGCCGTCACCAGCGGCCCGGTCAAAGCCACAGTCAGCGATGAGAATCACTCGTGGTTCCTCATCAGGAAGTGGGGGCGCAGGTGCATTGCATGCAGGTGCACCCAGAGCCGTGATGTCTCCACTGACAGGAGGGGGTGGTGAGCGAGTCCGCAGATCCGTCCGATTCGGTGAGGGGAAGGGTGAGTCAGGCGGGTCATAGTCGGCGGCAGGGAATCAACTCCCAGGACCAGGACCAGGACCAGGACCAGGACCCAGATCTGGCTCTATGCTAGGGTTTGGTTCCCCACGGAGTGTGGGTGGAGGTCTGCCGGATGCCAAGCTAGACGTGTTCGGATTCGGGTTTGCTGACGTGGACTCTCGAACGGAAGTTGCAATGTCGAGCCTTTGATGGGCAATCATTAAGCTGTAAGCCTGTGCTAAGTGAAAAAGATTTCTTCATCACTTCATGCCTCGTTCGTCGTATGGAAGCCACCGATAGCAACGTGCTGACAATTCTCAGTCAGACCAAGATTACCAGGTCAAATTGCACTATGCCACGAACGCGCTAGCCCCAGGGTTGCACCGTAAGTGCGAGCTAGGAGACTAAGATGGGGCACCCAGCCCTGGGCCCTTGCTTGCCGGCCGTGGGGGGCGCCTCGGCTCAAGTGAAGACTTGAAGATGAAGAATATCAACAGACTTTCAGATCAGCCACTAATCCAGGATAATTCGCACAATTATCTGCGGCAAAATGGATTAGAAGACGGATGCGTTCGATCAGATGTTTGGATAGATGTCGTCGCATGTTGAGTCTATTGGGGAGCTCATGGATCGATTCTTTTCATTCCTACACCGGCGGACAGACTTTTATGTCGTGGACCCGTCTTAGTCTGCCAAAATGGGCTTCGCACCCGGTCATGCTGAACGAATTGTACTTGAAATGTTTCGTAAGTATCCACACAAATTTTTGGATGGAATGGCACAGCAGGTACCTCACACAAGCAAGGAGACGAAATGCGTATCTGCGGCGCTGCAGTTGCCTTAGGGTGAAATAGATATAAAGCAAGCCGGGGCACGGGCTAAGGCACTTGCTCGGAAACTGAAGAAGCCCAAGGCTGCTTCTTCAGCATTAATGAAGTACAGTACTTTGAGTCGGGCTTCGGATGCAGCAGCTCCAAAGCATAAAAGTTCAGTGTCTGCTCTCGCCGAAGCTGCCGAAATCGCCACCCACGGCACGCCACATGATACTTGCGTTGAGGGAATCAATGAAATTTGGATGACTGCACGGGGGAAGCAGCTTCCCATCGGAAATGGAGGCGCGGGTCCTGGATATTGGTGGTAGTAGTCGCTCGCTGACGTGACTATCAACATCCCTCTGTCGCCTGACGTGAGGAGCTCCGACGTCAGTGTGTCGGTAGCAAATGGCCGAATTGAAATATATGGTCCCGCAGTCACAGGATTGAGCAATACGGCCTCGAAACCCGCGGCCAGCACGTCACTGGCTTCCGGTGACCGTGGCCTGCTACTGTCTGGCAAGCTGGGCGGCGAGATTGAAGAAGAAGACATCCTGTGGGTACTGGAGAAACAAGTGAGCGAAATAGAGCTGCCTGATATTGGCGCCACCCAGACGGAATTCCAGGAGCGGGTAGCGAGCGTGCTCGCTGGGTAGGTGCCTGTAGGAGGAGAGGCTGTTGGAGGAGATGTGCTCCTGAAAGGTGCGGGGTCAGGGCCAGGCGTAGGGTCAGGGCCAAAGTCGGGAGCTGGATCGGGGTCAGGGTCAGGGTCCACCGGTGGATCAGCAGGTGCTACTGGTAGCGGCCCTCCCTCCCCTGGTGACCCATCCTCCGACAGATTTGTTCCCTGCCGATCCTACCGCACCCGGTGCCGTGTTCTTCAGGTGACTCTTTCGAAGTCTCTCGAGACATGGTGGTTGGCCCTGGTGGAGGGTCATCCGGAGATCGATGCCACGCGGGTGGATTCAAGCAAGCATGTGTCTGAGTACGACGCAGGGACGCAGTCTACGATCCGTCGGATGATGGAGGATCAGTCGAGGAAGTAGAGGGGCCTCCCGTCGGTGTAGGAAGAGGAAGCAGCCAGAGTCCTCGAGAGGGCTAAGGGACTGCCAGGGTCACCGTTCTTGCGAGATGAGGGGGCTGCAGCAGAGGCAGAGGAAGGAGAGTCGTTAAGATTAGATTACATGCCCAGATATGGGACTGGGGGCACTATTTCTGATCCGATCCCACCAGCAGTGGGGGAAGGCAGCGCAGGGAAGGGCGAGGAACTCGGTGGCAGCACCTAATGCGAGTTTGGACCGAAGTTGCTGCGCAGTACACATGCCATGTGTTCGTTCTCAGGCACGATGTTGAATTGAAGATCGAGTGCGCATCCCGGCTCCATACGCTACAGAGAGAGTATCCGTGGCCAAAGGATCCTGGATTAGATCCGGAACATCAAATACAGCGCTACTTGGGAAACCTGTGAATTTACTTTGGCTAGAAACACTGCTAATCTCCAAAAAAAAAAGGTGCAAGAATGTGGAATAATACACCAAATTTATAGCTTCGTAGCTACTGATCGACGGATCGTGCTGTTCGCAAACCTGATAATGAACATACTGATGATATACGCTACGGTAGCATTATCTGTAAATGCGCTCTCAGACCATGCAGCATCTATTTTTGCAGATGAAGACGAATCTGCTTTCTTTAAAGATATCATTGGCCGCGAAGCAAGGGCCAAGGCTTTGCGATGGGGCGCCGATGGCTCGGCACAGTCGACCGTTGGAGCCAGTGCTGGCGGCAGATCAGCCTCAAACCCAGCTGGTTCTAAGCTACACAGTAGACGGGAGGTGAAATCACCGGCAGTTGTGTAGATAATGCAGCAACGGCATGCGCGCACACTTGCAGCCGCGGATGAGCTTGGCGCTGAAGCTTTGGAGCTGAGAACTTCGACGCACCTGTCATCGTATTTGCACGAGCATGATCACGCTCTCGTGTCAATGCTGGAAGTATCTGCTGGAATGCAGCACCTTGGAGCATCCACAGCAGCCACTTTGGAGGACAGCAAATTCGGAGCAAGCGCCGAACTTCGCGCTGGGTAGTACTTCGAGCTAATCGAAGACCCTCTGTTGAACCTGCTCGTCCCAATCATCATCAAAGTAGTGATCTCCATGTCGAGGCAGCCCATCATGATGGTACTCTGCCAGCTGCTGGCCATCCTTCTCGCAAATCTCCTCGCCACACCACTGGCAGAGGGGTTGTTCCCCGGACTCGGCCTTCAAATGCCCGGCGCGGGGGGTTCCACCGCCCTCATGTCATCCATGTCCCCTCTGGCCAGGCAGGCCATGGCTGCATTCAGCTCACTCACGACTACAACCACGGGTTCAGAGACCACCTCTTCGACCCAGTCAGTACCAGTTTTTCTCATGCAGACTGGCAACTCGGAAGTGGAACAATTTGCCAAGGCTCGAGAGTCCTCGTTGGGCAGTGCATGGCACAACATGAGCTGGAACCATGGTGACCAGCGGTTGGACGGGGCTACCCTTCGAAGCTACGGAGCCGTTCCAATTCCGAGTTCATACGATTCAGCCAAGTTGATGCAAAGCTCCGACATTGTTTCCATTGCTCCTTCGATGGTCGCCAAGCAGTTCTTGCGAGAAGCCTCGCGCAGGATGCAGCTGTAGTCTACTCAAGGCAGAACAGGGCGGGCTCCAGGCGAGAATCGTACCTTGCAATAGCAGCAGCAAGATCAAAGTGGTCGGGTCTCCTAGGCCGCTGGGAGTGAACGTGATATAGATTCGTTGTTCGCTTCAGTGGCGGCTGATGGGAGCTCAACTGCACGGCCCGCTTCAGGTAGACCTGATTTGCTTTCGGCCAGCGGGACTGTGCGCACCTTTAGCCCTCCATCCGTTCTGCTGCAGGTGGGGGAAACGGTTCATGCCTCAGCCGGTATTCGCTTAGCTAGCACAAGCGGAGCTACGTTGCAATCGCAGCTCATATCTCGCTCGCGATCAAGTGCCTCGTTCGGTGGGTGCGGGTCCCGGAAGCATAGAGACGCCTGCATCGATTCGCCGCTTCCAGACGGTAGCACGTGCTCTTGGTGTGAAGCTACGGTAGCGGCACGTGGCGGGGAATAGAGCGAAGACGAGAAAGGCAAAGGGAAGGATGCAGAGGCTTAGATTTAGACTTCGGCCCGCATAGGGCGCTGCGTCATGTGCCAAGGGGCATGGGGCTCTCATGATTATGATCCGTCGTGGAGACATGCCTAGTGGGCAGGGGCCATCGCAAATGACGCAAAGACTCCAGCTCCTGCTATACTGCTTTAGAGCCAATGGGAGTCTCTCGATAGCTACCGTAGTAGCCAATCTGTACCAGGTCTCGAATCAGACCATTCAGAACGTGCAATGCTGGCCGAGCTTTCCCTCCCAGCACCGTTTTCGGGGATAGATCGATCTGTGCAGGCGCCTGGAGGAAATAATACTCTCGGCAGACCCGATCGCTTGGTATCGTATTCTTATTTGCAGTCAGGTGCTCAGGCGAATGGCGGGCAATAGGGGGCAGTGGGGGGTCTCCGTGGCGGGCCTGCAATTCCAGCGGAAGTGGCTAGGTTGACCACAGCGAAAGGTCTCGAGGCATTAAAGGCACCAGACGGGTCAGGAAAATAGCTATGGCAGTGCACTCCAAAACCGACTGGCGATCATGCGTGCAGATACGGTCTCCGGCCAGCTCCACCCGAGCCGCGCACAGCGATCGATGAGGATGCGACCAAACTCTCGAAAAGTATGGGAAGTACCAATGATCCTGGGCTGCGTGGCCCTCCTGGCTTTATCCGATGGAATGAGTGGGGTCCTGTGGATGCCGATCCGCCGCCGGAACCCTTCTTGGCTGAGCCAATCCAGCCAAAGAACAGCCTGACATAGAGAGTCTCAGCGGCAACGATCGAAGCTGGAGGCTCGCAAATTGTTGGCGCTGTTCTGAGTTCGACGTCTGGGAGATTTCGCAGGGCACTGCGCTCTAGAATATCTAGACGGCTATTGGAGTCCGTCACCCCAACCCTGGTATCTGACGTCCTTGGACGAGTGACTCCTGCGGTCACCAAGGGGGTGAGGGCGAGGTTTGTCAAGCAGGCAGCAGCGAGACTGACTCGGACAGCCATGGTCGCTGCCTCTCCCGCTATAGCAGCAGCAATCACAAGCGCTTTGGGGCGATCCCCGGCGCAAGACTATTTCTGTGCCCTGTGCGAATCTTAGGGAACAAAGGTGGCGGAGTTCTCCACATTCGGTGACACCCCCATTGGAGGAGCTAAGCCGCCGAAGGAGGGCGGCGCAACAAATAGCGGAGACTAGGGAGGTAAAACGGAAGATTCGAAAGGCAGTCAGATTGGAAAGGGCATGCCTGGCACCTACCATGACCCGGGGCAGCTCGATGGCGCATACTGCGGCCTGTGCGAGCAAGCGCAGCAGGATACTGCAGATGCCGCTCGTGCTGCGTGGCAGCACGCCCTGCAAGCTGCACGAGACCTGGCTTTAAGGTACACTGATCGATTGCAGCAGGGTGGCGGGCTTGGATCAGCAACTGCAAGTGCGAATTCAGGTTCTGCCGGGCCTATGAGTGATTACGCTCGGTCTGATCGACGTGGCAGTGATGCAGCTGACTGGCTGGACGGACATGCGACGAGACCTACTGACGAGCTGTCTGCAGCATTGCATGCAAACGCACAGGCAAGCACTGCAGGATAGAGCCCCGCCCAAGCAGCAAGAGACGCTGCCCGCGCTGCAGTCCTTGCGATGACGAGGGATCGGGGAATCGCCGCATTAGAGAAGGCAGGCGTTGGCAATGGCGACAGTGCTTCCCGGCTAGGTGCGAAGGACGGAGGCGTTGCAACAGCTATCGCAAAGAGCGAGTAGCTCGGGTCGTAGCTTGACGCCGCGTTCAACAAGCACGCAGATGAAATTGTTGTCCGGTAGTCCGAAGAAGAAGACAAAGCATCTCTCCCCAAGGTTGGACCAGAAAAATAACTTGTGCGGTTTCGGGCCAGTGGCGACTGGCTAGAGTCTCGGGCCGCTGGGAAAGCTTCGTCAAACTTGGAAGCAACAAAATAATTCTTTAAAAACCAAACAATATATGTATGGGTCGGACCATTGGGTCTCCATGAAGGACCTCGGGATGTCGAAACGTCACGACTTTGACGTGCCGGGAAATGAGCACCGCAGCACCCACGTCCCTTAAATGACTTCAGCACCAAAAAGTGATGCTTAGGCGAGCAGTCCTTAGTACCAGTTCGTTCGAGTCGCACTGAGAACCGGTCAGGTGAGTGAGCTTAACAGCCATCCCGCCGTCCTGACCCCAGAGAGCATTGCTCCATGCACGGACCCCATCATCTCTGGGTCACAGGCCTCCCCTGCAAAGAACACTGCAGAGCGGGGTGCAGCAGACGCATCCTCGCTGGCACTAGCGGTCTGGGTACACCTGTGACTTGGATCAGATCCACTCATCGCTATCTCAACATGCTCTGACGTGGGATGGATACCGACTCCTTTGGATGCCACTTGATCTACCTTTTCTAACCGCATGGGTGCAGCCAGCTCCTGGTTGTCCCCCCATCTGCAACCTCTGGGTAGATACGAATAGGCACCTCTCGTGAGCGGGTTAGAAGCCCATGTAGTCGCAGCAGCCCAGGCTACCCTCGGTGGATCTTCTTCCGCCCCTAGGTGACCAGCCGCTCTGGCACACTCTGCTAGTGAGGCTAGTGCTCGAGCTACGATAGGGGCGTCTGATGGCACCCTCACGAAAGCATTCGTTGCCTGATAGCTTCCGTCTGTGCCAATCGATGGAACTTGATATCGAATACCGGCACCCTAAGGTCTAAACTATTGTGCTTGCTCTAGGGCCTCGACTTCCGCTCTGCGAGCGTCATCGGCGACCAGCACAGCAGCAATGATGCCCTCACTGCCTTTCCCTTTGATCCTGGCGTGATTTTCGAAGTAGAAGAAGCGAGGTGAATCACTGGATACAGGCGATACATCTGATTGAAGCAGCTTTTCCTGCTCAATTTGTGGACCGGGGTCGGCAGAATCGGTTCCGCAATCCGACATCTCCACCGGTGTTAACACTGCACCTACACCCTTGGCAGTCGAAATGTGCGATACATGTGTCGCAGTTGTGAAAGAATCGGATGCATCAACTTCGCCAGCATATGTAGTCTTGAATCTTGCTCCTACCGCATCCATTCGATCGAACATTCGTTCTGCATCCTGCATCAGGCTCTCCCCAACCCCCTATTCGGACGAAAGGGTGCCTGCATCGGATGCTGCATCTGCGCCGCGTGCATTCGGAGCATGTCCCCAGAAAGGAGGAGCATCCTCCGGCCACCACTGCCGCTCGAAGCACAGAACCAGTTTGAAGTAACTGCCCATGGCCAGGCGCTGAATCGCCCCCAGTTTGGCCTTCGGCAGGGGAGGCTGGAACTGAATGGATCCTTCCTTAAGCACACCCACAGAGGCAGTAACGACGACCCGGCGAGCAAAAAAGCAGCCAAGGGCCGTTCCAACTTCAACCATAGCCGTATTGTCTCCCCCAGAACTGGTCGGTCTCTTGGTCTCATCTTCTGCCCTGAATTCTGGCTCTGCGCCACGCACCCACTGCCATGAATCCACCCCACCCCCACGAATATCAGTCGCTCCGTCCGATGTGGATCGCTGTGAATCTACACCAGCTTCACTCTCGAGCAATGTAGTGCCTGATACACCGCTGATTGAGCATGGTGGTTCTTCTTCTACCAGTACCTTACGACCTGCTGCCAGCCTACGGCCTTCAAGAAGAGCGCTTACTCGATGAACAGGGCAGTTCAAGAGAAAGTGCACGCAACCAGTTGCAGCTCCAGCTCTGCTGCGTGAGCTTGCAACCGCGGGAATGCTGCGGCTGCGTTCTTTGATCCCAATCGTATGATGAGATCCACCGCCATCTCTATCACGGTCTTCGTAGCAGAGTGGAGGTTCTGATCTAGATTCATGCGGGGGGGCTCGTGAGGACACTCCTGCGGCTCTTTGCAGCGAGTCCTCGATCGATTCTAGCACCCTTCTCAAGTAGTACGACATACCCACAGTAGGGACATGACGGAGCAGATCCGATGCGAGGAGTACTTTGGGTCCTTGCTGCGGGTCATTGTGTCCTTCTCTCAACGCCATGGGTATAACTTCGGCATGATCTCTTGTTCCCGTTCGTGTGCCCGCGATGGCTGCAGCGCCCGCCAGCGGCTTTTCCCCGCCTGCATCTGCATTACTACCTACTGCGTCCACCTCAACCACACGCAAATCAGATGAAGCCGCCTCAGAATCTTGCGATTTCGATTCGATATGCGAAAGACTGCCAGCACCTACTGCTGCCTAGCCACGGCTGCTCGCACCAGCAGAGTCATGTAACCTCCCTAAGTTACGCACACCCCCCGCTTCCAATACATATCGCTCGCGGGTAGCCGTACTTGCTACTTTCAATCCGGCAGGATCGCCGCTCTCACTTTCACGCGCAAGTTCCCGTCCTTCTACCCCTACCCCTTCAAATCCCTCTACCCTTTCCCCCTCAACTCTCCCTTCCCCTACGCAGACACAGTGCGCCCCTGCGTAATCACCCCAGAATCCGTCCGTATTTGTGAATTCTGCAGCTCCTAACTCACCAAGACTGGCACCCATCCATGCCTCTGCCTGCCTGAGCATCCACAGACATATCTACAAAGAGCGATACCTCTGCATGGGCGTTGCATGAGCAGATGCTCCTCGAAGTCCTCCCTCCCAGTTGCCATCGCTGTGCTCGCTCTGCACGATGCCATTGTCTAAGGTTGATGATAATTCTTCGACACGTTTCCTGTGTGCTTCTCTGGGCAGTTTTATGCCTTGAAATAGCTGCGCTGCGACGGCTCGGAACGCAAACCTGAACACCCCCGATGCAGGCGATTCTGTGCTGATTGGCTCAAAAGTGATTGGATCAAAGTCGACTAAAAAGCTTGCCTGCTCCCGAGCAGCCGAAAATATGGATCCTAGCACATGCTAAGAAAGACCAAGCTCCGCCTTGGTGAAATTTGCAAGTTGGGAGCTTCCTACTAAGGCTGATAGTGAGGACGAGGTCGGCGTGCCAGCAATTTGCATCGAGCCCGGCCGCACTCGCATCCAGGGATTTACTGAAGTCACAGCACGCAAAGGCACTGCGTGGCTACCGATAATTAGTCTGCAGCACTTCACGATACGCTCTTCTTCATTTGGAATCTGTCGCTCAATAGCAACCTCAGCTTGCTCCAGCAATGATCTAGCGTCGGACGCAAGGGTCTGTTCGCATCCTTCTTTGCATGCAATAAGGGGACTATGTCCAACTCCATGTACCCATGCAGCTCCTAGGTCGAACGGTTTGCGACGTGCGTTCGAAAGACCATCTGTGCTTGGGCAAACCGCGGCAATTCTTCCGCCCGGACGTGTTGATGCTTCAATAATACAGATTCTGGTGCTTGGGAATCGCCGAACGACATGCGCAGCGCACGATAATGATGACATCCCGCTTCCTATGATAATTATGTCATAGCACTCATCCATGACAGAGCAAGTGTGAAAAGAATCTTGAGTTTCGGACAATGCACTCGTCACCGCACACGTTTGCGGAGGAAAGAACTTCCGTGTTACGCACAACAAAATCAAATGAAATTAAAAGATGCGCTGAGTGCTTTTAGGCTATATGTTCATAAAGGCATCGATCCTAGAGCGGTGAGACACTATTCGGCCACAAACCCACTTTTCAGTGAGGTTATGCAATATGCTATAAATGCGCTTTTGTCACTACCTCACAGACTGACTTATGGCAAGGACTAACAGGCGACCAGAAAAAAGAATTGATAACAATACTAAAGCAAGGCTCCATCTAGCGTGCAGATTCGGGTCCTAGCACTGAAACGTCCGCTGTCGAGTTTCTAAAACGCAGCCGAGCAAGGCTTGAAGAAGCTCGAAAGATATTGGGGGGCTCTCGATATGGTGATTCGCTGCTTACCGACTCAGGCTATCGAAACTTTGATACGATGACTGCCTTGCTGAAAAAACCAAGCTCCAAAGCTGGCATCAAACGGCGGCGGCTTGGAAACTCCGAGCAAGATCGCCCGTTCCCACTGGCACCGCTAGCAGACTTGTTGCCGGGTGTGCTGCCCATTGACCGGGAATTTGAAGGGGCTATAGTACAATCTTGCCTTGCTAGTCACCAGCAACGTTAGCCAAGAGCATGCAACTGGCTTCGACAACCGGTCCTATTAGCTAGGCGGCACGTCGATGGACTGAGCAGATGCGTCGCGGCGATGATGTACGCATTCGGAGACAGCGCCCGGCCGGATCCCGAGGCAGTTGCAGCTCTCGTGCTCGATTCGATCCGTTGGGTTCGCCTCATGGTGGCAGGAATTTCTGCGGCCCTACACCTCGAATCGAGCACGAAAGGAGATGCAGTCG
>Ga0136560_1001845_pt1 | contig 10854 bp, 6 predicted proteins | sample AntRauMeHopE1497_FD_104925 | JGI IMG/M metagenome (GOLD analysis project Ga0136560, IMG submission 104925) | Saline lake microbial communities from Rauer Islands, Antarctica - Metagenome Hop E1 #497 | ecosystem: Environmental > Aquatic > Non-marine Saline and Alkaline > Saline | place...
CCCCGGGGACTGACCCGCACCTACACGGAAGTGCCGGCGCAGCGGGAAATTGGGGAGGGTGACGATCGACGCCCCTCGGCCGCATCATCGGAGAGCGATTTTGTGGCTGGCTTAGGGAACGAAGAGGAGATGAAGCAGAAACTGGAGCGTGAAGAGAAAGCTGCGATGGCAGGTGCCGCAGACATCCCGCTGGCCCTGGTCAATGCCACAGGTGTGAGAGGCGCCAGCTCGCAGGGCCGTGCGCCTCCGGATGGAGGCATGAGAGGGGCTTTGAATGCAGCCCTTGGACTCGGCATGGGCGAGAGAACCGCTGTGCCGAATCTAGGTAATACAAATGGCGATGCAGAGTCCGATGCCCGGTCCGATATTGAGGTAACTACGTCCTCGTCCTCTTCCAGTGGCAGCAGCAGCGGTAGCGAATCCTCCGAATCTGAGAGCCGCTCCGGCTCTGGCGGACCCATCGGGGTAGCCCTGGGCGAGGAAGGCAGCGAATAGAAGGCGCAAGGAAGTGGCAGTGTCACGGGAGACGGAGGGCCTGATGGTGGCCTGGAGCACGGCATGATGCTGCTTCGGGGCCCGAGCGACGGTGCCGACCAGCTCGACCTGCTAGACGCTGACGGCAGCGAAGCCGGTTCGCGGCTAGCCTCCATAGGTGCCTCCGAGTCCGGGAAATCCGGCTCCGGATCCGACAGGGACGAGGACTCGATGGGTGGCCATGCCCTTCCAGCGACAAGTTTCGCTACGATGTCGACGGCCGCAGGAGGTGCCGGTGCTGGTCAGCGAGGTCCCCCTGCCACTGTTGCCGCAGCTATGAGTATCCCATCAACCCTGCCTCTTCGCCGAGCTCCTGCCGACGCAGATGCAGACGCAGGCGTCCTAGAAGAAGATCTCGCCGGTACCCGTACCTCCAGTTCAAAGGGGCGCGGCAGCCAACAACGGAGCTCACTCCCAGTGCAGTCGCTTCATAGCCTGAACGCTGGACCCCTGGACAATTCAGTGAACATTGAATATGACCAAGGTACAAGCAAGCTGCAGTCCAGCTTGAGGATTGGCCTACATACCCCTGATAACGGCAGCGGACTCAGCGAGGGCAGAGAGTTCGGCACCTTGCCTGAGACCCCAACCCCGACCGAAGGATTGGCCGCCGACGAAGGTCCAGGGAATCTCACGATGGAGGATGCGTGGGACACCTCACACGGAGTCGCTAAGCTGCATCCACCCATTGCTGCAGGACTGAATCCAGCAGCTATCAAGGAATTGCGAGAAGGATTGTTGGGTCAGGGCGAGGGTGGTCGTACTGGAGTAGCGTCCAGGCTGGCTCTGCTGCACAGGCAGAACCGTACGGAGGACGGGCGTCGCAGGACCCGCGGCGGGGGCAGTGGCCAGGGCTCGTCTCTTGCGGACGGATCCGGAGTCAATAAAAGCGACTCCCCACACGGCGAAGGCACCACTACATCTCGCAGCACCCGGCACCGCAGCCACGGCCACGGCCAGCACGGGCAACGCAAGCACGGCCACAGCCATCACGGCCACAGCCAGCACGGTCACCACGAGCACCGAGGCAGACACCACCACACGACCCATGGAGGGCAGCACGACCGCAGCTTCGTGCATGACAAGTATTCCTGCATGTATGGAGGATTCGGACCTGGCCATTTTATCGGAGGATTCGGCGGAGAACAGACGCACAACGATCTTGTTCTCTTTGCGGGGCAGTGGGATCGGATCCGCAAGTGGATGGCGCTGGAAGAGCGCTGGCGACATTCGGAGCGAAAAAGGCAGCACCGACTCAGGAGGCTTCGGCACGCCCCCCTGGAGGACCGAGAAGCGCAGGCGAGACTGAAGGAGCTTGTCGCTCCCCATCCCGTTCCCATTCCGGGCAAAGCACCTGACAGCGCGGCGCCCTTTGAGCATACGACACTCCCCGCGATGTCCAAGGGGGCGGGAAGCTTCTGGGAGAGCTGCCTCGAGGACACGTGCTTTGGAGAGATGCTCCCATACCTTACGTGCGGCAATCCTCTGGGCTGTGATAACGAGTAGGCTTTCGTTTTCCGTGACTATGAGCCTCATATTTTCCGCAAGATCAGGGAACAGGACGGGATCGATCAGGGCGCATACGAGAATGCGCTTGGAGAGACGCGCCGAGAGAAGTTCAGTGAAGGTGCCAGCGGAGCTTTCTTGTACTTTAGCGGTGACGAGCGTTTCATCGTCAAGACCATGCAGAAGGAGGAATGCGATCAGCTGCTCGCCATGCTTGCCGATTACCAGGAGCATATTCACGATTTCCCGGATAGTCTGCTGACACGATTCTACGGGTGCCACAGCCTGCGCATGTATGGGCACGTGATGTACTTTGTGGTCATGGGCAACGTGTTCATCACGCAGGGGAAAACCATCCACGAGAGATTTGACCTGAAGGGATCGTGGGTAAATCGCCATCGGCAACCGGTAGAGAAGGGCAAGCAGATGGAGTGTAGGTACTGTAACCAGAAATTCACCGTGGGTGACAAACGCGAGGATGGCATGTGCAGCGCGAGGCCGAATCGCAATCACGAGCCAAACAATGTCAGCAAGGATAACGACCTGAACTTCAAGCTGCGGCTGGACCGAAGCACCAGTAGACAGGTGGGTGACACGATCATCGCGGACACGAATTTCTTGCGGGACCACGGGATCATGGACTATAGCCTGTTGCTAGGCATTCACAGAGAGACATACCACTTAATGCAGGATAGAAAGGAGGACGACGACGACACGGGCGGACCTGGGTCCGCTGGGGCTGCTTCTTCGGAGGTCTCTGGGAAGCGTGGCGGCAGTGGAACCGGACGAAGCGGACTCTCGTCGCACGGAGCTGGGGGGGACGGGCGGCCCCCGCGCATAACCCGGTCGCAGACAGCGAGCCAGGTCCACCGTGGGGTGATCGCAGTGTCCACTGAGAGCAGACTGGGTCAGTGGGCCACCGAGGAGGCACAGGCAGAGTTGATTGGAGAGGAAGGCATGCCGGAGCTAGGAACCGTCGGACAGTCTGCGTCATACGGGGGACATCGATCTGCGACCTTTGCAGCCGGCGACCGGCGGCAGCAAGCCGGGGGTGGTGTGGGCTCACTTCCAGACAGGGGTGGTGCAGGCGGGCACGGGCACGGTGCTATGGGTGGTGGCGGGGTGTCTTGCGGTTCGCTCAGGTCGAATGGGTCGAGCCTCCGGGGAGGATCACATGCTCACCGCCCTAGTCCACTGCGATCCGCCATTCGGCCTGCGGGGGGGCAAACAGATGGTCGGCATGGACACACGCATGGCCATGAGTCGAAGTAGTTGAGGGAACAAAGGACACGAGCGGCGAGATTGGGACTTTCTATCCGAAAACCAGGCCCTGATCGAGACAACAGCAACATCCAGGGCAGAGACCGACAGAATGAGATAGTGGATGCCGGGAACGACACAGGTAGGCGCAAGTCGGGTGCTTTTCATGGCAGCAAAGTCGTCGGGCGCGAGGGCGCTTCCAGGGGCGTGCTTCGACGCCTAGATACGCCGAAGATGGGAGGACATCACCTGGCGGCAGATTCGCGCGATGAGGACCTGACCAAGCGCCTCCGCCGGGAGGGGACTCCGATCGCTGGACAGGAGGCGTGGGGGCTCGGGGTAGGATCTCCGTAGGGTCGGCACGGTAGAGCTGGGTCGGCCTGGGGCCTCCTACGGCCCGATTCATCGTACTCTGAAGCATAGCACTGGCCAACTGGCAAGGAGCAAGACAGGCCAGGGATCGGATCTGCCCCGGGCGAGGGGGGTGACGATTTAGAGCGGCTTCGGAAAGGCAAGGGAAGACGAGGGCAAGGGCGAGGGGAGCCCGATTCAGTGGGGTTGCAGCGGGAGCAGGTGAACAATATGCACAATGACCTTGGACTCGCCGTCGGAGGCTTCGCCAGGGGAATTCGGGAGGGGCTTCAGATGGAGCATAGGGAGGCGACAGCGCTGCAGTCTGGAAGCGGGCAGCAGCAGCAGCAGCAGTCTGCTCTTGCTCACGCCTTGTCTTCTCCGAACCGAGGGGGTATTCAGGACGAAGAAACGCTCGGAATGTTAGCAGGTGCTGCTGTGTGGTCCGATGACCACGGCATGCCTGTTGTGAACAACGATGCCGTGGCAAGGCCAGCCGACGGAGATGTAATGTCTGGTGATCTTGCGGGTAACACTGGAGTTGCTGCAGAAGCAGAGGAGGCGGAGGAGGAGGACCCTGGGGCTGTGCTGCATTCGGCTTCACACAAGAAGCAGAAGATGAAGATGAAGAGCAGCAGGACTGAGGATCCCAAGCACCGGGCGACCAAATCTATGATCACGGCGCAGAAGGGGAGCAAGGGTCCGCTGGTCGGGCTCAAGCAAGTCTCGTCTCACGGGTTTCTGTCTGAGCTTGGAGGCGGGGCTGCTGGAGCAAGCGTGCCTGCTGTTCCGGTGGCCGCGGTGCCACTTCTACCTCCTCCACGGTACATGAGGGTTCGTTCCGTGCTGGGGCGAGAGAACATGTTCTCTGGGCGTGGCAGTGATGCCGGGGTTGGCGGCGTCGGGAGCGTCACGGAGATGCCCATGGATGCTGGGAGCAAGCAGATGCTCCGCCGTAGGAGGAGCGCACAGGTGCCTAGGGTAGACGGAGCAGGTGCTTCGAGCGAGCATCGTGCTGGAGGATCAGAGGCGGGCCGGGCCCGCCGCGCAAATGACGCCGGTGCGGCAGAGGAGGGTCGTGTTGGCACTCCTGCCGGACAGACTTCGCAGTTCAAGAGCTTCTTTGGCGGGCTGCGAGCCGCCATGGTGGAGAGTCCAGGGATCTACTACATGGGCGTGATTGACATCTTGCAGGCGTTTACCCTGGAGAAGAGGATCGAGCGATTCGTGAAGACCTACTTACTCTGCAAGGACCCGCAAGGTATCAGCGCGATCGAGCCTCGGCAGTACGCAAGTCGGTTCCGCCGTCGCGTTGTGTACCAGACACTGGATCATTTCGTGCCGACGGAGCTGCAGAGGGAGAGGGATCGGCACGATGAGTTGCTGGACATGGAAGAAGAAGAACACCTGGGCTGCATGGGCGGATGGATGCGATGTGAGGGTGAGGATGGCGATGACGAGGAGGGTGAAGAGAGGTAGGGCACAGCGGCTCACCAACGAGTACTGTCACTTCGGGGTAGGGTGCGAGCGGGATCCGGGTTGGGCCCAGCTTGGGGGGTTCCCGGTGCCGGTGCCAGTGGGGCGGCGGGAGTCCCGCGTCGGCAATCGGTTGACCACAGTCCCAAGGAGTCGCAGGGGCATTCGGGGAAGGGACCAGTCGGCGGAGATCTTCGTCGGCCGTTGCTGCAGGGCTGATTCGATACAAATTGACGTAATTGAATGCGTTGGCCACCAGCATATGTTTTGCCCTTAGATTCATTAAGATCTAGTTAATGCTGCCCGGCTTGAATCCACGTGCTCAGCTCGCAACCTTCGCCCCGCCGACTATGGCAGCGCGTTAGCAAGAGCTCTTTGATGCGACATGCGACATGTCACTTCGACATCAACTTGTCTTGGCCGCGGCCTAACGAGTAATCACCCAGCTGGCCTTCCGTCCGTTCGCCCACGGCGTTCCGCGATAGAGTCTAGGATCAGATCGAGAATCTCGAGATCCATCTGGATAGATCCGGAATCCGGACCAGACGTGATACGTGATACTTCCAATACTCGACTAAATTTGCTCATTACCCAATTCGCGAGCTCAGAATGAGTGCACAATTTAAATTAAAAGTGTCAAATGACATGTTCGGTGGTAAAGTCTGCGAGCTTAGCTTGCTAAGTGGGAAAATAGACGAGCCGGCCACTCAGACGGCCTTTCAAACATTTTTAGGGCAGCATTTGGATGAGTGGCGCACCGAGGGCAGTCGTGGCATTTGGATAAAGGTTTCAGCAAAGCTTGCTGCAGTTCTTCCTTCCATGATCGAGGCTGGATTTAGATTTCACCACGCTCAAGCGGGGTATGTCATGATGATCCAATGGTTGCCGACGATATCCTCGGACCCTGACGTGTTACCGGAGTACTGTACCCAGACTCTCGGAGTTGGGGGGCTTTGCATGCGAATGTCACCCCCAGGGACGTTCTAGGAACGCGAAGTGCTGGTTATTGTTGAGAAGTTCAAGTTTGACGAGGGAGGTCCAGACCGATGGAAACTTCCAGGAGGTGCCGTGGACCCCAGCGAGGTAAGGAGCCAATGGCGCCGTTGTCACAGAGTATTCGTAGCAAATTAAGTGGCAATTCCGAGCGCACTTTTGATAGAATAAAATCACAGCAATCTATGTGCCGCCCTCCCATGGAATACCACTCGAAACGCAGAGAATCAGCGACGCCGTCGAGAGAGAGGTACTGGAAGAGACTGGGATAAAGGCTTTCTTTAGAAGCGTGGTGTGCGTACAGCACACGCCTAAGTTTCGATTTGGTCGAGGAGATATGTACGTAGTATGTCGCCTGGAGCCAATCGACGACTATCGCTTCCAGACACCGCAACCTCAGGCGGGGGAAATCGAAAAGTGCTGCTGGATGCCCGTGTCGACGTTCCTGTCCAACCCCAGCGTGATTGCGACAAACAGGCGATTTGTCGCAATGGCGGTGCTCCACGAAAACCGGGGTATCCCCCACATGATACTAGCTGGCACTAGCTGCATCCTGCCTCCTCCTGACGACCCAGAGCACCCGGACGCGCCGCCGCCCATGCGGCTGAGGGATGTCGGGACATCGAGACCGGTAGACGGCAAGACGAAGTGTGACGAGTGGAGGGAAGGTCCCTCAGCTGCTCTCAATGGGAGCACTGTCGCTACGCTGCAATGCAATGAACGGAATACGCCTGCAGCCAGCGGTGGCGGCGCATCTCCCCCGAAAGTGCACCTGCCGATGTCTACGCCAGTGGATGGTGGAGATCAGGGCGTCCCGCAAACCGTCACGCCGAAGGAAACAAACGTCGATAAATCTACTTTTGGCGCAAGCAAGGACGACATGAAACCTTCCTCTGGAGCAGGTGCCAGCGGTGAGAAGGCGTCCTCGTCCTCGTCCTCGTCCTCGCGTAAGACGTTCCAGTACAAAACGGACGTGTTGCAGCCCTGGCCGCACTGGAGCCGGGCTGCAATCGACGAAATCGAAGGGAAACCAGAGCTTTCGGAAGGCAGGCACACCTCGGCGTTCGGGCGCCTATCCGTGGATGAGGCATACGGCCTTCCCATGCAGTGGAGGGATGGCCGGGCTCACTGGTACTCGTCAAATGCAGACGGTTAGAAATTGCTGCAGGGAGAACCATGCCATGCAGTATCTCGGAGCGTGGCTCAGTGCGAGGTCGTGTATGGGACTAAAGCAGATGCTTGTCTTGGTGTGATCCGTTTGGAACCGCGGCCGGTTGAGCGGGAACAAGGCGTTTCAACGTGGGGGTCAGTGGCAGTTTTCGCGGCAGGAATGCTAGTTGGGGCTGGTGCGCTCTGGGGCTTTCATTGGTATAGCGACCGCGCAGCGAGAGCGTCGCTCCACCGAGATTGAGCGTTGCTGAAATACTGTGTCAGATTTAGGTCCGGCAATATGTTGCAAATCTACCAACTTAAAACTGGTTGGTATAGTAGAGTGGGTGGAAATCAATCACTTTGCGAGTTCGCGTACAGCCGAACATGTGGCTCAGTCGACTTCACAATATACTGGGTCACGTGTCACTGCCTGCCGTGTCAGCTCGAATCCTTCTCCCATTCATATCATACCCACCACCACGACGCTCCTTTTGTCCGCGTCCTCGGCGCCGCCTACCACTCGCAGCCCCGGCAGATGAGGCAGCAAGCTGTGAGCCTTGGCCTCTCGTTTCCGGCGAGAAAAAAGTGCGGCCCTTGCTTTCCCCATGTCCTGGCGTTAGGTTGCTGGCCTGGCTTGGAGTCAGCGCGCCGCTGGGCTTCAGCTGGCTGCGATCCACGTCGGCGTGGTTTGCGTCCTCGGCCTCGCCAGACCCGCTGCTGGTCCTGGCGCGACCTCGTGGCGTGCGCGGGGGAACAGGAGGAGCTTGAGAGTGCACCGTGCGCGCAGCAGCATCAATTGGAGGCAGCTATTGCTTGGGACCTCCAGAGCCCGAATCCTCCTGCTCCTGCTCACAATGATGACCCTCAGAGGCTTGTTGCTGTCCGAGAGCGCGAGCAACTCTCCTCCGCTTGCGAGCACTGACCAGAGCTTGATGTTTAGACAACCCAGTTGAAGCCGTGGCTGCGGTGGGATGCGCTTGCAAAGCAGATCTAGATCCACATCCAGCGGTAGTCGAGAACTTGGCGTCATCAGTCGCGCGCACACAAGCATCCAAAGAGTCAGTATTCTCACCCAGCTAGGCGTCCAACTCGTACATCGACCTCTGCTCGGCATCATGATTTGTATCAGTATCGGCATCTGCATCAGCATCCATTATACCCCTCACCCCCATCTCCATTCCTGCCCCCGCTGCATGGGCACGGGCAAGCAGCCTGACGAGAGAGCGAGGCGATGCACCCCTCAGCACACCGGCCAGGTGGGTCGCCAGTTCTGCAGAAGGACTCCCACGGGAAGCAATTGCCTATGCCTCGTCAGACCGTTCACCTGTTCCTGGGGTTGAAGGGGTCTCTGGCCCGCGATTCTTTGCGCCCTCGTCCACTTCCCGTTCTTCAATGGCGCCCCTACCCCTCTTGCTGCCTGCCCGGATCTCATCCAGCTGTTTCCGGGTTGATCGGAGTACTGCTTCGATCCGTCTCGAGGACAGCAAAACAGGCCGCGCGGCGCCAGGCTACCCCACGCTAGCGGATCCGGCACCGGAAATCGCCATAGATCTAGCGGGCAATGCACTATCGTTTGCGCTGATACTTTCACCTGATACCGCATGCGTCGTCACGCCTTGCAATGCAGCTGGCAGCACCTTGAAGTCCATCGCCGATGCAATCGAATCCCTAGTGGTGTCGACGGTCAGAAAATTCTGACGATTCTGCCTCCGAGCGGCACCCTCTGAGGACAATGTGCTGGTAGAGCCAGTCATCGACGTGCCCGAGCCTGCGCCTCGACGGATCTCCAAGAGCTGCTTCCGCAGCTCATCTACCTGCTGTCGGAGAGCCTTTGTTCCCTGAGCGTGCTCCTCCTTCGCCTGGGCAAGCTGGGCCTTGAGACGAGAGGTCACTCGCTGGGCACCGGGGGAGAAAACACCGCCGGGGCCGCTGCTCATCGCCCCCGCCCCCGCGCCAGATGCAGCGACTGATCGGGCTCCTCGCTTCGCTGCGGCTGCCGAACCACCGTCGCTCCGAATAGCTCGCGCCCTCTGCCCGAACTGCAGCGAGCACAGAGTCTCGCTCGCATCCTCACCATCGGGGGACACGGCGATCACAAGGGTGGTGCTAGCTGCACCCCCGAGGCAGTCCTGGAGGAGGCGGGTCACCACCGAATCTCTGTAGGGGATGTGCATCGTACCGGCCGTAGAAGGGACCGCCCCGGCTTGTTGTTCCCCCGTGGCGGCCTGGGCTTTGGCCGCTCGCTTCCGACTTGCTTCTTTTGTTCTCTGATCCTGCGTCGCTAGAGCAGCCACGACGTTGCCAAGCGCGCTCAAGGATTTGTTGATGGACTGCGCTTCTTTCAATCGTTCACCTGCTGCGATCGCAGCTGCAGAAAGTCCGCCCATCCCTGAGCCAAGAGACCCGCCTACCGCTTGCTGATCCAGGCCTGTTGCCGACAGGCGCTCTGACCCGGCGAGGTCCACAAGGACGAGCTTGCCCCTTGTGAGTGCCAGTGGCTGGCTCCCGCTTGAGTTGCGCGGGGCCGCCACAGCAAGCCGCACAAGGACTACAAGATGCGATCGGCTGGAAACGGAGTTCACGCCGTTGTCTGCCGTCGCTCTTCTCGCGCTCGCGACGTCAAAGAATCGCTGTGCATCCTCCATATCGCTCACCGCCGTCCACGATGCACCCACCGGCACAACTTCTCCAGTTGGCGTCACGCGGATGCTAACCCCGGCGCCTGGCTGCCCTTCAGCACTCCCGGATTTTGCAGCTATGCTCCCACTACCACCAGTGCCAGCACCCGACGAGCCAACCCCGTGGCCGTCAAAGCCAAGGTCACGGATGTTCTCGTTGTATATTTCTAGGGCTGCCATCGTGACCAGTGCAACTGGAGCATTGAGGGAAGATGGAGAGAGCCCATCGATCGACCCACCTGTTGTGTTCCCTGGTGACAACTTGAGTTCAGCAGTGACCATAGAAGCAGAAGCAGCAGCAGCAGCCGCGTCGAGGGCTGCATCTTCCGCCGAGCGAAGGTGCTAGTCGAAGAGGGATTCAGACCCGGCTAGACGAATCCCCTGGAGCTCTAGCTGATCGAGCAGGAAACGCACGGATCTAGGCTGCACTCCGGCAGAAGGACCGGAAGCCCCATCACCGATCATGCTATGCGTCTTACCGCTGCCCGTCTGACCGTAGCATGCCACGCAAGCCGTTCCACCGAAAAGTACGCGCTCCACAGATGCATCCACTTCCTGCCAGAGATGGATCTGCCCGTGCTGTGGCCGAAGTATGCGATCGAACTCGAACAGATGCAGCACGGACGATGGAGGACCGGGCGACCCAAGTCCCCCGACGCCACCCCTGCTCTATACGCGAACCCCAAGCGAACCTTCGCTGAGGAACTCCACGCCGAGGGAGGGGCTTCCATGCGTCAACACCTGATTTCCTCGGGCACCGTTCTGCCTCCGCTGTTCCTTGGGGGGACGCACCCGGGCGACGACTCGGACACAGCCTCGAAGCTGCTCCATCACGCGTCGCAGCCGTCTCGACTCAGCCTCGGCAGCTGCCACGTCGCGCCTGCACTGTCTCTTCGCCAGGTCG
>Ga0136560_1001846_pt1 | contig 10849 bp, 9 predicted proteins | sample AntRauMeHopE1497_FD_104925 | JGI IMG/M metagenome (GOLD analysis project Ga0136560, IMG submission 104925) | Saline lake microbial communities from Rauer Islands, Antarctica - Metagenome Hop E1 #497 | ecosystem: Environmental > Aquatic > Non-marine Saline and Alkaline > Saline | place...
AAAAACCGCCCCTTTTGGGAGCGGTTTTCCTTTTGTTAAAAACAAAAGTGTCATTTGAGTTAGTCAAATGTATAGCCGTTATCCGCAGCCACTCTGTCCGCAATTTGCGTACGGAGCGCGATTACGTTCGGATTGTTCGTGTATTTCGTAAAGCGCTTTAAGCCCATAAGCATCATGCGTTGTTCATCGCCTTCGGCAAAGGAGATAATAGCTTCTTTCCCTTTTTGGATCACAATTTCGGTAGCCCTGTATAAATACAGCTTGGACATCGCAATTTGCGTTTCTTGTTCTTTTTCGCCAAATCTTTTTGCGTTCTTTTCTGTCCTGAGAATGGCAGATTCTGCCAAGTAAGCCTGTATCAGGATATCGGAAGCGGCCATCATCAACTGTTGGTGCTCCTCCAATTGGGGACCGAATTTTTGTACGGCGCTACCGGCCACCATCAAGAATACTTTTTTCAAACGTTTGATGAGGTCTTTTTCCTCTGCAAACAATTCCGAGAAGTCGGGCGTATCAAAAGAAGGTATACCAATCAGTTCCTCGCCCACTGCGGTAGCCGGGCCTAAAAGGTCTACATGGCCTTTCATAGCTTTCTTGACCAACATGCCCACCGCCAACATACGGTTGATTTCGTTGGTACCTTCGTATATTCTGGCGATTCTGGCATCCCTCCATGCAGATTCCATGGGCGTATCGGCACTAAAGCCCATACCTCCAAAAATTTGTATGCCTTCATCCGTGGTCTGCTGTGCATGTTCGGAAACGGCCACTTTTAAGATGGAGCATTCAATGGCGTATTCCTCAACGCCCTTTAGTTCTGCTTCTTGATGTGTTTTGCCATCCGCTACCCGTGCGGCAATTCGATCCTCAATATTTTTAGCGGCACGATACGAAGCGGCCTCGTCTACATAAACATTGCTGGCCATATCTGCAATTTTTGCCTTAATGGCGCCGAAATTTATGATCGGTGTTTTAAACTGTATCCGCTCATTGGCGTACTTGGTAGCTTCGCCGATAACACGCCGTTGCGCATCCAAACAGGCAGCTGCCAATTTAATACGTCCTACGTTCAAGGCGTTCATGGCAATTTTGAATCCGTTGCCGCGTTCCGATAACATGTTTTCTACAGGAACTTTGGTTTCGCTAAAGAACACCTGGCGGGTAGATGAGGAGTGTATCCCCAATTTTTTTTCCTCATCACCTAAGGAAATACCATTGCTCGGGTCGTTTTCAACGATAAACCCGGTAATGTTCTTATCGTCCTTAATTCTGGCGAAAACAATAAATACGCTGCAGAAACCAGCATTTGAGATCCACATTTTTTGCCCTGAGATATGGTAGTGCTTGCCATCGTCCGACAGTACCGCTTTCGTCTTGCCGGAATTGGCATCGGAACCTGCTCCAGGCTCGGTTAAACAATAGGCACCGAACCATTCTCCCGAAGCCAATTTGGGTACATATTTTTGCTTTTGTTCCTCTGTGCCGTACAGGGTAATGGGTAAAGTACCGATTCCGGTATGTGCCCCAAAGGCCGTACTAAAAGATCCCGTAGCGCCCGAAATATAATCACAGACCAGCATAGTGGACACAAAGCCCATGCCCATGCCTCCGTAGGATTCCGGCACCGCAACGCTCAACAGACCGAGTTCTCCAGCTTTGCGCATGGTTTCTTCCGTATAGGCGTAGTCTTTTTGTTCAAAGCGTTCCCAATGCGCCCAAAGTTCGCGATCTACGAATTCTTTAGTACTATCACGCATCATTTTTTGCTCTTCACTTAAGTCTTCTAAAGTGAAAACATCTTCACAATTTGTTTCTTTTACGAGGAATTGGCCGCCGCGCAGCAATTCGCTCTTTTCTGCTGTATTTGTGTTCATAGTTTCATTAAAGATTTAAGAATCAGGAATCAAGAAACAAGACTAGCTATTTAATCCTCCTTGAAATCCTGAAATCATTTTTTGTAATTGTTGAACTTTATTTTCTAATGTTTCATAACTTTCTTTAGGAACAAAACCCTGACGATATGCTATTATGAATTGGGTTTCCCATTCGTAAGCTGACCCCAGGCTATCTTCTAAATATTTATTAAAATGCTTATCAGTCGATTTACTAGTACCTTCGGCTATGTTGGAAGGTATTGAAACAGCGCATCTAGCAAGTTGAGAACTCAAATTGTACCTTTCTTCTTTCGGGAAATTGGCGATCAATTTATAGGTTTCATCCACTAAATTCATTCCCTCTTCCCAAATCTTTAGTTTCTTAAAATTATGCCTTTTCATTAGTCTTGGTTCTTGGGTCTAGCTTCTTGCCTCTTGACACTTCTCTCTGTTCCCTTCTCTTTTTTCTCTGTTCTTTTTACGAAAGAAACTCAAATATCCCAGCAGCTCCCTGTCCAGTTCCTACGCACATGGTTACCATTCCATATTTGCCTTGCATATTACGTTTTCGCATTTCGTCAAATAACTGTACGGATAATTTGGCTCCCGTGCATCCTAGTGGATGTCCTAGGGCAATAGCGCCTCCGTTAACGTTTACGATATCCCGGTTTAACTTCAACTCGCGTATTACCGCTAACGATTGTGAGGCAAAAGCTTCGTTCAATTCTATCAATTCAACATCGCTTTGTTTTAATCCTGCTTGCTTTAGTGCTTTTGGCACTGCGGCAACAGGACCTATTCCCATAATTCTTGGCGGTACTCCGGCTACTGCATAATTTACGAGTCGCGCAATGGGTTCCAGATTCAGTTCCTTTACCATGTCCTCGCTCAAGACCATCACGAAGGCGGCACCATCACTCATTTGTGAGGAGTTACCGGCGGTAACACTACCTCCAGCGGCAAAAACAGGACGTAATTTGTTCAAAACTTCAACCGTTGTCCCAGCTCTTGGGCCTTCGTCTTTAGTTACCGTATATTTTTTTGTCGCCTTTTTGCTATCGGAACCTACATAAGTCTGTTCGACTTCAATAGGAACTATCTGGTCTTGAAAACGGTCTTCTGCCAAAGCTTTTAGCGCTTTCATGTGCGAATGGTAGGCAAACTCATCTTGGTCTTCCCGAGATACTTTGTACTCGTTGGCTACCGCTTCCGCCGTATTGCCCATTCCCCAGTAATAATCTTCGTGGCCAGCTTTTACCAAGTCATAATTTAATTCCGTCTTGTAGCCGGTCATGGGTACGGAACTCATGCTTTCAGCTCCGCCTGCAATAATACAATCGGCCATACCCGATTGAATTTTCGCCGTAGCGATACCAATGGTCTCAAGACCGGAGGAACAAAACCGATTCACGGTTACTCCAGCAACATCTACGATATCCAATCCCATTAAGGAAATCAATCGTGCCATGTTTAGGCCTTGCGAGCCTTCTGGCATTGCGTTTCCGACAATGACATCATCAATTCGCTTCTTATCAAAATTGGGAAGTTCCTTCATCATGTGCTGAATGGTCTCCGCTGCCAATTCATCGGTTCGCTTAAATCGGAAGACACCTTTTGGGGCTTTTCCAACTGCGGTTCTGTATGCTTTTACTATATATGCTTGTTTCATAGGAGTACTTAGTATTTAGTACAAAGTAGTTAGTACTTATTTTTTTGTAACGATTTCATTAAGGAATAGTTCATTTTTTGAACTTCTTTGACATTTTTTAATATATGCCTTACCTGACCTTCTTGTACCAGTTTTAATCGATGAGACAAAATAAGTTGAGTATAAAGTTCATTGGAAGAGCCACTAGCAATCCCAAGAAAATTATTAAACTCTCCATTTGTATTCCGACCTGCACCCTCAGCTATGTTGGACGGAACTGAAACCGCACTTCTTCTTATTTGACTGGTCAATCCGTATTTTTCTTCCCTTGGAAATAAAGCGGATAAAAGATATACTTCCTCAGTAATATCCATTGCCTTTTTCCAAATTTTCAATTCTTCAAACTGATGCATAAAATGGGTTTTAAGATTAGTTATATTTCATTCAATACTTTGTACTTAGTACTTTACACTAATTTCTTAAAGGCTTCCCCGTCTTCAACATATGCTGTATCCTTTCCAAGGTCTTTCTTTCGGTACAAAGCGATAAAAATGCTTCACGCTCCAAATCCAACAGGTATTGTTCGGAAACCATGGTTGGTTCGGACAGGTCACCACCTGCCATAACGTAGGCTAGTTTATTAGCAATCTTCTTGTCGTGCTCGCTGATGTAATGGCTGGCTTCCATGGAGTCGGTGCCTACCAAGAACATACCCAAGGCTTGTTTGCCCAAGACCTTTACGTCGTTTCGGGTAGGAGGTTGGGTGTACCCCATTTCCGCCATTAGTTTTGCATGTGCCTTAGCGGTCGCTATTTGACGGTCTTTATTGACCACTACGATATCTTTACCTTTCTGAAGTATGCCCATATCAAAAGCTTCGTATGCCGATGTTGATACTTTGGCCATACCAATGGTTAAAAAGTACTCTTGCAAAATATTTAATTCTACATCTCCTTTCCTGAAGGTATCCGAGGCCCTTAGTGCCAATTCCTTAGAACCACCACCGCCCGGGATTACCCCAACACCGAATTCCACCAGACCAATATAGGTTTCCGCCGCGGCAACAACCTTATCCGCGTGAAGCGAAAGTTCACAACCACCGCCCAAGGCCATTCCGTGTGGTGCAGCAATTGTTGGGATAGAAGAATAGCGCATACGCATCATCGTGTCCTGAAACATTTTAATGGCCATGTTCAATTCGTCATATTCCTGCTCTACGGCCATCATAAATATCATGCCGATATTGGCACCCACGGAGAAATTCGCGGCTTGATTACCAACGACCAATCCCTGAAAATCTTTTTCGGCCAGATCAATGGCGGTGTTCAATCCTGCTAGCACATCGCCACCGATGGTGTTCATTTTCGACTGGAACTCGACATTTAAAATACCATCGCCCAAATCGGCGACAACAACGCCGGAATTTTTGAATACTTCCTTGGATTTTCTGATGTTGTCCAAAATGATAAACGCATCCTGACCAGGTATTTTAACCTTGGCTTTGGACGGAATATCATAGAAATAGGTAGCGCCCTCCTTTATAGTATAAAAGGAAGTAATTCCGGCCGACTTCATTTCCGACACCCATTTTGCCGCCTCTTGATTTTCCCACGCGATAAGCTCCAATCCTTTGTCCAGTCCTACGGCATCCCATATTTGGAACGGGCCGTGTTCCCAACCGAAACCGGCCTTCATGGCATCATCTATCTTATATAATTCGTCGGTTATTTCTGGAATACGCTGCGATACGTAGGCGAACAACTGTCCGAAACTTTTTCTGTAAAAATCGCCTGCTTTGTCTTTTCCGCCTACTAAGACCGAGAATCGGTCTACAACTTTGTCAATCGTTTTGGTCAGCTCCAAAGTGGCAAAACTCGCTTTTTTCGCAGAACGATAGTCCATCGTGTCCAGATCCAAGGTCAATATTTCACTTTTTCCGTCCTTATTAGAAACTTTTTTATAAAACCCTTGCCCTGTTTTACTACCTAGCCATTTGTTTTCCATCATGGTGGAAACAAAATCGGGCAGGGCGAACAATGCGTGTCGCTCATCATCTTTGCAATTGTCCGAAATACCTGTAGCTACATGCACCAAAGTATCCAATCCAACGACATCCACCGTTCTAAATGTGGCCGATTTTGGCCTTCCGATCACAGGGCCTGTCAATTTATCCACTTCCTCCACGGTCATGCCCATTTCTTTTACGGCATGGAACAAACTTTGAATGCTGAAAATACCGATACGGTTTCCTATAAATGCAGGCGTGTCTTTGGCAACAACAGATGTTTTTCCTAAAAACTGTTCGCCGTAACCATTTAAGAAGTCCAATACTTCGGGCGAAGTCTTAGGGCCTGGAATGATTTCAAATAATTTCAGGTAGCGCGCGGGATTAAAGAAGTGCGTTCCACAGAAGTGTTTCTGGAAATCATCACTTCTGCCTTCGCTCATAAATTTGATAGGGATTCCCGAAGTGTTTGAGGTAATTAAAGTGCCTGGTGTCCTGTACTTTTCCAAGTTTTCAAAGACCTGTTTTTTAATGTCCAAGCGTTCCACGACCACCTCAATGATCCAATCCACCTTGCTTACCTTGGCAATATCGTCTTCCAAATTACCGGTAGTTATCCTACTGGCAAATTTCTGATGGTAAATAGGCGAGGGTTTCGATTTTAGGGAGGCTGTCAATGAATCGTTTACCACACGATTTCTAACCACCTTATCCTTTAAAGTAAGTCCATTGGCCTTTTCTTTATCGGTTAGTTCTCTGGGTACGATGTCCAATAGTAAAACTTCTACCCCTATATTGGCAAAGTGGCAAGCGATTCCGCTTCCCATGATCCCAGAGCCAATTACTGCTACTTTTTTAATATGCTTGTTCATGTACTATACCCTGATATTAATGATTTGACGTATCTTTTAAATATATTTTCTTGTCTGCTATCAATTTGTCTATGGTTTCCGCTACCTCAAAAAAGTGCTCTAGCTTTTCGGCGTCAACTTCCTGTTTTACCACCTCGTTGAACCTCATGACCACATCTTTGGAATCCATTCTTTTTTCCAGTCCAAAATCGGTCAGATGAATAAGCACACCGCGACCATCTGCCGGATTAGGTTTGCGTTCTATCAAGCCTTTTTCCTGCATGCTTTTTAGGATTCTGGAAAGACTTGTGGCTTCCATGCCCATTTTTGGTCCCAAAGCCGTAGAAGGAGTACCTGTTTTGGGGTCTATACTTAATAAGGTAAACCCAACTGCCATGGTACTGTCAAATTGTTTGGCCTCTTCATTGTACATTCTGGCCACTGCTTGCCAAGTTGCACGAAGTGCGTAATCAATGGTGATTTCCTTCATAGGATTATTCGTTCGATATCAAATATAAGAAAATTTACTATGCATGCATAATAAATTTTAATGAAAAAAGCGAATGACTGTAGATATTCGGTAAACGGGTAAAAGTCTCCACTCAAAATTTAAGACAAAAAATTTAGCACCTCCCTAAAGAAATGAAGGGGAGATGGAACAAAAATATAGAATGGAAAGTCACATTTTAAGTAATAAAGTCCAATAACAGCAATAGTTATCTGCCAAGATAGAGTTGTTTTAAATTATGCTTGTAGGTTTGACCAATAGGCACGATGTGTTGGCTGATCGTAATTCGATTTCCTTCGATAAACTTTATTTTACTGGTAGCAACGATAAAAGATTTATGAACCCTCAAAAAATCTGTTGTGGGTAGTAATTCTTCCAACGAAGAGATTTTCTCATGGCTAAGTATCATTTCTTCTTCTAAAAAGACCTTAGTGTAATTACCGTAGGCTTCAATGAACAAAATAGCATCTGTATGTATTTGGTGTGTTTTTTTATCTCCTTTAAGAAAAAAACCAGCCTTCTTTTTGTCTGGCAGAGTATTTAAAATTGGCTTTTTATCATCGCTGATTTTATTTATTGCCTTTAAAAAACGTTCAAATGAAAAGGGTTTTAATAGGTAATCGGAAACATTAAATTCAAAGCCTTCCAATGCAAACTCCTTGTGCGCTGAAGTCACGATTACCTTTGGATGTTGTTGCATTGTTTTCAATAGATCAAAGCCAGAGAGTTTGGGCATATTGATATCAAGAAAAATTAAATCAACTTTATTATTATTTAGCAACTCCATAGCTTCAAATATATCAAAACAGTTCCCTATCTTTTGCAGGTACGATAGGTTTTTGCAATACCCTTCTAAAATTCTATGCGCAATAGGTTCATCATCTATTATACAGTAGTTCATAGGATTTCAAGATTTAGCTGGACTTTATGGACGGATTCTTTTTTCTCTAAATTTAATTCATGTTGCTTTGGATATAGATACTTTAATCTTTTTTTTAAATTGTCCAAACCTATTCCATTGTTGAGATTTACGGCTGAGGTATCAAAGTTATTTTCTACCGTAAAAGAGAGTTGCTTTTCTTGATAGTGCATTCGAAGATGAATAAAAGCGTCTGTACGCAATTTCTCCACGCCGTGCTTAAAAGCATTTTCCAGCAGTATAATAAACAACAAGGGAGCCACTTTTAAATCTTTCTGAACGTCGTGGGTAAATAAAATATCTACTTTCTTTTGATAACGAATTTTATGTAGTTCAATATAGTTTTCTAGATAACTGATTTCATCTTTTACTAGCACTAAATCTTCTTTTCCTTCATAGATCGTATATCGCATCATATCCGATAATTTTAAGACCACCTCAGGGGCTTGCTCGGATTTCTCAACTACCAGCCCATAAAGATTGTTCAAGGTATTAAAGAAGAAATGGGGATTGATTTGATTTTTAAGTAAAGCTAATTCCGCTTTTCCTTTATCTGCTTGTAATGTCTTCAGCCAACGCCATTGTTCATAAATCCACAAAGCTGCAAAGACTGGTATCGGCATAAGCATGAAATTTACCAATTTCAAACGATGATTTTCTATCATATCAGGTGTCATATTAAACAAGAAAAAATTATAAGCTATCACTAATCCATATACAGAAAGAATAGCTATCCTAAACTTTTTGAAAAATTCGGGTAAGACAATATAAGTTACTCCCAACCAGAATAGAATTAAAAGTGGAATAGTAATAGGATTATCCCAAATACCAGTATAATGCGGTATAACAAGCATAACACTTAGGAAAATGGCAATGGTACCTGCTTTAATTAAAGCTGTATCATATTTTTGAAAAAAACTATGCATAACTCAAAAATAGCATTCCTACGATAGACTTTTCATCTTTTTGACAAACGCTATCGATTTTGGGTTACAAACCATATTTTTTGGGTTCAACTGTATTCGTCTAAAATTATAAGGGAAGTATGGGGTTTATACTATGATTTATCAAAATAATTTCAAGTTGTTTTTTAATGAATCTATGTTTGGATAGAATTAATCAAACAAAGTAATATGATTCGAATTATCCTTAAGGTCTTAAAGTGGATTGGCTTATCTCTCGCATCATTATTACTGTTAATTATTCTGATTGGATTATGTTTTTGTTTGTTTAGCCCTAAACCAGAACCACCGGGGGAACTTGTTGATATTGGCGGCTTTAAACTCCACATTCATAGCACGGGAGAAAGAAACAAGAAGCCAACTCTTGTGATTGAGGGCGGCGGCGGTATGGCAAGTCAATATTATCATTGGTTAAGTGAAGGTGTTAAGGATAGTATGCGAGTTGTGCGTTACGATCGCGCTGGAATAGGTTATAGTGATGCAAGTAATACTACCCGAGACCCAGAGACGATTGCCCATGAGTTGCACGCATTATTGGAAAAAACTGGAGAGTTACCGCCGTATATTGTGGTCGGTCATTCGCTTGGAGGACTTTATATCCGTGTATTTACTGAACTTTACCCTAACGAAGTGCTTGGTATGTTTTTATTGGATACCACGCATCCAGACCGTGTAGCAAGAATACCATCCATACCCAAGAAAGGGTCTTTGAAGGCTAAATCCATGGTTTGGATGTATAACATTCAGGGCGTTTTAGCTGATTTGGGTATTATGATGCTTTATGATAAGTTGACTGGGCCAATATTACATAGAGAAATGGAAGGCTTACCCGACGAAATCAATAATCGTACAAAAGACTTTTTGAATTTCGGGAAATATCTTCGAGCCATGGGAAAAGAAATGGAACAATACTATGATACATTAGAAAGGGCAGGTAAAACAACTCACTTTGGCTCTTTACCAATTAGAATAGTTACCGATGCTATTGGAGAAATTCCGGAAGAAATATACAACGAGTACCTTAAAAAAGGAATAGACCTAAAGAGTACTGCCATAGAGAATATGAAAATGCAGGAAGATTTTATCAACCTATCTACAAATAGTAAGCTAACTCTAATTGAAGGTAATCATACCAGTATTTTTACCATTAAGGAAAATGCAGATATTATTTGCAAAGAAATCATTCAACTATTACAAGACATGAAAACTGATGGATAACATTGAAACATCATTTTTTCTTTTGCTTATAACCACCTGTACAAATCTAAATAGATTGAAATAAAAAAGGGTTCATTTTTTAATGAACCCTATCAGCATTATTAACGTCCATAAATAGACTCATACAAAGTCATATACTTTTCTTTCACAATTTTGCGTCGCAATTTCATGGTGGGGGTCAGGTGCCCGTCATCTATGCTCCAAACATCAGGGGTTAAGCGGAAGGCCTTTACTTTTTCCCATTTCGCAAAATCCACATTAGCAAGTTCTACTTCTTCCTTAAAACGCGCCAAAACCTTTTCGTTGAGGATGATATCGGAATTTTCGCTTACCGTAATATTGTGCCGTTCTGCCCAAGCATATAAAAACTCAAAATTTGGTTGTATCAAGGCTGCCGGCATTTTTTCGTTTTCGCCCACCACCATGATCTGTTCTATGAAACGGGACTGCTTAAATCTGTTCTCCAGCAATTGTGGCGCCACATATTTACCGCCCGATGTTTTGAACATCTCTTTTTTACGATCGGTGATCTTCAAGAATCCGTCCGAATCTATTTGACCTATATCGCCTGTATGAAAGTATCCGTCCTTTAATACTTCCGCCGTTTTTTCGGGGTCCTTGTAGTAGCCTATCATCACATTGGGGCCTTTGCAAAGAATTTCTCCGTCACTGGCTATTTTTACTTCCACGTTCTCAATGACGCGGCCTACGCAGCCAATGCGCCAGCCACCGCCATCTACCTGGTTTACGGAAATAACGGGCGAAGTTTCCGTAAGTCCATAACCTTCCATGACCGGAATATCCGCTGCGCCAAAAATACGGCCCAATCTAGGCTGTAGGGCGGCACTTCCGGAAACCATGGTT
>Ga0136560_1001847_pt1 | contig 10848 bp, 13 predicted proteins | sample AntRauMeHopE1497_FD_104925 | JGI IMG/M metagenome (GOLD analysis project Ga0136560, IMG submission 104925) | Saline lake microbial communities from Rauer Islands, Antarctica - Metagenome Hop E1 #497 | ecosystem: Environmental > Aquatic > Non-marine Saline and Alkaline > Saline | place...
ACTATAAAAGCTACACAAATGAAACTTCCAACAATTCAAGCCAACTTTTCTGAGCTGGTGAGTGTGTTTCGAAAATCTCGGATCCTCGTACTCGTGCGCTCCGATCGAACCGCTGGCGCCGGCGCCATGGACGGATCCGATGCCTCACTTATCTTCATCACGAGACGCGGATATAATGATTTTTTTGTCGGAGCAGGGACTGCATTTGTTGATGCTCTTGAAGCCAATGGCCTTTATTTTGCACCTGTTGTCGGAGCTGCACAACTATGACTTCATGCATGAACCACCAACACAGCTTCAACGGGTGCTCGGCAGACTGGGCACTTGCTTGAGCTGCAACGGGCGAGTTCTGCGCTGCATCGTGCGCATAAGCACATGTGCCCGCACGGCACAGCAGCAATACATGCAGGAGCGGAGAGGCAAACAACGCAAGCAGATCTCGACTCTGACCCTGATGCCGAGCTCACTGGGCTCTAGACTGACGATATCTCCTCCGAGTTGTCTTGTATGCCGGTGGGAGCGCGACCCAGGAATCGATCGAACGCACTGCGGGACGCTGGGGTGCTCCTCTATTCGCCAGTACCGTCACTTTCGCCTCGATGTCCCTGCGAGTTGGCACCGTGCCAGGACATACCTACTTCATACGATTGAACCGGGTCACCATGCATCCGAATCCCTCGCTGCGCAGACCAGACTGCTCGCTCGAGACTATCAACTTCCTGCCTGAGCCTGGCACACAACAGCACAGACTGCGACAAAGAGACCGGGCCCTCCAGTCGGCTCGGAGTGTGTCCAAGTGCGAATGCCCCAGCGAGGGCAGCACGCCCGAGGAGCTCTCCCCCCCCATCGCCATGAACATCCCGGTCTCCATCGCCCCCCCTTTCGCCACCTGAATGGTGACTTGCAGGGGAGAGTTCGAGCGCAGCTGCAGCAACTGCTCGCCGAAGCCTTGATGCGTGCTCGCTTGGCACCAACCCGGTCAGCAGCTCATCAACGGCCGAAGAGGCCCGCTGGCCGAGCGAAACTGCACGCTACCTCACAATATCGACGGCCTCGGCCCCACGAGACGCAAGCGATGATGGGCTATCGCCCGATCCGCCTGCACCACCCCTGGGCGCCTCAGCAACAGTACCAGTGCTGATCTAGATGACCCCAGGCTCGCCTTCTGACGTCGCACTTTCGGTCCCCGAACCCGCATCGCTGTCGTGTTCGCCGACCTCGTCTTCAGGTCCACTGCTTCCAGCATGACCCTGATTGAGCAAGGAAACATCTCGCTGTCTCTGCTCTTCATACACAGTGGAAGTGGAAGCGGAAGCGTGCCCAGTAAGGATGCTCAAGTTAGGGCCCCCGGCAGCGATGGCTGTCTCAAGATCGGATCTAGATCCCGAAGTATTTCTTGTTCCTCCGCTGGTCTGCACTTCACCATCTAAATCCGGAGCTAAATCCGGAGCTAGACCGGGCATGTCATTGCCGCTACTGGGCATGTCATTGCCGCTACCGCTGCTGCTGTTGCTCCTTCTCCTCGATGCTAGCATCTGCCGCAGGACCGACCGAGCGTCCCGGTCCAACGCCATACGAGAGCCTCGGATTGACGCCACAGTGCGATGCATTTGTTCCCTCAGAGCTGCCTCCGACTGTGCCAGCCGCAGATAGGACAACACAAAGCGAAATCCAGCCACTACTACACCCACGCATCCGAGCAGCCACAGCAAGTCAGGGAGCGTCCAGTGAGCCAGCCAGCCAGTAACCGAAGCCCCGGCTAACAGCAGCAGCCAGGGTGCAGATACCCTGTGTTTTGCTAGCAGGCGGAGAGTCACTAGCGTGGGGAACACACGAGCTCTACTAACGAACGCTATCGAGAACACGCACAGCCTGAGGCTGCTGGCTGCGGTGACGAGGGATCCAACGGTGCGGGGGTGGGGCCAATCCAGACACCACTTCTCGGTTTGTGCACGCTACATGTAGGTCGCCGTCGCCGGGCCTGCAGTCGATTCCACCGGTTGGCTCTGCGTCAATCCTGTCAATCCCCTGTATCTAGATCCCGTCTCCGTCTCCGTCTCCGCTGACGCCTCAGGCTCCTCATGATGATCCAGAACAGCATCCCCCTCAACATCTTGATCTTGACCCTCGAGAGGGCCCCATGAGGCACTTGTGCTCGGTTCCGGCCGCGAGCTAACGGTTGAAGAGTAGTTCATATTGCGGGAATGTATTCCAGCACCGCTCCCGACTGCAATGCTCCGGGCTGTGGATTGGTCCCAGGAGGCAGCAGCGGCCTGCTGCGCAAAGCGGGTGAGGAGCACGATGCCGTCCAGCGACGCCCCCACTGCGATGACGCCGGAGCGATCACCATCATACAGGAGCGATGCGGTCCAAATCAATGTTAGCCACAGAACTTGGTCGCGAATAGACGCTGGCGACACTGACGTAGGGCTGCTGCTCACTGCCAGCGGCAATTCTGAGGCTTGATTTACACATCTAGCATCTAGACCAGACAGTGACAAGCATGACAGAAGGCACATCATCCACGCAGCACATGCCCACGCATTGGCGTCTGCAACAACTGTGTACATGTCTTCATCCATGGTTCCCCCACCCATGGAAGCAGGCAGCTCATGCCATAGAGACTTCGCATAGAGGCGCACAAAACCAGGAGAGAACCCAACACACCACCTCAAAAGGTCCTAAGCGAGCTCCTGGCCTGCATGGCACGAACATGCAATCCAAAGCTGTAAAACGACACAAGAACCGAGTATTGCTGCTCTTGCCGACCTCAGCGTTCTCCTGTCTTCCAGAAAATCGAAGCAGGGACTGAAAGACTGCACCCATGAGCTTCGGTAGCTTCCCAGGAACAGAGCGAGAAGAGCCGCAGAAGTAATGTATCTGATCATTTATAATGAATCGAGGTCATATCCTAGCAAATTTGGCATCTTGCCTTGTAAGAGGCGAACGTTTTTGTCGATAGGAAACTGCGGAACATCACGATCCGTGCGCGGCATCCGGATTCCGGATCCTGCGGAGCTGCAGTGCGGTAACTCAGATATCATCCGCGAACGGTCACATTTGTCAATCGGTATGGCGGCCGCAGGAGGAAACCCTGGTGGAGAGAGCACACCATCTGCTGAGTTTAATCCATTTGCAGGCCGCAGCTTGCGTGTTGCAGTCGGGCTAGACGGCTCGAAGATTGCCAAGCATACAGCGGATGTAGTTCTATCTCTCTTAGGAAGCCATGCTCCTTCTGATAAAGTGGACGTGCTCACGATTACTGATGCAAGCAAGTCTTATTTGCCTTATGACATGCGCCCATCGACTATTAGTGACTGGGCTGAGGTGCATTTTGTGTCGAGACTCCCGAGAAAGTAGTACGACATCAACCTGCAACCGAAGCGATCTGGCGAATCTACCAGGGATGCGCTGTTACGAAACGTAAACAGTACCGACAATCCGCCGTATGATATGCTTGCAGTTGGTATGGTGGGTCGCAAGGGCCCAAAAGAGGATGTTGCGGTAATGGGCTCCACCGCAGACGTTGCCTTGCGTGGGGCGAGGTGTGCAACTCTCATTTGCAAGAGCCAAAAAATAGCCGATGGCGAGCCCCATAGATTCATTGTATGTGCAGATGGCAGCAAAGCATCCATGAAAGCTGTGCACTTGTCTTGTGGAGTTGCTGGTCCAAAAGATTCAATTGTAATCGTGCATGCGGTTGACAAAGCCAGCTAGCCGACGATTGGGAAGGCCTTTCGAGCGGACGCCGTGAAATCACGGTTCGATGAGCTGCTTAAGTCAGATGTGAGCATAGTGCACGCTTGCACATTCGCTTCTTCTGCTCACATTGCTTGCTCGGTGCAATCACAGAGGCAAAGCAGCGGACGTCGCCAGTTGACCACCCGATCTAGGCCTGTGTGTATGAACTAGATCAAGGGCCTTTGTTGCGATTCATGGCTCTGAATTGTGCTCTAAGGTTCCGAGGGTGTTTCCGCATCGATTTTTCGATCTATGAGAACCAACAGCAGGCAAGAAGGTTATGCTCGCCTTCTCGCTTTCCGCCCCCCTTGGTCGCAACTACCCATGCCGTTGCCGCACCCACCTACACCACCCCTCATCTCCTCTCCCTGGTTATCGCAGTCCAGAGTGAAGTACGAGGAGATCGACGATGATAATTCTGATCCGATCTCGGAGCTGCTTGCAGACTATGCTTACGAGGCAGAATGCGATTTCCTTGTGATGGGTGCAGATGGAATGAGTGCGTTCATCGGGGGAGGGTCTCATTTCGGATCAGTCACAGAAGCTCTCATAGGGAAGGCACGGTGCCATGTCCTAGTGACCAAAGATGCGACCAAGAAATATGCAATCAGAACGTCATCTGAACGAGCGCTAGGGTTCATCGGTCGGGGGCCGTCCAAGCCCGTGGACGAGGGTGAGGGTGCGAGTGCGGGTGCGGGTGCCAAGGGGGGGCATGGCTAGGGTACGATCGTAGGGTCTGTGGCTGCGACAGGAGGGGGGGACGAAGGCGGGCCTGAATAAGGACAGCCAAAGCAATGTCGTGATCGCGACACGAGGCTCATACCCTTGCATGAGCTCAAAATTGCAGTGGGGAAGGTTCCGATGCGTAAGGTGTTTGCTTGCATTGTAGTGTGCGCATAGCTTCGGGCTTCAGGCTTTGGGCTTCCATCAATCCTTCCGGAAAGAGCACGCGAAATTCTATTGGGACACACACGGTACGCGCACCGGCTGGGCGATCGCATGTGATCGCATGTGATCGCATCTGTACATTGAGGATAAGCGGACCAGGAAATCATCAACACAAATACATTTCAATCAACATTTCGCGCCTTTGGCAACGAACCACCAACGGCCTATCAACCATCGACACCCTATCATATCAACCACCAACGGTATATCCTCCACCTATCACCATGCACCCCCGTCCGCTACACGAATGCGTTCAATGGCTCTATAGCGCTCATCGGTTCACCGGAAGGTCTTGCCCGACTTGAGGTTGGTACGTAGCATCACGCTAATGTCATGCACAGTCTCATTGGACTGCGTGTTGGTGTCACCGCGGAACTCGGTCGGGATGGCGCTGGCACCCGTGTCCGAAAACGCATTCATCCTCCCGTCGGTGAAATAGGCTCTCTTGTAGACCCCTGTGAAGCTGCTGGGCTGGGACAGACGGTCCCAGACAGACCGGGGCCGGTTCGCCTCCCCCGCTAAAGTCGGCGTGTAGAAGGACGACCCCAGCTTGGCATGTCGACGTCCTCTGCTGCTAGACATCGACCTCCTGCTCCTGGATGTGTTCCCTCCTAGCCCACCTACCATCTCTGACATGCCCTCCATGCCCTGCCCCCGGGTCACCATGGCGTGTCCGTACTCGACTGGGTCGTACCTCATCGGTGGTGGTGCCTCCCTGAAGGACCTCCCACGGGCAAGGGTAGGGTACAGACCTTGCTTCGAAACGGGAGATGCGCGAGGGGCACCGTGGATATCAGCCGATAGAGGGCCAGCCAGGGGGTGGCTGTGGTCGTGGTGTGACGAGTGACCGTAGTGATCCAGGTGGCTGGCACCGTGGTGGCCGTCATCCCTGTGGACACCGTAAGGTCCGGATCCATGGCCGTGGTGTGACGAGTGACCGTACCCAAGACCGGGAGCCCCGACGGGACCATGTGATGACCCGCTCGTCAAGCGGATCCCACGGGGTGCGCCAACGGGAACAGCGGCAGCCGAAGGCACCGCTGAAACTCCTCCCGTTGGCAGTTGCGGCGCCCCAGCGGCAGTTCCAAATCCAACCCCACCCAATACACCCGCATCACCTGGTCGGTTACTCGCTGCAGGCGACCCGTACTCCTGCGAGTCATGATGGGTCGCTCTCCGTCCGACGCTGTGCCCAGCGGCGACCCTGTCAGATTCGAATGCAGCGACCCCCGGGTGCATGCTCCGGGATACGCCGGGAGACGGCACTCGGCCACCGCCCAGAGCACGCTAAGGGAGGGGCGGGGGCGGCATGCCGTGTCCATACATGCCACGGTCGCGGGTCATGGCCTGGCTTCGCTCAGCCCTCGCCATGTCTCGACGGGCAGATCTCCCGGGAGAGAACAGCAGCTCCTTGCGGCTCTCTGCGCGGCGCCGCGCGGACGAAGGCACCGGTGGATCATACATGGTCGGCATCTGGCCGAGGGACGCACCGGCGCCGCGTGGGCTCCCGTATCCAGCGGAACCTTCCATCGCGGGTGAGGCGCCGTATGCGAAGCCTGCCCCCCCCCTGCCTCTGAAGTTGTCGTACTAATCGCCCTCTTCCTTACCATCCGCCGCACCAGCCGCCGAGTAGAAGGAAGATGCCCCCCTGGAGGTGTATGCCTCCCTGGCACCTCCTCCTTCTGCCCCCCCTGCGGCTGCTCTCGCATCCCTTCTCTTAGCCATGGCAACTTGCACACCGAGTGCCGGGGGCGCGTGGAACACGTGGTGGGCGAGCAGCATGGAGAAAGCCGTTGCTGGGTCCTCGTCCCTGTACTTAGCAGCAGACATGGCGCTGAGAGCATCTAGGAACTGAGAATAGGAGAGCCGTCTGGCTCCCTTCGTCTTGCACTTCGTAAATATCAGGTCTATCTCTGTGCGGTCGAGGAAGCTGTCCAGGAGCCCTGGGCACTCCCTCGCAAACTTAGAGAAGTTAACATTATCAATGCTGTCTTCATGGTCGCCTTTACCGCCGGTTCGGCCAAACTTGCAGTAGTACTAAAAAACAAGCTGTAGCTGCGCGTTTGCGTCAAGGGGAAACACTGGCATATCGGCGGCTCTCGAGCCCATTGACTGGGATTTACGCATTGTGCGTTCCCGAGCTGAGTCAGATCTTGACCTGCGGTGTGAGCGAAGAGATTGCGAACAGCCTGAGCTCGTACCTGTGACTCATGCGTTCAACAACGGTCGACATTAGAGCGCATGCAGAGGCTCAAAGCCCGCTGACAATTTGCTCGAAGCTCTCTCACGGACTTCCTCTGTTCAGATGGGGCCGGGTTATGTGCGAAATGTCACGAATCACTTCATCGGTAGCTTCGTTAGGATAGCCTCGAAACGATGAGATACCATGCCTGCGCTTTCAACGGTGCAGATATTCGAACTGAGCATTTCCGTGCTACCATCGAGAGAAGTGAAGTTAATGTATGTGTTAAACGTAGTTTCACCCGAGCTTGATGCCGTCCTGTAACGGCACTACTTGATACAGGAGCTTGGAAAACTCACGTTGCATATTTCCCTTCCCCAGTTGATGCGTTTATTCCTGGACCTGAGCGAAAACGCTCCGCGTATACGCCTGTATACGAATTGACGTCATTTAAACGATCAAACACTGTTGATTGCGCCTCAGCAGACATCTCGATCAATTCCCAAATCTGCTTCGAGCAGGTGCGCCAACACACCACCCTTTGCTGTCCGTTCAGCTCAAAACTCATTTTTACTGCCTGTATCTACTCGCAATAATATCGATCGGTTGCGTGTACTTAGGTTCCCGATCGTTGGTCGCTTGAACTTGAAATTAGCCTATCACAGAGAAGGGGAGCATAATTTGCTCTTTGATCCTCTCATACATCGTGTTAGGTATTTTGACGAGATGTCACATGAGCGTGGCATCGAAGGAGGCGACATATCGCAGTTTGGGCGCACGGCATTGATATCATTCGGCAGCGAAGGGAGCTCCGTTACTCGAAGCCAAGCCTCATTTGGCGCAACACAAAGCTTAAATGGTAAATCAATAGAGTAGCCTAATCGTATTCCTTTAGGCTTGGCTGATGTCAATGCAGGGGCAGGCAGAGCAAGCCCGTTTGCAGGTACGGCCAGGACTCCTGCGTACATGCGATAGTCCTTCGGCGGAGGTGAGATTAAGAATTTGCTGGAACTGTGAATATTTGCATGTCGCTATAAGATATGACTCGCTTGTCATTCGACTGCTACTTGTGCAGATGCCGAGTCATTGCTCGAATCGGAGACAAAGCTCCGCCGAAGTCTTCCTGGTGTTTCTCCCGTCGGAGGCGACGGCAACCGCATGACAGATATGCTGGGGATGAGCACTGCCCATCCTGGTGCTGCGATACCTGTTACCAGAGGCGAAGCCAGATCGTCGCCCAGTGCAACCCCGGCAGTACCAGTTCGCCGGGGCATTGCCTCCACGGGCGGCAGCCGGCACCGAGGCCTCGCTCGGAGCTCACTAGGCGCCTCGACATCTAGTCCGCAAGGCGACCGCTTAGATGCTGCAGACTTGCGCCCTCCTTCATAGCACAGCACATCCACAGCTTAGCCAAGTAGCTCAGCTGCCACCCCTCAGACAGCCAGACCGACACGCCCCCCACCGGTATCTCAAGGTCCCCGCACCCCCACCGAGTCCCCCACGCTCTGCCAGTCGGACATGAGCATCGACCTCCGATAGGCACATCGAGGCTCTGCTAAGGTAGTCGAACGGTTCAGTGCCCGCCTCAAGGATGACCTCGCCGACGTCGTGGACCCGAGTGCGGCGAGCTGGCTTGGACTTGACCAGGACTATGAGCTTGATGGCAATGGCAGTGAGAACGGAAGCAGATTGCCATCAAGTGACAACGATGCTCTAGATGGAGAGGCATCTGTGGGCGGGTCCCCTAGTGAAGATTTGGATCTGAATTCGGAATCGAAACGTAGGGATGCGGCGGTAGATTTCATCGACGAGGGCATGGGCACGGGCGAGGATCTCACATCGAAGTGCGAGTCCAATGGCTCTATTATTGGGACTCCGACGAGCAGCGGCAGCTTCAGGCAGGGAACAGAGCGCGAAACCACTCCCCAGGCACCCCAGGACGAATACCTTAGCACCGTCATGGAAGCAACGGAAGACGGGACGCAGGTTACCCAGGGAACAACGGCCCACTGCCTCGGTGAATCTGCTTCATCCCGTGCTGACGTGGTTCTCTCTGCTCGCAGCATGCCCGGGTCCAGGCGTAGGCCTGGAACTTGGGATGCAGGGTCCTCTCATGGGGCGGGATGTCTCCTTGACGTTGACATGGCTGCATCACAAGAGATGCCAATGCAGTATATTGGGCACGGTATCTCGGCCGCCGGTTCCATGCTGCACATGGATACTGAGGAGGACGAGGACGACAGCAGGAGCGGGAGCGGCAGTGGTCGCGGTGATACTTCTGGTACCGCTGGAGATGATGAGGATGAGGATGAGGACGAGGACGAGGAAGCACATTCGGATGGTAGCAGCGAATCCGATCTGGATGGACATCTGGATCGGGTGTTAAAGTAGCATGCAGACCAAGTGGCTGCCAGTGAATCCCAAGCAACGGGTGCTGGTGCATATGGCACTTCGTAGGGAAGAAACCCAGAAGTAGACGATTCATCCATCTCGGCATCAGACAGGTCCAGCTCAGCCAGAAAGTCCACCGATTCTGTTGGCGAAGCCGCAGCTGCTAATACTCTCATAGTCCAAGAAGGTGCCCGAGTTCACGTCTAGGGAACAAAGAGTGAGGCACCCATCAGCGCGAGGCAAATGCCCGGCCTAACTGAAAAGGCAGGCATTCGAGCATGCGAGAACCAAGTGGAAATAACAGCCGTTGCGGCTTCTCCAACCCGGGCGATACGCTTCGCCGGAGCTGCTACTACAGACGGTCGTTCTGGCCGGGGCCAGGGGCGGCGGCAGCAGGGGACGTCGCGCGCCGGTCGCCTGGACGGCAGAAAGACCAAAGCGCATGCCCAAGCGAAAGCATCCTCGAAGCCTCAGGAGCTAGTGCCGACTACCCCTGGCACGATGCGGTCGTTACAACGCTATGACGACGACGTGCGTCGTTATGGCGTGTCTCTGACTCCAGAGGTGACGAGAACCAGGGTGCGTTCTTCGGCCACCGCGGAGAGCGGCAATGGTACTGGGCTGCATCGAAATGAGGCAAAAGGAGCGAACGAGCTCGAGGTTGGCGCGGAAGAAGTGCAAGGAGAGTATCCGTCGGGTGTTTAGCCCAGTCAACGTGAACCTCATTTTGGTGACAGTTCGCCCCAGCTGCTACCAAGAGCCAACGCAAAGTCATCCGGAGAGGAACCTTCGGGGTTTATGGCTGCGACGGGATCATCGACTCCGATGGCATCGAATAGTGCTGCACTCGTCACACCATTTGCCGGCGGTGACGAGTCCATGGGTAATTCCACTGTGCCCCCTTCCCTTCCAGATGCAACGAGAAGCATGATCCCGGCTGACACTCCCATGACTGGTGGCACTGCAGGAATTGCGCTGCGGCACGCGGCGCGCAGCAACGCACCCAGTGTAGGTGCTAGTGGTCGCAGCGAGGGCAAAAGACCCTCGAGCAGGTCATCGACCGGTAGCACGGGTGCTAGGCGAAGCCTACAAGCAGCACCAGCAGCTTCTCAGCGGAATCACGCATCCGCGATGGAACCGATGCAGGGTGGATCAGTCGACCACCCGAAGGCTGTGCCTACGCAGCTTTCAGGCAGTAGCACCCCGATCTCTGAGACGAACGACGCGAGCTGGAACTTTGCTCTTCCTGGTGCGAATGCAAATGCGCTTTTCGAGGATTCGCGCCTGGACATGACAGAGAGGGTATCTGCGATCGTGGCTGCAGCTGCATCACCCGCCCCTGCCGAAGCACTAACGTGCCCAGTACCAACCGGACTAGAATCGTCGAAGGCTGCCAAAGCTCGCATGGCGGAGGGCACCAGCATTGTGGCATCTCACATGCATCCTATGAGCGTGATTTTGTCCGAAAGTGGAGCTAGATCGAGTGCGAGTGCAATTGCGAGTGCGACATGCAGTGGTTTCGAGGACGGGGCCGATGCCTGCTCTGACGACGATGATGATGACGATGAGTTCGTGAGCGGGGCAGA
>Ga0136560_1001848_pt1 | contig 10847 bp, 7 predicted proteins | sample AntRauMeHopE1497_FD_104925 | JGI IMG/M metagenome (GOLD analysis project Ga0136560, IMG submission 104925) | Saline lake microbial communities from Rauer Islands, Antarctica - Metagenome Hop E1 #497 | ecosystem: Environmental > Aquatic > Non-marine Saline and Alkaline > Saline | place...
CCGCACGGCGCCGCATCTCCGCGGCCTCCGCCCGCTCCCCTTACCTACCCTCCCCCTTCTCCCGCATCTGCACGCCGACCGTCTCCCGCAGCTCCCGCTTGAACGTCCGCGCCCGCTCCGCCCGCCGCCGCAGGTCCTCGTCCCGCCGCTCCAGCGCCTCCCGCTCCGCCCGCGCCACCCGCCTGTCCAGCGCCTCCTCCTCCTCCCGCATCGAGTCGAAGACGCCGTTCTGCGCGTGCACGTTGGCCTTCAGACGGGCCCGCACCGACGCGAACATCGCCTCCCGCTGGTGCTCCCGGCGCAGCAGGTCGGCGGCCATAGCCTCCATGTACTGCGCGGGAGGAGGCGGGGGAGGCGGCGTGGCGCACGCAGCGGCTCTGCCGGCAGGGCTCTGCGGGGCGGGGCGGCGTGGTCGGCTCTGCTCACCTTGATGTCGAGCTTCGTCTCTTCGCGCTTGGCCTCCTCCTGCCGGGCTTTCTTTGCGCCGACCTCCTGCATGTCGTGTCGCATCCCCTCCCGCATGCGTCTGAGCTTCTCCGCCTTGTCCGCCGCCGCCCTCTCCCCGTCCTCCGCGTCCTTGTCCGCCTGCTCGCGCGCGATGCGCAGGTCCGCCGCGTGCTCGCGGTCGCGGCGCGCCCGCACGGCCTTGGCCTGCTCGTGCGCCCCGGCGCGAAACCTGCGAAGGAGGGGGGTCGGAGGGGGGAGGGGGCGCCGGGGAGGAGATTGGGGGCAGGGGACAAGGCAGGCAGGCAGGCAGGGAGGAGGGGGGGCACCGGGGGCAGGGGCTCCGCGGGGCCCGAGGGGCGGCCCACCCCACGGCTCTGCCGGTCCGCGTCTCTCACTCCGCGACGCCGTCGTCGAAGCGCCTCTTGGCGTCCCTCTTCTCCTGCTCAAAGGCCGCTGCGTCGTCGACCATGCGCTGCCCGACGCCGTCCCACTCCCGGCGGGAGGCCTGCCGGCGCCTGGCGTTCTCGGCGATCTGGGCCTCGACCTCGGCCCGCGTCTCCCGCGCCCGCCGCCGCCGGTCCCGCCGCCGGCCCGCCTCGGCCTCCTCCGCGACGTGGGCCTGGTGCTCCGAGATCTCGCGCCAGCGGCCCTCCTCCTCCCACGTGTACGTGCGCCTCTGCTTGCTGGCGATGATCTTGACCGGGTGCTCGTCCATGGGGTTGGGGCGCCGCTTCGGGAGGCTGTCAGCCGCCCAAGCCCCGTAGTCGTGACCCGCGGTGGGCGGACCGGCGAGGGACCACATCTCCGTGTCGGTGAGGCGCCGGCCGGGCGCCACGCCCCCGCTCTTGCCCTCGGAAAACCCGGCCGAGTCGTCCGCCGAGCGGTCGGGCCCCGCCGGCTCCCCGCGCCCGCCCCCGCGCGACACCTTCACGGGGGACTGCGGCGGCATGCGCGTCTTCCTGGTGGGGGGGTGCGTGATGAACTTGGCGCAGGCGCGGCGAGCCGTGGCAAGCATCGCCGGGCTGGCAGACTCGCCCTTGCGTAGCGAGGCCAGGACGCCGTGCACCTCGGTCCGGACCACGTCGTACAGCAGCGACTGCGGCTGGATCTGCGGAAGGAGGGGCGGGGGCGGCGCAGAGGAGCGCGTCGGGGCTGTTCTCGAAGGGGCGAGCGCGACGGCGGGGCGGCGCAGGCGAGCCTCCTTCCCGGCCCGTCCCGCCGGCCAGGTGTTGCTCCCGGGCCGGCCATCACACGCCGGGGGCGGTTTCCCCGGCGCGAAGGGCCGTGCCGGGATGCCGCTGAGCGGCGGGGGCGGGGTGACGGCTGATCCCCCGACCCAAACACCCGAACCAGGGTCGGTTGCACGGCCGCGGCCTCGGGCGCTGGCCGCCCCGGCGGCGGCGCTCGCGCGTCCGCGGCTCACGGTGGACTCGAACTCGGAGATGAGCTTCTTGGTGAGGACGTTGAACGCGGCGCGGCGAGCCCGGACCTCCTTGCTGGGCGGCTTGGTCGTCGTCCGGGGCATGTCGCCCCCCCGGTTGCTGTGCCACGCCTCCACCAGCTTCTCCCGGCCCAGGCCCGCGCGGTCCCACGCGCGGTGGCGCGCCGTGGAACCCGAGGCCGCGGGGAGCGCCCCGGTTGACTTTGTCGCCCGTGAGCGGCCGAGCCGCTTCTGGCTGCCCCTCGCGTCTTCGAGCTCCATGCGCTCCGCGGACTCCAGCTGCTCCCGCGCCGCGCGGATTGACTCCGTGGCGGACGTTCCGGTCGCGTCCATGGGCTCCGTTGTCGGAGCGGGTGCGGTGGGCGGGCGGGCCGGGCGATCGCGTGACCGGGGCGCCGCTCTGCATCTCCCCCGACGCCGGTGGCTGCTGGGGCGGCGACCGGGCGTGCGCTTGGCACGGGGGCGGTTCGGAAACGCCGCTGGCATCATCACTCGAGCAGCCGTGCGAGCGCCGCGGCCGCGGCCTCGGCCGTTTCCTCTGGGTGTGTCATTGCCAGCAGGTGCCCCGCGCCGGGCACCACGGCCGAGCCGCGCGCGGCGGCGCCCGCGCGGTGTGCCGTGCGCTCCATCGCCTGCTTGAGGCTCACGGGCTCGGGCTGGAACCCCATGGACGGGATGCGGCTCTTGCCGCCGCCGATCAGCGCCACGGGCGTCGACTCGCGCGGCAGAACGTCGTTCCACAGCGGGCTGATGCCGCGGTAGATGTCCGCCTCCCACAGCGGGTCGCAGCTGAAGCGGCATGCGCTGTCGCGCGAAGCGGGCGGGACAAACGCCGGGGCACCGTCGGCGGGCACTTGCCCCGGCCCCGCGCCGGCTCCCGTGTCGGCCGCCAGGCCTCCCCCTTCGAAAAACGCCCTCAACACGTGGTCGGGCCACCCCCTGTAGAGCGGGTGGGCGGCCACGTACGCCTCGGCCTCGGCCGCACCCGAAAACGTTCGCTGCCTGGCGAGCGTCGCCTCCGACAGGGGGTTGGGGGGGATGGTGCGCGTAGGAAGGCCTTGGCCGTACCGCCTCGTCCCCGCCTCGCGCGTGGGGTCTGGGGGCAGGGCGTACGCCGGACCGACAATTGGCTCGATCGCGACAGCACCGCTCAACGCGGCGCCCGCGCCGGGCCCGTCACCCGCGAGCAGGAGCGCCGACGCCCCCATGGAGTGGCCGACCCCGAGCATCGGCACGGCGGCATCGCGGTCCGCCCAGGCGCCGATCGCGTCGTCCACGTCATCGGCCGCCCACCGGGCCCAGTCCTCCGCCGCCGGGCGCGAGCCGGACCGCGTCCCGTGCCCCCTGAAGTCAAAGGCCCGGACTTCGAGCCGCATGCCCCGCCGCTCGGCGCTCGCGCACAGGGCGGCAGCAAACGGCGCGAGCGCTCCGTGGCTGAACCCTGCCGCGTGCGCGAGCAGCACCGACGCCGTCGGCTTGGACGCTCGGTTCAACACCACGAGGTGGGAAGCCATCGGCGCAGCGCCCGTCGTCCGGGCAAGTGCGGGCGCTCGAGTTGATGCGGGATGCTACGCTCAAGCCCACGACACGGTCGCAACCGGAAGCGCGCGCTCGCGACAGAGGGATCGGCGGTCCTAGATCCGCGCGTACTCGGGTATGCGGCTGGAATGCGGGTGTGCGCGCTGCGGACGGCGGGGATCGCTCGGCCTTGCCCTTACTCTGCCGCGGCCGGCGGTGGTGCGCCCCGAGGCGGAGCGGCACACTTCCAGATAGGGTCGACGCGGATGCGCTTCTTGCGGTTGGCTCGGGCGCTCCCGGCGGTTCCCGTGGCGGCGATCTGCGCGTGGGGGGCGGCGGCCGCTCCCGGCGGCCCCGCGCCGCCGACGCTGCCCCGACTCGGCGCGGCCTCGGGGGTTGCCTCGTGCGAGGCGGGGTCGGACGACACGGTGGGGTACGACGCCCGGATCGTCGCCGCGACGAGCCACGCGCGGCTTTTCGACCGGCTGGCCTCGGTCCGGGACTGGGACGGCCGGCCCACGTCGGTGACGCGCAGCGACTTCATGCGGGCGCGGCTCTTCTGCCACATGCTTCCGTCGGGGAGCCTGTCCGCGGTGCCAGACGCGGCGGACAAGCCCATGTCCGATGCCGCGAGGCGGGCGCTCTTGTTCGTCGGCGATTCCGACGGCAGGGTGCCGTGGCCGGAGTACCTCGTCCTCTCGGCGCTGCTCTCCATGCCCCGGCACCACCTGCGGCTGGTCCTGGCGGCCGGGGACGGCGACGGGAGCGGCGCGCTGAGCCACGAGGAGCTCAGCCGAGCCCTCGCCCTCGTCGTCGGCGACGAGGTGCGGGCCTCCGCCCTCCCGCCCTCCGCCGCGGTGCGCTGGCCCTCAGCCGGCAAGGAGCGGGCCGCCGCCGCCGCCGAGGGGGCTGCTGGCGGGCTCTGGTCGCTGGAGCCGCCCGCCGGCCTCGCCCGGGCGGCGCTGGCCCCCGGTGCGTGCGTCCTCCCCGACGGTGCTGGCGCCGCCGAGCGCTCCGCAGACCGCTACGACGCGGCCGGGCTCCTCGCCCTCGTCGATGCGCTCGCCGCCGCCGTGGCAGAGCTCGAGTTCCGGGTCTTCGCCGACGTCGAGGCCGACGGGACGGCAGAGCCGGCGATGACCGCCGGCGGTTTCGCGCGGTACGTGATCTGCCAGTCCATGTCGGGGTCGGGCGAAACCGCGCGGCTGCTGGCCAGGTGGGAGGACCGGCTCGCCGACGGCGGGCAAGGGCCGCAGGGCGCCGCCAGGCGCGGGTCGGGGCAGAGCGCGTTCCGGTCGACGTCCCCCGCCGACGTCCTCGACCTGGCCCACTTCGTCGGGGCCCGGGGCGCGCTGGTCGATCGCTCGGGGGACGTGATCGCGTCGCTCGGCTTCCTGGTCGGGCCGGGGTCGCGGGTGGGGCCGAGGGAGCTCTCTCACGCGGTGTGGGCGACGGCGGGGGCGGAGCTGCCGCGGCTGGCGGCGGAGTCGCTGCTCGCCGTCGCGTCGGCGTCGGAGGGGCGCGACTCGTCCGTCGCGACGGCGTCGCTCGCGGAGCTGAGGGCCCTCCTCGGGTCGCACGCGGGGGCGCGCGTCGGGCGGGCGCGGGGCGTCGGCGACGAGGGAGGCATCGCCGCGTGCGTGCGGGCCAGCGACTGAGGGGAGGCCGGGCTCAGGGGTTAGGGCGGCATCGCCGCGTGCGTGGGTGTGCGCGTGTCTGCCGCGGCGGCGCGGGAAGCGGTCCGGCGCGTGCCTGTTCAATCGTTCGACGAAACCCGCGCGCCCCGGCGGGGACCATCACTCCCCGGCGGGCGCTGCCCGCCACCCTTCAGCCGTCGAAGACGTCGACGCCGCCGGGGGAGCCCCCGAGCCCGGAGCCGTCGCCCCCGTCGTCGGCCGCGGCCCCGGCCGCCGCGGCCCCGTCCCCGCCCACCGCCTCCGCCTCCGCGGCCAGCCCAGACAGCTGCCTCCGCACCAGAGTCGCGTACAGCTCCGACGACTCGAGCAGCTCGTCGTGCGACCCGCTCGCGACCACCCTTCCGCCGTCGACCACGTTCACGACGTCGGCGTTCCTGACCGTTGAGAGCCGGTGCGCGATGATGAGGACGGTGCGCCCGACCATGAGTCGCTCCAGCGCCGCCTGCACGAGGTGCTCCGACTCCGCGTCGAGCGCCGACGTCGCCTCATCGAGGAGGAGGACGGCGGGGTCCTTGAGGATGGCGCGCGCGATGGCGACGCGCTGCTTCTGGCCGCCGGAGAGGCGGACCCCCTTCTCGCCGACGACGGTGTCGTAGCCGTCGGGGAAGGCGGTGATGAAGCCGTGGGCGTTGGCCTTGACGGCGGCGTCGACGATGTCGGCGTCCGAGGCGCCGGGGCGGCCGAAGAGGATGTTCTCCCGGACGCTGCAGGCGAAGAGGATGGGCTCCTGCCGGACGAGGCCGAGGCGGGAGCGGAGCCAGCGGGGGTCGAGCGACCGGACGTCGGCGCCGTCGAGGGCGACGGTGCCGGACTGCACGTCGTAGAAGCGCTCGATGAGGTTCACGACGGTGGACTTGCCGCCGCCAGAGGTGCCCACGAGAGCGTGGACGCGGCCGGGGGGGATGTCGAGGTCGAGGCCGCGGAGGACGGGGGCGTCGGGGCGGGAGGGGTAGGCGAAGTGGACGTCGGAGAGGCGGACCCTGCCCTCGATCCCGGCGGGCTGGGCGCCCTTGCCGGCCACGGGCATGGCCGGCGTCCGGTCGAGGAGCTTGAAGACGCGGTCGTTGGCGCCCATGGCCGACATGATGGCGCCGAAGAGCCCGGCGAGGCCGCCCAGGGCTGCGCCGATCTGGATCGCGTAGAGGAGGAACGACGTCAGCACGCCCTCGGAAATGGCACCCTCGATGACGAGGGTGCCCCCGTAGTAGACGATGCCGATGAAGGCGCACGACGTGACGGCCGACGTCACGCCGACGAAGACGCCGCTCGCCCAGGCGTTGCGGATGCCTAGCACCAGCGTGGTGTCGATGCTGGCGGCGTAGGCCGCGATCTGCTTGGGCTCTGCCACGAAGGACCGGACCGTCCTGATGGCGGCGAAGGACTCCTCGGCGACCTCGGAGGCGTCGGCAAGGGCCTTCTGCTGCTCCTTGGAGAGGGTTCGGACGTACCGGCCGTAGACGACGGCGGAGATCGCGACGGCGGGGACGACCGCCACCATGACCAGGGAGAGCTTCCAGGAGAGCACGAAGAGGTACACGATGCCGCCGAGCACGGTGGCCGCGTAGCGAAGGCCCATGCTGATGTTCACCGTCACGGCGTCCTTGAGCACGGCCGTGTCCGACGCAAGGCGCGAGATGAGCTCGCCGGTCTTGGTGGCGTCGAAAAAGCCCACCTCTTGCTCCATCACGGCGCTGCGAGCGGGGGCGGCGGGGAGGGCGCGCAGATTTCAAAAACTAAAAGTGCGCCGCGTCACACGCGCTGCACGGGACGCGGGATGACGAGGGCGGGGGGGTTGCTCACAGGAAGAGCTTCTGGCGGAGGCTCGCGACGACGATCTGGCCCGCGCTGTTGAAAAGAAAGGCGCGGATGAGGGCAAAGATGGCGCCGCCCACGCTGACGACGACGAGGAGGACCACGTCGGACTGCAGCTGGGCTCCGTCGCGGCGAGCGAGCGCGTCGATCACGCTGCCAAAGATCGCGGGGGTGGCGAGGTTGGACGCCGCCGAAAGGAAGAGGAACACGGACCCGAAGATGAGGCGCCACCGCACGGGGGCGGCCTCCTTGAACAGCCGGCCCCAGGACAGGCCCGGGCGTTTGCCCTTCGCCTCGGAAGCCTCGTCGCCGAGCAGCTTCTCCTTCTCCGAGCGGCCGCGCTTCATCGGGCCGACGGCTACCGCGACATGGTCGGCTCGCGACGCCATGGTGGTGCCGCGGGGCCTTGGGCCCGCCGGGAAGTGCCCGACTCGGCGGCCTGGAGCGGGAAAACTCCCTGTTGCAGAGCGGCCCGCGCCCGTGGCAGGACGGCACGCGCACGCACCCTGCGGCGGACGGCGCGGAGCGTGCCGAATCGACGGGAGGCGGCCATGGATGCGGTGCTCGGCGCTTCCGTGACCGCGGCCGCTGCGGTCGTGTACGCGGCGACCGGCCACGCCGGCGTGGCGGGCGGCGACAGCGGCGAGTTTGTCGCCGAGGCCTGCCTCGGCGGGGTTCCGCACCCGCCGGGGTACCCGCTCGTGCGAGCGTGGGGTGGCATGGCGTGCTGGGCGGCCTCGGCGTTGTGCGACGCCGACGCCGGGCTGCAGTCGCTGGCCTCGGGCTCGTGCCGCGCCGCCGTCATTAACTCGGCGTTTGCCATCTTCCCCGCGGCGGCGCTGGGCCTCTGCGCGGCCGCGTCGTTCCTCGTCGCGCGGGCGCGGGCGGGGGACGTGGGCGCGGCCGCGATCGGGCTGCTGTCGGCGTGGACGCTGGGGACGTCACGGGTCTTCTGGACGTACGCCGGGCACGCCGAGGTGTTTGGCATGAACAATGCCGCCGTGATGGCCATCGTCTGGGGCCTTGCGCGGTTCGAGGCCGCCAGGCGGCTTCCGCCGAACGAGGAGGGCAAGGCGCCGTCGGCGATCTGGTCCCACTGGCTGGCGGCGCTCTGCGCCCTGGGCGCGTCCAACCAGCACACCGTCGTGTTTGTCGTCGTCCCCGTGGCCGTCTGGGTGGCGGGGGCGCTGTGGTACGACGGCCGGCTGACCGTCAAGCACACGCTTGCCGTGGCTGCGTGCGGCGTTTTCACGGCCGGGACGGCGTACGCGACGCTCGCGTGGGCGTCCTGGACCCCCGTGGCGGGCAGCTGGGGCGACCTGACGTCGTTCTCGGGATTTTTCAGGCACGTGCTCCGGGCAGAGTACGGCACTCTCCAGCTCGCGGCTGTGCGCGGGGACGCCGCCGGCGCGCCGATGCGGTGGGCGGCGTACCTGCACCACGCGTCGGGGATGGGCCCCGAGGCCGCCCCGGGGCACTCGTCGTGGGAGGGCGTGGCCCCGCGGCTCGCGTCGGGCGGGTGGCCCGAGCCTGCCGGCTTCCCGCTGCTCGTTGCTCTCGGCGCCCTCTCGGCGCTCGGGCGCACCGCTGCCCGGCTCGTGTGCGGGCGGGGCGCGTCCGGGGCCGGCGGCTCGGCGGCCGTGCCCGCCGTTGTGCTTGCCAGCTTGGCTGTGTACATCGGTGCGTTTGGTGTTCTGGCAAACGTCGACCCGAGGCAGGCGATGGCCGCGGGCGTGCTGGAGCGCTTCTGGATGCAGGCTGACTGCCTCGCCGCCGTCCTTATGGCAGAGGCGGTGGCGGCAGCGGTCGCCGCCACGTCATCGGCGCTCCCGGCGGCAGCGGCCGGTGCCACGTCATCCGGGCGGTCCGCCCTGGCCGTTGCCGTCGTGGCTCTGCTCCTGGCCCGCTCCCCTGGGCTCGGTGCGGCGGCGTGCGCCGATCACGGCGCCTTGGCCGGCGGCGGCGGCGCCATCGCCCGCCACCCTTCGGCCGCCGCGATGGCCGCGTCGCTCGTCGACCCCGTCATGTGGCCGTCGGCCCCCGGCTTCCGCCCCGCCGATGACGTCACACACCCGTCCGGTGACGTCACGCCCCCAGCCGTCCGCCCCCTCCTGCCGGGCGCCGGGAGCCCCTGCGCCGCCTGCCTGGCCGGCCGCGCCATCGACGCCCGCCTGTTCGACCGTCACGACGAGCGGAGTTCCGCCCTGCCACTCTCAAGATCCTTCCCGACGGCGGCATCGCGGCCGAGCCGGGCCAAGACACCGCCAGCGGGCGTCGCCGCCGCCGCCGCCTCGGCCTGCGCCGTCCCCTGCGCCCGACCGGGCGGCGCCACTGCCGACCACCCTTCCACCGACCACCCTTCCCCCGACCACCCTTCTCGGCCCGCCCCCGGCCTCGCGGTCCAGCGCTTCGCCGTCGCCGCGCTGGAGTCCCTGCCCCGGGGCGCCCTCGCCCTCGCGCACTCGGACCTCATGTGGAACGCGGTCCGAGCGACGCAGGCGTCTCTCGGCGCCAGGCCCGACGTCCAGACCCTCTCCCTGCAGCTCCTGCCGTACCCCTGGGCCCGGAGGCAGGCGCGGCTCTACCCCGGGGTGGTGGTCCCGCCGCTGGACCCGTCGCGGGTCAGCACCGACCCGTCGGACCCCCGCTGGCGCGGCGTCCTGACCGCGGTGGTCTTCGCGAACCGGCGGCGCGCCGAGTCCCCCGGCGGCCTCTTCGTCGAGATGACGGCGATCGGGGACCACTCGCTGGGCGACGGAGCATCGCTCGGCCAGCGGCCCGCCCCCGGCGGCGGTTTCGCGTCGGCGCGGCTGGTGCCCCACGGCCTCTGGTGGAGAGTGGTGTTCGTCGAGGGCGGGCCGGGGCGGCCCGCCGCCTCGCTGGACCTGCGCGCGGCGCTGTGGCGGCGGCCGTCGGTGGCCGCGGCGGCGGCGCTGGCGTGGCGCGTCAGCCGAGGATTCTGCCAGGGCGGGCGTGGGGGCGCGAGGCAGGCGTCGGGGGCGCGCGGGATGGTGCGCGCCGCGCTGGGGCTGGGACCCTGGCCGCCGGCCGGTCCGAGCGTGGCGGGCGATGGCGGTGACGCGACGCGGGGCGGCGGGTGCGACGGCGCGTCGGCGTGGCTCGCGCCGTCGCTCACGCACGGCCCCTCGACGTGGGAGCACGCGGCCGGGGCCATGGCATGGTCCTCGCTCTACCAGACGGCTCTGGGTCTCCTGAGCGACGCGGTGGAGGCGGGGGCGGGCCGGGTGTCGGCGGAAACCGCCGATACCGGCGCCCCGGCGGGCGTCAGGGCGGACCACAACCCCCTGGACATGCTCATCGGCGAGGCAAGGCTTCCTGCCGGCGGTTTCGGGGCGAGGATGGACGACGAAAACGCAAACAGCAGCGCCGCAGGCCGCGCCGCCCCCTCGGCCCCCATGCTGCGGCAGGTGGTCACGGCGCTTCGCATTCTGAGGGCGCACGCGGCCGCCGTCGTGTGGGACCGGGCGACCGGGGCGCCCGTGGCTGCGTCGGCCAAGAACACGGCGCTCGCCGGTGTGATGCTCGTCGCGGCGATGCGCGGCGCCGCCGAGGACTCGGGCGCCGGCAGGTGGATCGCGGGCGAGCCGGTGGCACCGACCGTGTGGCTCGCGGCGATGCCGGGGGCGAAGCGGAAGGCCGAGGCGGCGGCGTTTGCGAAAGGCTTCGTCGCCGAGCACGCCGCCATCGGGCGGGACCTGGCGTGGTACGCGGCCGTGTGGCCCGACGACGAGCAGCGAGGCACGTTCGAGGGGCTGCGCAGGGTGCTCCACGTGGACGCCCGCGACAGCCTGGGCTGGTGAGCGCGGCTGTTTGTGGTGCCGCCCGTTGGCCGACGGGACGAATCAGGCTCTGTTGTTTGCCACGCCCCGCGCCACCGGCCACGGCACACCCAGGACGCCTCGCGCTGCCCA
>Ga0136560_1001850_pt1 | contig 10846 bp, 4 predicted proteins | sample AntRauMeHopE1497_FD_104925 | JGI IMG/M metagenome (GOLD analysis project Ga0136560, IMG submission 104925) | Saline lake microbial communities from Rauer Islands, Antarctica - Metagenome Hop E1 #497 | ecosystem: Environmental > Aquatic > Non-marine Saline and Alkaline > Saline | place...
CTTGGATTACGAAGCTTCACGGCAAAGCAGTACGTGGTCAAACCCTCACCCCGCAAGCCGACACTGGTGCCTTCCTCTCCCTCATAATTCGTGCGTCGGAGGCAAGCGTCTCAACGGAGGCTGCCCCGGACTTTTCAATTTTTATCTTTCAATTACTAATTTTAATCAGAAAATCAAAGTACATTTTTCTTTGAAAGTAAAAGTAGTGAAGTATTACGTTTTAGTGTTCCAATTCACTATATGAACGGCTCTCCCCTTTGGACAAAGGGGAGAATGAATTCCGCTTTGCGGAAGAAAGAGGGGTTTGACCCGCAAACTTGTTCACGCCATGCTTGGATTACGAAGCTTCACGGCAAAGCAGTACGTGGTCAAACCCTCCGTCCGCAAGCGGACACTGGTGCCTTCCTCTCCCTCATAATTCGTGCGTCGGAGGCAAGTGTCTCAAGGGAGCAGCTGCTTAGCATTAAAATTTTTCCTTGTATTTGACCCTGTGTTTGTGTTTGAAAGAGTGCATAAAGCGCAGAGCGTAAAGCGAAAGGCGTAGAGCAATTTTGAGTTTGAATCTAAATTCTCCAAAGAGGCTTAAAGCGTCACGTCTCTTTTTGTCTCTTGCTTATGGCTTTTAACTCTAGGCTCTTGTCTCCTGCTTCTTGCAGCGCAGCGTTCTTGTCTCTTGTCTCTTGTCTCTTGTCTCTTGTCTCTTGTCTCTTGTCTCTTGTCTCTTGTCTCTTGTCTCTTGTCTCCAGAAAGTAGGTAGTTGTTAGAGGGTAGAGGATAGTGTACGTTGTCTATGTTTTTTTTGAATTTGGTTCAATCCTAAACATTTATTTCTAAACCGTCTACCGTCTACCGTCCACTGTATCTTGCTTCTTGCAGCGAAGCGCTCTCGAACTTGCCCTTGAACTTGCAGCGGAGCGCTCTTGCACTTGAACTTGAACCGAATCGCTCCTGTCTCTTATCTCCTACAGCGCACTTGAACGATCTAATTTTATGTTAAACGAAATTAAGCCCTCTTTTTCCATGGTATAACAAACTATATGTACTTTAGCAGTTGAAATACTAAATAGTTGGCAGTGGTAGATGTTAATGAAAAAATTTGGCTTTCTTCCCCACATATGGGCGATATGGAACAAGTGTACGTAAAAGAGGCATTTGACACCAATTGGGTCGCGCCACTTGGGCCGAATATTAACGCCTTTGAGGATGCCATTGCCCATTTTTTGGGAGAAAACGTCAAAGTTGCCGCACTTAGTTCCGGTACGGCTGCCCTACACCTAGGCCTTAAATTGCTTGGGGTAGGAAGCGGTGATGTGGTGCTTTGCCAAAGTTTTACATTTTCCGCATCGGCCAACCCGATACTGTATTTGGCAGCCACCCCAATTTTTGTGGATAGCGAAACGGATACCTGGAACTTGTCCCCTGAATTGTTGGAGGCGGCCATTAAGGATAGTATCAAACAGGGAAAAAAGCCGAAAGCCATCATTGCTGTGCATCTCTATGGCATGCCCTACAATATAAAAGCGGTCAGCGCCGTTGCCGATACCTACGGCATACCCATTTTGGAAGATAGTGCAGAGGCCTTGGGCAGTGCCTATATGGGGCAGCATTGCGGCACCTTTGGTGCTATTGGGGTTCTGTCCTTCAACGGTAATAAGATCATAACGACTTCTGGGGGCGGCGCTTTGGTCGCCAAAAACCCGCACCATATAAAGAACGCCATTTTTCTAGCGAGCCAGGCCAGGGACGATGCGCCCCACTACCAGCATTCCCATGTAGGATATAATTATAGGATGAGTAATGTTTTAGCGGGCGTGGGCAGGGGGCAGATGCTGGTTCTGGAAGATAGGGTCACGGCTAGAAGAAGAAATTATGAGCGCTACCATACGGAGCTGGGCAAGCTGCCCGGAATTGAATTTTTAGCCGAACCTACGGGTTATTTTTCCAACAGGTGGCTGAGCTGCGTGCTTACCCCCTCATACAAGATACGGGAACAACTGCGATTGGCGCTATTGGAGCAAAATATTGAATCCAGACCGCTTTGGAAGCCCTTGCATTTGCAGCCTATTTTTGAAAAATTCCCCAAATTTACGGACGGTACTTCGGAAGATTTGTTCAACAAGGGCCTTTGTCTGCCCAGTGGATCCAACCTTACGCAAGATGACCTAAGTAGTGTCATAAAAATAATAAAATCAACACTTTAATTATGTTACAAAAATACTTAACCTACAGTTCACAACGATATTCGTCTAAATGGCTGGTACTTTGTATTGATTTGGTGGCAGTCGCTTTTTCTTTTGTGCTATCCTATTTGATCAGGTTTAACCTTACCTTGGATTTTGAAGTCAGTAATCTGTTCGTTCAGCTTCCTTGGATTTTAGCAACTTCCCTGTTTGCTTTTGTGGCAGTGGGTTCGCACAAGGGGGTGGTGCGGCATACCGGAATCCGGGATGTGTACAATATTTTTAATGCCATTTGCCTTTCAAGTATTCTAATCATTTTTTTGGTCATGGCCAATAGGCAATTCGATTATATTGCCAATTTAACGATTCCCTTGTCCATCATTATCATCCATAGTTTGATCAGTTTTATGGTGCTTACCGCATCCCGGTACGTATTCAAGGCGGTGTACCACAAATTTACCGGAGGAATAAAAGCCTCAAAAAATGTGTTGATATACGGTGCGGGAAGTTCGGGAATACTCACCTATGGGGCATTGACCACCCACGCCAAGAGTGAGGTCAAGGTGCTTGGCTATATTGACAACGACAATAAAAAAGTAGGCAAAAATATTAATGGGATTCCTGTTTTTGATGCAAATATGCTGACCCGTGAATTTATAGGCAAAAAAAATATTTCCGAAATTATTTTCAGCATACAGAACATAGACGCCAAAACGCTGCGAAAAAAGGTAGAGGATATGGTCGACTGGCCGGTCTTGGTTAAAATTGTACCGCCCATAGAGGATTGGATCAATGGGGAGTTAAAGGTATCCCAAATAAAACAAGTGCAAATAGAAGACCTGCTGGACCGCGCGCCCATTCAACTAAAGAATACCCATATTGAGGTAGAACTGCTCCATAAGAGCATTCTGGTCACCGGGGGGGCCGGTTCCATAGGGAGTGAAATTGTGCGGCAAATCTGCAACTATTCCTACGGTGCGTTGATTGTTGTGGATCAGGCGGAGTCCGCCTTGTACGACCTTCAGCAAGAATTGAAGCAAAATGGCTTCCATAATTTTATTCCCATAGTGGGCGACATCCGTGACAAGACTAGGATGAACCAAATCTTTGACGAATACCGCCCCAATATGGTCTTCCATGCCGCAGCATACAAGCATGTACCCCTTATGGAATACAATTGCTATGAGGCCATTAAGATAAATATTGGGGGTACCAAGACCATTGCCGACCTTTCCTTGGTACATGGTGTGGAAAAATTTGTGTTCGTATCCACGGACAAGGCCGTGAACCCAACCAATGTCATGGGAGCCAGCAAACGTATTGCGGAAATGTACATTAGCTGCATGCAACAGGAGGGCAAGACCAAGTTCATTACCACCCGGTTTGGCAACGTGTTGGGCTCCAACGGGTCGGTCATACCCTTGTTTAGAAAACAAATAGCGCATGGAGGGCCATTGACCTTGACGCACAAGGATATTACCCGATACTTTATGACGATTCCAGAAGCCTCCCAATTGGTATTGGAAGCCGGCGCCATGGGAAAAGGGGGCGAAATCTTTATTTTTGATATGGGGGAATCGATCAAGATATTGGACTTGGCCAAGAACATGATCAACTTGTCCGGATTGCGCTATCCGGAAGATATAGATATTAAGGTTACGGGCTTGCGACCGGGAGAAAAGTTGCACGAGGAACTCTTGGCCAACGGGGAAAATACCATGCGCACCTACCACAAAAAGATAAAAATAAGCAAGGTAAGGGACGTGGACTACGCCAAAGTCCGCTCCAAAATAGATGAGCTGTGCATCGTAAACATGTTCTTCAATGGCAATACCATAAAAATCATGAAAGAAATTGTGCCGGAATATATATCACAGAATTCCGATCTTTGTAAATTTGACAAAGAAAATAAAATGGCTATTGGTACGATAACGAATCCAAACCTCAAAATTGTACAATCTTAACGTTCTTTTGCAAAAGCCTATAAATACCTTCGTATGATAACAATGATAAATAAGTTTATAAAATTTTTACTACTATCCTTACTAATTCTGGGGTTTTTGGCATCGTGTGCTACTAAAAAGGAAGTGGTTTATTTTCAGGATGCGCTGGACTATGAAACCATTGTGAGTGATAATACCGCCAATAATAAATTTAAGATCAACGATATTGTCAGCATCACTATTTCTACCTTGGATGCCGAGGCCAGTGTGCCCTTCAATATATTCAGGGGCGTTCAGGAGGGAGGCATGAGGCCAGAGCAAATGGATTACATTGTAGATAAAAACGGGGAAATAGATTTTCCGGTCATCGGGAATATAAAAATAGCGGACCTAACCCCACAGGAGACGAAGGAAATGTTGAAAGAAGAGTTGAAAACTTATTTAAAGAATCCCATCATCAATATACGCCTAAAAAATTTCAGGGTTACCGTATTAGGGCAGGTCAACCGCCCTGGCACCTACCAGGTAAACGGGGAACAGATCACGGTGTTGGAGGCCATAGGTTTGGCCGGAGATTTGAATATTAAGGGAATGCGGGAAAACGTCTTGATCATTAGGGACTTCAATGGCGCCAAAGTGTATCACCGCATTGATCTTACCAGCAAGGATGTCTTCAGTTCACCAAACTACTACCTGACCCAAAACGATATAGTCTACGTGGAGCCGAACAAATCAGCAATTACATCATCTGCCTTGGACAACAGGGCCACTATTGCTATTTCTATTGCGTCGATATTAATTACGTCTACCGTAATATTTATTACCAGAAGGTAGTTTACTTTTGAACAATTTTTAAACGGTTGGTCTGAAACCGATAACTGATATGAATAACGACGCATCTCCTGTAGAACTTAAAACAATCATTTTAGCGTATACAAAACATTGGAAATGGTTTGTATTGGTTGGTCTAGTGGCCCTTATTTTAGCCTACCTTAACATTCGTTATACCATCCCTGAATATGAAGTTCAAGCCCAACTACAGATTGTGGAAGAAAAAAATGCTAGCGATGGGATGAGTGTTTTTCAAGACCTTGATATTCTTGGGGGAGCTTCTAAAAATGTGGAGGATGAAATTGTGATTTTGGCCTCGAGATCCAATTTTATTGACGTGGTGAAGGAATTGGGGGTCAATGTTCAAATTATTTCGTTAGGTAACATTATTAATTCAGAAGTGTATGGCAATCCCCCAATAAATATCAATCTGATCGCAGCGGATTCCATAATCAATACTACTACATATGATTTTTTTATGGAGTTTTCCTCTGCAACCACCTTTGACTTTAGCGAAGCGGAGGATATACCGGCTAAAACCTACGCTTATGGAAATGGTATTTCCACCGCTAGTGGTGACATAGTGATAACGCCAAATGTAAAGGATACAAAAAGTTTAATTGGGAAGAAATATAGGATTTCTATACGCCCGGTAGAAAGTGTGGCACGTGCCTTGAAAACCGCCGTAAAGATTTCCGCGACCGCTGAATATTCTAATATTCTTAATGTATCGATGACCAGTGCCATACCAAAAAAAGCGAAGGATATCATTGATAAATTAATAGAAATTTACAATAGGAATGCCGTGGAGGAAAAGCGGAGAGTGGCCGATGCCACTTCTGATTTTATCAATAACCGAATCCAATTAATTTCTGGTACGCTTACCTCTGTGGACCAAGATGCACAGGAATTGTTGACGGAAAAAGGAATGACGGGTTCAGGCCTTGAAGTGGGTGCGGCGGTGCAGGTGAGTGCGGGAAGCCGCCAAAATTTAGAAAATACAAAGGTGCAATTACAAATGGTAACCAGCCTAAAAGACTATGTTAACGGTGAAACCGGATATGATGAAATGCCCATGGTTGACGTGGGCAGTGGCGCCTTAAGCCAAGCTACCATGCAATATAATACCCTGGTGGGCGAGCGCAAACGGCTGTTACAAAGTGCCGATGAGCAGAACCCTATCATAGTTAACCTTGATGAGCAATTAGATGGTCTTAAAAATACCATGCAATCCAGTTTAACTTCCCTGGAGCGCAATATAGGGATGAACGTAAGTACCTTGCAAAGTCAGCTGGGGAGAATTCAAGGAACTATTTATTCCGCTCCGGAGAACCAAAGGGAACTACGAAATATTACACGTAAACAAGAAACAACAGAAAGTCTGTATTTGTATTTATTGCAGAAAAGGGAGGAATCCCAGATTGCATTTGCCTCCGCATCGCCAAAATCCAATATTATTGACAGTGCCTATGTAGCCAGCCCAACACCGGTTAAGCCTAAAAAAGCCATCACCTATCTTGCGGCTTTGATGCTAGGGTTATTGGTTCCATTTGGCGTTATTTACACCAAGGAACTGTTGGACACCAAAATCCATAACAAACATGCTTTAGAAACCTTGGTCAGTGACATCCCCGTTTTGGGTGAACTTCCCAAATTAGGTAAAAAGGAAAGTAAGATGATTCTAAAGGATGATCGCTCTATCTTGGCAGAGGCCTTACGGATCATACGAACCAACCTGGATTACCTGATGAAGACCAAAGAGAAGGTGGGTGGTAAAAAGAGCAATATTGTTTATGTGACCTCCGGGGTACCCGGGGAGGGAAAGACTTTTACGTCTACCAATTTGGCGATGATTCTGGCAAGTACACAGAAAAAGGTCTTGTTGATCGGTGCGGATATACGCAACCCTAAATTCTACTCTTATTTTATTGGTAACGACATAGATAAATTAAAAGGTAAAGACCGTCAAAGAGATGTGGGGCTTACCGAATACTTGTTCGATAAAAAACTGGCTACCGAGGATATCATAAATACCATGTTGGTGCATCAGACGACCATTGATGTCATTTATTCCGGAAAAATCCCACCCAATCCTGCCGAATTGCTCATGAGCAAACGGCTGGGTGAACTACTCCAAGACGTTTCCGAAAAATATGATTATGTTATCGTGGATACGGCGCCATTGATGGTGGTAAGTGATACGCTCTTGATAAGTGAATATGCCGACCATATCATTTATGTAACAAGGGCCGGTATTACGGAGAAAAAATCCATTGATTTTCCAATGCAATTATTAAAGGAAGGCAAGTTAAGAAATGTATCTTTTGTTGTCAATGACGTGAATGCGGACAATTTGGGATATGGGGGGAAATATGGCTATGGCTATGGCACAGTTACCAAAAAATGGTGGAAGTTTTAAAGTCTGTGTAGCTCTATCTTTAAGAGGGTATTTTAAATATATTTCTTGAAATCAATGGGTGTCATTTAGTATATATACTCATGCTTAATAAAAACTCGGGTTTTCATTTGGCAGGAGTATAGGTGCCAAGCCTACCAAGTTTTAGGAGCAATAGCTGTAAAGATGGGCAAGTGTACTTGGAAAACCCCTGTTTTCCGGTTATTTTATACTCAAATTGAATACGTGTACGCTTCTGTTAAGAAATTATAACCGAGGATTGTAATAAGATGCTGATTGTAAAAAAACTTATTTTTATTTTGAAGTTCGTATTTTAACGGTATTCTTCCTTAGTTAATCGAATAATGACTTTCTATTTTTTTATGCCCTTTATGTTGATTTATATTTGTATGTAATAGCTATTCTCCAGTAATTTTGGCTCAAAAATAAATTCCCGTTTATCCATTTAAATATGAAAAATAATTACTCCTTTTTTGTGAAAAAATACGCTCAAATAGCTCTGTCCTTGCTTTTTGTCGTTTGTTCGCAACTGCTTAGTGGTCAAGTCAACTTTTCACAGAGCACATTGAATCTTGCCGGACTTACGACCATAAATGGAGCTACGGCGATGGAGTTCGGTCCGGACGGGCGTTTGTACGTCTCGGACTATTCCGGTACTAGTGCCAACAGTGGTGTCATCAAGGCGCTCACGATACAACGTAACGGCCCTACGGCCTATGTTGTGACGGCGGTGGAGCAGCTGACAGGCGCGGCATTGGTCCCCAACTACAATGATGATGGTACGCCTGCAACGGCGCTGAACGGGCGTCGTGAGGTTACCGGGCTCACCGTGGCGGGTACTGCGGCAAATCCTGTGGTCTATGTGACCTCGAGCGATATACGTATAGGAGGTGGTGACGGCACGGGTCAGAAGGACGTGGGCCTAGATACGAACTCCGGGGTGATCACCAGGATGACATGGACGGGAGGAACTTGGGAAGTAGTCGACATAGTTAGAGGACTTCCAAGATCGGAGGAGAACCATGCCACCAATGGACTGGATCTAACAAATATCAACGGCATAGATTATCTGATAGTAACTTCGGGAGGCTTCACCAATGCCGGAGGCCCATCAAGTAATTTTGCATTGATTACGGAATATGCGCTGGCCGCAGCCGTATTGTCCGTAAACCTAACGCAGCTTAAGCAGTTGCCCATACAGAGCGACAATGGGCGGAGCTATATCTACGACCTTCCCACATTGGACGACCCTACCAGGGCGAATGTCAACGGTATTTCTGACCGAGATACCCCAGGATATAACGGTATTGACATCAACGATCCTTGGGGAGGCAACGATGGCCTGAACCAGGCGAAGGTCGTCCCTGGAGGTCCGGTACAGATATTCTCCCCAGGATACCGAAATGCCTATGATTTAGTAGTAACAGAGTCCGGTGCTCTTTACGTAACGGATAATGGTGCCAACGGTGGTTGGGGAGGTTTCCCGGTTGGGGAAGGCACGGCGAACGCGACCAATGATTACGATGCAATGGAACCAGGGAGCCAGACGCCATCCGGCAACGAACTAATCGATAACAAAGATCACCTAGAATTGGTGACAACGAATATTCAGAATTATGTACCGGGCAGTTTTTACGGTGGGCATCCGAATCCGCAACGTGCCAATCCATCTGGAGCAGGTCTTTACACGGATAATACTAGTGTTCTTGGTATTACGGGTTCACCCATATGGCGCACCCAACTCTACGATCCCGATAGCTCTACTCCTGGTTCAACGGCAGATCCTAACGTAGGCCTTCCGGTAGATTGGCCTCCAGTTCCGGTATCCATGGCCAACGCTGTGGAGGGCGATTGGCGAGGTCCAACGGTACCCAACCCAGACGGTCCCAACGATAGCCCCATTGTGGTTTGGGGCACCAATACCAATGGGATTACAGAATATACAGCATCCAACTTTGGCGATGCCATGAAGGGTAACCTGTTAGCCACACATAGTGGGGGCAATATAAGGAGGGTACAATTAAATCCAAACGGAACTTCCCAGCAGTATACGGCCGGTTTTATGTCCACAGGAGGGGGCTTTTTATTGGGCATCACTACCAATGGGGACGGCGAGGTCTTCCCGGGCACGGTCTGGGTAGGTTCCCTTTCCGGTCCCATCACGGTGTTCGAGCCCCAGGACGTTTTGATCTGCATACAACCTGGAGAGCCGGAGTATAATGCCTTGGCGGACTATGACGGGGACGGTTATACGAACCAGGACGAAGAGGATAACGGTACCGATGCCTGCAACGGAGGCTCATCACCGAACGATTTCGACAAGATTTTGGGAGCACCATTGCTTTCGGACCTTAACGATATGGACGATGATGGTGACGGTATTGCCGATGCGACCGATGCTTTCCAGCTCGGAAATCCTTTGGAAACTGGTAGTGATGCCTTTGCCATACCTATATTCAATGACCTTTTCAACGACCAACAGGGCTTTGGTGGCATTTTCGGTTTGGGGATGACCGGTCTTATGAACAATGGGGACACTGGCGGCAATTGGCTAGATTGGATCGACCGTAAGGACGATCCCAACGATCCCAACCCTAATGACGTGCTTGGTGGTGCCCCGGGCATAATGACCTCCCACATGACTTCCGGAACAGCCCTAGGTACGGCGAATGATCAGGAAAAAGGCTACCAGTACGGGGTGCAGGTAGATGCAAGTACAGGCCCCTTTACGGTTATCGGAGGTATGAATGGCTTTACGGGTCCCTTGCGTCTCTATGGCAATACGGCCGCTGTGGGCGGCGACCTTGGTTTTTTTATCGGTGACGGTACGCAAAGCAACTATATAAAATTTGTGGTAACCGTTGATGGCTTTACGGTGCTGCAGGAAATCGACGATTTGCCACAGACACCGATTACAATACTGTTGCCGGTCGCCGATCGCACCACCGGTGGAATCGTTTTTTATTTTGTAGTAGATCCATCCACGGGCACTGTGGATTTTGAGTACAGTATAGACGATGGTGCAAGAACCGCTGTGGGCAGTGTTACGGCCCAAGGGGAGGTGTTAAATGCATTACAGCAGGCAGGTAAGGATTTGGCCGTTGGCTTTATTGGCACCTCGGGTACCCCAGGTGTAGAGCTTGAGGGGTCTTGGGATTTTTTGAACGTATTGGGGAATGTCCCCGTAGTTATAGAACAGCTTCCGGATTTAGTGAGGTTTGTGAACACCATGGATGAAGAACTGGCTTTGGATGCTTATTTCACGGATGATAATGGCGTAGAAAACCTTATCTACTCAGTTGAAGACGATACGAATCCTAACGTAGGCGCAGTCATTAACGGTAATACGCTCGCATTGTCCTATCCGTCATCGGTACAAAATACCTCCATTACCATAAGGGCTACGGATACGGATTTGAATTTTGCCGAACAGACCTTTTTAGTGTCTGTTACAGACAGTCCTATTGTTTTGTACC
>Ga0136560_1001851_pt1 | contig 10844 bp, 10 predicted proteins | sample AntRauMeHopE1497_FD_104925 | JGI IMG/M metagenome (GOLD analysis project Ga0136560, IMG submission 104925) | Saline lake microbial communities from Rauer Islands, Antarctica - Metagenome Hop E1 #497 | ecosystem: Environmental > Aquatic > Non-marine Saline and Alkaline > Saline | place...
CAAAATGGACCGTGGCATAGAAAAAGACGGTGCGTTCTACCTGGCAACCCTGCGTCTTGTGCCGGTGTTTCCGTTCTTCCTGATTAATCTGGCGATGGGCCTCACCGGGATGAAGCTACGGACCTACGCATTGGTCAGTTGGGTCGCCATGTTGCCCGGCACGTTTGTTTTTGTGAATGCCGGCACTCAGTTGGGTCAGATTCAGTCCACTGGCGATATCGTTTCTGCGGATTTGCTGCTGTCGTTTGCCTTGCTTGGACTTTTTCCGCTGATTGCGAAACTTGTGGTGGGTTTTTTCCGTCGTCGTAAGGTTTACGCTGGCTGGAAGAAGCCGGCAAAGTTTGACTACAATTTGCTGGTGATTGGCGGCGGTTCTGCCGGCCTGGTATCGGCTTATATTGCTGCGGCGGTGAAAGCCAAAGTGGGTTTGATTGAAAAAAACAAAATGGGTGGCGACTGCCTGAACACCGGCTGTGTGCCCTCCAAGGCGCTGATTCGCAGCGCTAAAGCCGCTGACACCCTGCGCCATGCCACTCGGTATGGCTTGGAATCGGTGTCGGTGAAAGGCTCGTTTAAAGCCATTATGGAACGGGTGCAGCAAACCATAAAAACCATTGAACCACACGATTCGCCGGAGCGTTACCGTTCGCTGGGAGTAGACGTAATGCTTGCCAGCGCCCGCTTCGTTAGCCCCTGGGAGCTGGAAGTACAGCATAACGATGGCCGCAGCGAGCGGCTGACGGCGCGCAGTATTGTTATCGCCACTGGCGGTAAGCCGGCAGTGCCGAACATACCCGGGCTGGCGGACATGAGCCCGCTGCATTCTGAAAATCTATGGCAGCTGGAACAACAACCGCAGAGGCTGCTGGTATTGGGTGGTGGGCCCATTGGCTCCGAACTGGCCCACGCTTTTGCGCGCCTGGGCTCGCAGGTTGTGCTGGTGCAGCAAGGTGATCAGATTCTGGTAAAGGAAGACGCCGACGTGGCTGAACTGGTGCTGGAGCAATTCCGCGCCGACGGTATCGATGTGCGCCTGAATCACAAGGCGGCGGAATTTTGTATCGAAAACGGCGAGAAAATTGCTTATTGCGACTATCAGGGTGAGCGCGTGCGTATCGCTTTTGACGAGGTGCTGGTCGCAGTAGGGCGAGCGGCGAATACTGAAGGCCTGAACCTTGAGGCTTTGGGTATCGAGCCGCAAAAAAACGGTACGGTGCCCACGGAAGACGATTTGAGTGTGCGCTTCCCCAATATTTTCGCTTGCGGCGATGTGGCCGGGCCCTATCAATTTACCCATGCGGCTTCCCATCAGGCCTGGTACGCGGCGGTAAACGGCCTGTTTGGCTCGTTCAAGCGTTTTAAAGTGGATTATAGAGTAATGCCATGGGTGACCTTTACCGCGCCGGAAGTGGCCCGTGTGGGTTTGAGCGAAGCGGAGGCCAAGGCGCAGAAGATCAATTATCAGCTTACCCGTTATGATCTGGGCGGCCTGGACCGTGCCATCACCGAAAGCGAAAACGTCGGATTTATAAAAGTATTAACGCCACCGGGCAAAGACAAAATCCTCGGCGTGGTGGTGGTGGGTTCCCACGCCGGCGAAATTCTGGCGGAGTTTACGCTGGCGATGAAGCACGGCCTGGGGTTGAACAAAATTTTGGGTACGATTCATCCTTACCCAACCTGGAATGAAGCGGCCAAAGCCACTGCAGGCCAGTGGAAAAAGGCCAATGCGCCCCAGCGTTTGCTGGCCATTGTGGAAAAGATTCACAGCTGGCGTCGCGGTTAAGGTAGGTTCGGCGTGGTGTTTTCTCAGACACTGGCGTGTGATGGCAGCAAGTTTTTGACGCCGTTGGTGGGATCGCCTTCGGTGAGCATCTTGGCTAGCCGTTGTCGTTCGTGTTCATTGGGTAGGACACCGGTTATTTTTGCTTCCAGAACGGTGACCCCGTCGCCGTTGTTGACGTTGATATCGGCTTTTGCACGCCCTTTTTCGTCGATCTCTTGAATGACCCAGTTACAGGTCAGCGTCTCGTTGGCATAGACTGGCCGTTTGAACTTAAACGACATGCTGGAGGCAAGCCAGCCAATCTGGCCGCCGATTTCGGTGATCAGGCTTGCGGTGAGCAGGCCGTGAGCAATCGGTTCGCGCATACCTTTTAGCCTGGCAAAATGGCTGTCGCAATGGATCGGATTATAGTCTCGGGAAATTGTCGCGAAGGATGCGATGTCTTCGAGGCTGAAACAGCGGGTAATGGTAAAGCGATCGCCAACACTTAGCCCTTCGGCGGCGCGCTGGCGGATGTTTGTGATGAGTGCCTTGGGCTTGTCTGGCATAACTTGCTCCTGATTGGTCTTTCGGGGCCTAAGAATTTGGTTTTAAAATCCCTCTGTGATTTTCTCGAAGTTTTTGTCGTCGTACGCATTTAAACTTCAGAACATGTCAATTCCGTACAAAAAGTAATCAAAATTTACTATCGAATCTCGGTATTGACGGCTATTATTCTGATGAACTACGCCACTTGTGCTGCTAATTCTGCCTGTCATTTTTAGAGTAAACTTGAAATTTAATTTGTGGTCTATATAATTTAACTCTAAATTTTCAAGGTAAACAGATTCGTTATGACGGAAGAATCGAATACCACTGCTATTAACCTGCGCAAACCTGAAAAGGATGATGGTTTCAGGCTGAATCAGCTGGTGCAAGAATGTCCACCGCTGGATCCGAACTCAATTTACTGCAATCTGTTGCAGTGCAGTGATTTTGCCGACACGGCAGTAGCTGCAGAGAAAAGCGGCGACCTGGTCGGTTTTATTTCTGGTTACATACCGCCACAAAAGCCGGAAACTGTATTTGTATGGCAGGTTGCGGTCCACGAGAAGGGTCGAGGCCAAGGGCTCGCCAAGCGTATGCTGAAAGCGATTGTTGCACGGCAAGAGCTTAGCCACATTAGCCATATGGAAACCACCATTACCGCTGACAACGACGCCTCTTGGGCTTTGTTCCGCTCGTTTGCCCGCGATGTGGGCGCAGAATTGACCTTCGTGGAGCACTTCACGAAAGACGTGCATTTTGGCGGTCAGCACGACTCCGAAATTTTGCTGCGTATTGGGCCCTTTACCAAGCCTGGCTGAGTCTTGATGCGCCAGCCGACAGGCCTCTGATATGGGCTGTCCACAGTGTGCCACGCGAACCTGACGTGGTAAGAAGAAATATCATGGGATTATTCAAAACCGTTGAAACTGAAGTGCGTGTTTATAGCCGTGCTTTCACGGTTATTTGTAATCGCGCCAAAGAATCGATAGCAAAGGCAATATTATGACTACGCAGCTACATACCGTCGAAAAAATCGGTGGCACCTCTATGACCAACTACGAGGCCGTACGCGACAACATTATTATTGGTAACCGCAGCAAAGATGAGCTTTATCAGCGCATTTTTGTGGTTTCGGCTTACGCGGGTGTCACTAACGAGTTGCTTGAGCACAAAAAAACCGGTAAACCTGGCGTTTACGCCTTGTTCGCCGATGCGGAATCAGACTGGGCCTGGGGTGACGATCTCACCAAGTTGGTGCGCTTTCTTACCGACATCAACGGCGAGATGTTTGAAGACTCGATGCTGAAGCAGCAAGCAGACCAGTTCATTACCGACCGGGTTGAAGGCGTGCGCGGCTGTCTGATAGACCTGCAGCGCTTGTGTTCCTATGGTCAGTTTCAGCTTGAAGAACACTTGTTGACGGTGCGTGAAATGTTGGCCGGTATCGGCGAAGCCCACAGTGCCTTCAACACCACATTGAAACTTCAGCAGGAAGGCATTAACGCCCGCTTTGTAGACTTGACCGGCTGGCGCGATGCGGAATTGTTACCGCTGGATGAAAAGCTCAAACAGGCGTTCAATGCGGTAGATCTCAGCCGTGAACTGCCCATTGCCACTGGCTATGCGCAGTGCAAAGAGGGCCTGATGCGTACTTTTGATCGCGGCTACAGTGAAATGATCTTCAGCCGGGTGGCGGTGATCACCGAAGCCCGTGAAGCGGTTATTCACAAGGAATACCATTTGAGCTCGGCTGACCCCAATATCGTGGGTGCCGATAAGGTAGTACCTCTGGGCCGCACCAATTACGACGTAGCTGACCAGCTGGCCAACCTGGGTATGGAAGCCATTCATCCACGTGCCGGTAAAGGCCTGCGCCAGAATGATATTCCATTGCGGGTGATGAACACCTTCGAGCCGGAACACACTGGCACTCTGATCACAAAAGACTACGTTAGCGAAAAATCTCAGGTAGAAATTATTGCCGGTGCCAAGGGCATTTTCGCCATCGAAGTGTTTGACCAGGACATGCAGGGCGAGCCGGGTTCAGATCGCAAGATTTTGGACGTGTTGACCCGTTTCAAGGTGCGTTTCGTGTCAAAAGACACCAACGCCAACACCATTACCCATTACGTGAACACCACGCTTAAACACGTAAAGCGGGTGGTGGACGTGCTGAAAGAGACCTTTCCCAATGCTGAGGTGAATACTCGTAAAGTGGCGCTGGTATCGGCCATTGGCAGCGACATGAAAGTGCCGGGCATTCTGGCGCGATCAGTAAAAGCGATGGTCGATGCAGAAATCAAAGTGCTGGCGTTGCACCAGTGCATGCGCCAGGTTGATATTCAGTTCGTTATTGACGAAGACCAGTATCAGGCCACGATTGTGGCGCTGCATGCCGCGTTAATCGAGCCCCACAATCACGAATATGCGATTGCCTCGGCTGAACAGTGCGCTTTGGATTAAAATTTTCTCTGAAATGAAAATCGTTCTTAGCTAATAAGAAAAATTGCGTGAACGTTTTTTTGCGAAGTGAACCCGCCTGGTTCTGGAAAATATCAGCCGTAATGCACGGCAAAGAACCAGGTGGCTACAATCACCTGACACACTACCACGGTCAGGGTGAGTCCTAAGCGTAGGCGAAGATACCATGCTGGCCAGTAAACCTTCATCCAGCGTGCGTCTACCACGTACAACGCCAGAAACGCCAGTGTGAACAGCACCGCTTTCCACGGTGAAGACACCAACAAGCCTACGCCTGCCGCAATAAAAAATATCTGACTGAACAGCATCGACACTAGTGGCGACATTGGGTAACAACGGTCCTCACGCTGCAGTGCGATTGTCCAGTAAACACCCGCCATAAATGCCAGTATTCCAGCGCTGTACACGTAAAACCAGCTGCTAACCACGATGCTGTGATGGGGCACAAAAAACAACGCTAATACCGCGATGATAAAGGGAACCAAGCCAGCAAGGCCAACACAAATAGCCAGTCGGGCAACCGCAATCACGGCTCTTGCCTCTGTACCCGAACTCTCAGCGGCTCAACGCTGCCAGGTTCCATGCCCACCATTTCATTGTATGCCGAGGCATGAACCACTTGAGTCTCAAGTATGTGTAAGCTGCTCAACATATCCTGGGTGTGCCAGGTGCTTCGAAACTGCAGGGTGGTGCCGGACTCATCAGACAAGATCATTTGTTGTTCATCGACTGTCATTCGGGCCATATAACTCTGGCCTTCCAGAGACAGTATTTCCAATAACTCAATACTCGCGTTTTTGCGACTTTTCAATTGTTCCAGGGTAATACGCACAGGGACTCTCCGGTTTACTTCTTACCGATTTAAATACGCAGGCTCAGTTGTTTGGGATCATCTGTCGCGGGACGCCATAGAATGTATCGGGCGCTGGAGTAACGGTTCCCAGATGGAATCCAGAGTCTCTGCCGGAGTGAGCCCGTAGTCATCCAGGGGCGGTTCCAGCAGAAGAATGGGGGGCCAGGAAAGATGCGTTTCAGGTGCATCTGTCGTTAATTGACGGTACACCAGAGTAACCAGAAATCCATCGACATAAAGGCAGCAAGCCTTCCATGGCCGTGCGTTGTCGCACTGATCGCCGTACAGCTCAAAGCCGCGGCGCACCTCCAAAGTTTGCAGATTGCCGGCAATGCCGCGGCCGGTGGCTTTCAGCCAGGCTTCTTTCAGTGTCCATACTTTCAGAAATTCCAAGGCGTCGTCTTGAGCCAGCAGCCATTCCTGTTCAACCGGTGAAAACCAGCGCTGCACGACCTTCTGCCAGTTTGGGCGGCGTTGACAGGGTTCAATGTCCAGGCCTATCTCTCCTTGCAGGTTGGTCGCGCAGGCCGCTATTCCGTTGCTGTGGCTGAGTGACAGCCGCCAGTCAGGAGGGTACCGCGACTCTGCAGGTCGCCCCGCGCGTGGGGAGCAGGCGCCAGGCGCCTCGCCACTGGCACCCGCCAGTGCCTGACGAATCAACCAGCGGCTACTGAGAAACTCGGCACGCCGAGCGCCGCTACAAGACAAAGCTCTGCTATGTTCACTGGCATTTAACCAGGGTGGCAGTTCAAGGTGAGTGCTGGTGGTTTGATGGCAAAGCCATACAGTCGGTGTCACTCAGGGTTGCAACCTTTCGATGATCCAGGGTGCATCACCGCCTTGTTCAGCGCGGTTATACTCGAAGCGATCGTGCAGGCGGCTAGGGCGACCCTGCCAGAATTCGATGCTGTGGGGTACTACTCGAAAACCACCCCAAAAATCGGGCAGCGGCACCTCGCCGTCACTAAACTTGCGCTTTATTTCCGCAACTTTCTGTTCCAGCAGCCCGCGGGAGGTAATGGCTTTGCTTTGCTCTGAGACCCAGGCGCCAATCTGGCTTCCGCGGGGGCGCGAAGCGAAATAACGCAGGGATTCGGTTTTGCTGACTTTTTCGACTTTGCCCTGAATGCGCACCTGGCGATTAAGGCCCAACCACGGAAACAATAGCGCAGCTTGTGGATTCTGCTTCATTTCACGCGCCTTACGGCTGCCATAGTTGGTATAAAATACAAAGCCATTGTCGTCGAAGTATTTCAGTAACACGGTACGTAAATCGGGCAGGCCATCATTGCCGGCGGTGGCCAGCGACATGGCATTGGGCTCAAGAATGCCAGCTTTTCGGGCATCTTCAAACCAGACTTGAAACTGCTGAACAGGGTTGTCGTCCAGCTGGTCCCGGTCCAGGCCGTCGCTCTCGAAATCCCGGCGCATATCTCCAATGTCCATCAACCTTCCTCGTTTACGATGTGTAGGTGTGTCTGGCGGTCATTATTCCACAGTCCGTATACGAAACGGGACCTTATCGGGTTCACGAGAGCTGACAAAGGCCCTGCTTGGCGTCTATCCTTCCAATACATTGACTATTTTTAAGGAGACCCCAGTGGCCGAGCGCCTTGTTCGCCAGATTCGTCAACGCAGCCTGTGGCCAAGGCTGGCTGTGGTTGTGTTGATTGTTCTGTTGCTGTGTTACGCGCTGGGCGGTTTTCTGCTGCTGCCCTGGTGGGTGCAGAAAAACTTGCCGCACTACGCCCAGCAACAGCTCGGCTGGCAGGCATCCGTTGGCGAAGTCCATGCCAACCCCTTTACGTTCAGCGCAGAACTGCGGAATCTTAATGCGAACGACGCAAGCGGCGAGCCGGTGCTGGCCTTTCAACGACTTTATGTGAACCTGAACGCGTTTGATCTGCTTAACGGTACCACCGGTTTTCAGGCTTTCGAGCTGGAACAACCCATGTTGCGGCTGGACGTGTTGGCAAGCGGGCAGTTGAACCTGCTGCGCGACTGGCAACAAGCTCCGGCTCGCGCCGGGCAGCCGGCAAATACTGCTGATATTCAGAACGAAGCCGAGCCGGGCAGCCCCCGAATCTATTTGCAACAGGGTGACTTGAGTGCGGGCACGCTGGTGTTGCGGGACTTTAGTCAAAACACTGGCCAGAACAACAATCAGAATAATAGCGTTGAGTTTCGCATAACGCCGCTCACCTTCAGTTTGCAGAATGTGGCGACCTGGGCGCGGCCCGGCGATATTGGCCAATATCGGCTGGAAGCGATGCTCGACCAACAAACGTTGAGTTGGCAGGGCAGTTTTGAGGTAGACCCGATGTATTCCCGTGGCAGCCTGAGTATTGATAACCTGGGGCCGCGCGCGCTGTCTTATCTATTGGCGCCATATATGCCTTATCAGTTGCGTTCCGGCAGCGTCAGCCTGAGTACCGATTACCAATGGCAGGCCGGGCAACCCATGGAGCTGCTGACCCAGCACGGCAAGCTGAGCTTTGATGATGCAACTCTGGCGTTGGGTGCCGAGCCTGGTGAAGTCGCCTTCCGTAGCGGTACCCTGAGTGTCGGCCAGATTCGTGTTGATCTTGCTGCCAGGCGCATAGAAGCAGGCAAAATCGAGTTCGACGGGCCGGAATTGAGTGTGAATCGCAGCGCCAACGGTGACATCGACTGGCTGGTTGCGGGTTCCCAGACCACTGTTAACGACGCTGCTGGCGATTCTGCCCAGCCAGGCAAGGGTCCGGAGTTTGGCTGGTCGGTGGCGGGGGTAGATATTCGCGATGGTCGGTTGAATTGGCGCGACCAGGTGCCTGCCAATGCCGCAGAATTGCAATTGAATGGCCTGAATCTTAGCCTGGGCGCATTTACGAACCATTTGGATGAGCCGGTAAATTACCGGGCCGACGCTGCCCTGGCCAGCGGCGGCAAGCTGGACCTGAATGGCCAGTTCACCAAGGGGCCATTTAATCTGGAAATGGCCATTATGGGCCGTGATTTGGCACTGCCTGCGTTTGCACCTTACGTGCAGCAGCACATGGCATTGGAGTTACCGGCAGGGCTGCTGTCTATAGATGGTAGCCTGAATCTGGACCAGCAACTTACGCCTTTGACGGGCACGTTTAGCGGTAGTGCTTCGGTGACCGGTCTGGAAACCCGGTTGCCCGGCAATGATCAGCCACTGCTGGCCTGGCAGGCGCTGCAGTTGGCGCCAGTTGAATACAACGTGAACCCGGCTCGTCTGGAAATTGGCCGCGTAACGCTGACTGACCTTGCCGTAAACATTACCCGTAACGACGATGGCAGTCACGACATCACCAATCTGCTAACCGCAGCTCCGGTTGATAAACCGACTGCTGCGGATACTGACGAAAACCAGGGTTTCATATTCCGCATTGGCGAGCTGCAGTTAGACAACGCTGAAGTGAACTACACCGACCGCACTCTGGAACCCGAACTGACCACCCGCTTCGGGCAGCTTCAGGGCAACCTCAGTGGTTTGAGTAATATTCCCCCACAGCAGGGCCGGGTGAGCTTGAAAGGTAAGGTCAATCAGGTGGGCAATCTTGATATGAGCGGCTCTATTGCCACATTGGGTACCGACCAGCAAAGTGACCTGGTGTTGAATCTGGAAAATCTGGAGCTACCGCGCCTGTCACCTTATTCCGGCCGTTACCTGGGTTATGGCATTGCGGGCGGCGAAATGGATCTTAAGCTGGACTATCAGCTTCAGGGCACCCGTATTAATGGCTCAAATCAGATTATTCTGAATCGTCTGGAATTGGGACAGCCCATTGCCAGCGAACAGGTGGCCAGCGTGCCGATCAAACTGGGGCTGGTGCTGCTGCGCGACGGCAATAATGTGATTGAATTAAACGTGCCGGTAAATGGCGATCTGGCAGACCCCGAATTTCAGATGGGCAAAGTAATGATGAGTGCCTTCGTTAACGTGCTGACAAAAGCAGCTACGTCGCCTTTTGCCCTGATAGGCTCGTTGGCGGATATCGCAGGCCTGGGGGGCGAGCAGGTGCAACAGGTCAGCTTTGCGCCGGGGGGTATCGAGCTGACTGAAGCCAGCACCCAAAAGCTGGCGGCATTGGCGCAGGTCTTAAATCAAAAACCCGAGCTTATTCTGAGTATTCGCGGCGCCGCAGCGCCCGAAGCCGACACCAGCGCCGGTGCACAGTCGCCTGGCGCACTTGCTGACAGCCGCGCAACGGCTTTGCGCCAGTTGCTGGTGAATACTCACGGTGTAAACTCGAAGCAGATCTTCGTGCGCGCACCAGAAACCAACGCCAGCGTAGATGCAAATGGCAATATTGCCGTAAATTTTACTCTGGACGCCCGCTAACCCATATGAGTCTCGCCCTGTGAGCCACTTTTTTGCCTATATTTCCCGCCTGCGCTGGATAAAGCGTTGGGGTTTGATGCGTAACGCCATTGATGAAAACGTTGCTACCCATTCCTGGGAGGTGGCGACTTTGGCCCACGCCCTGGCGCTGATCCGTAATGAGAAGTTTGGCGGTTCGGTGAACGCCGACCGGATTGCGGCAGCGGCGCTTTATCACGACGCTACCGAGGTGATTACCGGGGATTTGCCTACACCGGTAAAATACCACTCGAAGGTGATGCGTCAGGCGTTTGGAGATATTGAGCACAAAGCCGAGGCCGAACTGCTGGCGTTATTGCCGCAACACTTACAAAGCGTGTTTGCGCCCTACGTACAGGAATCTGCTTTGGGAAAGGAAGAGAAGGCAATCATTAAAGCCGCAGACCGGTTATCGGCGTGGCTAAAATGCCGTGCGGAAGTGGCGACAGGAAATCGCGAGTTTGAGCCAGCCGCGGCGCAGATACACCGGCGGCTGACAGAAGAAACTTTGCCGGAAGTGACGTATTTTCTGGAGGTTTTCGCCCCCAGCTACGACCAGCCCCTAGACAACCTGCTGGGCTAAGGTCCAACAGGTCAGGTGCAAGAAAGCCTCAGGACTGGCCGGAGGACCCCAGCATACCGGCGCGAAGGCCATCTTTTTTCAGGGTACTGCGCACCGCATCTTCCGGGCTGCCTGCCAGATCGCGGAACATAGTGACCTTACGGCAGCATAGCGCAACTTCGCGCTATGCTTGTGCTAGACCTGTCTGGAGGGCGCGCTCAGGCGGCTTTGGTGTCTTGACTGCTATGGCTTTGATAGGTCCACGGCA
>Ga0136560_1001852_pt1 | contig 10839 bp, 10 predicted proteins | sample AntRauMeHopE1497_FD_104925 | JGI IMG/M metagenome (GOLD analysis project Ga0136560, IMG submission 104925) | Saline lake microbial communities from Rauer Islands, Antarctica - Metagenome Hop E1 #497 | ecosystem: Environmental > Aquatic > Non-marine Saline and Alkaline > Saline | place...
ACCGTGACCGTGGCCCTTGAGGGTCTCGGTCTCGCGGGAGGCGGCTGCTGGTGCGCCGCGGACGTCTGGACCGGCGCCGCGACGACGCCGACCGCGGTCCCGGCGTCGGGCGCTCTCGCGTTCACGTTCCGTCCGCACGCGGCGTCTCTCGTCCGCGCGAGCCCCTCGGCCTGTGGCAGGGCGTGTAGCTGAACCGCAGCGAGCGCCAGCGCCCGCGCTCCTGGCGGTCGCTCGCCCGAGTGCTCTGCGAGCCCCCAAGCGCCGCGCTATCACCGCACCATGCGCGCACACCCAAGCCCGAGGCCGCAGCCCCAGACCGAAATGGCATCGCAGAGGAAGAACGCAGCCAAGGCGGGAGCCGAGGCCACCGGCAAGGAGGCCGACCTCCCCGTGATGTCTCTCGACGATGTCAAGGGCGGCAACACGGCCGAGAAATGCTACCTTGCCGTTGACGGGTACGTGTGCGACGTCACTGAGTACCTCCCGGACCACCCCGGGTCCGAGGAGCAGCTGCTCGACGTGGCTGGTGAGGCGCACTTTTGCAGGCTGCCTCGGGCGCCTTGCTCTCGCGCGCGCCTCCACCCTGCGGCTCCCGCTCTTCCTCTTTGATTCGGTTCCTCGGCCCGCAGGCACGGATGCGACTGGCGAGTGAGCCGCTCCCGGTGGTGCGCTGTTGCGGCTGCGCATCGCTGCTGGCTCGCCACGCAAGCCGCCGCCGCCGCCTTCTGACGCTCCCCGCAGGTTCTTCGACCACTCGCACTCGGCCAGTGCTGTGCGCAAGATGAAGAAGCTGGCCATCGGCAAGCTTCCGGACGGTGTCGGGGAGCGCAAGGGGGGCAGCACCTCGGCGCCGGCAGCGGACTCGTCCGGGTCCAGCATCGCCCCCGTCATCGGTGTCGTGCTGCTTCTGGTTGCCCTGGTTGTGTACGCCATGATGTCTTCGTAGCGGGCGCTCTCGCAACGGCGGGTGCGGCGGGCCGACCTCGGCGCATTGCGGAGCCCCTTGGCCCCTCGACGGCGACTCCGCGGAGCCGGCGAGGCGAGGGGCCGGGGGGGGCGTGCGCTGGCAGTCATTCGCACACACAGATCATGACGCGCGCGCGCACGAAGCGCGCTCCGGGCCGGCAGCGCTCTCGCCCTCGGGCCGGTGGGCGATCGGCCAACCCGCCCCCGCGAGAGCGCCCGCGACCCAGCTGCACGCGCGCGTTACATGGACGGGAGCTCCGGCACGCGGAGCGTCCTGAGCGTGCCGCCGCTCTCGCGGCGCAGCGCTGCCTCGGCCTCGGAGCCCGCCGGGACGACGTACAGGGCCGGCATTCCGGGGAGCACGCAGTCCGGCTGCATGAGGACGAGGGCGAGCGGCGCCGAGGGGGGAACGATGATCCAGGGGCGGGAGGCCTCGAGGGGCGGCGCTGCCGGCTTGGACAGGTCGTCGTCGTCGGCGTCCTCGCCCAGCTGCTCCGCCCAGAGGAGCGACGCGTCCACCTCGGGGGTCTCGTTTGCGCGGTAGAGCACGGTGACGGCGTCCGCGGAGTAGGCAGCCTCGGGGTCCCACGGGGCTGGCGGGGCAGCGCCCCGCGTGGCCGGGAGCAGCGTGGCGACGAGGTCCCCCATGGAGGCCGTCTCGGGGCAGGACTGGACGAGCTCGGACATGGCCTTGGCGGGGAAGAGGAGCGTGACGGGCCACTGCATGACGCCGTCGGCATCCACCGAGGGCAGGGTGTCCGACGTCCGGGCCATGTCGCGGAGCATCGGGCGGCCGATGCGGATCCCTCGGGCGCGGCACGCCTCCCTCGCCGCGGCCACGAGGCCCTCCCGCTCCCGCCGCCTCGCGTCCACGGCGGCCCTCCTCCTGGCGCTGCGCGCGGTGCCCTCCTCCGCCTTGGCCAGCAGGCCGGCCAGGGCCGCCGACCCGGCGCCGCCCTCCGCCGCGAGGGCCGCGCGGCAGGCGCCGGCCGCGCGGTCGAAGCGAGCGAGCTCCAGGAAGCACGTCGCCAGGCGGAACGACGCCTTGGCGTTGCCCGGGTTCAGCCGCAGCGACTCCTCCGCCGCACCGATCGCGCGGTGCCACACGCGGCGCTTCATGTACACCGCCGCGATGTTCGCGTGAACCACGGAGGCCAGGGTGACGCTCGGGCCCTGCACTCCCGTGTCCTCCTCCACGCTCTTCAGCAGCCCGATCGCGTCCTTGTAGTGGCGCAGCGCGTTGCCGAAGAAATCTGGGCCCTTCTTGAAGGCCGCATTCCCGCGGTCCTTGCGCTTGGTGGCCTGCTGAAGCGCGTCCTCGTCGTCGGCCACGTCGGCCGCCCGCATCGCCTCACCGAAGTCGCTGGCCTCGTCCTCTGAAACATCACGGAACAGGGGATGCTCCTCTGCGTCGCCGAGGCTGTCAAGATACCTCTGGTGCTCCTCGTCGGACCATTCTTTGATTTCGTCGAACTCCTTCTCGACCGCCGACGCCGCAAACTTGGCGGCTGCCTCCGCCATTGCGCACCGTGTTCTGCTGCTGGAACAAACGCTTGCGCCGGCCTGCTCAGCGCGTGTGTGGCCGACCTCGTGCCCCCGTGAGCGCCCGCTCCACGTCCTCGTGCGGCTCTGCATGAGAGGACCAACCTTGTCACTGGGCCGCCGGCGGCGAGCAGACGACGGAAGCATTCGTGTCCGGCGAATGGTGGATGCTTTGGGTGCGGTGAGGGCGGATGGCGGGGTCCCCGCTCGCTCCGTGCCATGCATTGACGAATCGCTGGCACTCATTGCGCAGCACTCTTGCCCAAGCCGGCGGCCGAACAACAGGCTCGCCGCAGGCCAGGTCCAAGGCGGCGTGGCTGCCGCCCCGCGTGGGCTTCCTTGGCCCAGAGTCGGCGGGCCCTGCGCGACGGCACGTTTGCCCGGCTCCGCGCCGGCGGGAGCCGGCGTGGGCGGCCGCGCTAGGCCGAGCCGCCTGCGGCCGGCGGGAGGCCTGGGTCGGGGACGAGCCTGATGTACGGGGTCAGGGCACTGAAGCCGCCCCCTGCGGTGCCGCCGGCGTCGAGCCCGCCGATGACGTCCAGGGAACGGCCGGCGGCCTCGGCGCGGGCCTTGGCCTCGTCGTCCGAGACGCTGGGGAGGAGGACGACGTCCTGCCCCGCCTGCCAGTTCGCGGGCGTGCCGATGCCGTCGTCGGCGTGGGAGCGGAGCAGCGCGTCCATGCACCGCAGCAGCTCCCCCGTGTCCCTGCCGATGTGCGGCGGGTAGTGCAGCACGAGCTCCGCCTGCCGGCCGCCGCCCTCAAGGTCGTCGTCCACGGGGGACGCCACCACGACGCTGCGGATGCTGTGCCTGCCGCTGCCGGTGCCGCGCATGCGGGGGTGGATGAGCCCGAGCCTCGAGACCACCTCACGGGCCTCGTCGGCGATGACCGGGAAGCGGACCGTCACCCCAAACGTGGACTGGACGTCGCTGACGAAGGCCCGGTGCTCGTCGACGCTGCCGACGCACACTCCAAGCAGCTTCACGCCGCGCGCCTCGAACTCCGCGTGCCGCTTGGCGAGCTCCGCCATCTCCTGCGTGGACGTGACCAAGAGCGGACGTCGGAAGAACGGTCAAGGGGCTCTAAAATCGCGCGGCGGGCGGCGAGCGGCCCGCCGGAGAAGTCGGCAACCAGCCAGGGCGGTCAGCGACGCCCTGAAGGGCAGCGAGCAGGCCCGAGGCGAACAAATACCAGCCAACCAAGCGACGGCGTAAGCTTACCGTGGCGCAAACCGGCGTCATGTCCTTGGGGTACGAAAAAAGCAAAAGCCAGCTGTCCTTCTCGTACTCCCGCAGGCTCCCACTGCCCTGGTCGGTCCTGAATGGGATGTCAGGGATCTCGTCTCCGAGCCTGATCGTCTCGAGGACGGGAGGCACGTGCTCCGCCGCGGCCATGGTGAATCCGTGGCCCGCCACGGGCCAAGCAATGCGCTCGGGCTGGAGTCGCCGAGCACGCCGGGCAACGAGCCCTGGTCCTGTGCACGACGGCCGCTTGCCCGCCTTTGGTACCGCACGGTGGGCTTCCGGTCCCTCAGCAACGCGGTGCACCGTCACTGCGAGGCCGGCGGGGCTGCGCGGGAATGCTCTGCGAGCAGAACACCCGCCCAGCCCGGCCACATCCTGAGCCAACCCACGCTAACAGTGAGGTGGCGTACTTGAATGTCCCTCCTGGCAGGGCCGGGGCTGGACCTGCGAACGGCGCTTGTTGGGGATGCCCGTCTTGTTGTGGTGGCCGACACCCTGGAGGTCGACGGTGCCTGGCTTCTCGCGCACATGGCCGCGGGGGCGCTGGAAGCAGGTCGACACGTGCTGCTCGTGGTTGCCGACCCAGGGTCTGCCGAGTCCTGGAGAACAGCCTTGCGCAAAGCCGTGAGCAGCCCAGCGGCAGGCTCCCCTCGACGGCCCCCTTGCCCGGTGGAGCGCCGAGCTTTCCACGTATCCCCGTGTGGTCACGGCATCCGCAGGGGTGTAGCAGCGCGCTGATGACCGAGCGGCTGCGACTGGTGGAGGCCGGGGATTCCGTCTCGCACGCCGACGCCGCAAGGGCGGCGGCTGCCGGAGAAGGGAGGAGCGTGGTCATTCTGGCGGATGCCTCGGCCTCAATGGACGAGCGGGGCTGTACGTTTGACGCGTCGGGGGCTGACGATGTGGTCGCCCTGGCCGACGATGCTGCCTGCGTCTGCGCGCGTGTCCGCGGGGAGCTCATCCCTGCTGCTGCCGCCCTGGCCCAGGGGCCCGACGGGGCGCCCTCGTCCCGTGATGGCGCGGGTGACAGCGCGGAGGCTCAGCTGTGGGCGTCTGCCGACCTCGTGGTCTCGCTGACGCCGCTTCCATCTGGTGCGGCGTCGGGAGTCACCGGCATCGTCGGGGTCAACGACCGGTGCGGTCCGTGTGGGTCGAGCAGGAGTCCGTTCCGGGCGACGGAGGCGGGAGTGCGGATCGGGGCAGTATGAACGCACCTCGTCGGGCAGGGGGCCCGCCCGCGAGCAGCGGTGTTGTCCCGGGCGGTCTGGCGACCCCTTGGGGCGGGCACGCTCCTCGCCTCGGGCCAAGCTGCGGCCGGCGCGCGCTCGGCCCTCGGACGCGCTCCCGGAGCCGTGCCATGCCGTTTCGGCGCACGGTGCTAGACACGACAGGCCACCGTGAGCAAGCGCGGTGCGGAGCGAGTGACCGGTCGGGTGAGCGCTGCGGTTCATCCCCGGCTTGGGTATGCTGCACAGCGACGGACGCACACACTTCACTCCTCCGCCTCCTCGGCCTCATCGATGACCTTGGTCTTGAGCCCGGACATGCTCTTGGGCTCAACCAGGGTGACAACGGTGTACATCTCGCCGAACTTGTCCTGCTTCTTCTTCTCCGTCATGCGCTTGCGCTCCATGCGGATGCGCACGCGGTACGGGATGTTGCGAACTCCCTTGTGCCACACGAAGCGGTTGAGGTCACCGGTGACGCGCACGTACTTGGTGCCCATGGTAGCGGTGGCCACGGCCTTGAGGGCGCGGATGGCGCGGGGGGCCTTCTTCTTGAAGGTGCACTTGTGCAGGCGCTTGTGCAGGTTCACGGTCGCCTCAATCGTGCGAGGCTCTGAGGGACACAAAGACAAAGGGGGGAGGCGAACGGGCACTGAGGTGAGACGGGGCATGGCTGCGTGCCGCCGATTCCCAGCCGCCGGCCACCGACCCTGGTACGCTCCACGTCGGCCAGATCTACGGGAACCAAGGACCCCGCAGTCGTACCGACGCCTGAGCTGGCTCAAAGCTCCGCTCCGAGGCCCGGGAGCGCCGGAAGCGAGCCCCGATTCGCGGCCAGCACGTTTTACGGGGTCTGAAAGCCGTCCCGGCGTGAATTCCCATGCATGGCAGAAGCAGTTGATGACCATCCACGCATGGCAGGCAGGCCGAGCCCCGGGAAGGCGGTCCGAGCCGCCCAGCACCAGGTCGGGCTCTGCGTCCCGGGAGCACAAGCCTTCGCGCCGGGCACGAGGGCTGCTCACCGTTCTTGGCAGCCTTGGAGTCGGCAGCATCGCGGGGCATGGCAGCAGCTACGGGGAACCGGCCCGAGTGATCGCCAGCGTCGGAGGCGGAGGCTTGAGCTTGACGGCCGGACGCCAACGTCTGCCTGCCGGCCTGCTCTACTCAATCAGGCAGAGCCCAGGCTTTGCCCGTGATGGCCACGATTGGTGCACACAGCCCCGCGCTCCCGAGCCCCACGCTCGGCAGCTCGACGCACCGTTTGGCATCAGTGAGTCCTAGCAGCTTCGGACCCGCACTGCGGACCTGTGTGCCTCCCCTTCTCGCCGTGCCGCCCGGGCACGACGACCGCGATTCTGGGTGTGATGATAACATTTCTTTCCCCGTTGGACCGACCATGACCCTTCGGAAAGAGAACGGTGCCCGCATATCAAGCCAGGGTGCCGTTCTAGTCTGACCCGATGAATCCGCGCTCGCCGCCTGGCTTGCGACCGACGGCGGAGCCACAGCCGAAGTGGCCCGATCCGTTGTTCCCCAATCTGCCGCCGCCGAGCCTCAAAACCCCCCTTCCGCGTCCCTTTCTCACCTCTTCTTGCAGTGGGTATGCAACCGACCTAGCAGACGACTGTCGATCACGACCCCGCGGTGAAAACTTCGCCTCTTGGTGAAAACCCTGGCCGCCGAAGCCCAGAACGGCGGCGGCGCCTATGAGCAGCGTGAGACCTTTGCCTCCGCATGTTCCCTAGGCCACGCGCACTCCTCCTGCCGGCAATAGCCGACCCGCCTGGTCCCAACGTTCCATGAAGATAAAGATGACGAGCCTGATTCCCTCGGGCCCAATCCATTCTGCCCGGGGGGTATTCTCCGTGATTATACTGAGGCATTTGTCTGAGAACGACCAGGTCGGGGAAGGGGGTGCAGCGTGCGAGGCCGCCGGCCCGCGTTGATGTCAACTATTTGCTACTCTCGACCGCGCCTCTTTGAAGGGCTGCTGTATGACGATATATTACATTATCACCAAGATCTCTGAGCGATGCACCCGGCCTTGCACCAGCCGCTGTGGTGTCATTCGGCCCCGCCGACTTGCCCATCAACCTTCCCGTGTCCGCTGAACCCGTCCTCCTTCGCAGCCTCTGGACCATCCTTTGCCACCCACACCGAGTGCTCCAGACTCCTCCAACCGTGAGACTATGCGTACGGCCCACAAACGGCCGTGATAAAAAGGATCATGGTGGGGTTCGCCCCCTGCCATTTGAGAAGCCCCACAAGTGGGGCTCGGTGAAATCCCAACCTTTCTGTCCGAGCTGCCTTGCCTGCGGCCTCCCTGAGCCAGCCAAGGAGGCCAGTTGGTGGATGAAGATACTTATACCACATGCGTAGTTCACTCGGACAGGACATTGTTCCTTATGGCGACCACCAGTGCTTATCTTTCGCCCCTGTCTGACACCAACGGACCCATCCCTGCTGTCCATGACTGCAAGCCCTCTTAGCGTGCCCGAGTCCATCCATACCTCCGCCCTTTTTTCTCCGCGCAGTTCAGATGGCCTGTCGGAATGCTTTGGTGCGGACATCCACACTTTCCCCTCCGCAATGGGCGCAATGTGAGACCACTGCTGGGCTCGCCGAGCTCCGGCCAGTGACGAGCACCAGCGTGCGACCCGAGCCACTGCTAGGTCGGCCCGGTTGGCCGACCTAGCGACGGCTGTGAGAGACGCACCCATTGTCGTCTTTGCACTGAGGCCCGCCCGATCCCCCGGGGATGACGATTCCGGATGTTTTCAGACTAGAGTCTCCAAGTGGGCGCAAAGCGACCCACGATGACGAGACCGCATCCCTTATGTCCGACCCAACCTGCCGACGGCGACGTGGCGGAGAGAGACACGCCGTGTCCTCTCCCTTGGCGGATGACGAGGAAATTCAACGCAGACGGGTCTCCGCAAGGAGGTCCCTGTTGAAACAACCCTAATCGAGCTTTTTAAGTCCGACGCCAGCCATGTCGATATCGCCGTCCAGCCCGCCGGGCAATCCTGAGAGAGATGATGAAGTATACCTGCCGCCCCAGTCCGACATAACCATGGTGGATAAGCAGTATAAATTTCATACCTGACGAATAATACTTCTGATCTCTCAGGAAGGCGGTCCTCCAATGCGACCGAACCCCTTTGCTGAGATCAGTGTGCATGCAACGTCAATGACCCCCCTTTTTCCCAACTTCTCATCGCAGAATGCTACTTTGAGCCGGGAGCAATGAGTGTGTGCGGGCCGCCTTGGAAGCAGACCTGATGCCCGAAGTCGCTCTGCACTTCACTCATCACGCCAGACCACCTTGGCTTCCTCACCAGCCCGGGAAAGCATCGCTGCCTGCGACAGACCCTGGCGCTCACGCAGAGAAGCGAAGACTGCCGCCCGTGACAGCGCGCCTTCGTGTCCCCCGCCGGCGGCCCAGCTGGTGGAGGCTGTGTGAAGCCTGGTGGCCTCGGCCTCGAACCGCCCCTCGCGACGGTGCTTGGCCTGAGCGGTCAAGAAGCGCACCTGCATCGATGCCGAGCTTCGAGCCTCTTCGGGCCTCCGGGCGACGCGACGGCCGCTCCATGCGAAGGCCCGGAACGCCTTCTCCGTCGTCCACGCGGACATCTGCGCGTCGCGCGTTCCTGCGACGGCCGCAGCCCGCGGCCCCGTCGTGGCGGCCCTGGCCGCCGGGGCGTAACGCTTACCGTGTGGCACGGAGGCTGGTTGCGTCACGTGCCCGGGCTGTGGTGTGCCGTCTCCACGACCGCTAGTTGTGAGCAGAGCCCCCGCCGCTGCGCCGTGGCGGCGTGGCTGCTTCCGGCGCACCCTCCCGCGCATGCCCCCAACTCCTCTTGCGGGGGACCCGACGTCCGAGAACGGGTCGGACGCAGCGACGGACGGGGCGACGGTGCCGTCCAGTGCGGCGAAGCCCCTCGCCCCCCTCGCTCCGGACCCCTCGCCGGCCCCGCTCACCGTCCACACGCGCCTGCCCTCCCCTGCCGCCATGCTGAAGCCCACTGCCTCGCCCTGCACCACCCCTCCGAGCAGCGCGCCGCCCCCCGTGCCGCCCATCGCCGCTCGGAGGCGCCGCCCCGCCGGAGCGAGGGCCATGGCGTCGTCTGCGTCGTCGTCGTCGCGGGCACCGTGGCCCGCCCCGCTGCCCCCCCCCGCCGCAGCATCGGCTGCTGCCCTTGCCTCCTCGGCGAGGCCGCGCGTCACAGCCGGAGGCGGGAGCCGTCCGAGCTCCTCGAAACGCCCCTGCCTTGCGAGGTCCGCCCGCCGCCCCGCCAGGCCTCGGTGAACAGCCTCGGCCCGGGCGGCCGCCTCGCGCGCGGCAGCCATCGCGGTCGCGACGCCCTCTCTGGCGTGGCTGCCCCCGGCCGCGGCCGCGGTCCCAGCAGCTCCGCCGGCGCCACCCGACCGAACGGCGCGCGAGGCGATGACCGCTGCTGCCAGGGCGGCGGCGTGAGGGGCCACCGCCGCCACTGCCTCCTCGAAAGTCAGCGGCCCAGCCATCACGGCCTGCCCCCCGGTCCTGACCCTTCCGCTGCGCGCACGAGGCGTCGTGCCCGGCCGGCCGGCACCCCGGGCCGCCGACGTCGGGGTTGGCTGCAGGGCCGGCACGTCCCCTCCGGCCACCAACGCCTCGGCGCGACGAAGGGCATCGCTGGCAGCCTGCGCCCTCGCGCGCACCGGCGAGACCGCCACGCCGCTGGGCCGGCCGCTTGCGCCCCCTGACCCCGAAACGATGAACGACGCCCCGGCGCTGGCTGGCCCCGCCGCCGCCGCCCCAGACCCGCCGCACGCCGATGCGGCGCCAATTTTGGCCGCAGCGCGCACCACATCGACAGCCGACGGGATGTCGGGCCCTGTGCCTTGGGGAACAGCCGAGGCGGCCTCTGCTGGTGCGCCAAATCTGCCAGCAGAAACTCCTCCAAGGCCCGCGGCGAGACGCAGGCTCCCTGCGGGCCGCACCACCCCATTTCCGAGCTTTCTTTCGGTGTGCAGCTCCCAGTCATGCTGCACCCAGCCGAGCGTCGATCGCGAAAGCGCGGCCGCCTCGGTTGACCCGACCCCGTCCAGCAGCTTGCGCATCACCGTCTGCATCACCTCCCGCTCCCGCTGGCGGCCCCTGGACGCAGCTGCCATCGACCGCATGGCAGAAGCCTCGCTGCCTGTCCCTGCCAGAGACCTGCGCGCCTGTCTTGCCGCAGACTCGTGCGCGTGACGCCTCGTCGCTGCGGCTTCCTCATCGGCTGCACGGCGGGAAGCCAACTCTGCGGACAGCTCAAGGCTTCGAAGCAAACACATCTCTGTACATGTGCCGACTGCCTCAGGCTGGCCCGGGTGGCTGATAACCGAGACGAAAGCAAATGCAACGGGTCGCTGCGCGGTCCTTTCTGCCCCATGTGGAGCGGAGGCACGACACCGACGCCCTCCCAACGCTCGAGAGACCATGGACGCCCACGCCCACGCATCGGGCTCGGCTCACGGAAGGAGAACATACGAAATTCAGTGCTCGTCGTTGCGCGGCCCCGCGAGTGACAGAGCTTTCGACGCACGACGCCTTTGACCGCCGCAGGGCGTCTCAAGGGCGGCGTTTGGCTGCTGGCTGAGTCGTGTGGAGGGGGGGGGAGGCCAGGGCGGCGGCGGGGAGCGGCGGCGGCGCGGCGCCCCGGGCCTCCGCGGGGTCGTGGCCTGACGGCGAGGCCGGGCGGGTGGTGCCCCCGGGAGGCGGGCCGCGGGCGCAGGAGGTGGTCGTGCTCGTCGGCGTGGCGGGGTCGGGGAAGTCGTCGCTGTGCCGGGACGTCTTCCGCTGCGAGCGGCCGGCGGGGCGGGCGGAGGAGTGGGC
>Ga0136560_1001853_pt1 | contig 10832 bp, 4 predicted proteins | sample AntRauMeHopE1497_FD_104925 | JGI IMG/M metagenome (GOLD analysis project Ga0136560, IMG submission 104925) | Saline lake microbial communities from Rauer Islands, Antarctica - Metagenome Hop E1 #497 | ecosystem: Environmental > Aquatic > Non-marine Saline and Alkaline > Saline | place...
GCAGCGACTCCTCCCGGTCGGGCAGACCCGCGCCGCCCCCGCCCCCGCACCGAGCCGGCCCCGCCCAGCCCGCCCCCACCGGCCACCCCGTGCTGTGGCCCGCCCCCGCCGCCCCATCCGCCACCTTTGTCGGCGTCGGGGAGACCCATGCCCTGCGCGCGGCGTCCAGCGCTGACCGATCCCAGCCCGACGCCATGCCCGACGGCGAGCCTCCCGGCCTCGCCGGCGAGCGGACGCCGGCCCAGCTCAGCAGAGCCAGGCAGCTCCTGCAGATGGGCAGAGCCCTGCTCCGAAAGGCGGACCTGACGGCAGAGGACGGGGTGGCCAAGGGATCGCCGCGGGAGGAGGCGGAGGAATCGCTCTTCGCGCCGGTGCTGGCGGGTCTCGCCGCGCGCAAGGCGGAGGAGGAGGCGAGGCGGAGGAGGCGGAGGAGGAGGCGGAGGAGGCGCGGGGCCCCGGCAGGGCGCGACGGCTTCGGCGAAACCTCCTCCGGAGGGGCCGCGGGCCAGGTGCCCCCCCTTCGCGGGATCGGGGGCGCCCGGCCGCGGGTCGCCGGCGCGGCAGGGAGCGTGCTGTCGGCGAGGTCGGGGGGCGGGCCGCCCCTCTCGAGCCGCCGCACCGCGGCGAGCGCGGCCGCGAAACCGCGGCTGCCGCCGTTCCGGCCCCCCAAGGTGTCGACCGGCGCCAACGCCGTGACCAAGCTCCTCGCCGACCTAACCTCGGGAGCGCTGGGCGACCCGACGCTCGAGTTTGAGACGCTGGTGTCGACCAAGCGGCGGAAGCGGCTCCTCGCAGCGACGCTCGGGCAGTCCGAGGCGGCGGCGACGGGCGTGGTGATCAAGGACACACTTCGCGTGGAGGGGGGCAGGAGCGAGCCGTTCACCATCGACCTCCGCGGGTACAACCTCCCTCTCGGCCTGAAGGACGTCGTCCGCAGAGCCAGGAGGGCCAGGCGGGAGCGACGCCTCGCCGACGCCAAGCAGAAGGCCAAGGACGACCGCTCTGCCGCGCGCACCGCGGGGAGGGTCGGTCGGAGAGCGTCGGTGGCGGACGCGAGCCGGGGCAAGGGCGGCGGCGGCGCGGCGCGGCAGGCCGCGGAGAAGCGCGTCGCTCCCACGGGAGCGACGCTCCGCCCCCTCACGCCCGCGCGGGCGTCCTCAGCGCAGCCCGTGGCTCTGCGCACGGTCGGCAGAGCCGAAACGGCCCCGGCCGACGCCCGGATGCACTCCCCCGGGCCGCCGCAGTGGAAGCCGGTGAATCCGCCCCTCAGGCTGCAGCACGGGGAGGCGGCGGCGGCGGCGGCGGCGGCGGCGGCGGCGGCGGCGGCCGTGGTGGTGCCTGTGGCGAGGCGTCCGTTCGGCCCCGCGGGGGACGTCGAGCCGGGCTGGGGCCTCGACGAGGGGGAGGAGGAGGCCGAGGACCGGGAGAGTGTTGGTCCCGGGGGGTCGGACAGCAGCGCGGCGACGTCCGAGCGGAACGGGGACCTGTCGGACCTGGGCCTCACGCTAGCGATGCACCCGGGGTCGACGCGGGGGGGCGGGGCGGGCAGCCCGTCTGCGCTCGCCCCGCCCAAGAGCCCGGGCTTCACCGAGGAGGCCGCGGTGGGGGCGGCGGGCATGGCCGGCTTCCTCCCGGGCGCCGACCCGTCCGTGACGGTCAGCCGCCGGATGGCTCTGTCGCTCCTGCGATCGACCAGCACGGACCTCCCGTCCCCCGCGCCCGCCGGGGCCGGCGGGCGGGACGGCCGTCCGAGCGACTTCGGGGTGGAGGACCCGACGCGGGAGGCGCTGGCTCCCATCCCGACCGTCGGGGCGGCGGCGGGGCACGGGCTGCGGGACGCCGCGGCGGAGGAGCTCGGGGTCACCAGCGGCCGGGCGGCCAGGGCTGCCAGGGCGGCGCTCGCCGACGACCGCGTCATGCACGCGCTGGCCGAGTACAGGCGCCGCGCGCAGCTGCAGTCGAGGGGCTGACACCCGCGAGGCGTGTTGCGAGGCGTGTTGCGAGGCGTGTTGCGAGGCGTGTTGCGACCACACACGGCAGCGACGGCACCCTCGGGCCCCCGGTCGCGCGCTCACCCGTCACAGCAGACGCAGCGACCCCGTCACGGCATCAACGTCGGCGTCCGGCGCCGGGCCGATGGCCGCCACGGTCCTGGTTCCGGCCTCGAGCTGTGTGCGGCCCGCGTCAGCGATGCTCGTGGCGACGAGCCCCAGCCTGCGCCCCTCATGCACGAGGCTCATCCTGCGGCGGACAGGTCACGCGCAAGCGGTGCTCGCGACGCTCCGCTGCCGCACTCGTTCGTCGCACAGACTGCGCCCGGCTCACAGCTCGTCCTCGTCCGCGCAGCGAAGCACCACCTTGGCCTGGCCGCCGGCAAGCCACCCCTTCAGCGACGAGGGCTGCTCCCTGCGGCGGTTGCGCAAAGCTCGCACTGGTCGGGAGCCGCGCCCGGGACAATGGCAGCTGCCCCGCTCCCGTCCTCACCTCCTCGCCCGCTCCACCGCCGCGACGGCCGCGTGGGCGCACTGCGCCGCGACCTTCCCCTTGCCCATCTTGATGTCTGTCCGGCACACCAGCGCCTGCGCGGGGGCGGCGGTGGCAGATGTCGAGCGCATGGGCCGGTGCCTGGTGCGTGCTCGGTGTGTCTCGCGGCGCGGGCGCAGGCGCGTGCCATACCATTTTGTAAGACGTGCCGGCCAGGCCTCGCAACAGCGCGGCTGCGCGCCCGGCGGCGGGCATTGTCACCAGAACTCCCCGCCCAGGTCCGGCAGCTCCGGCGCGCCGCCCGCGAAACCGGCCGCGTACGCGTCAAAGTCCGGCGCGAGCACCGGGACCGGGGGGCGCTTGGGGCTGGGGGCGCCGAGTGCCGTCCGGCCGGCGTGGGCGGCACCATGCGGCCCGAGCGTGGCGGGCCAGGGCAGAGCGTGGGGCGGCTCGTACCGGGCAAAGTGCGTCGCGGGGCTGTGCTCGAAGGACATGGCCTCGGGGCGGGGGAGCGTGGCCGCGAGGATGGCGTCGTCGTCGTCGTCGCTAATGGCGGCGGCAGCGGTGACGGCGGCCGGCGCGGCGACGGGGGGGGCGGCAGGGACTGGCCTGGGCCGCTTGGTGTGTCGGGCCGCGGGGGCGGCGGGGGCGGGGCGGGGCGGGGCGGTGGGGTCGGGGACGTCGACGCCGAGGACGCCAAAGGGCGACGCGTCGTCGTCGTCAGCGGCGGCGGCGGCGGCGGCGGCGGCAGCAGCGGCGGCGGCCGGGCGGCGGGCCCTCACCCGCCACGCCGTGGCTGCGGTATCGGCCTCCCCCGGGACGAAGCCCTCCCTCTCGGCGGCGGTGCCGTGCCTGGCGACCCACCGGCCGGCCGCGGCCCTGGCCGCCGCGTCCTCGGCGACCCCCAGGTCCGTCGTGGCGCCCCGCGTCGACGCGACTGCCACCTCGAGGAACTCCTCCCGGGCGGGCCAGTCGGCGGGGCGGCTCCAGCAGAAGGGGGAGGGGCGCGCCGGCGCCTGCAGGTCTTCCGAGTCGAGGGGCACCCACTCGTCGTCGGTCTTGCGGTACCCCGTGTAGTGGATGCGGACGCTTCCGGCGCCGTAGTCGGTGGCCCACGCGCTGTAGGACTTGCCGTCGCGCCAGCGGACCCAGACGGAGGGGGGGCGGGGGTGGAGGCGGCGGCGCTTGGTGTCGCCGGAGACGACGGCGTCGGCGTAGCTGGCGACGGCGGTGAGGAGGGCGGCGCGCCAAGGCTCGAGGCGGCCGGCGAGGGCGGAGACGGAGGCGGAGGGGGCGGAGGAGGAGGCGGAGGAGGGGGACGGGGCCCGGTGGGGGGCGGTGGGTCCGGGCTTGGCCGGGCCGGCGTCCGACGCCGAGGGCGCCGAGGCCGAGGGCAGGCACCGAGCGACGCGGATCTGGGAGACGCCGAGGGAAGGCAGGAGGGCTCCCGCTGCCGCGGCGTCGCCCCGCTCGAGCTCTGCCCTGTAGCGCAGGAATCCGCCGAAGGAGCCGGCGGGGCCCAGCGTGACGGTGCTCGGTGGCAGCCTGGGGACGGGGAGGGGCCTCGCCCGGCCAGGAACGACGCTCACGACCTCGGGGTCGAGACCCTGGGCCTCGGCGGCGGGCTCCTCCTCCCCGTCGGGGACGCCGGCCGCGCCCCCGGCCCAGCGGGCCTCGCCCCCCGCGGCCTGGAAGCCCGCGAGGGCCGCCTTGAGGGCGACGAGGTCGATCCTGACGTGGTCGGCTCTGCAGATGCACGTGGTCTTGCGGGCGGCCTCCCCCCTGGGCCACCAGAGCGGCGCGGCGAAGTTGACCGCCTCGGCGACGTTGAACCCCGAGTTGAATCCGGAGTGGAACGCGCCCGCGTAGGTGATGATGATCTCGCCGGGGCGCTGCACGGCGCGGACGAAGGGGATGCCGGCGGCGCGGAGGCGGTCGGGGGACAGCAGCGTGGTCTTGTGGCGGAGGAAGTGGCGGCACCCGCTGTCCCTGGCGACGTCGGGGAACGTCGAGAGGGCGAGCTGCTCGAGTCGCTCCGCCGCGGCGGGGGGCACCGCGTACCAGAACTTGGGCGCGCCGTGGTGGAGGAGGTTGAGCGAGAATAGGTCCACGTCCTCCGTGTGCCACGCGAAGACGGAGCGCCACCTGAGGGGGGCGGGGAGGGGGGCGGGGTAGGGGGGTGGAGGTCGGTCGGGGCGCGTATCGTGGCGGCCGGACGGTGGCCCGGGCCGGCGCGCGGCGCGGTCTCACGTTCCGAAGTACAGCATGGACCGCGTGATGCCGGGGATGTCTCCCAGCAGCTGCAGCTCCGTGTCGAGCCGGTCCAGGTTCCAGCCGCTCGCCGCCTGGGACCCGAACAGCGTCCCCAGGTTGTCGGAGCCGTACCGGGGCGGCTCTGCCGTGGTGGACATGGATCCCCAGAGCCGGCGCTCGAGCTTGCGCCAGTCAACGCTGCCGGGCGGGCCGTCGACGTCCACGGGGGGACGCCTCGACGGGTGCTCCGCCCAGGCGCGGAAGTCGCCGAAGGAGATGGGCTCCCCCTCCTCGATGGCCAGCTGGGCGCGCCCCGTGCCCCTGGTCATCGGGGCCTGAATGATGGGAGTGATGGTGAGCTTGTCAGCCACGGCCGAGAGGTCCAGGTTCGCCCAGCCGGGGGGCGGCACGACCTGCGCCGGGTGGAATCGAAGGGCCGGTCGGATGGCCGCGGCGCAAACGGCCGTGGCCGACGCAGCCACGGCAGGCGTGACAGGGCAGCTGTTGCAGGTTGCCTATGCCAGGCGGCTGCCGAGCCCCGAGCAGGCGCTCACCTTCGCGAGCCCGACCCGCTGAAATTCCGGGTTGTGCTGCAGCCACCGGACGAACCGCGGGAAGCTCCGGAACTCGGCGAGGGTGGGCCGAAACACCGCGATATCGGAGAGCCCTTCGGGGCCGCCGGTGTCCATGCCTGAAGCGCTCGCGTCCCCAGGGCGCGGTGCAAGGAGCACCAAAAATCCAGGTGGATGCAAGCGGGGGCTTCAAGGGGGCGTGTGCGGACCGTGGCGGCCGCCGGGAGAAGCGGGCAGAGCCGCAGCAAAACCCGTGGAACACCGCCCGCAGCGGCCTGCTGAGGCCGCGACGCTGCCCAAACGCTCGGGCTCGCTAGTTTTGGGCGATGAATGTGCCAGATGCAACGGAAATCGGTGCAATTTCGCCGTGGCCAGGGCAGCTTGGGTCACTCACAGGAATGGTCGTCAGCGCAGTCAAGCTATCGCCCAGTGCGGCGGTGTGAGCCGCATCAAGCCGTGCCTGGTCGGAATGGGTGCGTGCCGGGGCTGGCCCCTGCCCTCGGGTGCGATCACGCCCTCGGCGGGCTGAGCGGCAAGCGGCCATCCGCCTCGAGCGCCGCCACGATGCGTTCTGCTTGCTCGTCCATGGCCAGCGCCTCCACAGGGGGCAGGCGGCCCCGGCCTGCGGGTCCGTCGCTCTCATCTCCGATCGCCCAGGCTCGCTGGAGCTTGGCTCGGTGAGCGCGAGCTGCGGCGGCCTTCTGGATTCCGAGCCGCTCGTCCACCAGCTGCTGCGCTCGCAACGACACGTCCGAGGCGCCAGAGGAGGCGCTCCGAGGGGTGCCCGATGGGCTGTCCCCGAGCTCACTGTCGCCGGCGCTGCGCTCGCTGCCCTGGGAGTCCTGCAGCGACGTCCCAGCGGCGGACGCCGAGGTTTCGCCCCGGGACGCAGCCCGAGAGCTCGTCGGGCGCTCCCGCACCGGGCCGCCATCCGAGACTTTGGCGTCATCTTCCGCCGCAGCCTTTGCCAGGATCGTCGCAGCTGCGACCTTGGCAGTCTGCGGGCCGGCCTCCTGCGACTGGGGGACAGACTTTTGCTGGGTTCTCGTCTCGACAACATGAAACATCACCAGGCTAATGACCACGCCCGCGAGGCCGGCAAGGCCAGCAACCACGGCTTCCGTGCTTGTACTCCCGAAAATCCACGCCGCAGAGGCATCTGGCGTGAGCGAGGCGTCGGCTACGACCGGCACCGGGTCCAGGCCCGTCGCAAGCACGGCAAACGGCGATGACAGCACCCTGAAGGAGGATCCTTCGACCGAAAACTCGGCCTGCACCACCCGGTTGAGCCACCCAACCCGAACCGCGAGGTCGGCGAACGATGCCGTGCCGTCGATCAGCGGGGCGCTGAGGGTTCCTTCCAGGACCGCGCTGACTCGCTGCCCGGCAACTCCCCCGAAGGCCCGAATTTGCGCTGCCGAAAGCACCGGCTCATCAACGATGCGCACCTCAACTCGGCGGGGGATGAGAGAGACGTTGAACGACGCGCCGGCTGCGTCCACTAGCCGTAGCACCGGCTGGTGGATCAGCATGCTCCCCGTGGCGGAAGTCCGCGCCCGGCGCACTGCCGCCGTTTCCGGTGTCCCGTCTGCATCCGTGCCTCGAGGCTGCTCCGGCTCCTCGATCAGCAAGAGTTGGGATGGCGGTAGCAGCCTCGATGCCTGTGGCGCCACCCCTGCCGCCTCAACCGACTCCCCCGCTGTGCGAGCTAGCCCCGGAAAGCCAGCAGAAGCGAGGATTTCAGGCTCCCGCTCCTTGGCCGCGGGAACTGCTACCTCCAGCGACTGTCCCAGGGCATCCTTCTGCCACTGCGGCAAAGACTCCCAACCGTCCTCCCCCACGACCCGTCTGGCCAGCGACCCGTCCCCCGCCTCTCTGCGGAGCATGCCCCCAATGGCAAACAGGCGTGCTGTCGTGGCAGCATCGCTCAGCTGGGCGAGCGATGGGGCCGCCTGCCCCAGGGGCGGCGACCGCGCTTGCGTCAGTCCCAGCGCGACTTCTGCTTGGCGCATGTGGCCCGCGTACGACGTGTCACGGACGGATCGCCCGTCAGAGGACCCAAGCGAGGCACTGCCGAGCGATTGGCTTCGCGAATCCAGCTGCAACTGCGTCCAGCTGACCTCTGGCGGGCTGATGTCCACCACCAGCTCCCACGAGCCGACAGCCTCGAGCGAAGCAGCGGCAGCGCAGTCCAGAGGACTCAGCAGCAAGCATGCGGCTGTGCGGGTGAGCGATCCGAGGACAGGCAAGCCGGCACCTGTCGCGTTGAGAGGCACCGTATCGTTGTACTGAAGTTCCCCAAGTGAGCTCGGCGAAGCGATTCCAGACGGCCGTATGTCTCGGACCGTTGCCCATCCGGGTGGAATGAAATACGCCGACTCCAGCGCTGCCGGGATGCGAGCAGAGAGCAGAGCCACCAGTCTCCCAAGTTGGCTGCAAGCCCCTTCGCTTGGAACGCTGAGGCACTGCCCAGTGCGAACAGTGAGGCGCAGAGCCGGCACCGACCGAACTAGCAGCGGGGCACGCGACAGCACCGCGACCGCCGTCAGGGCCGGCTCGGCCGCATCGCCTGATCCCTGCACCGAGGCCCCGTGTCTGAGCAGAGGGAACGCGACCCCGCCGCTGCGATTCCCGACCAAGCTCTGTTGGTGTGCCATGGCGACTGCCATTGCTCCTCCGGCCCCGTCGAGCACCGCCGATGCGCTTTGCCGCAGAAGCGCAGCCCGCAAGGCGGGCTCCCATGCTGTGGCATTTGTTGTCACCTCGTCTGCTAGCAGCCTGGCCCACTGCGCGAGGCCAGGCGGCTCCACCAGCAACGGTGCTGCCTCGTCGTGCCACGAGCCAGTCTGTTTAACGCGCCCAAGCGCCCGGATAGCGGTGCGCGCCGCGGCCATAAGGCACTCTGGCAGCGACGGGGACCACTGGCCGGCAGTGCGGACTGCCAGCACTGCCGATGATGAGACGCTGGTACATTGAGCCCACCTGCTTCGGTCGCTTGCTGGCACCACAGTGCCGTCCGATGTCCTCACGATGGTGGCCGAAGGCCCAGCACGCCGGTCTGTTGACAGGACCACGACGGAGCCATTTGCGGCCGCTGCCGGCAGGCTCGTGCCCACGGGGTCCATGACCAGCACGGGGCGCGCTTGCGTGTCTCCAGGAGGTGGAGGCACCAGCGCCCCGGGCTCGGCCACGATGACATGATCTGTCCACGCAGGATGCACGGGCCAGCTGGTGCGGGGCCAAGCAGCGCGTGGCGGCGTTGCTTGTGCGGGGACCAGCGACCCGAGTAGGCTCAGCGACCACTCGCTGGCATTCCCACCGACATCCTGCATCCAGATGCCCTGTCGCGGTAGGCGGGGCCGCGACACCCTGTGCTGTCCCCGCAATGTTGATGCGACCACACTGAGCTCGGAAGCAGGCCGCAGGTCACCGGACCAGCCTGTGGGCCCAGCCGTGGTTGTCCCGGCGCGCCCCGCAAGGCAGGCGGTCTCGGAGCCGTTCGCCGTCCGGAACGCGTCCCAGGCCGCGGCGCAACCAAGTGGGACAATTTGCATCGCGAAAGGAAACGCTGCAGTCGCGAGCCGTGGCGAAGGTGCCTGTGTTGAGGAGATTGTGGACCCGGGCGTTGGTGCCTGCATGATCCAAGACCAGGCGGATGGTGGCAGCACACCCAGAGAATCCGGTGTCGGGAGGATCACTGGTCCTCGACGAGGCGGTGAGTAATTGCCGATGTTCTGGGGCATCAGCAGCTGCGCGCCCCATCCCAGCGCTGAGGTTGCCCCGGGCACAGCATTGGACTCCAGGGTTGTGCCGGCCAGCACAAGGTCCTGCCCAAGCTGCTTGCTGGTGCTCCGATTGCCCGAGTACGAGGTCGCAGCCGTTGCAGAGAGCGCACCGGCTCCATCAAGCAAACCCCCTAGCAGCAGCGTAGTCCGGCGAACAAGAGCCATACCCTGCAGGTAGTCAGGAACCACAGACACGACAGACACGTGCGTCGGACCGTGAACTGCCGGCATGGTTGCGTGGGAAAGGACGAGCCGGTCCAGAACCACGAGGTCGGCTGCAGACACGACTTCCACACCGACTTGACACCCGGATGCCATCATCGGGCCGATCAGGGAGCAACGAGACGAGGGGAACGAGCGTCTTGTCTCCATGACACGCATGCCGACTGCCAGCCCCTCTGCCTCAATGACCGCCGCGGTGGGAGGCACCTGTGACATAGGATCACGCGCAACGCTGGCCGGAAGTCCGACCCCACTGGCGTCCGCAATCTGCAGCCATGCCCCGACCGTTGCTGCGGACAGGTTCCCGGCATCAATCCATGTGTCCAGGGCCGAAAATGACAAGGCTGGCCCAAAGGACGGACGCCGTGCCTGCGTCACATCATCGACGGCAAGCCCTGCGGGCCGAAGCATCAGCGACCTCAGTCGCTCCAGCGGCGGCCGCTCAGCGCACGATCGCGATGCAAGGGTAAGCAAGCCCGCGGCGTGCGGGAGGCTCCGCACCCTGAGCCCTCCAACCGCGGTCGGCCCCCCCAGGACGGCAATAGCGGGAGGTGGTGGTGGCCAGTTGTCGAGGTCGTTGCGGGCAGAGGGGGAATTGTACCCCTCGCCGTCGACCGCAAGCCCGGCAATACGGCCGTGCGGCTGAAATCCCACCACAGCTGGCAGCCGTGAGGCGCTCCCCAGCTCCACCGAGACGGATGCGACGTCCACCCCGTTCGAGCCGGTGATTCCCAGGGCCCGGCCGACGGGCCGGGTCACGACGACCCGCCTCAGGAAGCTGGGAATGGCCCCTGCCCACGCAGCGGCAGCCTCAGGGGCGGTGATCTGGCCGCGCTCCAGGGAGGCAATGGCGGTGGCTTCGGCAAGGGTCGCCCGCACGGTTTGCGCCTCGTTCCTCGTCCGAAGCTGGCGACCCGTCGATGCAGTCAGCGACGTCCTCGTAAGTGACACGCCGTACAGCCTCACCGCCTCGGCGGCGGCTCCCTGGTCGCGCCGTCGAGCGTTGGCGGGGTCTAGGCCAGCGAGACCGGCGAACCTGGCAGCCGCACTCCCAGGGAGCGTTGACTGCGCAAAGGCGCCGTCATCCGGGCTGAGCACTCCAGCAATGGTGACCCCGAACACAGACCAATCTGCTGAAGAATTCACAGCCTCCGTAGGGCTCAGCTGCAGGCCAGTCGGGCCGACCGGGCCGACATGGGCTGATGCAAGGGGCATCGTGTGGGCCGCCGGCGAAGCCGAGCCTGAAGCGGTCTGGCCGAGCGCTCTCTCCCCCCGGGACGGCGGCACGCCGCCCGCAACATCGGCGTACGATCCATCTGCTGCCGCAACTACGACTCCGCAAGCAACTCCATCTGTGGCACTGCCAAGGCTTGGCAGTCCACCCCACGTCTGAGGCTCCGCGCCGGCAGCTGTTCCGCTGGCGATGAACCCGGCGAGGGACTGGGAGGGCACGGGAGGGCAAGCATCGCACCCAGCGCCGCCACGGCCGAGCCCGGCGAGCTCGACCCCATCGAGC
>Ga0136560_1001855_pt1 | contig 10820 bp, 10 predicted proteins | sample AntRauMeHopE1497_FD_104925 | JGI IMG/M metagenome (GOLD analysis project Ga0136560, IMG submission 104925) | Saline lake microbial communities from Rauer Islands, Antarctica - Metagenome Hop E1 #497 | ecosystem: Environmental > Aquatic > Non-marine Saline and Alkaline > Saline | place...
CGTGAACTCCGAAGCTGAACCTGCAAAAGAACTCTATCGGGACCTAGACAGCATCGAGGAGATGAAGGAAGGGAACCACGTACTGGCGAGGCTCACGATCGGAGACTCAGTCCTTGTGAGAGGGTGGCAAGCTATCGCTGCACAGGCACATCTCTCGCATGTGATGGTAGTCGCCCTATGCGTTATGGGTCTGGTCGCGGGACTACAGGGGATGTGGCTGGCATCAGCGATTGCAAGTGCAGCTGGCTATGCAGAGCTGCAGGCTGAAGATCGACCCTTACTTGTGCTTGGTGCGGCTTCTGTGTTCTCACCAATGGGCAGTGCTTGGAGAGATGGACTGTTAGCAGGGCAGAACGGCACAGCGCAGCTACTAGCGAGTAGATCGGTTTCCGTGTCGGACGGTTCGAATGTAACTGTGCTGTCATATCTTTCACTCAGTAGAAAGAATACCGACGCGACGATGGCGCTGGTCTTTCTTGTCGTAGGAGTGACACTGCTGGTTTTTAGCCTTATGTGTACGTGCCTGCAGCCAGCGTTTCCATTCATGGCGGAATCCCACGCCGGGGGTGTTCGGCCGGAAACGTAGCTTGGTCACATTCTCGTGCTGGCCAGCCGCCTTCTTCAACGGGTGTGCTGCGGGTTATGGCCGTGTTGCCACACCAAGTTCGGCGCAGTCCCTGGGATTGGGGCGCGAGGAGAAGGTGGTATTTTCGACAGTGTTTCTGGTAGCCAATAGGGTAGTGGTATGTTGTCCAAAGCATGGGCGGGTATGGGTGTGTACGAGGCTTAGTATGGACACCAGCACCCTTCGTATAGAGCGGATGCCGAGAGAGCTGATGCGGCCCGAGCATAGACCCACGTAGCCAGGCGATGGGGCGCTGCTGTGTCAGTGTGGGAGAGGCTAGCACAACAATCGGATGATGACATGCAGAGGAAGAACTGCTGCGCCGAGCTTTGCGCAGTTGGTCCGCCCACAGAGGAAATCCCAAACGATATCGTGTGGAAGCATGTCATACAAAGGTAGTGGTGGTATCGAGAAGGGATGTAGAGAGCACAGCAGGAAGTGCCAGACGCTGGGATAAACCGATTCCTTGGGGATTCAACGGCCACTTGTTTTGGCAGGAGCGTTCGATTTGCAGGGTGCGGATGTTGCGCTTCACGTGGTCGGGCTTGCTGTAGCGATCGAATGTTCTGGCTGTGGTCCTCTGCCTCTGCCAGACCACTCCTGCAGATGCTTGGTGTGTTTGCAAGATTGTGTTGCCATGTATCGCTTCACAACGCACGGTTGGCAGCCGTAGCGGCTGCGGGTAGACATGCAGTCATGGAGAGTTGGCTCGAGTGGTAGAAATCGCGACATAAAGCATCTATTGGCCGGCGAACCGGGTCCCGTCGAGAAGAATCGTCCGCACACGAGAGTGGACGTGCTGGAAATGGGGCTGCAGCTGCGGCAGTCCGGGGTCCCCGGTTAGGCGGGGGGTTTTCCTTTCAGTCCATGGGCGCTTCAAACAGCAGTGCGCACGCAAGCAGCAGCGAGAGTGAGGCTGGTCATGCCTAGGCAGGTGCAGGGATAGGATAGCTAACTGGCATCGATGGCATGGCTGCAGCACACACGCAGCGCGGGGGTTCATCTGTGTTACCGCAGACCCCGGGATCATTTGTGCGACCGGATGTATTGGTCATGCCAGTCGGATCTGGGCAATTGCAGAGAGTGCCAGCCTCGAGGTTGTCTCCCAACCGTAACGAGGAGACACCCGCAGGTACAGAGACAGAGCTCCCCGCGGCGACGCCCCAGGTTGCCCAGGCCAGAGGAAGCAGCGATCCCCGTCCGTTCAATGTGACCCGAGCGATGCGAACGCATGTTCTCGCCGAACTTGATCAGCTGTTCTTGCGGATGATGGCAATCGATGACCAGTCCCAGCATGCCCCACTGGAAGCAGAAACCCAGCTCTTTGGTCTACACTTGCGGAATGATCCTGCCAATACGACTTCCTATGGGTGGATGCTACTAGCAACGCATCCTCTGGTTCGCTTGTCGCCTGGGGCAGCCTGTGGTGGGCCGTACCCTAGGATCCTGATTCGGCGTGCATTCGCTGCTTTAATCCACGGTCTGGTGAACGCCACGTGTGGGTGTTTCCCGTGCTTTAGAGCAGGCGATGAACTGGACGTGGATGGTGATGCCAGGTCCGGGCAGCTGCACGTGTGGTCTCGCCGATGTGCGGCTCTCTGGTGTGGAGGGGACGAATACATGAGGCTTGAACATTCCTTCTCCCGTCGTACCGCTGATGGATCAATGCTGCTGCCATGGCCCCTCTGCTGCGCTGCCTTGTCCTTTCGAAAAGATATATAGATAGCGGCGGCGGATACTGCCACAATGTCGACCCAGTCAGATTCAACAGCAGCACAAGCCCGTGTGGTAGAACAAGATAACAGCAAGTACCCTTGGGCTCCCCTCTTCGACCCATGGTTCGTCTCAGAATCCGATGGCATACAGATGCAAGGGGGTCACAACCCATGTCTGAATCCATGCAATGTGGTACTTTCACTTGGATGCACAGGGGTCAGAACACACATAACCTCAACTCATTGGCTATTCCCTTGCGCACGAAGATCCATCACGTGCGGCGACAACGGTATGGATCTGCGCAATGCAAGCGGCCACGGCACGGGCAACAGAGTCGCATTAAGACGAGGCATTGTCGTGGAAGCGGTAAGCTAGCGGATCGAATTTTTTCGGGAATTCCAACGAGAGTGGAGCAGACAGCTGACTCTGCTGCGGTTGCTACCCCCGTGCTGTTGCACTGACAGCCAATGCCGGCGCTGGATCGCGGGTGGTGAACTCATGTGTTGCTCTAGTCTTGAACCAGCCGAAACAGAGACTGCATATTCAGGGCATGGTGGGATAGTGTCTGGACTGACCGCGACTGTCCCACAGCAGCAGCAGCAGCAGCAGCAGCAGCAGCAGCAGCAGCAGCAAGCTGGAGGTAGGGCGGTTCCAGCGCCTGTGCCTGCATGTGCTCCCATGAGTGCAACGGATGCATAGCCACTGAATGCAGCAGCAGGAGTAGTAGCGACTGCGACTGCAGATCGATCCGAGCAACGGCGCAGTGATAGTGACAGGCGGTCACTGCTGTCTGATAGGTACGGAATCGACGATGATGGAGAGGTTGCATCATCTGGAGCAGGTTTCTGTGGATGTGGCGATGTCACAGGGATTTGGGGCGGATGGTCTCTTCTTTCAGTAGGCATGGCCTTTGCTGTGGGAACTGTGGTAGATCGAGGTGCCGAGACGTGGAGTGGGTCACTGGTAGGGATCCCAGCAGGTCAGCACGGCTCCCTTGATTGGACTTGGGAGCGTGAGCGAGCGATGGCATCTAGACGGGGAGGTTGCTGCGGTTTGTGCTGGTGGGAGGTATGGAGTTGCTGGGTGCTAATGTGCTGCGGTCGAAGTGTGCCTGAGCAGCTGGCGTATAAAGACCCTAGATTAGGCGTATGGTCTTGGGCAGTTGCAATCACAGTGGCCAACCTGGCTGCGGCCCTCGTCCTGCTGCGCTTCGCCGGCAAGGGGGGTAGCCTCAGTGGTGCAGTATGGGCAGGATATGACTCATAATTGGGTTGAATTCGTGCGAGCTGTATCTCCCGGGTCGAGTGATGATGTGGTGTCCACGCTTCTATAAATGTATCTCATGATATCTGATCTATCTAGTCGTTTCATCGCATACGTTCATGAAACTTCAAGCGCTTCTCACGCTCTCGCATTCTCGTTCCGCATCCCTCCGTGACCCGACAACAAACCATGATTCAAAGCACCAAGCTTCATGTCGCGAGAGACAGGAGCAGTGCCGTCCCCCTCTTGACCCAGAAATCGGGAGGATACTCCCCGGTCTGGAGCTTGACGAGCCGCATGAAACTGGGCCTTTCCCTCGTTCCAGTCCGTACTGGATACAGGTATAGAGGACACTCATATTCACTCGATGATACCCGTCTCTGCTGCCCCGGTTTGAACTCCACGGGTCGGAAATGAATCATCGGCATTGGGCACACGAGCTCCATCGGGTCAGGTTCCTCTAGGGCGCTTTCTTCGTGATCCCATCTGGCGCCTTCCAGATACATGCCACTTAGGTACGCACCGGTCTCTGGGGGCTGCATCTCGTCCCCCCCTCCTCCTCCTCCGGCTGCGCCCATGCCCATTCCCATATCGTCATCCGAGGACTCGCTTGATCCACTGATTACGTACTCAAAATCGAGCTGGTTGATTGCAACCGTGTGGGCCCTGGCATGAGTCTGAAGCAATGCCGTGAAGAACGATGTAGGGTATGTGAACCCGCTGAGCCAGAATACGACTGGCATCTGTTCACCGGCCCACGTCCGTATCTGCTCTACACGCCTCTGGAGATCGCTTGTCCACGGTCCGAGGGGTTTCAGGGACGGGTAGCAGAAGGACCAGACCTCTGGGACCGTACCGTTCAATAGGGCAGCAAACACCTGTTCTAGCTCCTCCGTAATGACGACAAGGCCTTGGATCCCCTACTGCAGCCCACGGAGGGTCGATTGCATCCGACGGACGAGACCGTTATACCTGTCAATCTCCTAGAATAGAACCACCTTGAGAGGGGCTGGATCCGACCTTTGCCCCAGCATCGTGTGCGCCCATTCCAAGTCAATCGTGGCGGGCAGCTGCCGCTCGATATCCTTAGCCAGTTCAAGCACCCTATCTTCATCTGATGCGCCCCCTGTGTTAACCACTCGAGGCTGCAGACCCAGTAATGTACTAAGGATGTCTCGAGTATCCTCCCGAGCGGACTGTATGTCGGCATTAGAGTGCTGCCCGAAGGCAGAGGGTGGATCGGTCGGCGGCAGCTTGGCGATGAATTGCTTGTATTCATCATAGTTGCCATCATCTGGGGTATGATACTCTGGAGCGGCGGGCGCAAGGCGGTAATTGGGAGAGTCCAGTACCTCCTGGTTGAAATACTGGTTCACATACACGATGGCTAAGCGACGATCCAGATCATCCGTGATGCGCCCACCGTAGTTCGCCTCAGCAATGAGGTACCTGAGAGCTTCCCATGGTGTCCTGTCAGGATACCTCGTGAGGTACTGGTCCAGGATATCGTGACAGATGGCAAAGTCGGCGTTATTGAATCCGTAAGGTATGTTCCAACCTAGGCTCTTGAACTTGCGTCTTTCCAGCAGGATCGAATGGAACCAGCACAGGGAGAAAAGCAATCTTCTGTAGGAATTCCCAGGTGCTCGTGCAGCCCTCCGTCGGAATTCGCCAGGATCCACGATGTTGTACAGTCGCACGAGATTGGCTCTCAACCCTCTTGGAGGCTCGGTCGTCATCTTGAGACCGCGCTGCAAGATCGTGATTGGGAAACGAGGATGGGGCTTCGAGCTGAGCCACAGGCGGAAGTTGGGATGCGGTGACCCAGGCTCTCCGTCCTTGGTGTTGCAGAAGTTCTCCACAATCTTCTCTAGACCCGGCATCCAACTGATTGAGAGATGGCAATTCTGCAGGAACACCCAGCCCCCTTTCACGAGTGCTTCTCTGATCATCCTCTCGGCAATCGGAGACTATCCCTGTCCCAGGGAACAATACTCGATCTGCGCGCTCTCGCCCTCGGAGAACTTGACGAGCTCACCTGTCGGATCAACGCCAGGAGACAGGACAAACACGAGAGGGGTCCTCGACGTGGACGATTGAAACACCCGTTTGAGATCGAATGCTGGAGGCTCGGTGAACTTCTTGTCGAGTTTCTTGGTGACGAAATTTGTCACTGCGCGGATGACTCGATCGGGCCGTATGCATCGGATCAGAGTCAACCTCTGGAAATCGCTCAGCCTGGAGCCCCAGTCCCCGGGCAGTGGCTCTTCTTCCGGTGCTGACGTCATGTACCACTGCTTCCATTCCTCTAATGCTCCATCAAATGAAGCACCAAGTCCTTGCAGTGCTTCGATCGTCTTCTCCGACTCGGTGATGTTGTCCCATAGGTCTGGGTCTAGCCAGTCAGCAGCCGGGTTCGGTGTCTGTTCCGATCGATCCATGACGACACCTCCCTTTAGGAAGAACATCCACTCCTTCCGTGAAAGCTTGCCTTGGTCGATGAGCATACGGGCACACATACGGAGAGAAAGGAGCAGCTTGTGCCTCTCGAACAGCGCACGGCATGCGTACTCATAGACCCCATACATGTGACATTTCTTGATAGCAGCGATGCGGGCGGCGAGCTCTGCTTCTGCGCCTCCTGCCTCCTACGAAAGCGCATCCAGCGAGGTAGATCGCGCGGCTTTCTGCTCCTCCCTCGATTTAATGATGCTGATCCGGAACAGGTCCGCATATGCGTCCAGAGAGAACATGTACATGGGATCCACAGTGGAAAGGTCCGACAGCACAAAGTACAGGAGCGACGCCAGGTGGGCGACGGGGCGATATCCCTCGCGAGTGACATCGATCGATTTCTCCGTCTCGACAGCCACCTTAATTTGATCCGACACTTCCTCGGACGTTTTCTTCGAGGCCTCTAGGGTCTCCACCAGACTCGAGTCGTCAATGAGAGAGCCCTTGGCATTGGCGAGTAGGCCGAGGATCTTGTCCTCCAGCTCTACCATTGTCCTTCGTCCACGAGCCACACTGATCACGAGATCGTTCTTCTTCTTCTCGAGCTTCTCCTGTTCCATAACACACACAACGCTGAGGAGCTGGGCCTCGAGTCCGTCCTGCTTCACCGAGAAGTTTGCGATGGTGGTCTTCGTGCTGACCTCTGGAGTGTAGTGCGGGTTGGCAAGTTTCGTCGTCATATACAGCCTGAAGTCATCACTGTAGTCGAGCTCCTTGTCCCCTAGCTTGATGGTCTTGCGACTGCCGCGCACCACGATCGCCTTGGACAATACTGGCTCCAGGGCCGGGTCCAGCTCCTCCTCGACGTCTTGCAGCAAGTAGGGCTCCCCGAACGCGATTGCGGTCTCGAGTTTCTTGAGGAAATCCTTCTCTTTCAGGTCCGTAACTCGGAGCCCTCTCGGCTCTTCTAGGTTCTTGATCCACCGGTTGGCCTGTCCCTAAGGGTCGATCATCAGAGGCCAGCGGCTGCATCGGGTCACGATGACACCATTCTCAGTGCTGAAATCATCTGCAGGCAAACCCTGAATGTTCCAGTCCCGGACGTCAGTCGGCTTCGCAAGGAACTGAGTGAAACTGAACGACTCAGAAAAAGGCACCGTGGATCCCCGCGTGGCCTCCAGCCATTCGCCCACAAGCCTGGCACGATACACTGTATCGAAAGGACCTGCGTATGAGAGGAAGGCAGCGGCCACGAGCACATCGCCAGGGAGACTTGTCATGGCTGCCTCGAAGTCTTTAATGCTCCGAGTCCATCGTTCCTTCTCCCCGCCCAGACCAGAGACAACACGCTCTGCCCTGTCCAGCGTGACAGCCAGCTCGGTCGCCTTCTTCTCCAGTGCGTCCTTCGCTGCTGCCTGCTCTTCATGCTTCTTACGGAGCTCGCCAAGCTTGGCGTTGATCTCTGCCAGCTCTGCCTATGCCTCAGCAAGCATCTTCTACTTGCCCTTGAGCTCGCGCATCGCCTCTCTCATCTTGTTACGCTTGGGCTCCACCTCCTTACTGACCTTGGCAAATGTGTCGATGGCTCGCACCCAGCTGCACAGGGCGCCCGCCGCCTTGGACTTGCTCGCAACCACGTCGGGAACGAAGAGCTGGTTGTTAATGTACTTCTACAGCTTGTTAAGCATCTTCTCCGAAACGTTCTCCTTGTCGTATTTCTTGACCTGCACGAGGAAGTCCGACTCGCTGAGCTTGCTCTTGCACGATGCCCAGTCCGTAGGCCGGTTAAAGAGAATCATCACAGGTTTCAGGGTCAGCTGCACAAGCTCAGGTGGCTGCGTGTATCCCTTCACCTCTGTAACTGCTGACTTGTCAAGCTTATCAACCTGTGCCAAGGCTTCCTCCAGCATGGGCATGGCTTCATTGAGATCCCGCTCTGCATCCTCGGCGATGGCCCGGCACACTTTCTCCTCCTCAGCGATACGCTCTGCGTCTTTATTCACGTCCTCCTCCCTAGCCTTTGCCTGTCTCGTCTTGGTCGCAATCTCCACCATGAGCTCCTCGACTTCGGCGCTCTTCACTTCGACCTCCTTCGAGGCAACTTCGAGCTCTGCCTTCTTCACCTCAACTTGGGCGCGGGAATGGTCCAGCTTCTCCAACCCCCCAGCCAGCTTGTCTCGCATCGATCCCACCTCATACCTCTTTTCATCCAGGAGCTTCGAATACACCTTGACCAGCTCCAGGTAGTTGCTGGGAGTCACGTAATTCTTCCTCCTGAGTTCCAACATCATGCGGTCACTGGCCCTGGCGACGCTCCGGTGTGCCACTGCAAACAGGGCGGCGATCTCACGCTTGAGACCTGCCTCCGGATCCTCTGCCTCCTCACCGCTTGAACCAGCTGCGACTGCCGGGGGGGCACGAGCTCCTTTCCGTTGGCCTGCATCCTCTTCCTTGCTCTCACCCTCCTCGGCTATCTCAAGGATCTGCGTGTCAGCAAGGAAACTGGCTGCCACCTCCTCGAGCGCCTCCTTGGGCCATTCGTGGAACCAGTCCATCGTGGTGCAGGCCACCAGGGAGGGATACATCCGGGTTCTGTCCCGGAACCCGTCTCCCACGGGGCTCATGGCCAGGACCACGTGCAAGTTATCACGCACCCTGGCGACGAACAAGCTCCACAGATCTTCTGCCGTGTCCTCATAGGAAGGGTATTGCTTGAGCTTGGCACGCATCGAATCGAAGATGGCGCTACGCTCATCCTTGTCAAACAAATTGGGCACCTCTCCACTGCTGAGAATGTTGTTGATATCCTCCAGGAAGGACTCTTCCTTGAGCTGTGTATCACTGAAGAGAAACACCGTGGGCAACCCCTCCTGCCCTGCTTTCTCGTAGAGGGCCTTGAGGTCATCGTGAAACTCGCGCTCGCCGTAGTGCTTCGTGATTTCGATCTGAAACACATCCATAGGCTTCCCATTATGCACCTGCGTGATGTGTGCTGCCAGTCGGGTCAGCGATTGTCTCCCGGACCCGCCCACTCCAATTAGCATTGCATTTCCTCTCGGAGTTGCCAGTACGCGATGGATACGAGCGATGTGCCTCACTGCATCCCTGAACAGCACCAGGTTCATGCCGAGGTTCTTAGGCACGTCATTGTAATCCTGCAGCTCATCCTGCAGCCGTGCCTTGAGACGGTCCAGGTCAACCGCCTCTCTATAGCCGTCCATGTTCCCCTCTCCGTCTAGGTACGTGTACACGGGACCCTGTTCGGTGCTTTCGACACCCTGCACTATCTCGCCCCAGAACGTGCCCAGCTGCTTACCTGCCTAATCGTCCACGATCTTGCGGAACTTGGCTTGATCACCCATACTCGTCAGCCGGTCGCAGAACTGCCTCGTGAGCTCGTGCAGCCACAGCCTCAGCAGAGCATCCTTCCCATCCACGACTACTTGCCTCCCTCGCATGAGTCCCTGTGTCACGGCCGCAATATCCCGCATGTTGAACAAGTAATGACAGTTCTACGGGGTCGGAAGGAACTGTTCTACCGCCTGTTTGTACACACCTACCGTGGCGGCTACAATGGCAGGTAGCGTCGCCCGCAGGTCCTCGTCGGGAAATGCCTGGAAATGGGATGTTAGGATCTGCTCGAAAATGTACTGCGTCTCCTTGTCGTCCGGGAACGTGAAGTTGAGGACGTTGAATCGACTCTGGAGCCGCTCCGTGATCACCGTCCTGCCACCACCCGGGGGTCCCATTGCTGCTACCAGTTGCATGTCCAAGATGTAACGCCAGCTCTGCTTAGACCGGTCATACCACCCCTCGTAGTCGCACCATTGCCGAAGCAGCTCGAGCGGCGGCTGGGACCCGAATTCTTCTTTCTTGGGCATGTTGAGGTCATCCACGAAGCAGACGAGTTTCTTCCCGCCGGGGGGACCCATCTTATCTTTGCTCTTCTTCTCGAGTGCGCCCTCAATGATGTCCTGGGCCGTAAGGCTCTGCGTGGCGGCACTGAAGTTGAGCTGCAGTCTCGAGTACCTCTCCCGGTCTAACAACTTCATTTGCTCTTGAATGATCACCGTCTTGCCCGTACCTGTTCCGCCCGTCACCAAAACATGCCGCCGCGCGTGAAGCAGTCTTGAGATGACGAATGCATTCCTGACGGTGTCAACGGTGGGCACGATCAGCTGCGCGAAGGGCACACCTTCCGGTGCCCGCCATCCGGCACCCACTCGGTCGGACCACGGCCGCAGCTCGTACGTGCTCTGGTCGACAAAATGGTCGTAAACAGTGCCCGTGGCAGGGAAAATGTTCACGTCCACCTCACGCACGCAATCGCTGATGAACCGTCTGGATTTCTCGTCAACAGTCGCGCCGATTGACCACACCGCGCAGAATACGAACCAGCGTTCAGCGTATTTGTCGTATACATCGCCAACGTGGGAGCGGGCGAGTTTGACCGATTCATCCTCGAATGCCACGGCGTCCAGCATGTTGCAGAGGCTAATAACAGCGGCGAACTCCGTTGTCTGCACCGTCTCTCTGCAGTGCCTCCGTCTCGACTCAAGCAGGGCCGGGACGTATTTCTCGAAGAGGGCCCTCATGTGAGTTGTATCCTGTGGCCGAGAGGGAGAATGCACCGAGTCCTCGAATCGCCTCTCAATCCATGACTCCATGTATGGCCTCCAACCGAGGTCAGCCACGTCAAGGTAGATCATGCCTGCTCGACTCACAGTGGCAGGGGATGCGACCTCGAGATCCCTTACCTCGA
>Ga0136560_1001856_pt1 | contig 10814 bp, 11 predicted proteins | sample AntRauMeHopE1497_FD_104925 | JGI IMG/M metagenome (GOLD analysis project Ga0136560, IMG submission 104925) | Saline lake microbial communities from Rauer Islands, Antarctica - Metagenome Hop E1 #497 | ecosystem: Environmental > Aquatic > Non-marine Saline and Alkaline > Saline | place...
CGACGACAAATGACAAGGCGCTTTAGACGCATCTCATGTTAGAAACACGAGACACCGTTCAGACGCATGTCATACTGGAATAGGCTCTAATTTGACAGCGGTAAAAAACCCGTGCATAATCTCGTTTCTCTGATTGAGCGACGGCAAAAACCGAAGCGAGACACAGAGGGAAGTTAGCAAGAAAGCAGTCAGCGGCACGAGTGGTTGAGCCGGCTTTTAATCGAAGTTGATTGGATGCCTATGGAGCCAGCGAGAAGCTGAATGTGAGCGGTCCAAGGACTGCATTTGTTCTTTAACAACGAAACAACCGATAAGTGTGGGCACTTGAGTCGTGAGACGTTGAGTGGTCTAGGTGGTGATTGGGTGCTGGGATTCGTTCTGGTGTCTGGTGATTATTTAGAGGCGCAACGACCACAAGTAAGCAAGTGCTCACAAAAAAGAAGCAAGGTAAGAAAATTTGTCAGAGTAATTTGTCAAATGACTTGTCTGTTTCTTTGAGTGATGCGAAGCCTGTACTGGGTCAAACTGGTATGGGCAAAAAACAGAGATTAAACTGAAGAGTTTGATCCTGGCTCAGATTGAACGCTAGCGGGATGCTTTACACATGCAAGTCGAACGGCAGCGCGGACTTCGGTCTGGCGGCGAGTGGCGAACGGGTGAGTAATGTATCGGAACGTGCCCAGTAGCGGGGGATAACTACTCGAAAGAGTGGCTAATACCGCATACGCCCTACGGGGGAAAGGGGGGGATCTTTTGACCTCTCACTATTGGAGCGGCCGATATCGGATTAGCTAGTTGGTGGGGTAAAGGCCTACCAAGGCTACGATCCGTAGCTGGTTTGAGAGGACGACCAGCCACACTGGGACTGAGACACGGCCCAGACTCCTACGGGAGGCAGCAGTGGGGAATTTTGGACAATGGGGGAAACCCTGATCCAGCCATCCCGCGTGTGCGATGAAGGCCTTCGGGTTGTAAAGCACTTTTGGCAGGAAAGAAATCGCACAGGCTAATACCCTGTGTGGATGACGGTACCTGCAGAATAAGCACCGGCTAACTACGTGCCAGCAGCCGCGGTAATACGTAGGGTGCAAGCGTTAATCGGAATTACTGGGCGTAAAGCGTGCGCAGGCGGTTCGGAAAGAAAGATGTGAAATCCCAGGGCTTAACCTTGGAACTGCATTTTTAACTACCGAGCTAGAGTGCGTCAGAGGGGGGTGGAATTCCGCGTGTAGCAGTGAAATGCGTAGATATGCGGAGGAACACCGATGGCGAAGGCAGCCCCCTGGGATGACACTGACGCTCATGCACGAAAGCGTGGGGAGCAAACAGGATTAGATACCCTGGTAGTCCACGCCCTAAACGATGTCAACTAGCTGTTGGGGCCTTCGGGCCTTGGTAGCGCAGCTAACGCGTGAAGTTGACCGCCTGGGGAGTACGGTCGCAAGATTAAAACTCAAAGGAATTGACGGGGACCCGCACAAGCGGTGGATGATGTGGATTAATTCGATGCAACGCGAAAAACCTTACCTACCCTTGACATGTCTGGAATCCTGAAGAGATTTAGGAGTGCTCGCAAGAGAACCGGAACACAGGTGCTGCATGGCTGTCGTCAGCTCGTGTCGTGAGATGTTGGGTTAAGTCCCGCAACGAGCGCAACCCTTGTCATTAGTTGCTACGAAAGGGCACTCTAATGAGACTGCCGGTGACAAACCGGAGGAAGGTGGGGATGACGTCAAGTCCTCATGGCCCTTATGGGTAGGGCTTCACACGTCATACAATGGTCGGGACAGAGGGTAGCCAACCCGCGAGGGGGAGCCAATCTCACAAACCCGAACGTAGTCCGGATTGCAGTCTGCAACTCGACTGCATGAAGTCGGAATCGCTAGTAATCGCGGATCAGAATGTCGCGGTGAATACGTTCCCGGGTCTTGTACACACCGCCCGTCACACCATGGGAGTGGGTTTCACCAGAAGTAGTTAGCCTAACCGCAAGGGGGGCGATTACCACGGTGGGATTCATGACTGGGGTGAAGTCGTAACAAGGTAGCCGTATCGGAAGGTGCGGCTGGATCACCTCCTTTTAGAGTCAGCGCTGGGCACGAGATGTCAGGCGATTTAGGTGTCCACACTTATCGGTTGTTGGTTGGAATAAAGGGTTAAATGCTGGGTCGGTTGGGTCTGTAGCTCAGTCGGTTAGAGCACCGTCTTGATAAGGCGGGGGTCGTTGGTTCGAATCCAACCAGACCCACCATCTGCGGAAGTACACACAGGGGGGATTAGCTCAGCTGGGAGAGCACCTGCTTTGCAAGCAGGGGGTCGTCGGTTCGATCCCGTCATCCTCCACCAGTGCTGTGTGGGTGGTTGGCAAGAGGTTGGCTGTGGTTCAGGATGGTTGAAGGTGGTTAGAGGTGGTTAGGGGCGGTTTGTATTGAGCGGCCAGCATTTAGTGATCAGCAAGCAACGAGAGCAGTGCGCAGTCAACAGCGCAGGTCTTGAGCGTTAAGCTCAAATTCTTGTATTGTTGACTGGGCATTGGCCACTGTCTCAGACAGGGGTTGGTGTTTAGTGGGTTAAGTATTAGAAACTCTTTGTTCTTTAAAAATTGGGAAGAAGCACAACGAGAAGTGTTCGTGTCAAAGGGATCGATAAGCCTACAGGGGCGAGTTGATCGAAGCGACACTAATACGGGTTGTGATTGCATTGTAGTAATTTGTTCTTACTCAAGTCTTTATGGATAGCGGGCAACCGTTGTTTGATAAAGAGCCTTGAAAGGAAGAACGGCACACAAACGCGAAAACTCAGCAAAGTAGTAAAGCTTATAATGCTGTCAGGTGCGAGCCTGCAGGGTTATAGGATCAAGTGACTAAGTGCATGTGGTGGATGCCTTGGCGATCACAGGCGAAGAAGGACGTGGCAGCCTGCGAAAAGCTGCGGGGAGCTGGCAAACAAGCTTTGATCCGCAGATATCCGAATGGGGAAACCCACTTACCGCGAGGTAGGTACCCTGGACTGAATACATAGGTCCAGAGGGGCGAACCGGGTGAACTGAAACATCTAAGTAACCCGAGGAAAATAAATCAACCGAGATTCCGAAAGTAGCGGCGAGCGAAATCGGAGGAGCCGGTGCGTTTTAGCCATTATGATAGTCGAACAGTCTGGAAAGTCTGGCCGTAGCAGGTGATAGCCCTGTAGACGAAATCACGATGGTGGAACTAGGCGCACGACAAGTAGGGCGGGACACGTGAAATCCTGTCTGAAGATGGGGGGACCATCCTCCAAGGCTAAATACTCGTGATCGACCGATAGTGAACCAGTACCGCGAGGGAAAGGCGAAAAGAACCCCGGAAGGGGAGTGAAATAGATCCTGAAACCGCATGCATACAAACAGTAGGAGCCTCCTTGAGGGGTGACTGCGTACCTTTTGTATAATGGGTCAGCGACTTACATTCAGTGGCAAGCTTAACCGAATAGGGAAGGCGTAGCGAAAGCGAGTCCGAATAGGGCGATTTAGTCGCTGGGTGTAGACCCGAAACCAGGTGATCTATCCATGGCCAGGTTGAAGGCACGGTAACACGTGCTGGAGGACCGAACCCACTAATGTTGAAAAATTAGGGGATGAGCTGTGGATAGGGGTGAAAGGCTAAACAAACCTGGAAATAGCTGGTTCTCTCCGAAAACTATTTAGGTAGTGCCTCACGTATTACTGCCGGGGGTAGAGCACTGTTATGGCTAGGGGGTCATGGCGACTTACCAAACCATGGCAAACTCCGAATACCGGCAAGTATTAGCGTGGGAGACAGAGCACCGGGTGCTAACGTCCGGACTCAAGAGGGAAACAACCCAGACCGCCAGCTAAGGTCCCCAACTATCGCTCAGTGGGAAACGAAGTGGGAAGGCACAGACAGTCAGGAGGTTGGCTTAGAAGCAGCCACCCTTTAAAGAAAGCGTAATAGCTCACTGATCGAGTCGTCCTGCGCGGAAGATGTAACGGGGCTTAAGCGATAGACCGAAGCTGCGGGTGTGTACTTTGTACACGCGGTAGGAGAGCGTTCTGTAAGCCTGCGAAGGTGGCTTGTAAAGGCTGCTGGAGGTATCAGAAGTGCGAATGCTGACATGAGTAGCGATAAAGGGGGTGAAAAGCCCCCTCGCCGTAAGTCCAAGGTTTCCTGCGCAACGTTCATCGGCGCAGGGTGAGTCGGCCCCTAAGGCGAGGCAGAGATGCGTAGCTGATGGGAAGCTGGTTAATATTCCAGCACCATCGTATGGTGCGATGGGGGGACGGATTGCTGAAGGTCATCAGGGTGTTGGAAGTCCCTGTTGCTGCACTATAGAAGGCGCTTAGGTAAATCCGGGCGCGTAATTCAAGGGTGTGGCTCGAGCGAACTTAGGTTTGCGAAGTGATTGGAAGTGGTTCCAGGAAAAGCCTCTAAGCTTCAGCCATACGAGACCGTACCGCAAACCGACACAGGTGGACGGGATGAATATTCCAAGGCGCTTGAGAGAACTCAGGAGAAGGAACTCGGCAAATTGATACCGTAACTTCGGGAGAAGGTATGCCTCATTAGTGTGAAGAGCCTGCGCTCGGAGCATGAAGAGGCCGCAGAGAATCGGTGGCTGCGACTGTTTATTAAAAACACAGCACTCTGCTAAGACGAAAGTCGACGTATAGGGTGTGACGCCTGCCCGGTGCCGGAAGGTTAAGTGATGGGGTGCAAGCTCTTGATCGAAGCCCCGGTAAACGGCGGCCGTAACTATAACGGTCCTAAGGTAGCGAAATTCCTTGTCGGGTAAGTTCCGACCTGCACGAATGGCGTAACGATGGCCACACTGTCTCCTCCTGAGACTCAGCGAAGTTGAAGTGTTTGTGATGATGCAATCTACCCGCGGCTAGACGGAAAGACCCCATGAACCTTTACTGTAGCTTTGCATTGGATTGTGAACCGGCTTGTGTAGGATAGGTGGGAGGCGTTGAAGCGTGATCGCTAGATTGCGTGGAGCCAACCTTGAAATACCACCCTGGTTTGTTTGCGATTCTAACCTTGGCCCGTTATCCGGGTTGGGGACAGTGCATGGTGGGCAGTTTGACTGGGGCGGTCTCCTCCTAAAGCGTAACGGAGGAGTTCGAAGGTACGCTAGGTACGGTCGGAAATCGTGCTGATAGTGCAATGGCATAAGCGTGCTTGACTGTGAGACTGACAAGTCGAACAGGTGCGAAAGCAGGACATAGTGATCCGGTGGTTCTGAATGGAAGGGCCATCGCTCAACGGATAAAAGGTACTCTGGGGATAACAGGCTGATACCGCCCAAGAGTTCATATCGACGGCGGTGTTTGGCACCTCGATGTCGGCTCATCTCATCCTGGGGCTGTAGCCGGTCCCAAGGGTATGGCTGTTCGCCATTTAAAGAGGTACGTGAGCTGGGTTTAAAACGTCGTGAGACAGTTTGGTCCCTATCTGCCGTGGGCGTTGGATACTTGACGGAGCCTGCTCCTAGTACGAGAGGACCGGAGTGGACGTACCGCTGGTGTATCGGTTGTCATGCCAATGGCATTGCCGAGTAGCTAAGTACGGAAGAGATAACCGCTGAAGGCATCTAAGCGGGAAACTCGTCTGAAGATAAGGTATCCCGGGGCCTAGAGCCCCCTGAAGGGTCGTTCAAGACCAGGACGTTGATAGGTCGGGTGTGTAAGTGCAGTAATGCATTAAGCTAACCGATACTAATTGCCCGTGCGGCTTGATCCTATAACGCTGCAGGTTATAGCGATGTAAGTGTGCCGCTAAAAAACTAGGTCGAATTAAAATTCGTCGCAACAAATCCAACCCCGATGCAACTGCGTTGCATCTAAAACACGACTCAACGTGCTTCTGCCCCCAATTTAAATGATTCGCGATGTGGCCCTCGGGCCGCAACGCTCAAAGCTTACGCTTGACGACCATAGCAAGGTGGTCCCACGCCTTCCCTTCCCGAACAGGACCGTGAAACGCCTTTGCGCCGATGATAGTGGATGTACATCTGTGAAAGTAGGTCATCGTCAGGCTCCTTACCCCGACAGCCCCCGCCCTCAAAAGCGGGGGTTTGTCATTTGTGCCACCCAAACAACCAACACCGCCACCGCCCAAGCACGCGGCACCTCAACCCTGCGCCATGCCCGTATCCCAAGACACCATTTCAAAGCGACTACGACCTTCGTGCGACCTCGGTTTGCTCGGCGTACTAATAACCTTTGTGAACGGTTGCTTTTATCGGGTAGTGGTCTGATTCATTTGGGCAACATTTTTTTGTTTGAGGCGTCATCAGCGTCATTTTGCTCAGCATCTTGCTTGCGATAGCGCTACACTAAGACCCTATGCGCGGGCAGGACACTACTGATCTCATCCTCTTGGCAGCCATCTGGGGCAGTTCGTTTCTCTTCATCACTTTAGCTGTTGACGATTTCGGACCATTTCCATTGATGGCCATTCGTACTGGCATTGGGTTGCTTGTGCTTTTGCCGTTATTGTTCTGGCGACACGCGTTGCCTGATTTGGTGCGCAACTGGAAACCAATCTTCGTCATTGGAATTATCAACGCTGCTATCCCTTTCACATTGCTTGCTTATGCCGCCTTTGTGATTCCGGCTGGCGTGCTATCTATTCTTAACGCGGCAACTCCATTGTGGGGTGCTTTGTTTGCGGCTTTATGGATAAAGGACATCTTACCTAAGTGGAGAATTGCTGGTTTAGCAATTGGCTTTTGTGGGATTGTGTTGTTGGTTTGGGATGAGCTCAATATTAATGAACTCCTTAATACGGGACTCGGACTTGTCGCTGCGATTGCTGCGCCGATGTCTTATGGATTGTCGTCGACCTTTACCAATCGCTATTTGATGGGCGTGAAGTCGATTGCTGTCGCGGCTGGGGCGTTGCTATCGGCCACACTTGTTTTAGGGCCGTTGGCATTCTTTACCTGGCCAGAAGGTGACATTAGTCAACGATCATGGGGAGCATTGCTGATGCTTTCTATTTTGTGCACTGGTGTTACTTACATCATTTTCTATCGCTTGGTTATGAACGCTGGTCCCGCCAAGGCCAGCACTGTAACGCTTTTGATTCCAGTGTTTGGAGTTTTTTGGGGTTGGATGTGGCTTTCTGAACAAGTTTCGATTGTCATCATGATTGCCACGTGCATTATCTTGTTGGGGACAGTGCTAGCAACCGGTATTGTGGGTCAAAAACAGTGGGATGGTTGGCGGGCTAAGTTGCGCTTGTAAAAAAATATACGAGTCGTAAAACTGTTGTTACGAATGGGCGTCGTTAGTGCTGGCTGTTGTCGGTCTTATTGTCGCACGGGTGCTTTTTATTTTAAACCTTGCTACACAGAGACTGGCCTTTTAGATCTATGTGTGATCAGTGCTACGAGGGTCAGGCGTGTCACAGGTGTTACGGTAGTTATGAGGATCACCTAGGCAGTTATCATTTCGAGCGCTGCTCAGGCTTTGATCGGTCTATGCCAATCCAAGCGAACTGTTTGGGGCAGGAATTGGATGTTCACGCTTGACGACATTTTCAATAGTTGCGACAAATCGATCAATCCCTTGCGCAAGACTAGCGTCATTGACGACGGTTTGAACGTCGACAGTAATTGGTAATGTTCGTGTTTGACGTTCGAGTCGCTCTTGGATCTGCGCTTGCGTTTCACGACCACGTTGGGCTAGGCGTTTAGCAAGTAGGGCAGTTGGTGCCGTCACGTGAATCACCACGAGATTGCTAACCGCCTCGTTCATTGCTTGGACGGCGCCACGAGAACCATTTGCAACAATATGCTTACCTAGGGCTTGTTGAGCTAGAAGCTCACTAGGCAGACCGTACTCATACCCGTGCGCTTGCCAAGTAGCTAAGAACGCACCCTTGGCTTTAAGTGCTGCAAATATTGCTGGCTTAGCGCTTTGGTAATCTTCGCCGACCATGCCGGGTGGGCGAGTGACGGTCCGTTTCGCAAACACATATTGATCTGTTGATAGCCTGGCTCTAGCGCCATCCATTAGGCTGTCTTTACCAGCGCCGCTTGGCCCGATCACCAGAAAAAAATAACCCATTGCCAAAGTATTCATTCAAATAGGCCCATATGGCTCAGTAGCTGTACTGTTTCGTAAAGGGGTAGTCCCACAACACCTGTGTAGCTGCCCTCAATGCGCGTGACATAGGCCGCGGCAGCGCCTTGGATGGCGTAGGCACCTGCCTTACCAAATGGTTCACCTGTTTTAATGTAAGTATCGACAACATTAATGAGTGCGGCGTCGATATGAACTTGAGTGCGCGTCAATGTTGTTTTTACTTCGTCACGGTACACCATCGCAACAGCGGTATAGACATCGTGTGTTTGACCCGCAAGTTCAATGAGAATACGTTTTGCGTCTAAGACATCAACTGGTTTGCCTAAAATCCGCTCGCCAATCGCCACCGTAGTGTCGGCTGCAAGTATTGGAAGCTTTTCTAGGCCCCCAGCCTGTCCGATGCAGTAGGCTGAGGCACGATCGAGTTTGTCGCGAGCGGTGCGAGCGACGTAATCAACGACTGATTCGTCCGCTAACCGAGGTTCGTCTTCGCCATTTACCGGCAATATCAATGGTTTTATCGGAACCTGAATTTGTTCAAGTAGCTGCCGTCGGCGGGGGCTGGCTGACGCCAGAATCAGATGCTCGGCCTGATTTGTCCACACAGTTTATTGCCTCGCGTCTTTAGGTTCGGTGGTATGGGTGGCCGGTGGCAATTGAGTAGGCTCGGTATATTTGCTCACCTAAAAGCACTTTCACCATAGCATGGGGTAATGTCATGGCCGATAGTTGGATTTTTATGGGGCAGGCGGATTTGAATTGGGAATCGAGCCCATCGGCTCCGCCGATAATAAAAATCAAGCCGCCGTGGGCATCGTTTTGAGTTTGTAAGAGATTTAAAAAAGCCTGAGTAGTCAGTGACCTACCTTGCTCATCAAGTGCGACACGAACGCCAGGTGAGTTTTTTAGTGCGACCTCTATTCGTTGCGCCTCGATTACCATGTTTTGCTCGGCAGTCTTAGCTGCCTGCCGGTCAGCAGGTTTTACGGTTTTAACGTCTAGCGACCAATCTGCAGGCAAGCGTTTGGAGTAGAGTTCAAACGCTGCCTGAGCCCAGTCTGGTGGCCGTTGACTGACCACAACGATCGTGAGTTTCATCAAACGTTATTAAGAAGTCTTCTTAGCGGCTCGTTTGGGCACTGCTTTCTTGGCAACTGTTTTAGATACCGACTTAGATGGTGCTTTAGCGGGCGTTTTCGAAGCGGTTTTAGTTGAGGCTTTACTTGCAACCTTCGTAGCAGCCTTGGTTGCTGCTTTGGTTACGGCTTTAGTTGCTGCCTTCGTAGCAGTTTTGGCGGGCGATTTAGTGACAGTTTTAGCAACAGATTTTTTAGCCGCCTCTTTGCTTAGCGCCTTGGTTGCTGTCCTTGTAACGGCTTTCTTAGCAGCTGGCTTAGTTGCTGCCTTAGTAGCTGGCGTAGCTGCCTTCTTAGTTGTCTTCTTGGTAGCAGTCGTGGCTGTTTTTTTCGTAATCACTTTGGCGTCTGCGTTACGGGCTGTTTTACTAGCAGCCTTAGCTGGGGCTGTATCACCAAGCTTCATACGTACAGGACGACTACCCCAGATTTCTTCCAGGTTGTAGTATTGCCGAATCGCTGGCTGCATGATGTGCACCACAATATCACCGAGGTCGACAAGTACCCATTCGCCTGTTTCTTGGCCCTCTGTCGCGATGACGTGCAGGTCGAGCTCGCGTGCTTTGTCTTCAACAGACTTTGCCAAAGCTCGAGTCTGGCGGTTAGAGGAGGCTGTAGCGATCACTACTCGGTCAAATAGACTAGTTTGACCCTCAGTGTCGAAGACCTGAATATCTTGTGCTTTGATGTCCTCGAGAGCATCGACGACGGCACGCTGTTGTTTTTTAATGTCCATTTGTTGATGTTAACTGATGCCAAGCCGCCTTGGGGCTAGCTTTGAGGTTGATAGAGACGTTTTTTTGTAATGTAGTCTGCAACCGCCGGGTCTAGCCACTGCGCCGATGTCTGTCGGGTTTGTAGAGTGAGGCGCAGTTGGCTAGATGATATGTCCATCGGCTCGAAATCGATCGTTTGAACCCGAGCCTGACCAGCGTCAATTTGTTCTTGAAGCAGTTGAGGAATAGCAAACTTGCTGCCCGGACGCTGAGCTACGGCGAGGGTGACTAGTTTGGCGATATCGCGCCACTGGTGCCAGGTTGGAAAGTTTTGTAGTTGATCTGCACCCATGATCCAGAAGTATTCTTGATTTGAGGGCAGTTCGTGCAATGTGTCTAAGGTGTAAGTTTTACCGGCACGATCTAATTCAATGGTGTTGACGGCTAGCCCTTCGATCTTATCGATGGCGATTTTAATCATCGCTAGCCTGTCCTCTGCGCTCGCCGACAAGTCGAGTTTCTGCCAAGGTTGGCGCGCTGGTAGCAGCTGTACTTGATCCAAATCCAAAACGGTGAGGGCTGTTTTAGCTAGTTCAATATGAGCCCGATGGATTGGGTCGAAACTGCCGCCTAACAAGCCAACTCTAGAAGTTGCGCACGCTTTTTTTGCGTGCATTACAACCAATCCACCGGTTTTAAATAATCATATAGCCGTGCCTCAGGTGAGTCAGGCTCCGGTTTCCAGTCATAACGCCACGTGACTTCAGGTGGCATGGACAGCAGAATCGACTCGGTGCGGCCACCAGATTGCAGGCCAAATAAAGTACCACGATCAAATACTAAGTTAAATTCAACGTAACGGCCACGTCG
>Ga0136560_1001857_pt1 | contig 10814 bp, 8 predicted proteins | sample AntRauMeHopE1497_FD_104925 | JGI IMG/M metagenome (GOLD analysis project Ga0136560, IMG submission 104925) | Saline lake microbial communities from Rauer Islands, Antarctica - Metagenome Hop E1 #497 | ecosystem: Environmental > Aquatic > Non-marine Saline and Alkaline > Saline | place...
GAAACAGTCTCTGCAGGACAAATATTAGGGTATATTCGTTATCAAGACAGTGCTTTTGCACTTGCTAGTCAAACGAGTGAACTTCTTGGCGTTCGCAATGAAATTGCGCAAACAAAACGTGATCTTAAACGATTGCAAGGCCTAGGTGAATTGGCCTCCATACAAGCGGTAGAGCAGCTTGAAACGCGTTTAAAAACCCTTGTAGAACAAGAAGCGGCACTAGAGCAAGGTCTTGAAAAACCAGAGCCCTTGATAGCACCCATTTCAGGCGTATTAATTAACCATCAGGCCCGAAGAGGAGTGTGGGTTGAGGCTGGCACGACATTGTTTGAGATTGTTTCAAGTGATTTACGCTACGTAGTCGCACTCTCAAATGACGCGTCCATACTGTCTCAGTTAAGTACGGCAACCATTAGCGAAGCTCCTAACACTCAACTTAGCTATCATGGCTACGCCCCGCAGTTGTCTGGGGGAATGATTACCGTCAAATTTGAGATTGACCGGAATGTAAGACTGTCTGAACCATTATTGATAGATCAAGCTGTTACTTTATTTGCAAAACTCAATGCTAAATCTGAAGGTATTGTGTTACCTCCCGAAGCAATTGTGACGAATTCGTCAAACTTGCCTATTGTATGGATAAAAGTCTCTGCTGAGCGTTTTTTACCGCAAATAGTTCGCTATAAGAGAATATCTCCCGATGAAGTATTAATCACTCATGGCTTAGGGGCTGATAATCGCGTTGTGATTAATGCTACATCATTGCTAAATCAAATCCGTTAGGGGGCTTCATGTTTAATTTACTTGTTCATTCGAGCCTTCGTAACCGATTGCTAGTGCTGACCTTAGCCTTAATAACGCTAATTTACGGTTTTTGGCAAGGGCGAGAGTTACCCATTGACGTTTTCCCTGACCTAAACAAGCCAGTAGTGACAGTACTCACTGAAGCCGGAGGGATGGCACCGGAGGAAGTCGAACAACTGGTTACTTTCCCGCTTGAAAATCTGCTCAACGGCGTAACGGGCGTGACCCGCGTACGCTCAACATCGGGAATAGGGTTATCTATATTGTATGTTGAATTTGATTGGGATACCGATATTTATCGTAACAGACAACTTGTGTCGGAGCGACTGGATCAGGTTACATCGTTATTGCCAGCTGGTATCACACCTGTCATGGGGCCTGTTTCATCCATTATGGGTGAAATAATGTTAATAGCACTGCCGATTACCGCCGGGAGTGATGTTGACCCTATGTTAGCCAGAGAGTATGCCGATTTTGTGTTGCGTCCGCGTTTACTTTCTATTCCTGGCATATCCCAAGTTATTCCAATAGGAGGCGAAGTCAGGCAAGTAAGGGTTGAGCCTGATACGCATAAAATGCGAGCACTTGGGATTACGCTTGAGCAATTGCGCATGGCTATAGATGGCTTTGCTTCAAATAAAGGCGGCGGTTTTATTGATGTAAACAATAGGGAGTTTCTTATACGGCATAAAGGTCGCACACTTGACTTGGACGATTTAAGACAGCTTGCTATTGCTTGGGAGCAAAACACTGCCGTTCGCTTAGAGCAAGTCGCCAAGGTTTCCTATGCAGCGGCCGTTAAACGAGGAGATGGCGGGTATAACGCAAAGCCGGCAGTTATTATCAATGTGCAAAAACAGCCAGGCGCAGACACTGTTAGATTAACCGCTGATATTGAGGCCGCATTGCAAGAGTTAAGCGCGGGGCTACCACAGGGTGTTTCTGCGCCTGAGATATTATTTAGACAAGCTGACTTTATCAAATCTTCTGTCGACAATGTCACAGAAGCGCTACGAGACGGCTCGATTTTAGTCGTAATTGTCTTATTTGCGTTTTTGTTATCGACGCGAACAACCGTTATTTCATTACTTGCCATTCCATTATCACTTGCCGCGACAGTGCTTATATTTAAATGGATGGGGCAAACGATAAACGTGATGACGCTGGGCGGTCTTGCCATCGCTATTGGCGAGCTAGTAGACGATTCTGTGGTGGATGTAGAAAACATTCTTCGCCGCCTCAAACAAAATGCTAAACAATCTTCTCCACGCTCTGTTTTTGACGTTGTTTGGCGAGCAAGCGTCGAAGTTCGTTCAGGTATTGTTTACGCCACCGCTATTGTGGTGTTGGTATTTGTTCCCCTGTTTGCTTTACCTGGCATTGAAGGGCGACTGTTCGCCCCGCTTGGTCAAGCATATATAATTGCTGTTTTAGCCTCTTTGCTGGTGTCCATGACAGTCACGCCAGTGCTGTGTTATTTTTTATTGCCGAATATGAAACAACTCAACAAGGGTGATAGTTTTCTTGTAAAGGTACTAAAAAGATGGCAAGGCGCTTGGTTGATTTGGGCACTACCTAAGCGGCAACAAATTTTAGTAGCAGGAGGACTTGTCGCTATTATAAGTGCGTCGTCTATCGCATTTTTACCAAGAGCCTTTCTGCCAACGTTTAATGAAGGCTCCCTGGTATTAGGCATGATTTTTGAACCCAGCACATCGCTTGCTGAATCAAACAAGATGGGGCATTTAGCCTCGTCGCTATTACTGTCTGTTCCAGAGGTGAGCGCCGTTGGCAGGCGAACGGGACGCGCAGAATTAGATGAGCATGCCGAAGGCGTGCATTCATCGGAAATTGATGTTGACCTGATTGCATCTGAGCGCTCTAGAGAAGAAGTGCTCGCAGAAATCAGAGAAAAACTCAGTGTGTTACCCGCCCAAGTTGCTATTGGACAGCCTATATCGCATCGTCTTGACCATCTTTTATCGGGTGTGCGAGCGCAACTGGCGATTAAAATCTTTGGTGACAACTTGGATGAACTGCGTATTAATGCAGATCTTATTAGGCAAAAATTAGAAACCATTCCAGGGCTTGTCGATATCAATGTCGAAAAACAAGTGCTTATTCCACAGGTGAGTGTGCAGCTTAATCCTCAAAAACTGTTGCAATACGGTTTAACGCCTGGGCGAGCTATTCAGCAGTTAGCCATGTTGACACACGGTGAACACATTGTCGATATTGTTGATGGCGTAAAGCGCTACGCCCTGGTTATACGATTAAATGAACAGGCGAGGAGCCCTGAGGCCTTAGCCTCTGCGTTTATCAACACCCCAGCGGGTGCTATTCCTGTTTCAGCAATCGCTGATATAGCAATAACGGATGGCCCGAATCAAATATTGCGCGAAAACGGTCGTCGTAGACTCGTAGTTTACGCCAATAGCACAGGTGTAGACGTCAAACAGCTTTTAAATACTGTACGTACTCAAATGAGTGAAATATCCCTCGGGCCTGATAGTTTTATCAGTATCGAGGGGCAGTTTTTAGCCCAAGAGCAAGCAATGCGGCTACTAATACTGTTATCCGCACTTTCTTTTGCACTTATTTTTCTTGTGTTATACATGCGATACCAATCATTTGTATTTGCGAGCATCATCATGAGCAGTCTTCCAATGGCACTTTTAGGCGCGGTGGCAGCAATGTGGCTCACCCACACGCCGCTGTCTGTTGCATCGGTTGTTGGGTTTATTGCGCTCACCGGAATTGCTTCTAGAAACGGCATTTTAAAACTGAGTCATTATTTGAATTTGATTAAGTTTGAGGGAGAAACGTTTAATACTCAATTAATCGTTCGCGGGGCTCAAGAGAGGTTAGCACCGGTGATGATGACGTCAATGGTGACTGCTTTTGCCCTCATTCCCTTATTGATGGCTGCCGATGCACCAGGTAAAGAGATACTTCATCCCGTTGCGGTGGTGATATTTTCCGGCCTGCTAAGTTCAACATTGTTGGATACCTTATTAACGCCATTGCTTTACCGACAGTTTGGGAGCAAAGCAACGGGTGCGTGGCAACAACGCAAAACAAATGAATTAGTATAGAAGGTTTACATGACGACACCTGTTAAAAAGCGCGTCATAAAATAGAGAAACGAAATATGAAAGTAACATTTGTAGCAACCTTAAGTCTCATCTTTAGTCTGGCTATTTTTGCACCAAGCGCGCTAAGTCATGGCAGTCTTGAACCAAAACATGGTGGGATAGTGCAAGAAGCCCACGATATGGTATTTGAAGTGGTGAGGGCAGAAGATTCTACGAGTCTATATATTAGAGACCATGACAAAGATTACCCAACGGGCAGTTTAAGTGGGAGCATCATTATTTTGGCATCGGGTGAGAAAACAGAAATGAGTTTAACGCCATCTGGCGGGAATAAAATGACCGCTAAAGCGATTATTTCAGATGGGGCAAAGGTATTAATTAGAGTAATTGAGGGTGATCATCATCCGGTGACAATAAGATATAGCTTCTAATTCATCTTGTGGCTTATACATTGACAACCACTCACACAATATTAGGTGCGGGGTGATTGTTAAGATAAGAATGTTGGATGCATTTGCTGTGCCTACTCCATTTCTATTCAAAATTATTGCGTGTTGCAGGTTGCTCTTATTGGCTCAGTGATATTTGTATAACTCATCTAAATATTGGATACATCCGTTGAAGTTATTATTGACAGTTTCAACCTTGAACTTCACCATTTGTCAGGTATAGCAAAAGATTTGGGAGCTTCTTTCGTAATTGAATTGAGCATCTGAGTTGCATTACGTTCAGATTAAATTCAGCCAATCCTCAGTATCCCTTAAGTTTTAATCGTTATTCTTACACAATATGTTTTTTATGAAGTTTACTGGAAAATGAGAGAAGTCTGAATGCACTTGTTATGGGCAACATCAATAAGTAAGCCACTACGTCCATCACTAAACGCAATGCTGGCATGCACAATGCTCGTTAGTATTAATACGTATGCAGATGCAAATAACGACGAAAGTGAGGTTAGCAACATTGAACGCTTCTATGTAGTCAAACCAAGGACCCTCGATGTCACTGACAACGAGTTAACTGTTCGTTACTGGGCAAATGATAAACAACTCAACTTTTCTATTCATATTTTGAAACCCGAATCGTATGTTTATAGGGCACAAGAAAACGACAATGTTTTTGAAAACGAACATATTCGGCTTTATGTCTCACCCAAGGCTGACGCTCGTAATATATTTGTTTTTGGCGTTAATCACCAAAATGCTTATTTTGACGGCATTTATAATGAGCAATCAGGGTTAAGTACTGACTGGAATGGGCAGTGGGACTATGAGGTTGAACAGTATGAATCCTATTGGTTGGTAAAAGGCCATATTCCATGGCAAAACTTCTCGTTTAAAAATACTAATGATATTCAGAGAATAAGAGTAGGTTTCGCCAAACACGGTAATAATCAACAACGAATTTTATCTAACACACCTTCTTATATCGGTTACACAGGGTTCGTTAATTCATTAAACAAAATTGAGGTCAGGGTTAAACGTGGATCTAGTGTCGAAATGTTTCCTTATTACTCAATCAATCATTCTTTTCTAGACGATAAAAACCTTCATAACGTAGGTGGCGAGGTATTCTGGCAACCTAGTCAAAATCAATCTGTTGACCTTACTGTCAACCCTGATTTTGGGCAGGTAGAATCTAACGATCTGGTCGTTAACTTTTCGGCCATTGAAGTCTTCTTTAGCGAGCAGCGTCCTTTTTTCACTCGAAACCAGTCTCTGTTTGATATCACTGGACCTGAAAACCTTTTATTGGTACATACATCAAGAATTGGCGGCAATTCTGTTTATGAAGATATTGACGCTAGAGATATCGCAACAGCGGCTCGTTATAATGTATCTGCGGGTGCTGCATCATACTCCCTATTATTTGCTAGCGAAAAAGACAGCCAAGACAGTCAAGGGCGCGACTTTATCGCTGCTCGTAGTAAAAATATCATGCAGTCTGGAACATGGGGCCTAAGCGCTAACATTGTGGATACGCCGAGCATAAAAAGACGTTCAACCGTGCTAGGTGTAGACTATTTTGTAGCCGTCAACGACAGCTTTGAAATAAATATTGGGATCATTGGTTCCAATATACATGCGCAAGAAAACACCTCTGATGCCGGTATTTGGCTAAAAAGCAATCTCGAAATTAATGACACCCATCTTCATGACTTCTCACTTTTTGTGTATGGCGAAAACCTTGATGTTAACGACATCGGCTTTGTGCAGCGAGTTGATAGGAAACAGTTTGAATATGAATACTCGCACTTAATTCCAAACCCTAATGTCGAATTTATTGAACAAATGGTATTAAGTAGCGAAATTGAATTAAGAACTAACTTTGCCAATGAAACCTTACCTAGCCAATTGGGTTTGACAACTGAGCTTTATACAAGTGGTGGTAGCACAGTAGAATTTGGCATTGAATTATTGAGCGCTGGTAAAGACGACCTTTTGACCCGCGAGTTTAATTCAACCAACGTAGATGCTAGCTGGGCAATTGAAACTGTATACGAATCACCTGAGTATAGCTTCGGACAAGTAGCGCTTGAAGTTGAATATGGTATTGAGAATTGGTCAGGTAACTTTATCGAGGCTATGGCATCTATTGAGACGGAGATTTTAAGTGGCATATTTACTGAAATAGAGATGAGCCGATACCAGTCAGATAGTTGGCTAAATTGGGACGGCGAAAATATTGTGGATGAGTTCGAGTTCTCAGAAACAGGAATTGATATTAAGCTGAACTATCGATTCTCAGAGCAACACGAAGTAAGGCTACGAGTTGAGTTGGTCGCGGGAACTGCGATTGGCAAAACAACTAACATAATCAATATAGATGGTGAGCGCCAGCTGCAAGAAATACCAAGTGGTTTTTCATTTTCTGAAGCTGCATTTCAGTTTAGATATAAGTATTCCTTGTCTAAACTGTCGGCCATTTTTGTGAGTTATACCTTTGGCGGTGATTTTGAGGAAGATGTTATTACTCAGACACGCCAAGAACTATATTCTCAAGCAATTAGTGATAAAAATACCCATGGCCTTTTTCTTAAAACCAGATTGCAGTTTTAAAAAATGACCTTAAACTCTATTCCAATATTTCCTCTATTGAATGCCAAAATGCGATTGACTAATAAATACGATGATTGAAGTAGTAGTTCTGGCAATCGCGTTAAGTATGGCTGCGTTTGGTGTATGACTTACCTTGGGCACACAAAACCCAAAAAAAAATAGTAAAGTCGCTTTGTTACTATTAGCCATTGCCACAAGCATAGATGCCCTCGCCGCAGGCTTTACCCTGACATTAAGCCCTTGCTTGGTCGGCAGCGTGCTCGGTCATTAATCGATATTTCGCATATAAAAGCAGCGCTATTTTTTCGGATAGTAAGCCGATAAGCACGCAATTAATAACATGAATAGCGGATCTTTATTACGGGCACGGGCTAGCTCATGTTCAATCACAATGTTGAGTTCTGCCGCACTCAATTTATCAATCAGCCCTTGTAATATGTAGCAGGTTGAACGTAATAGCCCTGATGTAAACGCGGTGGGCACATCGCTATCGATTATCACTACTTTCTGGCCATGCTTATCATCAGTAAGGTGTTGTGAGTTTGAAAAGTGCTTTAAGGTATATAATGCATTACCTTGTCGATAAACTTGCGAGCCTTTAATAACGATTAAGCCAACACTAAATAGAACAAAAAGTATAACACTTACACCGTGCCAGCTGTTTAATTGGAAAACGTAAAGGTGATGCCAATGTGCAAGCCGTTCAATACAAGCATATAAAGCGGTTTTGTTCAAACACAGGGCTAAAAATAAGCATGGTTACTAAGCCCAATAGCCATGGGCCTAATAGCCAAGTCCACACCAACGCTTTCTGTGACGAAGTAGAGTACAAGCTAACAAATCGTCCTAATAAAAACCAAGTAAAAGATAACAGGACCAAAGATATTGCAGGACTTGTTTTTCGAGTTCGCCTAGAAACATTTGAAATACGCATTGTTAATTTAGAGATTGAGCATAAACTGCCAGAACGAAAACCGATTAACAATCGGTTTTATAATGCAGAGTATTTCATGGTGGCTGATAGCAAAATATTTAATAACCGTAGGTATTATTGTTGCCGTTTCTGAGGTCGCCAAGTGCAATAACAAGTTAGGTGCTTTATTGGTAGCTTTACCAACAGCCACAGTGTTGGCGATGATATGCCTCTACATTGAAAGACAGCCAAGTGAAAAGATTGCAAACCATGCGCTTTTTGGTTTGTACTGCCAACCCTTGCGTTATTGCTCGTTTTTCCGGTGATGATAAATCGCATTGGTTTTTGGCTGACGCTTTTGGCCAGCTCTGTGGCTGCGAGTGTTTGTTTCTTTGCGCTGGCGGTCGTCCTAAGAAAGTTTAACTTGGACTTAATGACGTAGGGACGCACCTCCAAAAAGTAGGCAATGAGGTGTATATTTTTATTTTTGGGAAGGTAGTATAAATGAAATGTTTATTCATCAGGAATTTGGCCTAAGTTTGTCGTTAATCATTTATGGTTTTCACGCTCATATTGGCGCTTTAGCATCATACTATTTCTATTCTTATCCAATTTAAATTCACATCTCGCCAAAACGACTGAAAATTGTTTTGTCTCAAAACTTAGCGCTTTAATAATGCCGTCTGTGATTCCTATTGCGATGATTGAATTGCTGATGGAAGGCGAATTTATGCGAGAATATTATGGGTTTTGGTTATTCTTATTTGGCTTCTGCTTAGCTTAGTATTCATTATCCGCACATCAATGATTTATTGACTAGTCCAACTTATACGCAGCCAATGCGCCTCAATATGCGCAGAAATTTCAATAATAATTGTCCGCTTGCAGACTTCATCGTCAAAGCTTAATTCACTATTGAGTAAAAAGTTCAATCCTGAAGCTTACATCATCAGCGTTAAAATCTATTTAGGTACTTCGCTCTTTCATTGAGTACGTGGATTAACGTATCTTTTCAATCGATGAAACGCTAGGCCATTCGCCACTTCTATTTACTTATATTTACTTATGGCTACCATCGCACATAGGTTGAGACGCTGTGGCTTTACATCCGCAAAAAAATACTTTTTTAGACTCTGTAGCTAAAAATTTTACAGGCCTAAAGTCAGTTCCGCCATGAGAGCCATCGCACATGGGTTGTTTTACACTTTTCCCACAAGAGCACCAAAAATAGTTTTTGCCCGCCTCAACTTCAACGCCATATGGCGTATCAGACGCTCGAATCGCTTCACTCATATCCATTTCCTCTATGTTAGAATATCGCCTTGACAAGCTAACACACTATCATATTCTATACCTTCTATTGGAGAGTAAATATCCTTAAGGTATTTAGAACCTTAGTGAGCCGAATAAACGTACCCAGTTATTTTAATCGCCAATAATTTATCAGCATCGAAGTATTTTCGCAGAAGCTAATTGCCCATATTGACCTTTATAGCCATCCGGAATGTTCACGGTCAATCCGCTAAATCAGGATCGCAAATAAATAATATATCCATCAGGATTGATGGATTCCACTGCCTCATTATTGCTTCAGATCGCTTTCGAATATCATCTAGCTCGGTAATCGTCGTCAACCCAAACGATTCATCCACAATAATGTGCACCAGCAAATATATATCTCTGCCACTTTTACTAATACGCACTTCTACATGCTCAAATGGCACTGCTGAAAGCGACTGCTTAAGTTTTTTCTCAATCACTAAAGACACTGCCTCGGGCGGCGCTTTGTTTATGACTTCTTTTAAACTGTCTAGCATTATTTTGCCGGGAATGGGCAGTATGCATAGTCCCAGCACTATCAGTAAAATAGGATCAACGTAAGGCGCGTAAATTACGTAGACCGACTTCTCCAGAAAATAAGCAATGGCGAAACCAAGCAAAATCGAGGCGCTCAATATACCGTCTACTAGCCAAGTGTGCGCATCAACTTTAACTAAGTCAGATCGCAGGCTTTTACTATGAAACTTCATAAAGGCGGCTACACCAAAGCACCCAACCGTGGCAAACAGGCCATATGCCATGGCGAAACCATACTTAGCCCCATTACCGCCTGTAAACAGGCTATTAACAGCGTCAATTACTGCATACAAACAGGTGGCAATAATAATGAGCGATTTGAATAAATTGAGAGTGGGTTCTATCGCTGTATAGCCGAAGTGAAATCTGTCATCGTCTGGCAATTGCACAAGGTTGGCTACTTTTAGTGTTAACAAGGCCATAAAGAATGCAATCAGGGAGTAAACACCGTCAAATAAAATGGCGCCCGACTGTGTAATTAGAGCAAAGCCAAAGGCAACAAATACAAATACTGCTGCCATAAATAAAGACAGCCTGAGTAAGCTTTTTTCTTTTTTCTCGTGAAAACCAATAGCCACGTTCGTTCATATATAAAGGGCCTAATTGAGCGGAGTTTACGCGTCTTTTATGAATAAGATAGAGCCTTTAAAAAATATTTATTGTACACAAATTCATCGTAATTAAGACCTCATTACGCTCATTGGATTTGGCTATTTACCTTGATTTTCGGCGCAATGGACTATGCTATTCATAAATTGACTAAGAAACAGCGTTTAGTTACCCAGTATTAGGTGATTGGGTGTTGATTAATGGAGTGTGTTTGGATAACATTAAAAGTCTGAAATTGTTGCCGCGCATAATTTGCCTCAGCAAAGTGTAATATATTCAAATTAAGACAACCAGAGCACAAATATGACCCGCATTATAAACTTATCGCATCATCATCACGTACGCACCTAAGCTTTCAGCTATGTGCCTGGAAGGCTATGGTTTCCTTCCACCGGCGATAAACGTATTGTAAAGCCCTCGGAAGAAAACTTCCGGGGGCTTTTTACTGTTAAGGCTGCACTGTTTGCGAAGGCTACA
>Ga0136560_1001858_pt1 | contig 10812 bp, 9 predicted proteins | sample AntRauMeHopE1497_FD_104925 | JGI IMG/M metagenome (GOLD analysis project Ga0136560, IMG submission 104925) | Saline lake microbial communities from Rauer Islands, Antarctica - Metagenome Hop E1 #497 | ecosystem: Environmental > Aquatic > Non-marine Saline and Alkaline > Saline | place...
AACCAGAAGGCGTGCCGATCTCCGCCGCATACGCCCGAACGAGTGGGCTGCTATCTCACCGGCTGAGCCACTCAACTTAGGTTACTCTGACCTTGATGGCGATGAACGCAGAGCTTCCCTGAGCGCTCATCTCTGCCATGAAGAGTCCATTGATGCACACTCATGTGATGAGTAAACCTATTATCTGAACAGAGCCTTGTTGTTGTTGCTGAGCGGGCACAAGGTGGACCCTGGCCGCACAACAACCGGAACGTCCGCACCTGTGACACGGCATGCGAGTGGATGCACTGCTTGACCGCGTGGAGGCGGGCCAAGCACTCCCTGCGAGAGCGCACCGCCGGGTGGGGCAGTACCCAGTCGTCGCTTGCCGCCCCTGCTGCTGCCCGTGGCTTGATGAGGCACTCACGATCATTGTAAGGCCATGCTCCTGTGATCCTTCCCGGGTCGAGCCGTGATGGGCCGCGTGGTCGCGCGCGGCACCCCGCTGCGAGATTGTCGCTCCGCTGTCACCGCCTACGCTCCCTCAGGGGTGCGCTTTGGTGGGGGCAGTCCTGGCGATCGCGCTTGCGGTGTCCCACAGATGCGAGTGCTTCGTGGCAGTAGCTTCGGCAGGCACGGTGGACTCGACCCCGGTGTCGCTGCTGGAGGACGCGGTGGCCGCGGCCGTGGGCCTTTCGGTTTGCCCTGCTCCTGCCGCGGGCTGGACTGAGGAAACCACGTTTGCGTGCGATGCCGCGGGCATGATGGGTGCCACGGAGATCGCTGTGGGACTCGCGGCGGCCGCCGCGCTGCTGCTGACGAGCGTCGCCGTCAGGGGCTGGGCGGGCAGCCGGCCGTGCAGCCGCTCGGACCGCACCGCTCGCACGGCTCAGGCCGTGGCGTCATCTGAGCCCGCCGCAGAGCCGAGGCTGCTCGCGGCCCGCGTGCTCGACCTGCAGGCCCGCTTGCTGTCCTCGCCGCTGCTCCGGCTGCCCAGGGCGTCGCCCGCCCCGCGGCAGAGAGGGCCAGGCACGGGCTGGTCGGACATCCAGGGGGAGACGCCCGACCGCGGCCGCCCTACCGCCGCCGCCATCGAAGGGGCGGCGTCGGTGAGAAGGCGGCTGCCGTTCACCCCGTCGGACGGCCGCCACCCAACGCCGCTGACGGATGCTGCAAGGCTGGGTCAGGCGATGCCATCGGCATCAGCGTCCTCGCTGCCCACCCAGCCGCTTGCGGTGGCCACTGCGGCCATCGCCAAGGAGCTGAGGAGGCTAAGACTGCTGGACCAGGCGCCAGGGCTCCAAGCCGCCAGAGCCGCCAGCGCGCAGTGGTCCCCGTTTGCGGCCACCAGGCGCGCCCAGCTGGCAGAGATCCTGGCCCACCGCGCGAGGTCGGCCTTCGCCCTGGCTGCCCACGGCGCGGAGGAGTCGCTCGCCGCCCACCGCCTCGGGAGCGAGCACCTGGCCGGGCTGGTCGCATCCGGTGCGGTCCATTCCGCCCCCGTGCATGCCTCTCGCCATGCAGGGGCCGCACGGACCGCGTCGGAGGCCGCTGTCCTCCCGCCCCGAGCTGGCCGCGCCGGCGCGTGGAGCGCTGCGGAGGCTATGGTCGAAATCCTCGGGTCGCGGGCGCGGACCACTGCTGCGGCCGGCCAGGGGGCCGACAGCAGGGGGGGCCTCCGGCTGCGCTCGTGGGAGCCGACACCGGTGCCGTCGGCCCATGCCGCGACCATCGATGCGCTCATCAGCGACTGCTGCGCCCTGGCCAGCGGCGCCTCACGCTGCTCCGCCCGGCCCCGTGCCTGTGCCGCACTGCTGTGCGAGGGCATGGTGTCCGCCTGCACCGCGCTGGCCATCGACCCAAGGTGCTCCTCCGCGCACACCTGGCTGGCCACCTGCACCAACGCGGCAATGCCCCTGGCCCTGCTGCACCGGGTCGGCGCGGCCAGTCTCCCCGCCCGGGGGGCGCGCCCGCAGCAGGCAGCGGCCAGCTCGTCGGCCGACGGCTCACCGGCGCCTCTTCCCAGCAGCCGCAGCGGGCCGCTTGCCAACCTGCTGGTGGCAGGCGCGGTGTCGGCCAGGGTCGCTCGCGCGGCTTGGGACGGCGCGGCCAGGCGTGCCGCGGCCGTGGCGGGTGCGGTCCACGCAGTAAACCTTGGCCTTCTTCGAGCCAGCACCGCCAGCCGGGCAGCATCTGCCGCGCGCCTCCACGCGTCCTGCGCCGTCGTTCTCGACGCGAGGGACTTTCACGCGCTCCATCTGCTGGGGAGGTCGTACCTCGAGGCGAGCCAGGCGGCCACGTCCTGGCGGGTGGCGGCCTGGATGTCGAGCGTTCCCATTCCGAGGCCGACGATCCAGGACGCGCTGCACACGCTCCTCAGGGCCGAGCACTCGTGGGTGAGACCGACCGGCCGACCCCGTGATGGGGCAGACCCGACGAGGGTGCCAGGGCGGACGTGCCCGCCGTCACCCTGCCGCTGCCGTTCCGCCCCCGCACGCAGGCGGAGCTCAATGGCGGGGATCCGTGGCCTGCCAACCTGCTGGCGCAGGCGCAGGCGCACCTTGCAGCGGGAGACCGCGCGGCCGCGACGAACTGTCTGTCGCTGTGCTCCACGACTGGCAAGCTGGCCGGGGCATCATCCGAGAGCCGCGAGGCGGCGGCAGAGGCCGACGCGCTGCGGCGAGACGAGGGACTCCTGTGAAGAGCAGGTCCTGTCGTGTGTCATTTGGCCGCGGGCTCGCCGGGGGCGCTCGTGCCTCATTCTTCGTGCGTGGCAGGCTCGTTTGTGGTCGAACTTGCGAGATTCCTCGAGTCGCCGGCAGGCGGGGCGGACGTGCACACGGCATCCCCTCGGCGACACGCCCCCGGCGCGTCCGGTCGGGAAATCCTGCTGGCGCTCACGCGGCCGCGGCGCTCGTCATCAGTCCGATACCATAGCCGATCCGGAGGGCGTTGACGCCGCCGAGCGCCGTCTCCCGTGGGGCAAGGCTGGTCCCAAGCGACGGCTTGGTGAGAACGTACCCCAGGACGGCCCCCGGCTCGTCGGTGCACGGGGTGTATCCCTCCTTCTTGGCCTGGTCGATGCCAGCATCGGTGGCCACCGCGACGTGGTCGTGCTTGGACTCGGAGTAGAAGCACAGGAGCGGGACCGAGCCTTCCTCCTGCTTGGCGTAGATCTGGCCGTTGAGGAAGACCGCGTCACCGTACCCAGCGGGCGGCGATGCGGCTGTGGTGGCAAAGTTGTCCTGCGTGTTCTGGTTCCAGAAATCGTTGAGGGTGATCGTCGACGGCCCTGCCGGCGGCTGGTACCCCTCGATCCGCACCTGCGTGTACTCTGGGTTGTGTGCGATGCAGTCGGGCGTTCCGCAGAGGAGGGAGTCGGGCCTGATCTGGTCGTAGAGCTGAACGAGCGCCGACGGCGGTGGCGGCGGCGGGGGAACGAGCGACTGGAGCTCTGCCACCGTTGCGGAGGCCAAGCCCGTCGTGTTCTGCACCACGGCGGTCCACCTGGCCACGTCGTTTCCGGCCCAGTACGACAGGCCGTCTGCCTGAGACGTCAGGCGGGAGACGTACGCGGGGTCGACCACGTGCGCGCCGGGGGTCTGCCTGGTCCGGTCAAGTGCGGCCTTGGCCTTGAGGGCGTTGGCCATGTAGCCCTTGGCCCCGGCGTCCAGGTCCTTCCGCGCAGCTGCAGCCGCCGGGGCGAAGGCCGCCGTGATGGAAACGCCCGACTGGAGCTCCGCCTCGGTGAGCGACGGCAGCTGGAGGACGAGGGCCGTCTCGGGCCCGTCCCAGGACCAGGTGCCAGCGCCTCCCCAGCGCCCGAACGGCAGCGACCCGGAAGACCCAGTGCCCGTGAGGTAAGTGACGTCCGCGGACGGCGGCGGGGCGTTTACCACGTTGACGGTGATGAGGCGCGAGGCCGGGGCGCCGGGGAAGGTCCCGTTGGACGAGAGCTTCGCGGTGAGGCTGGTGCCATCGGAGCTCCACGAGTACGACAGGGTGTGCCACGCGAACGCGCCGGCCAGGTACGCCGTCGTCTCCCCGTCGTCCTCGTACGCCGCCCCTGTGCCGGCCTGCGCCCCGGGGAAGACCGCAAAGGCCATGGCGTCGTAGGTACGGCGCGCTGTCGCCTGCATGTCGCCGTTGGACAGGCTGCGAAGCGGGACCACGGCCCCGGCCCTGGCAAAGATGGGCGTCTGGTCAATGTCATAGGCGCGCGTGAACTTGCGGCCGCCCTCGAGCACCCGGTGTGTCTCCACCTCCACCCAGGAGCCGGGGGGAAGCCACGTCGTCTTCGTGGCGAGGGTGGTGTCGTCGCCCGGCTGCGTGACGGGGCTCACGAGGAGCGAGGGGCCGAGCATGTACCCGGTCAGATCGCCCTGCGTGTCCGCTCCGTAGGCGCCGTCCTCCTCGGGCCAGTCGTAGTAGAGCGGGCGCATGAGGCCGACCGTGGTGTCGAAGGCCTCCCGGGCGGCGGTGTACAGGTACGGCACCAGCTCCGCCCTGCGCTGCAGCGCCTTGCGGTTCGCCTCGCGGTACGCGAGGGGGAGGTTCCAGGGCATGACGAGCGCGCACCGGTCCTCGCCCTCGTCCTGGTCGGGGAACGGATCCTTGCACCCGCCCGCGCTCATCCCGCGCTCGTGGGAGCGCATCATGGGGGAAAGGGAGCCCCACGTGATCCACCGCGTGTACATCTCGTGATCGCCCCCGGGGCCCTGCGGAACGGGGTGCGCGGGGGCAGCTCCTGGCAGCGGGCGCTGGCAGAGGCCACGGCGGCGAAGGGCGGCGCGGCGCGCGGCGGCCAGCAGCAGGGCGACGGCGCACGGCGGACACGAGTGGTGCGGCGCCTCACGGTGATGTCGTGGCTCCAGTACGAGAAGCCGCCCGCGTTGGATGCGGTCATGGTGAAATACGGCTGGTACGCCAGGTTCGCCCACGTCAGCCCTGCCACGTCTCCCGAGAACCCGACCGGGTAGCGCTGGTTTCCGTAGCCCCCGAAGCGCCCGAGCTGCATGCCGCGCTTGAGCGGGCCGGGTGCCCCGGCCGCGCGCCGCTTGGGGTCGGTGTTCCGCATCTTGTTCAGCTGAATCGTCGGGTTGGCCATGCCGCCGGGCATGCCGCCGCCTTGCTCGCCCTGCGGGTGCAAGTACCAAGCGCGGCGCACAGCCGTGACAGCCGCTTGCGGGGATGGGCCGCGGGGATGCTCGCGCCATGCCGGCGGCGTGCGCAGGACGACGGGGCCCCGCTCGGCCACCCCGGCCCCCAGAGCGAGAGCGCGTCGGCGATGTCGGCTTGCCGGCGCGCCAAGGCCCACCTCACCTGCTGCCAGTCGATCCACGCGTAGTCGCTGAACTGCTCCTGCACCGGCTTCCAGACCAGGTCCTCCAGTGCCACAAGTGCCTGCCGGCTGGTGAAATTGGCCGGGAGGCCCTTGCCCGCGGAGCAGTCTGCCCCCACCGCATCGCAGTAGGCCTTGTAGCTGGCCTCCCAGGCGCCCACGCCTCCCGCGTCGTGCAGGTTGACGAGCGTCACGAGGTTGGATGCCTTGCGGGCAAAGTCGCCCAGGTCGGCTGGGACCGGGTGAAGGTTCTCGTCGAACGTGTAGCCTCCCCATGCGTTCTTGCTGTGCCAGTTCATGTCCAGGACCTGCAGGCGCAGGGGCGGAGAGCCGGGGTGTCGGAGGCATGGCGCTGCGCCAGGGGACAGCGTCCGGACCTTCGCGCTCCGGGCGCATGCGATCCGCCCGCACGTGACGTGTCGGACAGGGCGGCCGCGCGGCGCCGCGGCGGCGCGGCCGAGGCTTCGAACGGTCGACTCACCAGGACATCGAGGGGGAAGTTGCGGGAGTCGTACCCACCGACGACCCCGCGCACGTCCACCGTGGAGTAGTCGAACCACCGCGTGTACCAGACGCCGAGCGAGGCGCGAGGCGGCATCGCGACGGCGCCGGAGACCTTGCCAAAGTCAGCCAGGGCGCCGCGGTAGTCGTGCCCGTGGGCAAAGAGGTACCAATCGGCCTGCTCGGGCCTCGGAAACAGGGCGCCAGACCCGTCGAACGGCCAATCGTGCTCGTCCTCGAGGATGGCGTTGGGAGAGTCATCCATGACCGACCAGCCGCTGCGTGACAGGACGCCCCACACGCAGTGCTGCTTCTTGTTGTCCGTGCAGTTCATGGTCACGTTTCCGGTGCCATCCAGGGTCCGGAACGTCCCGAAAAGCGAGCCCGGGTCGTTGGCGCTGCTCATGCCGCCGTCCCAGCGCTTGAAGGCCGACCCCGGGTCCGTGCTCGTGACCGAGAGCGAAGCCGCGGAGAAGGCGCCCCCGGTGTACACAAGCTTGACGGCGCCCGTCGTGATGGTGACGCCACTGCCGCTAGTGTTGACGGAGAACGAGGGAACGGGCAGGTTCCGGTTCACCACCGCGAGCGTGGCGGCGTCAAGCTCGGGGGAAGGGTCGGCGGACGAGTTCAGGAACTGCATTCGGACGAGCCGATCAGTCAGCACCGTGAACCGGGCGCGGCTGCCGTCGGCAGTGACCACAGCGGCGGCCTGGGGCGTGGGGTTGTATGCCGAGATCTCGTAGCGGAGCGGCCCGCCGAACGACGACGCCGACGCCGCGGCCAGCGCCGCGGACACGATGAGGGCTCGCACTGAGCCGCGCATGCGTCGGCTCGCCCGGGGGGGTTGCCCGGCGGGGTGGTTGGGAGTGCCCGGCAAGAGCATGTTCAACTGCGAGCAAGAACGAATAACACAGGCCCTGCTCCCCCCTCCCGCCGCCTCCCGCCGCCTCCCGCGCTGACCGCCCTCTTCGCCTAGCGACGCCGGGTAGCGATCTCCCGCTTCGCGGCTGCGATCGCCTTCTTTCTGCCCGCCTTGACGAACAGCCGCAGGCTTCGAGCGTCATCCTTGCGCTGCAGGATCTGGCGGGCGACGACCGCGAACCGTGCCTTCGGCCGCTCGGCGCCCGACGCCTCGCGTCGATCTTGCTCGGCGGCCACGGCCGTCGCGATCATTTCTCTGCGGAGGGCCGCCAGTCGGGCTGCGAGGGCGCCCACGTCGGCCGCCTCCGGCACGGCGGCGCTCTCGGCCTCGGCTGCCTTGATGCGCCTCTCGGACAGGTCCAGGAGCCGGAACCAGGGGGGCGACGCGATCCGAGTGCGAAGCTCGTTGGCTAGCGTCTTGATGCTGGACGCGGCCCCTTCCCGCTCCTGGGCCGCGCGCAGCGCCGTCAGGGACGACGCGTCGGCCGCCCGCTCCCTGCCCGAGGCCCACTCCTCGGCCAGCACGCGGGCAAACTCGGCAACGTCGCCCCGCCCCGTCGCGATGTCCTGCACGACGACGTCGGCATCGTACCCGGGGCCGGTGACGCGAGCGACGGAGTTTCGAGCCGCGCGGGACCCAGCGCCCGGGCCGGCCGCCCCTCCGTCGTCGGCCCCCCACTCGGCCGTCGTCTGGGTGCCCACCTCTTCCGTCCTCCCCACCGAGTCCATCCAGGCCGCCGCGCCGCCCGCCCTGGGGCTTGCTGCCGGGACGCCGAACGCCCCCCCGCGGCCCCTGGGAGAGGCCCTGGGCGTCCGGGCGGCCCCGGCCGTGCCCTCGAACCCGCCGAACGCGCCAAGGGCGGTGCTCAGCCTCGGCCCGCGGTCGTCCCCGGCCGCCGCACCCCCGCGGGCATTGTCGGCGGACACGAGGAGGTGCCTGGGCGGGGGGGGCAGCGGCACGCCCGCCCTCGCGGCGGCCTGCCTGACCCGCCGCGCCTCGAGCCGCGACTCCTCCAGCTGCTCGCGCAGGCGCCAGACCTCCGCCTCGGCCTCCGCCGCGCGTGCCTGGGCGCGCGCGCGCACCTCGACGACGGACCTCGCGTGCTCGTACTGCAGCCACTGCGCCCTTCGCTCGTACGCCAGCGCGGCCCTGGCCTCCCGTCCCCTGTACGCCACGCCGATGGCGACGGGGAGGCGGGACAGCACCGCCCTGACCCGCCGCCACGCGCCCGCGTGCTCCGACTCCCGCTGCCGCTGCGCCTTGGCCTCGGTGGCGACCCGCGCGTGCTCCACGAGCCGCCGGCGATCGAACTTGCGCCCGGCCGCGGCCGCCCCTGCGCTGCCGACGGCGGAATCGTCGCCGTCAAAGCTCACCGCCTTGCCCTCCTGCCCGCCAGCCGACGGCGCCCGCGACGCGTCCACCGCCCTGGACGCGGCGCGGTGAAGCGCCCCCGGCATCCTGCCCGGCGCGGCGGTCCCGGCAGGGTCTTGCCTCGGCGCGGCCGGGTCCGGGAGCGACTCGAGCACCGAGCGGCCCAGCGACCGGAGCGCGTCCTCGGCGCCGCGCACGGCCTCTCGCGCCACCCTTGCGACCAGCGGGTCGGACTCGGCGTCGCCGAGCGCGGCATCCGCCGCCGAAGTGTCCCAGGCCACCACCTCCAGGAGGGCAAGCAGGCCGCTCCCCTCTGCCGTTCTCAGCGCGAGTCCCGAGCCGGGGCCCCCGCTGATCGCCGCGCTCACGGCCCTCTGCCCGTCCGCGGCGCCAGGCGGGAGCCTGGCGCCCGGGAGCACGGGCGGCCTCGGCACGGCCACGACGAGCGGCGCCGACGATGCGGAGTGCACCGGCATGCGCCTGCCGTGCCGCGCCACCGCCCTCGCCTCCGACGCCGCCAAGTCCACCCTGGACGGGAGCGCGACCGCCTGCCGCGGAAGCTCCGCCGCGGCGGCGGCGGCGGCAACTCGGTCCGGCGGGGCGATCCCGTCCACGGCGCCCGCTGCCTGGGCGCCAGACACTCCCCCGAGCCCCCCGTGCTTGGCGAGCAGAGCGGCCAGGACGGGGGAGTCCCCCGCGGCGGCGCGGAGGCGGGCCGACGCCGCCCCGCCGGCCCCCGCCGCCGCCCGCGGCACGGCGAGCGTGAGCGCAGCCGCGGGCGGGTCTCGGAAGGCGAATCGCAGGAGACTGCCGCTCCCAGTGTCCTTGGCCGCGGCCTCGGCCACGGCGCGGCGCGCGGCCGCCGCCGTCGCGGGGGCGATCTCGTCCATCGCTAGGTCCCCGATCGCCCTCTCGTCCTCGCTGTGAAGCTCTCGCGGGGCGAACGCCGTCCTCAGCACCCGCTCCTGCCGCCGTCGCCCAAGCGAGAGCGACGATGACATCGCCCGCACGTCCCCCCACGCCGCGTCGGCGCCCACCAGCAGGTTCTTGAGCGTCCCGAGCAGCCCATACTTGCTCGCCGCTCGCGTGCTCGTCAGGAGCGCGAAGCGGTGCGGCTCGTGAGCCACGCGGTCCGCAAGCAGCAGCCGCAGCCGCTCACGGTACGACATTCCCGAGAGGTGAACAGCGAGCCCGGCAACAACCTCCTGCATCATGGATACGCTGACACCGTCGGGAAGGAGACCTCCCAGGCGCTCCCTCCCCGCCGACGCCGCCGCAAGTCCGGCGGAGCGCTCGCCGCCACTCCCTGCCAGAGCGAGAGCATGAGCCGCCCCGATTGCGACCCCGTCCGCGCGGCCCGGCCCTGCCACGGCACCCATCCCCACGGAAAGCTTCGCGTGGGCGAGCGAGCGCGCGTCGGCCGGCGAGAGCAGCACCCACAACGGACGCCTCGGGGCCTGCGCCCCAGCAGGCAGCAGCCGAAGGTTAACCTCGGCGCAGATGCGGTCAAACTCGCGCTGGTAGAACGCCATGCATCCAGCGTGCCCGTGGCGAGTGGGGTGCGGCCGCCGCGAGCAGCCTCAGCCGGGCGCGGAAACGCCCGCTCCTTGCCACGCGTGCGTGCGCTGGCCGATCGTGCCCTGGTGCAGAGTGCGCATGCGGCCCGGAATGCGCGAACCCGCAGAGCCGGGCGCGCGTGCCTGCTGCTGTCGCGCGCGGATGACAACAGGTACTTGCATGGCGCGGGCGCGCCGCGCACGACACGGCCCAGACGAGCATACAGAGGAGCGCCAGTTCCAGCTAGGCACGATGGCGGGCCGGTGGGCGGGGACGCAGCGGGCCGCGCCGGCGGCCACGACCTGGGGGACGCGGGCGAAGGCGGAACGAGGAGGCGCATGGCTGTCCCCCTGCGCCGCATCACACCACGGTGTCGCCCCCCGACGCCGTGGCAACGGCCGCGTTCATCCGCCGGAGGAGGTCGATGATGGCCACGAGCTTGTCGTCGACGCGGTCCTCGATGTCCTCCAGCCGTGACACGACGGCTCTGGCGGACGGGCCGAGCGCCTCCAGCGCGGCCGCGGCGTCATCGCCGTCGTCGCCGAGACTGAGCCGCCTCCTCACCCCGCCCGGCCCGTCGTCAGCCCAAGTGTCGCCATCGTCAGGCCGCGCGCCCACGGTCCCTGCCAGGCCAGCCTGCCGGCCAGCCGGGCCTGGGGCGGTGCCGGGCTGCTGCGCGCCGCCCTCGTCGGTGCCGAGGAGGGCGTGCATGTCGCCGCGGAGCCTCTGCACCTCGGCCTGGGTGAGCGCCCCCGTGCCGTCCTCGTCGTACTTCTTGAGGAGCGACTTGGCGTCCGGGATGAGCTCTTTGGGGAGGTCTCCCGCGACTGCCGCCATGTGCTGGATCATCAGAGCCAGCTCCTCCTCGTCCACCAGCCCGTCCCCGTCCTTGTCGATGCGGTTCAGCTCGTCCAGCATGCGCTCCTGCTGGATCTCGCGGAGCACGCGGGAGAAGTTGGTGCCGATCACGGTGATGGGCAGGGCCAGGATGATGATGCCGCACACCATCGTCACCACCGCCACGGCGCGGCCGCCGAGCGTGACGGGGACCTCGTCGCCGAAACCGACTGCGAGCGCACGGCGAGGGGGCTCGCGGCCGGGGGGTTGGGGGGTGGGTGGGGGGGGGCTCGGCGCAACGCCG
>Ga0136560_1001859_pt1 | contig 10812 bp, 2 predicted proteins | sample AntRauMeHopE1497_FD_104925 | JGI IMG/M metagenome (GOLD analysis project Ga0136560, IMG submission 104925) | Saline lake microbial communities from Rauer Islands, Antarctica - Metagenome Hop E1 #497 | ecosystem: Environmental > Aquatic > Non-marine Saline and Alkaline > Saline | place...
CCTCCTCCGGGCCCCGCAGCGCCGCCGGGTCCCGCCCGGGGCGCAGATCCATCTTCGCGTCGCTGTTCGGCCCCATGACGCCCCAGAAGGGCCCCTCGTCGAGCGCTCGGTCCGACACGGGACCCGAGTCGCCGTCGTCGAGCGCCGCGCGCCGACGCAAGGTCAGCGGCGCGTCGAGCGCGTCGTCCGTGGGCGGGGACGGAGCGGGCGGCTCGCCGCCCCGCCCCGACGCGGGCACCGACGCCGAGGCGCGCGCCCGGCGACAGCGGGAGGACGCCGAGGCGGCGCGGCTGCGGCGGCGGCGGCGGCTGCGCGACGCTGTGCTCCTCTCCGGCGCCCGAGCGGGCATCCCGCTGCGGGAGGGCCTGCAGAGCCTGTACCGCGTGCAGCGGTGCAAGGTGCTCGCCGAGGGGGCTCTCTTCGTGCTGCAGTTCGTGCTTCTTATCCTCATCGTCGGCGACGCGTTCGACACCCGCGCCTCGTTCGAGCAGGAGGCGGCGATGGCGAACGCCATCCTGGGGAGGCCGCTGGAGCAGGTGGAGTCGCTCGGGGGCGCACTGGACTGGCTCGAGGGTACGGTGGTCCCGGGCCTGTGGCCGACGGAGCTGTACCCGGGCCGGCCGCTGCCCCCGATGCAGCGGCTCTCCGTGGGGCAGACCAACCGCATCGTGGGGCCGGTAGAGCTGCGCGTGGCACGGGTGGGGAACGCCAGCTGCGACGAGCGACGCTTCGTGTCTCTCGGCGACCGCTTCGACACGCCGGACGGCGCTTGCTTCGCCGAGTTCGTTCCCGGGCCGGGCGCCACGGCCACGGGGGCGCCGCCGGCGTCGATCCTGCCGTTGGCCTCGCCGACGGAGGCGACGGCTCCGTACGGGGCGGCGGCGGGGGGCGGCGGCCTCGGCTCGGGGCCGTACGAGTGGTCTCTGCACGAGGACGCGATGCAGGGGGAGTTAGGGTTCGGCGTGGACACGTACGGGCACGGTGGCTACTCGGTGTACCTGCCGGCCGGCAACGCGACGCTGGCGGCCGAGGCCGTGGGCAGGGTCCGGGCCGGGGGCTTGCTCGGGCGGGGGACGAGGGCGCTGGGGGTGCACGTGACGACGTTCAACACGGTGACGCGGCTGCTGCAGAGCGTGCGGGTGACGGTAGAGCAGCTGCCGTCGGGCCTGGTGACGACGTCTTGGACGTCGGGCACGGCCCGCGTGCTGCTGTACGAGGACCGGCTGGGCATCGCCCGCGGGGTGGCGGAGGCGCTGTTCTGCGGCATGCTGCTGCTGGGCGTGGCCCGGGAGGCGAGGCGGGTGTACCACACGCACCCGCGGGCGAGCTACTTCGTGTCCGCGTGGAACCTGTACGAGCTAGCCAACTACGGCGCTGCGGTGGCGCTCGTCGCCGCGTGGCTGCTCTTCGTGCTCAACCCCAGGCGGCAGGCCTTCTCCGCCGCGGACCCGGACCCCGTGCCGCTGTGGTCCGTCATCTCCGAGTACAAGCTTGCGTCCGACTGCGCCGGCCTCCTCTTCGTGCTCTCGGCCGCCAAGCTGTTCAAGTTCCTCCGCGCGCTCGACAAGCGCATGGCCGTGCTCTGGCTCACACTGCAGCGCTCCGCGTACGACGTCAGCCTCTTCATGGTCGGCTTCCTCGCCGTCCTCGGCGGCTTCGCGCTGGCCGGCGTGCACCTTTTCGGGTCCTTCTCCCGCCAATTCTACAGCGTCCCCGCGGCGATGGCCACCCTCCTCCAGTTCGCCGTCGGCGAGATCGACTACGCGGACCTCAGCCGCGCCAGGCCCCGCATCGCGCCTTGGTTCACCTTCCTGTTTGTGCTCTCCGTGTCGCTGCTCTTTGCAAACGTGCTCATCGCGATCGTCACGCTCGCGTTCGAGGACGTCAACGCCGAGATCCAGATCGACCAGACGTGGCAGGAGGGCCTCCCCGAGCTGACGCTGGAGACCCTGATGGCCGCGCGCCGGTGCGGCCGCAAGGTCAAAAGGGGCTGCCCTTGCATCTACGTGGTCTGCTGCTTCTGTCGAGCGCGCAAGGCCAGCCGCCTCAGGCGGGAGCAGCGGCGCCGCGCCAGCGCCCTGGGCGGGCTGTCAGCCGCCACCATGGCCACGCTGCGAAGGGGGCGGATCACGGTGCAGGCTGGCAACTCGCTCGCCGCCAGGGCGGGGCTCCGGGAGTCCGAGTCGCTCGACGGGTGGATGGTGCGCCGGCTCCTGGAAGGCGCCGAGATGCACGAGGTGCGAGCGGAGGCCGCGGCGGTCCTTGCAGAGGACGATAGGCTGCGGGCGAGGCGCGTGGTGGCGGGGGCCACTGAGGACGGCCGGTCCGCCGTCGCCCGCGCGGCTACTGGCCTCAGCCGCACCCGCTCCCGCTCCCCGTCCCGGGCGCAGCCGGGGTCCAGCCGCTTCGGCGTGTTCGGCGAGACCGCTGCCGCGACGGTGCCGTGCTGCGGCGGCGAGACCACGTGCTGCGGGGCGGCCGCGTGTTTCCGTCGCAGCGTCTGCTGCTGCTGCTGCAGCGACGAGGCTCTGCCCGTCGGTCCCAGCGGAAGGGACCTGTTCGAGCAGCCGTCCTCCAGCGACGACGATAGCGACGGAGCGGCTTCCGTGGCAGCGAGCAACGCCGGCCGCCCGCGGTCCGTGTCGGTCATGAACACGTCACAGCGCCGCGCGCTGCCGACGGAACGGACCCTCTTCCACGCCGTGCGTGCCGAGGCCGAGGCGTCGGCGATGCTGCGGCCCGACAAGGCCGCCGCCGGTCTGTCCCGGCGCCGCAGCGTCGGTGCCTTCGGCTCCGATGCATCGATGCAGCAGCGGGCCTGGGACGCCCAGGAGGCCTTCCTGCAGAGCATGCGGCGGGCGGCGAGGGCGGCGCGGCGGCGGCGGCAGCGATCGCTCGATCTGTTCGCATACTTCCAGACCGCGTGGGTGGATTCGGGCGGGAAGACGCTCTACATGTCGCTCCAGGAGCTCTGCCTGGTGACGTCGGGCGGCGCGAAGTGCACCCACGAGTCGTGCGTGGCGCGGGATGTGGTCCGTGCGTACCAGGACTGGAAGGCAGTGATCCTGCTGCGGGGCGAGGCCAAGGCGGCGTCAGAGCATCAGGCGATGCCGGAGGACGAGCCTAGGGACTCGTTCTTCGTGCTCAAGGTCAACAAGGCTGGCCGGAAGCAGGAGAGAGTGGTGGTCGTCGACAGGGCGAAGGGCCAGCTGAAGGGGTTCGACAAGCAGCGTGAGCTGCGGCGCGTGCTGCCGCTGTCACAGCTGGTGCAGATCGAGCAGTCGTGCGTCGACGCCACTCGCGTGAGCCTCGTCTTCGCCGACGGCGTCAAGGCCAACTGGTCTCTCCTCTTCGTCACGCCCTCCGAGAGGCAGCGGTTCTGCCGCCTCGTCTACGAGGTGGTCACGCGGAAGCGGCTCGGCCGGGGGCCCGCCTCGCCCAGGCACAGGCCCCTCCGCGCCGGCGGCGGCGCGTTCGCCGCAGCGGTCATGAGCGCTGCCAAGTCCAAGCGCGCGGCGGGCGGAGACGGTGCCGGCGGGTCCGGGTCCGAAGCGATGGCCGGGGGTATGCCGTCCGCCGCGTCGAGCAGCGGAGGCGGCTCCGGCCGCCCGGGGGTACCAGCCTCGCGGGGCGGCGCCGGGCACAGCCGCCGGAATGTCGGTGCGCCGGGTCAGAGCTCCCGTACGATGGCGTCGGGCGTCACCGCGCCGTGGGAGTACGATACGGAGCCCATGGCGATGCCGGGGCGGGTGGAGGGGGCGCGCGTGCCGTTCTCGTCGGCACCGGCGGCGCCCGGTGCGGCGCTTGGAGGCCCGGGGCGGGGGCCGGGGCAAGGGGTGTCGCAGCGATGGGGAGGGGCGGCTCTGGGGGGTGGGGATGCGACGGGCTGGGGGGAGCCGGCGCGTCTGAGCAACATGCCGGGGCGCAGGCGCGGTTTCACGGAGATCGAGGACGAGGAGGACGAGGACGAGGCCGAAGAGGACGACGAAGACGAGGAAGAGGAGGACGTTGACGCGCCCCCGCCGCTGACTTGGGCGGGGAGCGGCGGCGTGGCGAGCGCGGGGTCGGACCGCGCTCTCGTCGGGAGGGTGAAGCGACGGTCGACGGACGCTCCGTTGAGGCAGGGTACCGAGGCGGACGGGCGGGGCTCCGGGACCCGGTCGGCGCGGCGCAGCAGCGTGATGGGCCTGCTCCGGCCCTGCGGGTCACTGGGGGACCTGTCGACGATCGAGGAGACGGGCCCCGGGTCGGGCGGGCCGCGTACCCCGAGCCGCGGGTCGTCACCCCGGTCCCGCCAGGGGTGGCCGGCCGCGGAATCCGGGCCGGGTGGGGGCGCTGGGAGCAAGGGGGAGGGGAGCGGGTCCGGGTGGGGCACGCCCGGCGGGTCGACGCGGGACGGCACGTGGGCGTCGTCGGGACAGCCCGAGGCGGAGATCGCTGGGGAGCCCATCCCAATGACGCTGGGGGGCATGGCTAGCTCGCGCAGCATGGGGCCGGGAGTGCCCGCGGAGCATCGCGACGGCGGGCCGGGATTCGCCGTTGGCCGGTCTGGGGGGGCCAGCGGCCCCGCACCGGCAGTCGGCTCGAGGAGGCCGGCCATGGGGCCGAAGCGACGGCGCGCGTCGGTGCGCACGGGGATCGGGGAGGACCCGACGTGGGGAACGCTGGAGGTCGGCACGACGCACGCCACGCTGTCGTCGCTGCGGCAGAGCGCGGGCAGGAGCGACGGCCCGCCGGCCACCCTTGCGCTCCCGTCCGGCTCGGACCGCCGCCTCGACTTCCTGCAAGAGGACGACTGGTGAGCGATTGTCAGTGTGGCCCTGGACGGTCACGGGCTCGAAACTGCCCGACTTGCAGTGCTTGTGTGATGAATGCTCGTCAATTGTCCACTGCATCGGGCTCAGCGTTGAGCAGGCACGTTTGCTTTGCTGCTCGGGTTCAAGAGCTGCCCAAGATTCCAAGGACACGTACACAACACTTTGCGCTGGTGATAGTCCAACGCGGGCTGATGCTGCCCCGAGGAGGCGGCCTGCCGAGCGCCCGGCGGCTTGCCGCATCGTCTCGCTCCGGCTAGGCGATGACAACGAGCCACGATGCTGAACCAACGAAGTCACACTTCGCCTCCTGGTGGCATCCTGCGCCGGCTCCTCGCCCCGTCCAGGGTCATGCGGCCTATGGCCCGCGACACCGCGCGGAGCCGCGTGGAGGCGTGGGCGGCGGACCGGCGCAGCTTCTGGTCAAAGTGGGTCTCAAGCTTCTTGGCCGCCGACTGTTCGTTGCGCACAACCGCGGCGTGCTTGGCGGCGCGGCGCGTGACGGCCCGGAGGATGTCGCGGGGCATGACGAGGAGGCGGGTGCCGGGCGCGAACCACCGGTAGTCCGCGCCGTCGTCGCCGTCGTCGGGGAGCATGACCACGGGCGCGGATCCCTCCCCGGCGACGACGGACCCCTCAGAGTGCGCCGTCGCGAGGGGCCCGTCCCCCGCCGCGCGGCCCGCGACGGCCGCGAGGACGGTGGCGAAGTGGGCCCTGCCCATGGCCACCTCTGCGCCGTCCGGGAGCGAGAAGACGGCGGGCCTGTGGCGGGACGCCTCCTGCTTGCTCGCATAGTCGGCGTCGAAGGCAGTGCGCGACACGGGCTTGTCACACGTCACCGCCCCGTCAGCGGCCGCGCCAGGGGGCGGTGACAGCCGGGACGGAGTCCCCGCGTCGTTCAGCCGCACTGGGAGCAGCATCTGCTGCCCGCCCGGCGCCCACGACGGCACAGAGGCCTCCGTCACGGGCGCAGCCGCGCCCGCCGCGGGCCCCGCGCCGCCCCGTGCCGCCGCGCCCGGCTCCCTCACGGTGGCTGTCTCCCTCACAGTGGTAAAGGAATCGTCAAGCTCCCCCACCTCCACAATCACCGCCCCCTCGGCGTCGTCCCCGACCGTGTCAGCGTCGCTGTCGCTACCCGACGACGACCGCAGGTCTACCTCCGCCTCAAACCCGACAGAGCCGGCAGAGCCGGCAGAGCCGGCTCGGGCCGGGGCGGTGGCCGCCTGGGGCGGCATCTGTCCGAGCTCGAATCCCGTATCCGTGACGTCCGCCGGCATGGCCGACTCATCGTCCGTCACGCCAGCCTTGGCATCGAGCCCCGCCGCCGCGCGGACGGCAGCGGTCGCCGCCGCCGCCGCGGTCGATGGGGGTGCGGTTTCCGCCCCGCGCTTGACGGCGACGCCCGAGCCTGCCCTGGACCGTCCCCCGCCGCTGCTCCCGCCCATGGTCGAGGCCGACGAGGCGAAGAAGCGCCTGTTGCCCGGGGAGGAGGTGCTTGGCGTGTCCTCACCGAGCACGCGGCGCGCGGTGGGGGTGGGCAGCGCCGCGAAGGGGCCCGCGCTGCCGTGGGCGGCGGCGTGCGTCGTGGCCCGGGGGTTGTGCCCCCTGTGGGTGCGCCCCGCCGCCGTTGTGGGGGAGTCCTTGCGGACGTGGACGCCGAAGCGGCCTCCCTCCGGCTGCGACTCCACGTGGGCGATGACGCGCTCTGCCAGCTCGTAGTGCTCTGCCAGGGGCTGGAGGAGCGCCCCGGTGAGCATGAGGACGGACCCGACGACGCGGACGGGCCGGAAGGCATCAGGACGGACGAGCTGCGCGTGGGCAAGGATGGCCCGGAGGCTAGCCGTTGGGACGTCGAGGAGGAGGGGGGGGGGTCGCATCTCGCAGGCGAGGAGGGCGGCCATGCGGCAGAGGGCCTGCTCGAGGGGCGTGACGGCGCGGAAGGGGACGCCTGGGCGCGGGGGCGCGGACTTGACGAGCGGGAAGACGTCGCGCTGGCGGAGGAGGAGGCCGCGGCAGCGGGTGCGGGCGATGGCTGTGACGTCGGGGGCGCGGCCGGTGAGCATGCCGAGAGCGCCGACGACGGAGCCCCAGCTCAGCGTGTCGATCAGGCGGCCGCCGGCGCACGCGGTGAGGGTGGCGCCCGAGGCCCGCCGGCCCGGCTCTGCCGCGCAGTGCTCTGCCGGCTGGTAGACGTTGACGAGGCCGCTGAGGACGACGACGCAGGCGTCGACCTGCCTCCCGCGGGCGAGGAGGATGGTGCCGGGCGGGAAGGTGCGGACCTCGGCCTTGGCCTCCAGCAGCCGCTGCACGTCGGTCTCGGGCAGCTGGTCGAGGAAGAGCGCCTCCCTGAGCTGCGCCACGTCATCGACCTCGATGGAGGTCTTCAGCTCCGCCCGGTCCCACGCGGCTGTCAGCACCCCCGCGACCTCCTCCACCTCCTTCTCCTCCATCTCGCCGTGCTCCAGCAGCAGCTGTGCCTTCTTACGCATCTTGGTCAGCAGCACGCGGATCGCGTGGCGCGTCTGCAGCGCCCGCGTGACTGCCGGCTCCTGGCACGACGCCTCCAGTCGCACCCGTGCCTCTCGGATCATACCGTCCTCCTCCTCCTGCAGCATGCGCCGGTACTCCCCCGACGCGATGATGCCCAGGAACGGCTGCGTCTTCAGGTGGCCCTGGATGAAGCCAGCGCACACCTTGTACTCGTGAGCGATGCGGTCAAACGCCGTGGAGCCGGCGCAAGAGCCTGCGTGCGACCCGATCCACGACGCCCAGCTGACGTGGTCGAGCTCGTCCCTGACCCGCTGCCACTCGCACAGCGGCTCGTCCAGCCGGTCCTGCGCCGTGGAGGCGGCCTCTGTCAGCACGCGGAAGGCGGCGGGGCCGAGCCAGCCCTGCTCCAGCGCCTGGGCGTACTCGCGCTTCACCATGCTGATGTACCGCTGACGGTGGTCGCGGAGCTCTGCCTCGGTGACGTCGGCGGTGGCGTTGCCCAGGGCGTCGGCGAGAGACGGCATCCGGGCGAGCGCGGGGCCGGAGGCCCCGGCCTTGGTGGGCATGAGGGTGGATCCGAGCCGCTTGGACATGCCGCCGGCGGTGAGGACGGGGAGCGCGTCGACGGCCGAGTCCGTCCCGTCGTCGTCGTCGTCGTCGTCGCCGCCGCGCCGGGAGCCGAGGCAGGGGCAGGCGGGGCCGGCGGCGGCGGCGGTCGAGGGGGCGGGGCTGCCGGACGGTGACCTGCGACCGGATCGGCGGCGGCGAGGGCGCTCTGCCGCGGCGAAACCGGGGAGGTGAGTGTCGGTGCCCCGGTGGGTCGGGGCCTGGGCGGTGGAGGGGGATGCCGGCGAGGAGTCGTAGCGGCTGCATCGGCCGCAGCAGCAGGACGGCCGGCGGAGCGCGGTGCCCACGGCCCCGAGCGCGGAGCCTGAGCCCCGGCGCGCGTCGCTGCCGCAGCCGCAGCAGCTGGCGCACGCGAATCGCACGAAACCGAAGAGGGAGAGCGTGCGCTGCTTGCCCGACCCCGCGGCGCCCACGGCCACGGTGATCGTGGCGTTGGCCGCCTCTCGGCGCTGCTCGGCGTCCGCGTCAGCCACGCTGGCGGACTCGGTGATCTCCTCGAGAAGGGGGAGCACGAACCCGTCGACGGCGCGCCAGTCAACGGACCGGAAGAACTCGAGCTGCCGCATGTACGCCTTCTTGCTGGCGTAGGTCCGCTCGATGGCCGCCACGGCGCGCTGGAACATTCGCACGGTGGCGCGGGTGGGCGCTCCGATGCCGAGGTAGCGGACGAGGCTGCCGGTGGTAGTTCCGTTGACGAGGAGGGTCAGGGTGGTGATGCCTGCCATGTAGAAGAGGAAGCGGTGACCCGCCTGGGACCCCTCCGGCTCCCCGCGGAGGTCTGACCCCGCCACCTGCAGCGCGAGGACCAGGCCGACGGCGCCGCGGAGGCCGCTCCAGGTGAGGACGAGGAACTCGCGGGAGCCGAGGCCGTACCCCGTGGCCCGGAGGCAGGGGAGGAAGACGGCGATGGCGATGGCCCGGATGACGTGGAGCAGGGCGTAGAGGGCGGCGAGGAGAGGCCAGTCGTACCACGCGATGGCGGTCTCCAGGAAGCCGCGCTTGGTGATGATGACGCCCGCCATGACGAAGACGAGGGTGTTGGCGATGTACTCGATCATCTCCCAGAAGTGGTGCATGGCCGCACGGTCCTTGATCGTCGTGGTCCCCGTGGCGGCGAGGATGAGGCCGAGAACGACGACGGCGAGCACCCCCGACACGTGGAACATGCCCTCGGCCACGATGAAGGCCGTGTACGCCGCCACCAGAGTGATGGTGATCTGCGCGGTGGCGTCCCAGCGCGCGAGGGAGAGCCATGCGGCGGTGAAGCCGCCCACCACGAGCCCCAGCGCCACGCCGCCGAGCGCGATCTGGAAGAAGAAGGCCGCCTGCTCCGCCCCCGTGCGCTCGTCCCCGCGCATGGCCGCTGCGAAGAGCAGGAAGACGGCCGCTGCCGTGCCGTCGTTGAAAAGCGACTCCCCCTCGATGCCCAGCGACAGCTGCTTGGGCGCGCCGAGCTCCTTGAGCAGCGCCACCACCGCAACGGGGTCTGTGGCCGACAGCATGGCGCCAAACGCCATGGCGGCGTTCCAGGTTCCGATCCCCAGGCCGTAGTACGCAAACACGGCAGTGAGGGCCGTGGACACGCCCACGGCGGGCACGGCAAGGATCAGGATCTGACCCATCTGCCTGAAAAAAATATGGGAGTCTGCGGGCGGGCGAGACCGAGGGGGGGTGGGACCGTGCGGAGTCGATCGGAACATTGAACCCGGGCGCGCGTCGCGGCTCCACCCTCATGGCCGCGCCCCAGGTGCTATCTCACCCACGGCAAAGGCGCTTCCGAAGATGAGAGCGGGCAGGAAGATGTAGAAGAGCAGGTGCGGCTCCAGCGTGACCCACGTGTTCAGGGACTCGCCCAGCCCGCCGAGCCTGCGACCAGCGGCGGGGCGGGATCAGCGCAGTATCAAAGCGATGCCGCGTGGCGGCGGCGCTCAGGCTTGGCGGCGCGAGCGCCGAACAATGGCGCCCAAAGACTCGCGAATGACAGGCCTGTCCTTTCCCCCGTCTCGATGCGTCTCACGGCACCACTTCCTCGACGAGGGCGATAATGGCACCACTGAGGAGCAGAAGAACCGTGTACGGAAGCGGCACGATCTTGGCACCCCGAAGCGCCGCGCCGATCACCAAGCAGACGAACGCGAACAGCATGCCGCCGCTCAGGTCCACATCGAAGCCCGGTTCCGCTTCCGCGCCGTGAGCTTCGCCGTGGCTGGCGGCCGTGGCGTTGTGGGGGGGCGCGTCGACGGTCATGCCGGGCAGGTGTGCAGAAGCCACGGGGCTGCAACCCGCCCTCGTTGCGTGTGGCTCTGGAAACGGCTCCGGAGCCAGGCGCTGGCGAGCGCCTGGAAACCAAGGTGGGATCGACTATTTGATGAGTGTGCGGTGCTCGCGGTCGTGACTCGTCGCGGGGGCAAAGCCGGCAGCCGCGGGTCGGCCAGCGGCGTCGGCGGGCGAACGAGCCGCCGACCCGGGCAGCGCTCGCCGGGCGACGCTGAGCCCGCCTCCTGCATGACCCAGCATCAATGGATCGCACATCCGTGCCCCGTACGGGGGGCCTCTGGAGCGGAGCCTTCGCCTGGTCCAGCGACTCCGGGCGGCGACCGCGCTCCACCTGGTCGCAAGGGCCGGGCATGCCAGGGAAACGAGCAGGTCCATGAATGCAGCTGTGTTACTATTCTAAAAAAATATTTGTGGCGAGCAGGGGCCCGAGAGGCCTGCTTGCGGGGGCGCTGGACCCGGTGGTCGCAGAGCAAAGCCTGTCCAGACTCTACCGGGGTTGTGGACCTGCCCGGAGTTGTGGACCTTTTCATTTTCGCACACACGGCGACGATGCCCTCTGGTCGCAAGGCGCGCAAGCGCCTTTGCTTCTCCAATGATGATTACC
>Ga0136560_1001860_pt1 | contig 10809 bp, 10 predicted proteins | sample AntRauMeHopE1497_FD_104925 | JGI IMG/M metagenome (GOLD analysis project Ga0136560, IMG submission 104925) | Saline lake microbial communities from Rauer Islands, Antarctica - Metagenome Hop E1 #497 | ecosystem: Environmental > Aquatic > Non-marine Saline and Alkaline > Saline | place...
CGGGGCTTCTCCGGGCAGGTGATTGGCAAGCAGCCCAAGGCGAGCAAAGCCGGAGCGGGCAGGGCCGTCATCGCACTGGCCGCTGCTCCCATGGAGGACGGAGAGGGGATCGGGGCCATGGCTGCAGCTGCCGCCGTAGTGGAGCCCGAGCCTACGACATTCGTGCTTCGCGGCCGAGCCGAGATCAACGAGACAGGTGATCGACTCCGAGTCACTGAGCTACCCATCCGCCGATGGACGTCTGATTACAAGCAGTTTCTGGAGGAAATGACGCCCCAGGCCGAGAAGGAGAGAGAGAAGGGCAAGGGCAAGAAAACGACGGGCGGGAAGAAGGCGGCAGGAGGAACCAGAGGCGGCAAGAAGGGCGCTGCCGGCAAAGGGGGGAAGAAAGGGGGAAAGGGCGGCAAGAAGAAGGGAGCGGTCGACGATGAGACTGATGAAGATGATGACGAGGACTTCGACGACTCCAAGAGCGTCGCATCCACAGCATCCACCACAGCAGGGGCTGCCACCGGAGGCTCCGTGGCCCTGGTCAAGGACATGAGGGAAGGCCACACGGACACGACGGTCCTCTTCGACCTCGGACTCACTGAGTTCGCACAGCAGACGGTGCGGTCCAGGAGCGAAATCAACAAGACATTCCGGCTTGATGCGCAGGTCTCCGTGGGGAACATGCATCTATTCGATCGGGAGGGCAGGATTGCCAAGTACAGCTCTCCCACGGATCTCCTGAGAGAGTTCTTCGTGGTTCGGATGGAGCTCTACGCCAAGCGAAAGGCTCACCTCCTTGCGGTACTCCGAGAGGAGCAGCGCATGCTCCGAGCCAAGGCCCGCTTCATCACTGAGGTGGTGGAGGGCACCCTCGTGGTGTCGAAGCGGCCCAAGGCAGAGCTCGTCGAGGACCTTGCGGAGAGGGAATACCCGGAGTGCGAGCCTGCAAGGATCAAGCAGATGAGAACGGGATCACACCAGGCCAAGCAGGTGCAGCCGGGAATCGCCGGAAACGAAGAAGAAGAAGAGGACGAAGAGGAAGAACAGGCCGAAGGGGTGGGGTCCATGGCTGGAGGCGCCTCCGGACCCACATCGACCGGGTACAACTACCTGCTCGGGATGCCCCTGTGGAACCTGACTCTCGAGAAGGTAGAGGCTTTAAGAGCCGAGGTGGCATGCAAAGACGCAGAGGTGCTGGAGCTGGAGTCGACGGCGCCCGAGCAGCTGTACCTTCGCGACCTCGATGCGCTGGAGGCGGGGCTCGACGTGATGGACGGAGAAATGAGCACGGCGGCTTCGAACGAAGCAGCCGCGAGGAAATCGTACCAGAAGCAGGCGAAGGCAAACCGAGGCAAGGGCAAGGCAGGAGGGAGGAAGGGGGCGCTCAAGAGGGCACAGGCCAAGGCAGGAGCCAAGGCCGTGGCGAAGAAAGCCAAGGCTAGGGCAGCAGCCGCTGATGATGACGAGGACGACGACGCCGCTTCCTACGACTCTGATGAATCAGTAGATGGCATTGAGCTTGAGCTAGGCGATGATAGCGATGCCGATTCGGACTTTGGTGAAGATTTTGGTGGCGGTGCCAAGACCAAAACTAAGGCCAGAAATGCCCCAAAGCGGACTGGAAGAGGGAAAACGACAGCCAAACAAGCCCCTGCCGCTAAGGCGGCAGCCGCCTTTGATAGTGACGATGAGGATGAGCAGTCATTCGGAGCGGACAGCGCAGACGATGAAGTCGTTCTGCCAAAAGCGAAAGCAAAAGTGGTCGCGAAATCGAAGGCAGTCGCACGGCCCAGAGCGCTCCCCAAGAGCAAGAAAGCCGCCTCAGCCGCATCACCGGTGGCAAAGGCCGCGCCTGTGATGCTTGCCCATTCCGATTCCGAGTCTGAAGAAGAGGATGAAGAAGAGCCAGCAATAGAAACGATGTCGCTGGCAGCCCGTCTGGCAATGCGATCTGGGGCGTCCAGCGCCGGTGCGTCGCTCACTGGCTCTGGCTCTGGATCAGCTGCGTCGAAACCGAAGCCGAAGGCCGGCGTCAAAGCTAGCAAAGCGGCTCCCAGCTGGGACGACGAGGAAGAGGAAGAGGATTTTGGAATCGCTTCAGATTCTGACGCCGAGGCAGATGATGAAGATTTCGATGATTTCGAGCCGAAAGCCAAGTCCACCGGCAAGGGCAAGGGCAAAGGAGGCGGCAAGCCAGCGGCAAGCCGTCGCAAACAGGCCAAGGCTGGTGCTGGTGCTAGTGGGGGTCGATCGCGGGGCAAAAAGTCAGCTACAGGAACCATGGCGGGCATCAAACGACCAACGATTGAAGCCAGGAGGGAATCACTCGAAGTTGAGGGCGGGGACGAGAGCGACGAATTTGATTCACTCAACGGTGACTCCACCCCGGGATCGCGTATGGATGCAGTCGTGTCTCCCGCGAAGCCCGCGGCGAAGCGAAGCCGAGGAGGCGCCAAGACCTCCAAAGCAAAGGCAACATCCAAATCCAGAGCCAAGGCGGCTGCACCCGCTGCCAAGGCCAAGGCTAAAGGAACAAGCGCCCGCTCAAGCAAAGCGAAGAAGGCCACCCAGAGCGACGACGAGGACACCGATGAGGAGGACGACGACGCTGCCTCGTTCGGCGTAGAGAGCGACGGGGAAGCTGCGCCGGTGCCCAGGGCAAGAGGAGGGAGGCGGGCAGCAGCGAAGAAACAGCCAAAATACGTCGAGTTGCCCAGTGATAGTGACGGCGATGGAGAGGCCGATTGGGATAATGACGATGGTGATGACTCTGATTTTTGAATCTGAAAAATCTGAGGTCCACGTCATGGATGGGTCTGTTGGGGGGTGGGGAAAGAGGGGTCGTGGTTGAAGTCACGGGCGATTGCATGCCCGTCTTGAACGATCGTGAGTAATACACTGAGTAGGAAACATGCATTTGTATGAAACATGATGTTAGCTCGGAAACAGCCGGCAGGGGCAGGCTGTCGTTCTATGATAATGTAAAAGACGCGGACTATTGCACCACGATGCGAGTCAACGATCTAGCTCAGGGTGTGCGATGACTGCATTCATGCAGTCGCTGGAAGTACGTCGCTCACGTCAGTGCCATGGTTCATCAAAGTTCTATGACAAAAAAATCGTAGCGTCACATTCGGATCCTACGCCTTGGCGATTTGCGCGAGGACGACATTCTCCTCCTCCTGGTCGATTCACCGACACAATTGGTTGGTGTTGGAGGGTAAATCGATGTATTTGATCGCTAAGCACCTATGGATGCCCCTCCATTGGCTGCCTCCATCTCAACTCCTGTCTGACGACCACTGCTACTGCCATTAAAATGCCTCTCTCCTCCTCCTCCTTCAACTTGTCTACTGACCGGGTCTATCCCTGTTCCATGCGGCCTCCAGCTCCGATCCATGTCACCACCACCTCCCCACTGCAACTCACCCCCCTCATCCTCGTCCTCCCCCTGCCCCTGCTATATTCCGCGCCTGTGATCGTGATGAGGCTCCACATAACCATCATGCGATGCATTCGGCATCATTTCAGTCAGAAAGCGCGGCACACGCCCACGCCCATATTCGTCTACGTCCCCATCTCCTTCTTCTTCTTCTCCTTCCCCGTCTATCTCCGCCGGCCTGGTGAGCACTGCTTCCACGCCCTATCCCTATCCCTAGGCCCATCCCTATCCCTAGGCCTATCCCTATCCCTATCCCAAGTCCTTTTGCTAACCCCCCCATGCATCTTCTCTTACATCCGGGTCGCCGCCAAGCTCTCGCCCACCCTCACCCTCACCCCATGGCTGGAAAAGGTCTTCTTCACGCATCGGCGCGGAGTGCTGCGGAGTGGAATCATAGCTGGAAGGCCCTGTATCCTGGTGGAATCTGAACGCCTTTCTATCACTGGCCATCGAAGCCGAAGGAGTCCCGGGGTGGTGGGGATTCGGGTGACCAGCTGATGCTGCTGCTGTTCCAACGGGGGATTGCAAGCCGTGCCGAGACGAACCTCTCGGTCGACCACCACCAGACGCAAATTGTGATTTTCCGGCTTCTCCAGAGGACCCGAGACCGCCTGCTGCGGCTCGCTAAACCGCCAAACGTAGAACTGGACCCGCGATGGCCCACAATGCAGCCACAAGGAGAACTTGAACGGAGACTCCAATAAGCCCCCGCACCGCGAAAACCACTGGGCTGATTAAGCCGATATGAAACTCTTGATAGTGCATGCAGACCCAAGCAATGCATAAAATAGCTAAGGATGGCAGGAGAACGCTGTCACTAGCACGAGGTTTGCCTCCCGTAGTTGTTTGCAAGAAGCGAGCCACAAAGCCAAGTGTACCTAATACTATAACAAATACAAATGCCACGATAGCATGCCCTTCCAATACATTAAGCATGGAATCTGTTGCTGGTGCTTTTGCAGCGCCAAACAAAGCGTCCTGCCCCAAGTGGTCGTGCGACATGGGATTGAAAAATATAAGAGGTTTGTATTCAGTTAAATAGTCTACAGAAGCTTCAATGGGAGGTGAGGAGGAAATGTTAGTTCTCGATTAAATTCAAATCTAATCGTTACAAATGGATCCCGAGCTCCCACCTATATCCCTGCTACAGCATGCACTGTCACTCCCATGAAGAAAAAACAGTTATTAGTAAGATTGTGGTTCGATGTATTCGAGTGGGGTGCGCATGTATGCATGCTAGAATGTTCAGTACTGGCAAAGCCCTAGCTGATTTGTACCTACCTGCCGACACCACCACCGCAGTTTGGCTAGTAGTATGACGCAAAGAATGTAGCTAGCTTCATCGATCGATTGTAGGATAGCAATAAAACAATTAATGTACCAGTAGGTGAGGCACAGCCTCAAATAGTCAAGCAAACGGGCAGACTAAGGGTGCGGGAGGCGGCGGACGGACACGGATATAAGGATTTGCCGGCGGGGCCGCGCCCCGGCCCCGAGTCAGTTCCTGATGCAGGTGCTTCCAGGACAAAACATCACACGCTGGCCATGCACACCACACACGACCAGGCGGAGAGCGAGGTGGTGCACATGCAATCTAATAGCAGTCCAGAACTCGAACTCAAACGGAACTAGCGGACGTTTGCAAGGTATGTTCAAGCGAGTATTGTGGAGGGAACTCCCCCTAGCGATCACTATGACCAGAGATAGTCACGATGGCACATACCTACGATGTGGTAGGCCATCTAGAGACGCCGCCGAACTGAATTTTAGCTGTTTCGGAGAGAGCAGCGAGCAGCAGCATATTTCTCGGGGGAGACGGAGGAGGCATTTGCGATAGAGAGTGCGCGGTCTGGGAACCCGGCGGCTTTGCCTGCCCCAGCTTTGGATGCCGCACGCTAGATTGCGCAGGAAGAAGATCGCCTCGAGAGCCGAAGAGAGAGGTGCGACAGACGCAAACTGGGTGTGAACTCGGTACTGTCATTGGTACGGGAAGGGAAACCTCTTGATGACTCGATCGTTTCGTATGGTAGAGGGGGTCAATGGAAGCCCCCTGCTAGTCTATCAGAGAGATCGAGAGCACTGCTATTAGCACATGCAGAGGCAGGGAGTTTCACAGGACGAGTGCTCTCAGTGGAGCGGCTGTACGATGCGACTGTCGGCACGGATGGCGATGGCGATAGCGATGCGCTGTCGGTAACTTCTGAACCTGATTTGCGACCGCGAACTGGCTCAAGAGCCGGCACTTGGACCCATCAGGGTGAAGATCGCGGTGATTCTCCGCTGGGTCCTCCTCCTAGTCGTCCTCGTCAATCGAGAGGAAATCATCGTTATCATCATCGTCTCTCCTACAGCAAGTTGCGACAAGTACGTGCTGCCTTCCAAGCTTAGATGGATTCTAGAGGTCGTTTGTTGCAGTAGCGAAGCATGTAGTTTTCTCCAGATGGAGGGAGTCAGTACTTCATTGACCCCGAATCGGGTCGTGGCTGGCGAGGGTCAGGACATGCAGGTGAAGTCGTCCACCCGCACGCAAAACTAGTGGCTGCTGCAGTTGCAACTGCTGCCACATCGGAAGAGGGACAGATAGACAAAGAGGGTGGAGGAGAGGGAGATGGATTGATTCAGCTTGCGTCTGGCTCTCAGTCGATTGGCACCCGCGGAAGATCCACAGCCGCAGCTGCATCTATACTTGAAAATTTTACCGTGCAAAGCGGTTCCATAGCTAACGACCGCCGTAGTAGATCTGAGCAGGCATAGACTTATGGGAGTTGGAGGCATCGCACGATAGACCGCAGATCTCTCAAGGGACGTGTGTCCACGGCAGATGCTCATGTATTGGGTGTCCATGCAGAGCCTAAATTTGGATACCCGCGGTCGAGGGCTGCGGGTACATCAGGTGTCAGCATGGATCTTGAGAGGACAGAGCTTGACCTGCTCAGGAAGGAACTTTCACAATCGCGACCACATTCACACGATTCTGCCAAAGCTTACGATGCTTTGCCTTCAAGCAGAAGACCCCAACATGTTCGTGTTCGTGCTCGTGGTTTCCAGTCCTCGGCTGTCATCAATAAGGGCGAGGGTAACGATCGACAGGACGTGACACGACGTAGTCCCAGCTCGAACACAGGTACGCACAGGCCCAAGGCTGATGACAGAGAAGTACTCATCGCACTGCAGCGGCTGCCTACGACATCTGCAAGAGCTCTTCGCTGGGGGGCGGCACCATCATCGAGCAGTGGTGAGACAGCTCGCTTGGCGAGGTCGATTGCATTCCGAGCGAGGCGTGCTGCTACCCAAGAACATGCCGTGCTATCAAGTGGGTCAGAATCAGGACAAGGATCAAGGCTGGATCGTATGTTTGCCCTTGGTTTGGAACGTGACAAGCTAATCAGGGAACAGGCTGAGTAGATGCTAGGTCTAAGCCCAAAGATGAGTTCTAGTTCTAGTTCTGGTCCGCTTCCATCAGCTGGTTTGAGGCAGCAATCATACACGGAGACAAAGCCGCTGGTGTCCTCGATCTTACAGTAGGTGGGGATGTGGGTTCAACAGGAGAAGGCGATCGCACAAGGACACTCTAGCAAGCGGCATGGCGACGCCCTTGAAGCACCTAGAGCCGCAGCGGATCGATCGGACGCAGTTTCGCCACCATCACTGCCGCTTTCAAGGTCTCACCGGGATTCTGGGGTTCTGCATACGTCATGGTCATCGTAGATTCGGCGCCTGCCTGAAGGAACGCCTAACGATGCATTTAGGCCAAAAACTCTTTCACCGGGGGTATCATAGGTACACGGGCATGTAGAGTTGCGGACAAGCCCGATGCAGAGGCCTCGGACCCTCTAGCCGTACGACGACAACGAGAACCACTTCCGCTCTTCATCGAGCCTGAGTCTCACCAGCAGGTCCGGAGCCGAAAATGGCGAAGTTTCCGCCGAGGATTCGATTAAACGGCATCGGGTAAGAGGCACTGGAGTCGATGCCGTAATCGAGGCTGTCCGATAGCAGCGCCGGGCGCCCGTCTTCCCTGGGGGCATCTCGGCTCTAGCGGCACAGTTGGGAATTGGGCCGCTTCGGGGGGGGTAGATAGAGCACAATTAGGCCAGCCATTTACCACTCCCTCCAGATCATTCTGAGGCGGCCCCTTTGCCTCGGTCTGCAGAGACACCATCCGTGGCGGTGGGACCTGTCGCCCACGATGACCGCACGCGGGAAGCGGTCCGAGGCATGCTGCGCGCCGCCCTCCCTGAGGTACTAGAGATGCAAGTGTAGCTGGCAGAGGCCAGGAGGCAGTTGCATGCGATGGAAAACAGGCAGAGAGTTAGAGAGGAGAAGGAGATGGAGAAGGGTGGCCTCAATCATCGGGTATAGAGTGCAAGATAGATGGGGGACTGTCACAGCAATGCAATTCAACACAAGCAGCCCGAAGGGCCGTCTGTCAACGGTGTGTCGATATTGAGACAGGTGGGCGGCACCAATGAAAGCATTGCTTCACGAAGCCTGCAGCAGCAGGAGACGAACGTGATGCCTAGTGAACCGGCAAGCCAAGTACATATGCCGACCCCGTAGCCGAGCTAGCACAGCAGACATGCAGGCAATCCGAGCGCCAAACATGGTGACCCGAACAAAGGGTCCTTTCCGGAGCGCAGCTCAATTGATTTCGTCGATTGCAGGTACCCTGTAGAGTCGGAGTTGAAGCCACCTACCCCGCCAAGGAGCGAGATTGGGACGCCCCTAGAGGGTACTTGGCACGACGAGCGTCTCTCCACTAGCGATGATTATAGCGCGAGCGACCCCGTGTAGCGCGAGAACCTTGCGGTTGGATCCAGTTCCCCTCTTGCACTGGTGTAGAAGGCAAAAGAGGCAATTGCTGGCAAAGCGGATTACTCGCACCGTGGGCCTCGATTCGAGGCTCCATGATGACTACGCTGTCGAAAACTATTGACTGTTGGTGGTCAGCCATGTCGTCAGTGAGGCATCACAACGAACATATAACCGCTACAATGAATGACTTGTGGCATAGCTCGCTCTTCTCACTTATCACGCTTATTTCAACTCAGTCTCTCCAATCCTCATCACCACCCATGACTGCCTCAGGTTGCCATGCCCTGGCGATCGAATTCCACACCATACCTTCTCGGCTGTCCTCGTCCTCGTCCACGTCCCCGTCTTTACCGGCCTATTCATTCTCTTTATCTCCTTCTCGCCCCACCCCTCGCTCGGTTCTCGCCCGTTTGGCCCCACTCCGACCTCTCGGTGATGACCCGGACCCGACCCCCCCAAGGACACCATCAATGTCTTCTTCTGCGTCTGCCAGAAGCATCGCTACTCCAGATGACGCCGCCGACCGCTTCTGACCTGCCCCCACCACGGAGTCTACTTCACCTCTGCCTTCACCTTCACCGTCCCCGTCCCCCTCTCCAACCCCTCTACTACCACTGGACGACGCTCGGAGCAGACTCAACCCAAGGCTACCGGCAAGGCTGCCTCCGGGACTGCTTGCCCCAGTCGCCGCGCTTGTTGCGGAACTATCCCTGGCTATCCCTGGCACGAAAGGAGTCGACTCCATGACCACCTTCGACTCGTGCCCGGCGGCGGAACCTCCTTGCAGCGGCGGCGCCGACACTGAAACGAGACTTGCGCTAAATCCAGCCTCCCTTTTCTGCACCGCAATACGATGAGCAGCAGCGAGTCGCCGCAGCGCCGCCTCAATTCCCGCCGCGCGGTCGCCTGCCTCCGACGCCCTTGCCTCCATTAGCGGAACCTCCGTGGCCAGGCGACTCACCAGGGCGCCGCGCATTCCTCGGACTTCGTTCACGACGCGATTAAGATCCTGCGTTGTGTGCAAATGCTTGTCCAGCTACTCGCACAGCCAGTCAATTTCCTCGTCTCCCACGTCAGCAACCGGCATGCCGGGGACGAGGACGGCAGCTGGCATGGATTCGATCCGTGCTCCCATTGTAACAGAGGCACGGAGTCGGAAGATCGCATCTTCGAGCAGCTGCTCTGTAGAAGCCTCATCGGCTCTTTTCTCAAAGCTATGGGGAAGTGGTGGGGTGACGAGCGCATTGGTCGCTTTGAAGTCGTCCTCCGGCGCCACAGCGGCCGTCGATGATGGCTTGCTCGAGGAGGAGTTTGGCGTTTCAGCTGCATCTCCCGCTTTCGAGCGCGATCCAATCACTTGTAAAAGTCCCTGTCGCTGCTACTATATCATTGCCCGGGCCCACGGGGTCGGTTCAAAAATAGTAGGGCGGACAAGCATTGCACGAGCCGGGTTTGGCCTGCCCAGTCTAGTGGTTAGCTCAGCCCCACGAGTTGGCGTAAGTGCACAACCCGGACCACTTTGCAGCTATACAATTTTAGTGACTTTTGATACATTTTCTGGCGATCGAAATGCGACTATGTCCATGGCATCGTCAAGAATATCGTCGAAGCGCTGCACCCAAACCGCAGGTGATGTGTTTCGCTCGTCGTCAGTGGCATCGGCCGATAACTGTTTCTTGGCAACAGCAGCTTTCGCAAGAACATCATTAACTACGTACATGAGTGGCAATATGCGGTCTCGGCCGGCAGCGTAGAGGGCCGCAAGCCATAACTCTGAAACTTCTTTGCTGTATTGGGAATCTGCCAATAGCGCGCTGGAAAGCCGAACGATGGCTGATTGCATGACTGTCACAGCATTAAGTTCCTTGCAGAGCCGCTTAACGTCATTCGATGGGAGCTTCTTTCCCTAAGGCATGTTGTGACACGTCGAAATGAGTGCATATCGCATCGATGGATCCATAGGCCACTAGCATGCGATGCATCATGCGTGACTCTCTGCCGTGCGTTGAGGTTGATCTTCGCTAACAACTCGCAGAATATGAGCGCAATTCGCATGACTTATATAAATTGTTGTGCAAAAAAGTCAGCTGCCACCACCCTTGGCCTGCCTAAGCTCCTCCTCTAACTCTCCGATGCGACGAGCGAGCATTTCTTTTGTCCTCCTCTGTTGCTTCAGCGCCATTTCTTTGTCATCCAATGCCTCAGTGAGACTCCCAACCAACCGCTGCAGGTCGCCAACCACGGAAGGACCCCCTCCAGCTCCGGAGCCGCCGCCACTCCCCGCCTGAATCCCACCAGCAGCCAGAGCGGACTGTCTCCCAGCACCCGCACCACCTGCTTCGGGAGGTGCCAGAAGAGAGGCCAAACCGCCGGCAAAATCCATGCTAGAGCCTCCACCACCCCCACCTCTCCCAACACCTGCAGCTGACCCGGACACAGTTTCCTGATGCTGCGACCCCCCCCCCCCCCCCCCCCCCCCCCCCCCCCCCCCCCCCCCCCCCCCCCCCCCCCCCCCCCCCCCCCCCCCCCCCCCCACCCCCCCCCCCCCCCCCCCCCCCCCC
>Ga0136560_1001861_pt1 | contig 10808 bp, 12 predicted proteins | sample AntRauMeHopE1497_FD_104925 | JGI IMG/M metagenome (GOLD analysis project Ga0136560, IMG submission 104925) | Saline lake microbial communities from Rauer Islands, Antarctica - Metagenome Hop E1 #497 | ecosystem: Environmental > Aquatic > Non-marine Saline and Alkaline > Saline | place...
CTCTGTAAGCTGTAAAGCATGCCCGGAGCCATGCCTTTCAATGGCACTTCCATTCGACGACTGGCTAATGCACCACCACCGCCACCGAAACTGGCACCTCCACGCACCTCGGCAGCTCCGACTTCAGATGCCATGGGCACTCCTCCCATCTCTCGGAGCACGCGGCTAGTCTCGACGGTCGGCGCATACTTCACGAATGTAGCCGATCGCCCTGCGCCTCCACTCGCAAATGATGTCACTTGCCCCTCTAGCCATCCATGCCCCTCTGTCACACGGAGCATCCCCTCCCAGAACTCTTTCGAATGCATCTTTCCCATTCCGAATCCGGGTGCCCCTCTGAGTCTATCCTCTCCCCACGACTTCTTCATGCCGGCATTTGGAGCCCCTTTGAGTATCGCCACGACGGCCGTCTTGGACCCACCCCCACACCACTGAATCACAGAGAGCAGTGCACGAGCCTCAGGGGTCACGTCGATCAACTGACCTCCGCCCCCCTGCGCTGCACCTGCACTTGCACCCATAGCATGACCCGCACCCGCACCTGCACCTGCACCCGCATCATGACCCGGCATCACCTCCCCGAAATAAGCCAGGACCCCCCTCCGAAATTCGCCCTCGTTGCTCTCACCCACGATGGCAAGTCGACGCATCTGCTTGAACAGCTCGCGCTTCGGCTCTGTATCTAACGCAAAGCTGAGGCTAGACGCATCTGCATCCGACCACAGTAGCGTGCACTTAGACGGTTCCCCATCCCTGCCCGCCCTCCCCGTCTCCTGATAGTATCCCTCGATGCTCTTGGGCAGTCCGCAATGCAGCACGGTGCGGATGTCCTTCTTGTCAATACCCATGCCAAATGCAATGGTTGCAACCACCGTGTCAACTCGATCTAGTGTGAACTGTCGATGGACTGCCCTCCTCCTCTCCATGTCAAGGCCAGCATGGTATGCGGCCACTCGACGCCCCACCCCTCCACAGGCCGCCTGCAGCTGCATCGCCAGCTAGTCAGCCTGCGCCCTGCGGTGGACGTACAGAATGGCGGCGCCCGGACGGGATCGAAGTTCCGCAGCCGCCCTGGCCGCCAGGTCCGCTGGCCCCGTGGTGCGATGGACGTGGTATGCGAGGTTTGGTCGGTTGAAGGACGAAACGATGACTTCGGGAGATGCGAGCCTGAGCTGCTTTATGATATCTGCGCGCACCCTGTGAGTTGCCGTGGCCGTGAGGGCAAGGCAGGGCACCCCGGGCAGGACAGACCGGGCTTGGTGTATGAGAAGGAAGGACGGCCTGAAATCGTGTCCCCACTGAGAGACACAGTGAGACTCGTCCACCGCAAGCAAACACACGCCGGCACCGCGGTGCAGCCTTGACAAGACATTTCTGGCTCGATCCGTGGACAGCTACTCCGGAGTAATAAATACAACCATGTACTGCCCCTTTTCCGCCTTGTCCCATTCCTCAAATGAGGTTTCGCCAGTCAATGCCGCCGCGGCGATGCCCTACGCCGCTAGATGCGTGACCTAGTCCTCAATCAGAGCAAGCAAGGGAGAGACAACTATGGCGCATCCTGGTTGAATGTGATGTGCGCCATGCGCGCGTAAGGCGGCCCTGTACAATGGCACAAACTGGTATGTCAGACTCTTGCCGCTGCCTGTCGCCAACAGTCCAAGGGCGTCGCCTCCTGCTAGCACAGCCTGCAAAATTTCAGGCTAATAATCCCTGAATGAGTCAAAGCCAAAATGCTCTCGAAGAACCAGCTTAGCCACCCGTGGATTCCATGGCACGGAAGTATTCGATGCAGCAGCACTTGCTTGGCTACTGCCAAGGAATGAGTGAGATGGGCTGGGCCCTGCGCTTTCGCTTGCATCGAGCGCATCACTGAGTGCCATAAGCTCGCTTACGTCTACCATATAGAATTGTAGCTGCCGATGCCGACGCTGTGCTAGCAGAGCAGTATCAGCCTTTTTTCAAAATTGTTGCTCGTCACACCACAACGCGTTTTAGCCGTCTGTAGATCCAGTAAAAGAACGGAAGACAGGAATGAATCGCCGGCCTTCTTGAATGATTAAAAATATCGTTGAGGCGCTTCTTGTGTCTGGGGGGCTACTTCTTGCGGGGCGTGCACTAACTGCAGACTGGAGATCAATTGTTGTGAACTGCAGTATCCTAGTTTCGTGTACCACGTGAGCTTACATCGTACGCGGCGGGCTTTGTGGATAAACGTGCCTTATGAAGGTATTAAACTCCTTCTTTTTTGTGTTGTGCAGGCGGATTGACAGCCAGATTTTTGCGTGGCTGCCAGCAGTCGTGGTGTAGATACTGTCGAATCAACCGCCTTTCAGGCGAAGCCTCGATGGTCAGATGTGGCCAGTGGCTGCCATATGGGCACCGGCGTGTGTTTTAATTGCATCTACTGATATGTGGGATCGATCCAGCTCTCAGGTGCGACTGAGCCCTGCAGATGCCTTGCATGTGCTGTGGACCTTTATAGCTGCATCTGCGACCTCAGTCTACTGCTTGTGTTAGTCGAACGAAGCATTGCAAGTGCTTCAGCAGGTTTCTGTCCAAGCCACAGTGTGCGCCCTGTGCGCGCTTTGTCTGCGCGATGTCATCCGATGGGGGCGGCGGGGGCAGCGGATGTTCTCGCTGTCTCGGCTCGGGCTTGGCTGCGACTGGCCTCCCCGCAGCGTAACAGGAAAAGAGTGGGACCCTGCCCACTTACTGCTGCTGTCTCAAGGTATCATAGCTGGGTTTGCATGTTGCGATGTGCTTGCTTAGCGGGTACATCTCTCGATCGACTGGGCTAGATGGCGAGATGGGGCTGATCAGAATCACCACGAGCATGGTGACCCGGGTGGATGGACCACGGGTGCAGAAGTTGGGGGTCATGTGCATTAGGACTAGCAGATGACAGGAGCAGCTGCTGCATTACTTCTGGCTGCCGGTCTATGTGTCTCTGTCATTCTGATGACTCGATATGCATCGGGATAGAAACAGCTGGTTGGAACTGTCAGTGTCATCGTCGGCCTGTTGAGTGCATAGGTACTTGCATCATGGTGGCTCGGGGAGGAAGCTCTAGCATGGGCAGCTAGGGCTGTCTTGTTCCCTCTCACACACAGGGCTGGCCCTACCGGTGCTGAGAGTAGGTTACTGGCACAGCCACAGGGACAGCCACATGGACAGGGAATGGGAAAGGGACAGGGACAGGAACATGGACAGGGAATGGGACAGGGACAGGGACAGGAACATGGACAGGGAATGGGACAGGGACAGGGACAGGGACATGGACATGGAATGGGACAGGGACAGGGACAGGAACATGGACATGGAATGGGACAGGGACATGGACAGGAACATGCACGAGGGACATCTCAACCGGACGAGGGGTACCAGAAGCACCATCATCACATGGACATGGCTCTGATGTCAATGCATCGGCACCGCATCCGCATGCCCATTGTTGGCGGCGAGGTCGAGCCGGTGGGACCCATGGACCTAGCTGAGTCACTGCGATGGCGCCGCCCTGCTTTACTCGTCCTGTGGGTGGCGGCGTGTTGTCTGCTAGTGGCAGTTGGGCGATTGGTGGTACAGGGACGGTGTATGAGGAGAATTGTGGCCAGGAAGTTGTTCCATGCAGTGGCCAGTGGATGCATCGCGGCCGGATGGTGGTTCGATCGACCTCTGGCACAGCTTGCTCTCGCATCTGCATTGCTAGGCTGTGCACTAGTTGAGGCTGCGAGATGGTCTGGTATGCTAGGACCGATCGCTACCAGGTGCATAGATGCAGTGCTAAAACCACTGTCGGATTCAAGAGATGCAAGCGGTGTGATCATGAGTCACGTGTATCTACTGGTTGGGTGCTCATCGCCAATTTTGCTCTTGGCGGCTGTGGATGCATTTGGATAGGACGATCCATCGGGAGCAGCGCGTGCTTCTGGGATGGAGCAGGAGCATGCGTTTGCACTCTCAGGCTGGAGAGGATGGACAGCTTCATACAAATCGGCAGCCCGCGAATTGCTCCCCTTGGTTGGGGTGCTTGCTGTTGGCATTGGAGACGCAGCAGCAGCAGCTGTTGGTAGCACGCTCGGGCGATGGAAGCTCCCACTTGGAGGATCACCCAAGACGGCAGAAGGAACACTTGCATGCGCTGTCAGTATCGCAGTGGCAGCCGCTGGGTGGCTTTGGCTCACGTGTGCTGGGGCTCCGGGGTGGGGTGCACTCATGCTCTGTGCTTAGCTTGGCGTTTGGATATCGCTACTTGAGGCATACTGTACTGGCGTTGATAATCTGGGATTGCCTATCGCTGGAGCAGTCTGGTTAGCCATGAATTCGGCGTAACCGAGTCAAAAATAGCTCAAGCCACGCGGTTTGAACTTGCGCCTCTCGGTGGGGTAATTGGTCGGTGTCAGGGTTGTGCTAGCACTGCTAGTGATAGCCCCCCCCCAGCGCCAGCATCGACGTAGTCCTGGGGGGGGGGATAGGGGTCCGCAAATGCTTTGGTGTTCCATTATACAAGTTGAAAGCGCAACTCGACAATTTAAACTACTGTATTACAGAAAGTGTAAATTGGAGTTAATCTAAAGTCTTCCGACCTAATAATATTTTTTAGACTATAGAGCCCAAGGCCCAAGGCTAGGCACAAATGAGCAATAAACTAGACTCCGGAGCCCAGTCATGTCCAGTCATGTCAAAACATAGTTAGAATGTCTCTCAGCAGCTCCTCATCCTCCTTCCTGACGAATCGACCACGCACCCTTAGCCTGCGATCAGCAAAGTTCTTCCGGACACCATACTTGATCTTGTGGTCCCACACGCGCCTTCGCCGCCGCTGGAGGAAGACAGTGATTCGCGTGGTTCTTGCCTCTGGTGAGTAGTACCCGACGTATCCATCAGGCCGGTGCTCCGGTGGCAGTTCATCTGGCATGGGTAGGTCCCGCTTGTGAGCCCGCGAGCCTCGAGTTGCCCCCCCGCTCTCGCTTTCGTCCTCATCCGCCTCTTCCAGCGCGTTCAGATCATCAACGAAGGCGCCTATGGGGGGCAGTGGCGGACCCCGTGACCGGCCTCTGCTACTAGCGACGCTACCAGACGTGGATGCTGCGCCGGCCCCGCGCTTTCCACCGCTCTTGGAGCTGCTCTACCGCCTCTTCTTGGACGGAGGAGGCCCGCTGCTAGACGCTGAGAAGCTTTTCTTCTTGGTCGAACCCGCAGATTTCCCCCCTCTGCCGCCTCTCCGGGCAGTATTGGCACTATTACCTGATCGGGTGCCTGACCTTGCCCTCGGATCGTCCTCTTCATCTTCGTCGTTTTCATTGTCATCGTCATCATCGTCATCATCATCCAAGACAGCATCTCCATAGTCGTCATCCTCGAACCCATCCCCATAGTGCAATTGCTGAGCCGCGGCGGCAGCCGCTGCCGCTGCCGCTGCGTGAATCGCTCGCCCCCCAGGTCGTTTTCGTTTGCCCCCTGCTTTGGAAGGAATGCCACCAGGCGAGTAGCTTTTGCCCGCTCCGGTCCCGGTCCCAGTCCCACCGCCTCGCTTCGAGTCAGCCTTCCCCTTCCCTTTTCCTTTTCCTTTGGTCTTGCTTTTATGCTTGGACCGACCGCCAGTAGCTCCCCTCTCTTCCTGCTCCCCGCCTGCGGCTTCATCTTCATCTTCATCTTCATCTTCTTGCCCCCTTTGAGTCTCCCTGGGATCACCACCAGGTTGAAGCCGATCTGGTTGCGCTTTAGAGCGAGACGATTTCCTTCGATGATCATCGTAGCTAGCACCCCCGCCGACACCATCGTAATCTAGACTGCCAGCCCGCCGACGGTCCCTTGAGACAATGCCATCCCCAGCCTCGTCATCGTCGTCATCATCATCCTCTCCCCCGTCTTCGCCGCCATGAAAAGACCCCATGCTATCGGTCCGGTCTCGCTGGAACATACTTCCTCCAATGCCCCGCCTCGACACCCCATCCCCCCCAAGCCCGCTCAGGCTCCTCCCAGGTGGGCCTCGATCACGCCCTCCTTGAGCCCCACTGTTCCCATGCCCATGCCCATGCCTTTGTCTTTGTCCGCCACCCTCGCCAAAGTCGTCATCGTCTAAATGTGTATCAGCAGCAGCCTGTGCTGCCGCTCGCGTCGCTGCTTGTACATCATCTGTAATCGACTCTGACCGTTCTCTCGCATCGGCCTGTCCAGTCCAGCGACCGACCCCCAGTGCCCCTCCTCCCAATGCATGGCCTTGCACGAGACCGAGAGAGGCCAATCCACCACCACTGGCCAGGGAGCGCCCGTCAAGCGTTTTCGATAGAACTCCGATTCGCATACTGCCGGGAGTATCCGGATTCCTGCTTCCGACCCTGTTGCTGTTGCTGCTGCCGGCAGATACACCAGCCTCATCTCTGGTGCCACCTCCTCTCCTGCTATCAGTGTCATGCGGTTGTGATGCCTCACCTCCGGTGGCCCTGGCGATGTCCTGCCATCCTGATTGCCTCATGAACTGAAGCATGCTATCATCACCACTACCGACACTCCCACTCCGACTACGCCCCCTCCGTCGTCGTCCCCTGTGCGCGGCAGCATCCTCACCTGCCCTGGGCGTACCCCCACCCCCAACCCCCCCTGCAGTGTGCCCTGATCTAACCGAGTGTCCGTCCTCCGATCGATCGTCCCTCCCACCGCCATCTGACAATGCGTCCATCCCAGCTATGGCGGCCACTTCGTGCCGACTCATCCCATGCATACGGTCTCCAATCCCCATACCTACATGCACATCTCCATCTCCATGCATACTGACAGCTCCCATACCCCTTCTTATACCTCGACGCTCGGCCTCTTCACCCATTGACCCTTCCAGTACCAAAGTATCTAGTCTCAGGCGTTGGGAGCGGTGGCTGCCCCCGCTTCCGTCCGGGTCATCATCCATAGATGCCGCCCCCGACAGGACGGAAGCCCCACCCATGCCTCGTACTCCCCTGCCTTGGCCTCTACCAGCATCATCCCCATCATCCGAATGCGTGCCGATGGCAGCATGCAGCGATGGAGACAGCTGCATCCCCCCGGAGAATGCCTCTACAAGGCCCTCAAGGGGGGGAGAGGATTGTGGCCCACCACTCACACGCATGTCTCTCCCGCCTCGTTCTCGTGAACTGCGCATGACCCCCAATCCGGCCTCTAGCAATTCCACCATGCTGCCAGATCGAGACCTGCCTCCCGTCTCACGAGCACTACCGACGCTGGCACTTCCCATTCCCCGGGCCCCTTTCCGATCACCACTATCCTCAGGTGCATTCGATGGCCCTCTTCTACTTGTTGCTTCGGAATCACGCATCTCATCGGATGCCATTCTCTCGCCACCTCGATTCGCAGCAGCGTCAGGAGGGGCAGAGGACGAGGATGCAGGCCCAACATCACTGTCTGCCCGTCCACGTCCATGTCCATGTCCTTGGTCCCGCCCCGCATCTGTGGGGTGACCATCGCTTCCCAAACTGGACCCTCTGGAACCGCGGCCTCGCGGAAGATCAGCCAAGTTGCCCTGAAGTGCCTAGGCCGCACCAGCATCTGTCATGTGAAGTGAATCAGATCGTGACCCGCGCCGGCCAGCACCCCTGATTCTGTCGCCTCGGTCGTCACCACCCGCCCTTGCTCCCTACCTCCTATTCGATTCGTGCTGCATTGCCGGCACATCCTCCTTCAAACGAGCCGCCATCCTGACAGTGGCCTATGCATACTGCAGGAGTGCATCGCTGTCTGATCGTGGCCGCTGACTTGCCATCCCTACTTCTACCTTGCCACTGCCACTGCCTCTGCCACTGGCACTGGCACTATGGGTCGCACCGTCCACCCCCTGCATTCGATTGCCACCCTCCACAACCGCACCTCCTGTCGAAATAGAATGTTTTCTCTTGCTCCGACTCGCAACACGGGAACTTTTCCTAGAGCCTGCAGTGGTTTGAGTGACGGTGGCTGTCTCCTCCTGACTTGCCGATCCAGTCATTTCACTAACATTAGCATGCAATGTACTAGCACTCGCCCGACCAGTAATCGACTGAGCTCCGACAGGGGGTCGCGTTCTGCCAATTTCAGCGTCCTACACCCCTCCCCCGCTGGTACTGCCGACAGACCGACGTCCTCGACCTGCCAATCCCACACCACCAGTGTCCCCCACAGCATCCGAAGTACCGATGCTTGAGCGGGAGACATCAGCTGATCCACCATCACCATCAGCATCTCCAAATACAAGTTCTGCGGCTGACTCCCACGGGGCAGCCATGTTGCTGTCTCGTCCCAGTAGCCCCCCTACCGCTGCTGCTACTACACTAGCTCCACCCAAGCTAGCCGCACTCAGGCCACGACCACGTCCAGGCGCTATCGGGTCATGGCCACGATGCTCTTCGCCTCCCGATGTGCCTGCTTGGGATCTTGACTTCGGTCCACCTATACCTCTGAACCCTACTGTTGCTGACATGTCAGTAGATGGTCCCGGCCGCCCACTGATCTCAGTGGTACCCAGTCTAGTCACACCTGCTTCAGGCCCTGTCCCTGTCCCTGTCCCTGTCCCTGTCCCTGTCGATTGCGCGACTGTCTCCACCATGCTCCCAGCTCTTCCCGATCGAGGTGCGTCGCCACTAGTGCCAGGTTCTGATGTGCTGAACAGACGGGATCGCGGCCCAGGGCCATTCACAGCACCAGCATTGGCACCGGCACCGGCACTGGTACCCGTGGCATCCCTTGATACCGTATTGGTGTCATCACCGCCAGTGCTGCTCCTATCAGTACCAGTACTGGGGCTGCTACTGGGAGCAAGTCTCTCGACAGCCCCTTCTCCCCCTGTCCTTCTCATGGGGAGGGAAGGCCCATGTCCATGCCCTTGCCCTTGCCCATGTCCCTTGGTTTCGTCAGGGGGGTGCATAGATGCAGCTAGGTGGCCTGTTAGACCGCCATCAATTGAACTACGCATCGAATTGATCCCCATCCCCATCCCCATCCCCATATTCATACCTCCGAGCAGGTCTCCTCGATCCTCGACCGGTTGATCCTCTCCGCTTGCTGCCAGGAATAGCCCAATACTGTCGGATCGGCCTCTACCGACAGGGCCAATACGTTCTGCATCGCGCGCAGCAGGATCATCTAGAGTGTCTAAACCGGCGGCCAGGAGTTCTACAGAGCCAGACCTTGCACGCCCACCCTTACCCATGCCACGATGCTCCGTGGCTGGCCCCATCTCGCCATCATGCCCCTGGTGGTCCACTGCGCAAAGCAATCGACTGAGCATAATCCATACCAATGGTCTCATAGCTTCTCAGTTGCAGCAACGCATTGATCGGACGGATCCAGCGAGCGAGCGCAAATGCTACGGTTTGCTCTTTAAAGCAAAACGCAGTGATAGAATACTAAGCGACTGCAGCGTCTCAAAACGGCTTAAACATAATGTCAATTGACACAATATCTAGCAGACGCCCAGAGCAGAGCCATATTTTGCCGAAATATACGAAAAAATCAATTATTCCTGATAGCACCGATCGATTGTGCTTCGCGCTTCTAGATTCTAAACTCACGTTCATTATCCATCGTATATCTGCGGGGTATAGCAACGCACACGAACACAGTTTGCTGCCCACTTGCAGCTCAAATCAATTGGGCGTGAACGATCAACCGCAAACAACTCAAAGTGCGCCAAACGGATGCCGATTGGTGTGACGATGACATTTATGCATTGCACTGCCGCGTTCACGGATCCTGCTGGATCCGATCCTGGATCTAGGAAATCTTAGATAGAGCCTGATTTGCACGAGCATTACAGCAATCTCGGTTCGCCAGAGCTAAGTTGCTAACGCACTTTTGTTCATTAGCAACATCGGGGTTCTGATGCAAGAAGCTGAAGACCGGATCCAACAGGTTGTGTCGGGTCTTTACACGTAGGGCCCTGGAGCAGAAGAATTCGTTAAATCATGCAAGACGCGAGCTGCGTTTGACGTGGAGCAGCAAGCTGCAGCAGACTAGAAGAAAAGTCTTGCTCGTTGGGTGCAGTCCTTGGTCAAGTCAGAAGAGGAAGTTGACGCACCGGAACCTCCCGCAGTGCCTACGAAAAAACTCGGTCTCGAGGCAATTTCGCATTTACTTGGCAGGCGGTGCATTCGCCCAAGATCCCGTGTCACAGTGCTGGTACTCGGTTCGGTTTCCGCTGGCAAGTCATCGTTTATCAACTGGTACTGTGGGCGGCAGCTGCTCGAAAGTGGAGAGGCGATCAAGACACTCAGGCTGACTGTCGTGGCAGCCGGGGACCGAGAAGCACTGCTGACGAGCGAATCAACTCTACGCAACTATGCACCGCACATTCTTCACGCTATCGTGAGTTATTAACGCAGCGCTTGCTTATATGTCTCCGTCATGTAAGCGTGGCTTACGTTCGATGATGAAGTCGCACACCTTGAAGGCGGTCACCCCCCACCACTCCCCCGCGTCCCCTAACCGCCAATGCCCCGCGCAGGAGAATTCATCGAGGCCTCGTCCGACCCCCCTCTTCCAGGCACCTTCTAGCACGCGTAAAGGCAACACGATGCTGGATCAGTTGGTGGGTGATGGCAACCTGCAGGTACAGACCTTTCGCATCCTGGGTGGTGAAGAATCTAGGGCAGGATCAGTCGACCTGGTAGACACTCTTGGCCTGGACAAGGGTTTGGATTACCCCTTCGAAGTTGATGAGGCATTGCTGAGCATAGCCTCTGCATGTGATCTCATCCTCATCTTCAGGGACCTAGCAGACAGGTCCCCTAATACTCGCACGGCCGACATTGTCCGTCGCCTAAACGACCGCAAGATCTCCA